>Ga0222712_10005156_pt1 | contig 13381 bp, 9 predicted proteins | sample C33_657DmetaG_FD_165043 | JGI IMG/M metagenome (GOLD analysis project Ga0222712, IMG submission 165043) | Estuarine water microbial communities from San Francisco Bay, California, United States - C33_657D | ecosystem: Environmental > Aquatic > Marine > Unclassified | place: USA: California...
GAACCGACACTTACGCGGCGAAGGTGCTCTTGGATGGATTCCTATCTGCCACATCATCGAAGTTATTCGTATTCCAAGTGAGCGCGCTAATCGAGCCGTATGCGGAAACTACTTCAAGCTCCAATACCTCTGCTACTTGTACTTCATGGCAATCAGAGACTGCATGTGGAGTACGTAAGGATTTTGTTGATGGACAGAAAGCACAACTGAGTATTCGACTCCCTAACACCATCACCGGTTGGATACATGGCCGCCTAAAAGGCGCTTCGATATCGGTCACTAAATATGATGCAAGTCAAAATACAATCACTGTCGCGGCAGAGAATGTAAAGGTTCCTGAGCTCAATACCGTATTCACCGATGCCCAGGTTGACTCATTACCGAATCCTGCCTACTTCCGACCAAATGGCATGAAATGGAATAGCGTCAACGCAGGAAATCCAGCGGCTCTTGAATGGGTAAAGCAACTTGCCAAACCTCTTAATGACACCGCCACTGGGGAGCACTCCACCTGGTCATTCTCAACAATTCCAAATAATCGTGGGGGAAGTAAATGTTTCGATGACAACTCCCAGCTGCTCGGAATGGTGATGACTAATTCATTGGTGTACGCCCCTAGCGCTCCAGAATTTGATGGCAAACAATTGAACTATCAAGTCGGTGGATTGCACTTTCAGCAAGATGGTAAGACTCCAAACTTAGGGACATATGATCTTTTGATGCGCTCGGTTACTGCACGGTGTCTCTACAACTTCACAGACGCTCCACTTTCAGCGTCAGTTACTGTGACAACGGCCAATGGTGGCGAACAGCAGATATCAACCACCGTGTTAAAAGAAAAGGATGGTTGGCTCCATCTTGGCGCCTACGGCTTTACTTTTTCTAGTCCGATACTGCGAGTGAAGCTCAACGGGGTTCCAAAGACAATTACGCCAACTAATACGCAACCTAGTCAGCCTACGAAGAAGAGTAATTCTAGGGATTACACAATGACATGTGTTAAGGGCAAACTAGTTAAGAAAGTTATTGCGCCCAAGCCGATGTGTCCCACGGGATGGAAGAAAAAGTAGCTAGATTTTTTTCTTGTAGCCCGCAGGGCATTTGGTTGCGGTAACCACTTTTATTGATTTTCCTTTTATACAGGTGATCTTCTTGGACTTGGCAATTTTAATGAGCCCTATGGGAGTTCCGCTGAGCTTCACCCGAATTGTTGGCGAGGAGTATGTGAAATTAGATGCGCTCAAGGTGAGCCATCCAGCCTTCTCATTAACTTGCGTGACAGCCACATTTGACTCTGAACTTTCGGAAGTTATGGACACAGTTGCACTAATCGGAGCATTAGTAAAGCCATAAATACATCGAGCTACCGTAGAGCTCATCACTAAATCATAATTACCTTTGAAGACTGTCTTACCGTCAGGTTCAAAGTGAGTCGCAGCAACCTTGTAATCAAGAGTCCCCAGCGACTTATCGAATGTAGGTGGACCGTCGAGATACTCCGCCGCGTTAGTGGTGACTATGCCAGCGAGCGAATCACTCTGAGTCAGACATTTTTGGATTTGGTCGGAGACTTGGTAATTGCCCATCGTTTGGATGGTCCATGCAGTGGGTAGCGCTTGGGCTTTATCTCCCAAATTCGTGAGCCAGGCCAAATACTCCTTGAGAGTCTCGGCATTATGCCCAGTATTGCCATCGCGCATCAGCGCAATCTCGCTTAGAGGTCTCGATTTATTCTCAGAGCCGAAGAGCGGAGAGCCTGAGTTGCTCTTTCCTACATAGAAATCTTTGATGCTCTGTGCGGCTGTGTCGTTATTTACCCATACGGCATTTACAGGAATCTTGATGGGCTCAGCTTTGACGGCGATGGTGCTGCCGCCACTCTTGTTACTTGTCACCAATATCTCTGGAGCTTTCACTCGCCCATGTAGCCAACCAGTAATCTTTCGAGTCAAGTCAACTGTTAGACCGAAGTTCAATCCCATCGGAAGGGAATATTTTGCGGCGCATTGAGTAGGTGAAGCTATCGCGCACGTTGACGGATAAGTTCCAGTTTCAGTACCGATATTGTCAAAGCCCTTTGTATATAACTGAGGATTGGTGCTCGCTCCGCTGAAAACATACTTACCATCAATCAACTTAACCGCCGTGATACTGATAGCAAGTCCATCCATTTGGAATGGTTGATTTACTTTCCACTTAGATCCAGTCATCTGGGTTTTTAGTAGGTATAAGTCACCACCATTGTGTGGCGCTCCGGGCACTTTAATGAGAGTTGGTCCTCCGCCATTGGGAATCTTCAATGCAACGCTTCCTTTGAAGTACTGCGGATTACCTGATGGGAACTCACCCACTACTGTAAAATCCAGAATCTTTCCGCTCGCATCGGTAATTTCGATATCGCGCATGCAATCTACTGTCACCGAATTTGAGCACATGGGCAGATCAGCGCGAAAGTGCACATCATCGCCAATACATTCGGCGCTAGAAATATCGGTACATGCAACTACTCGAGTGCCATTCCCAGCGCTATCGCGAGTTATTGCTATTGCATACGAAGGAAAGCGATAGAGACCCGCTAAATCGTTGTGATAGTACCCCTGGACGTTTTTAAATGCCGGAGCCCAAGGAGGTAAGTACTGCTCATCCGAGGGCGCGCCGTAGCCATTACAGGCATACAGCGTTGAATCACAGTAGAGCGCAATAGGTTTGGTTTCATCAACGAGATATGTGGAACCTGCCTGCACCGGAGAAGCTAGCGCTCCGGACACAATTAGAACTATCGCGAATGTGAACCGGTTCCTGATACGCATCCGCGCTCCTGACCTAGTGTCTTGCAGTGCCCCGGGTGGGGGTCGAACCCACACTTGGAGGATTTTAAGTCCTCTGCCTCTGCCATTGGGCTACCGGGGCGCTTCTTAAAAGGTACTAATGGAGCGTAAATCTACCGGCTTTGGCGAAGATCTTCTCCATCGCCCCCGGCTTGAGTACTCCGGTAAAGGTGTTCTGCTGGCTTGGATGGTAGGAACCGAGTAGCAAATGCTCACCAAAGCGAACGCTGGCTCCGTGCGCGAACGGAATCTTCTTTTGCGGAAGCGGATGATTGAGTTCGCCAAGCGCGCGCCAGAGCGCATCCCAGGCAAAAGAACCGAGAGCGATAAATACTCGAGCTGATGCCAACTGTTGTAATTCTTCTATGAACCAAGGAGCGCAGTTGTCTCGTTCCTCCGTTGAAGGTTTATTTCCAGGGGGTGCGCAACGGACCGCCGTAAGAATTCGAACGGAATTCAAAATCAAGCCATCATCTTTACCAGTACTATTTGCTTTATTTGCCAATCCACTTTTATGAAGCGCTGCGTAAAGCCAATCCCCTGATGCATCGCCAGTGAAAACTCTCCCCGTGCGATTTGCACCATGTGCGCCAGGTGCCAACCCGACAATCACAATCTTTGCATCGATTGGGCCAAACCCAGGAACTGGTTTGCCCCAATATTTTTCATCACGAAATGATTTTCTTTTTAGCACCGCTACCTCTTCGCGCCATTGCACAAGGCGTGGGCACTTTTGGCAGCCGATGATCTGCTTATCTAAGAGTTGCAACGATGCCATCGAGAATATCCCGTTCGCTAGCGACAAATTCACGCGCCCCAGTGCGTTTGATAATTTCGGCCAAGACCAAAGAACCGGCCGCTATAACCTCTACTCGGCCAGGATGCATGTAACCCAACGCAGCTCGTTGAGCGTGATTGAGTGAAAGTAGCCATTCTGAGATTTCAACTGTTCGTTCGGCAGGAATTCGCGCACCATGAATCTGCACTCGGTCATATCCCGGCAGGTTTAATGCAGCTGCTGCGACCGTAGTTGCCGTACCCGCAACAGCAATCAGAGTTTTCGCTGATGAAATAGCCACGCTTTCGCTTGCTCTGTCGATAGCTTTGTTGATATCTCGTCGCGCATTAGCAATCTCATCAGTACTGGGTGGATCTTGAGAAAAGTGGCGTTCGGTCATTCGCACGCACCCGATGTCGACACTGATTGCAGCAATGACATCGCTAGTGCCAAGCACGAATTCGGTCGATCCTCCGCCGATATCAACTACTAAAAATGGTGCGAGTTCTCGAGAGAGCTCGGCGGTAGCGCCAAGGAAGGAGAGTCTGGCCTCTTCCGTACCTACGATGACTTCGGGGGCAACCCCAAGAATTTCCTCGACTGGGATGGTAAAGATTTCTCGATTCTGAGCATCCCTCGTAGCGCTTGTCGCACAGAAACGTACGCGAACAACATCGTGTTGATCAATTAACTCTTTGAAATATCGAAGTGCTTTGAGCGTCCGAGCTACCGCTTCGGGAGAAAAGTTTTTTGTTCGATCAACGCCTTCTCCGAGTTTGACGATTTCCATTTCCCGAACGAGCTCAGTTCCACTCGAACTAGAAATCAGAAGACGAATCGAATTTGTACCGCAATCTATCGCTGCGACGTTAGTTATTGGAATCACCAGACTCACTCAAAATTTGCGCACATGGTTGATCACTCCACCACACTGGTAATTGAGCCAACGCCTCATCTCCAAGAATGTTGACCCCTTCGCCTGCCGCCAAGGAGTGTGCAATCAATGAATGTAGGCACTTGACCCGTTCAGGCATCCCTCCAGCAGAAATCCCGACGACCTCAGGTACATCCATGTTCAGCGCTGCACGAGCAGCCATATAGTCGAGGTGGGCTGAGTAGTAGTGGCCTTGCAAAGTCAGATCCTCAGCTAAGCGTTCATTCATCTCTGCCATCAATCCGGAACTCTCTAGCGTCGAGATAGCTCCAGTCAGACGCGGACATGTTGCGTAGTAAAAAGTAGGAAATGGACTGCCATCGCTTAACCGAGGGGGAGTTTCAACGACATCTACTTCGCCACAGGGACAACGATGAGCTACTGCGTGCACATCGCGAGGTGGCCGACCTAATTGTTCCCTTATGACCGCTAAATCGTGGGATGTGGGATGTTCTGCCTTACTCACTCGGAGCACCCGATTTTGCCGCCACTTGTTGAATCGATGAGATCAGTTTGGTGTACCAGGGTGCACTACCAAATTGCTTCGTCGCGACAGCAGTCTTCTTCTTTTTAGCAGCGCTCTCTTTAGTTTCAATACCAACAACTATGTACTGCCGCTCCCCTGGCAAGACAAAGTGAAGGCGTTCGCGTGCTTGCGATTTCACATAGTTAGGATCGCGCCATTTCTGTAACTCAATTTGAGCTTGCTCTAGGCGTTCTTGTCGCACTTGAATCTCAGCCTCGATTGCATTTATCTGAGCGCGCTGCGTGAAATATCGCTGTGCGGGGGGTGCAATCGTCAGCGCAATAATGAAGATGACAACGGAAATTGCGACAAACCGAGCGGTAACGCCACGCTTAATTGCCACGTGATGATCTCCTTACTCGTGCGAACTAGCCCTTAAACCTTGGAAAAGCGCCTTTGCCTGCAAAAGCTGCTCGTGCGCCAAGTGATTCCTCGATTCGTAGTAGCTGATTGTACTTCGCAACCCGCTCCGAACGCGCTGGAGCGCCAGTCTTGATCTGACCGCAGCGCGCGGCAACTGCGAGGTCCGCAATCGTAGTGTCCTCAGTTTCTCCAGAGCGATGGCTCATCATCGAACGGTAACCAGAGTTATGTGCCAGCTGCACTGCATCAAGAGTTTCGGTGAGCGTTCCAATTTGGTTGACCTTGACGAGTAGCGCATTCGCTGCTCCTCTGGCTATACCATCAGCCAAACGAGTTGGATTTGTGACGAAGAGATCATCGCCAACTAGTTGTACTCGCTCGCCAAGGCGTTTTGTAATCGCAATCCATCCATCCCAATCATTTTCGTCGAGTGGATCCTCAATTGAAACCAATGGATAAGCATCGACTAATTCTTGGTAGTAATCAATCATTTGATCAGAACTCTTTAAGGTTCCTTCGAATGAATAACTTCCCGCCTCGTGGAATTCAGTCGCTGCAACATCGAGCGCCAGACCAACATCCTTACCAGGAGTGAATCCAGCATTGGTGATAGCGGTAAGAATGAGATCCAACGCAGCGCGATTACTACTGAGGTTCGGTGCAAAACCGCCTTCATCGCCAATACTTGTTGCTAGACCTTGTTTCTTTAAGACCGATTTGAGGCTGTGATAGATCTCGGCGCCCCAGCGGAGCGACTCAGCGAAATTCTCCGCACCAAAGGGGGCAACCATGAATTCTTGGATATCGACATTGGTATCTGCGTGCGCGCCGCCATTGAGAATATTCATCATGGGAACCGGTAGCAGCGTGGCAGATTCGCCACCTAGATATGTGAAGAGCGGTTCATGGCGATCATTAGCAGCGGCTTTCGCAGCGGCAAGTGAAATGCCCAAGAGCGCATTGGCACCTAATCGTGATTTGTTGGGGCTGCCATCAAGAGTAATCATCGCCTGATCAAGTGCGCGTTGATTTGAAGGGTCCATACCCAAGATTGCCGGAGCAAGCTCATTGGCGATTCCCGCGAGCGCCTTCTGAACTCCCTTGCCGCCATAACGTGAGCCGCCATCACGAAGTTCAACCGCCTCATGTGCTCCGGTTGACGCACCAGAAGGAACGGCCGCGACTCCACGAATTCCATTATCTAAGGTGAGCTCAACCTCGACTGTTGGGTTACCTCGAGAATCCAAGATTTCGCGAGCAACTACCGAACTAATTTTTGCCATGTGCACCCTCTCCAGTAAAGCGCCAATCCAATACTAATACTTACTTTCGCAGTTCACCTTCTAGACGTCGAGCCCGAGCACGTAGGGCGAACTCGGGATCAATGCCATGTTTACTCGCAAGCGCAACCACTGCAAAAAGGAGTTCACCAATACTCGCTTCAGTTACTTGATTCGGCGTGCGAATCTCTTCACTCAGATCGATGGCATGACCATGCTTTTCAGCGCGATGCATTAATTTCGCTGTGAGTGAGAGTGCAGGTTGATTTAACGGAACACCATCAACTGGAGAGTTGCGAGATTTCTCAGCGGCTTTAATCTGTTCCCAATTGCCTTCAACCTGTCGCGCAGTCAACTCTTGAGCCTCTGCGAAGACATGTGGGTGGCGGCGAATGAGTTTCTCGCAAATTGACGCCGCAACTTCTTCGATAGAGAAGGGAGCATCGGCACGCTCCTGACCAATTCGAGAATGGAAATAGACTTGAAGTAAGACATCGCCAAGTTCCTCGACTATGTCATCGCGGTTGCCACGTTCGATTGCATCAATGAACTCGTAGCTCTCTTCAAGCAGATATGTAAGGAGCGATTGATGAGTTTGCTCTGCATCCCAAGGACAGCCCCCAGGAGAGCGCAATGTATCCATCACCTCTACGAGGCGAAGGAGATTGCTCTTTTGCGTCACAGAGTTACGACTCTGTTTATTGCTTGCCTGACGGCAACGCTCCGCCAGTGGGATCTGCCGGCTCTACTCTGTTGTTAGCGGTATTCCATACTCCGTAGCGAGGATTGACGTTTAGGTTCTCGCTTGCCGCGGTATCGGAGAGCATCTTTTGCAGCGCCTCGACCACTTGGGCGTCTTCCGTCGCAGTAGGTGCAATAACTTGACGGATTTTATCTTGCAGCACAATCAGAGCGAGGTACTCTTCAAAATCAGTTGATGCAATACCAGCTTTGACCAAAGCTACGGAGAGCTCCTGTTCGCCCCCAACATTTTGAAGTACCTCGGCGCGTCGAGCGGAGATATCGCCCGGGAGCGCAACCACATTTCGCTCTTTTGCCGCTTGCTTGAGCAACGCACTGAAAATGTGAAATCCAAGAGTGTTCCGAGTTAGCTCTTCACCCGATAATCCATCCTCAGGAGTGGTATTGAATGTGATCCGCTCTTCAAGGATCTTCGAAACGCTTGCCTGTAATTTCTCGATCGAGATATTTCCGCTCTTGAGAGAAGCTGCATCAGAAGGGTTGCTGCACCCGGAGAGCATCAAAGCGATACCTGCAATTAACATAGATCCAATTGCTCGATTACCTAATCTGCGTCTTACGCTGCTCATCTGGTTAACCCGCTTTCAATTAAGGCTCGATACTCTTCTGTGCTTCTTCACTTCTTTGGCTAACAACAATTCTTCAGCGAATGGTCGACTCGAGAGCCTGCGCCACCCACTCCAAGAGAGAATTATCGCCTAACTTTGCCCGCTCGAAAGCCACCCCAGTCTGCTCAGGCAGTGGCAGCAACAGCGTCGCCAAGCTCGTCTTATATATATGTCCAGGGTAGAGGCGCGCCATCCGCACCGACAGGGAATCGCCAAGGGTCACTGGCGCCAACCGGAGGTGTTTGCCGTGAACCACCACCTCTGCGAGGTTGAGCTCCTTAGCCCGAACCCGCAATTTTGCAATCTTCAACAAACTGACAACCGCCTCTGGAGCGCCACCAAATCGGTCGTTGAGCTCTTGTTCCACTTCATCAACGTGATCAGGGTTGGTCGCGCTAGCTAGGCGTCGATAGATATCAAGACGCACTCGTTCGCTATCCACGTAATCATGAGGTAAGAAAGCATCGATTGGAAGTTCCAGCTTGCATTCGATTTCTTGATGCTTCTCGCCTTTGAAGTCTGCGACGGCCTCGCCAATCATTCGCATGTAAAGATCGAAGCCCACATCAGCTATATGGCCCGACTGTTCTCCACCAAGCAAATTTCCGGCGCCGCGAATCTCTAGGTCTTTGAGTGCCACTTGCATCCCCGACCCCAATTCCGTATTTGCCGCTATTGTCTCGAGACGGTCATGGGCAGTCTCGGTGAGTGGCTTCTCTGTGTCGTAGAGAAAATATGCATAACCACGCTCACGTCCACGCCCAACCCTTCCCCTGAGTTGATGTAACTGTGAAAGCCCCATCTTGTCCGCCTGCTCAACAATCAGGGTGTTCGAATTCGGGATATCGATACCACTTTCGATAATTGTGGTGCAGATCAATAGGTCAAACTCTTTCTCCCAGAATGCAAGAATCACTTCTTCCAAAGCGCTCTCGCTCATTTGGCCATGAGCAATCCTTATGCGCGCCTCTGGCACTAATTCGGCTAGGCGTGCAGCGCAGCGATCGATAGTGTTGACTCGATTATGGATATAAAAGATTTGCCCATCGCGCAACAGTTCTCGCCGTATCGCGGCAGTGATTTGTTTCTCTTCATATCCACCGACGTATGTGAGAACCGGATGTCGCTCTTCGGGTGGCGTAGCCATGATAGACATTTCGCGAATGCCAGTAATGGACATCTCTAAAGTACGAGGAATCGGAGTTGCCGACATCGAAAGCACATCGACGTAGGCGCGAAACCGCTTTAATTTCTCTTTATGCTCGACCCCAAAACGTTGCTCTTCATCGATGATAACAAGCCCTAAATCTTTGAACGAAACATCGCCAGATAACAATCGATGCGTGCCAATGACAACATCGACTTTTCCTGCTTCGAGCTCGGCAAGAGTTAATTTAATTTCCGCCGCTGTAGCAAAACGTGAGAGACCTGCAACCTTTACCGGAAATCCAGCAAACCTCTCAGAGAAGGTGTTCAGGTGTTGCTGGACTAGAAGGGTTGTGGGCACCAAGATTGCAACTTGCTTACCGTCCTGAACTGCCTTAAACGCCGCCCTGATTGCAATCTCGGTCTTCCCGAAACCAACATCCCCGCAAACGATGCGATCCATGGGAGATGGAGCTTCCATATCCTTTTTTACCTCGCTAATCGTCGATAGCTGGTCGGCAGTTTCAACATATGCGAATGCATCTTCTAATTCTCGCTGCCATGGAGTATCCGGAGAGAAGGCAAAGCCTGGAGAACTTGTCCGCGCTGCGTATAGTTGAATCAACTCTGCAGCAATTTGCTTTACTGCCTTTCTCGCCTTGCCTTTTGCTTTCTGCCAATCTGCGCCACCCATGTGATGGACCGTGGGACTCTCTCCGCCCACATACTTACTCACTTGATCTAGAGAATCTGTTGGCAGATATAGGCGATCTCCGGCTTGACCCCGTTTGCTTGATGCGTACTCAATAACGAGATACTCACGTTTCGTGCCGTTGACAACGCGTTCGACCATTTCTATGAATTTACCGATGCCATGAATTTGGTGAACGACGAAGTCTCCCTCTTTCAGTGAGAGTGGATCAATCCGATTCTTCCTACGAGCAGCTAATGAGGACTTCTCACCATCTTGTGCCTTACTGCCTGCAAAATCTCGCTCGGTTATGAGAGAGAATTTCGCTTTCTCGGCGGTAAAGCCATGTCGAAGCGGCGAATTTGCAATCAACACCGCTCCCGCCACTAAATCGTTTGAGGTTGGGATTCCTTCAGCTCGAAGCAACTCCTCATAACGGGTGGCAGTTCCATGGCCGATTGCGGTCATCAATATCGACCAATTTTCGCCAATCTTTTCCCGCACAAATTCGATGAGTCGATCAGAATTAGCGCGGAATGGTTCCACGGCTTTGAGCGTGGAATCAACGGCGCTCTCACCACCACCAAATGGAGCAATTTCAGAGAGAATCAAAGCTCGGCTGCGTGCTCGTTCGAGCTCTCCTTCGAGTTCATGGAATGAATACCTTTCTAACTCTCGCAAATCAATAGGAATTTGATTACCAGCGGCAGCATTCAACCAAGAAGCCTCGAGAAATTCCGCTCCGGTCCTAATGAGCTCGCTCGAACGGTTTCGTATCAATTCTGGACCAACCGAGATTATGCGAGAGTTCTGCGGCAGCAATTCGACAAAACTCTCCATGTCATTGACTAAAGCGGGCATAAGGGATTCCATTCCTTCGACTGGAATTCCTTCGCTGATCCGCTGAAAAGCATCTGCAAGTGGTAATGCAGTCGCGGCAAGCTCTGCAGCCCGTGCTCGCACCTGGTCGGTAATCAAAATTTCGCGGGCTGGTAGCGCTGATATCGGATCACTGCATATGTGAAGTGAACGTTGATCTGCAACCGAGAAAAATCGAACTTCATCAATGACATCATCAAAGAACTCGACTCGTACCGGATGCTGCGCCTGAGGAGGAAATAGGTCGATGATTCCACCGCGTTGCGCAAACTCTCCTCGCTTCTCGACCAAATCAGTCCTGGTGTATCCAAGTTTTAACAATCCGCGAATAGCTGATGCCATATCCATGCTTTGACCAGAATGAAATATCGGAATCTCTGCGGATCCAAAGCCTCTAATGAATGGTTGGATAAAGGATCTCACTGGCACAACCACTACATCGCTATGCCCTTTTCGAATTGACTGTAACGTGGCAAAGCGTCTGGCAACGGTATCGCTCTGCGGGCTTAAGCGTTCGTGTGGCAACGTTTCCCAACTTGGAAAATGATTTACCTTGGTATCAGGTAGGAGCGAAGTAAGTTCTTCGTATAGATCCTCACCATTATTTGCGGTAAGGATGACTAGTGGTGGGCGTTGCTCACTTTGTGAGAGTCCATGAACGTACGATGCAATCAGCACCGCCGCTGACGGCAGTGGCGCGATGATGGTCTCGCCGGAATCAAAAGCGCGATGGCAGCGGCCAAAGTCGAGCTGCGCTATCGCCCCCATCACTGGACCACTCATTGCCACACCTCGCTCTCATGAAATGGCAAAAGAGCCCCATTTTCCGTAAGCACGGGGGGGCTACTTCCTGACGCTCGCGGCAATCCTACCTTCCTTACTCTGCCAAGATATGACCATGCAAAATCCTGCTGCGAACCTTCGAGCCGACGTCCGTCGCCTCGGAGAGCTCCTTGGTGAAACTCTGGTGCGCCAAGAGGGTCAGGCACTTCTCGACCTTGTGGAATCAGTTCGACTAGCAGTGCGCGAAGACTCCCCCCTTGGCGCAAATATTCTTGAGAAGGTCGATGTCAATGAGAGCATCAAGTTGGTGCGCGCCTTTAGTACTTACTTTCACCTGGCAAATATCGCTGAACAAGTACACCGCGCTCGCACTCTCTCTGAGGGTCGCGTCAATGGTCAATCGTGGCTCCAGCAAACTTTTCAAAAGATTGCTGATGCAAAGATCAGTCAAGATGAACTCGCACGAGCAGTAGCAACACTCTCAGTGAGGCCGGTATTCACTGCTCATCCAACGGAGGCGGCTCGTCGATCGGTTCTCAGCAAGCTTGGAACAGTTGCGCAACTACTAGACGAAGCAAACGTTCGTGAACGTGAGAAGAAACTAGCCGAAGCAATCGAGCTTCTATGGCAAACCGATGAATTGCGACTAGAACAACCTGAGCCGCTTGATGAAGCTACAAATGCGCTCTATTACCTAGATGATTTGCATCGCTACACCGTTCCGCAAGTCTTAGATGATTTTGCCTACGAACTTTCAAAGTACGGAATCGACCTAGATCCGCTTGCCCGCCCACTCTCATTTGGAAGTTGGATTGGCGGCGATCGTGATGGAAACCCAAACGTCACTCCGAAAATCACATCCGAGACAATTACTTTGCAGGTAGGCCATGCTGTTCGTGTCTTGCTCGAAAAACTTGATGCGCTACGCCAATCACTATCGGTCTCAGCACGACTTGCTGGTGCAAGCAGCGAACTGCTCCGCTCTATTGAGACTGATCTGCAAAATATCCCCGAATTTGAAGACCGCTTCAAACGGCTGAATATCGAAGAGCCCTATCGATTAAAGGCGACAGCAATCCGCCACAAGCTTGTCCTTACTCAACGTCGCCACGCTAATCGGGCGCCGCATGAGCCTGGTCGAGATTATGCAAATACCCAAGAGTTATTAGACGACTTAAACCTCATGCGTGATTCTTTGTTGGCGCATAAGGGTGAGCTCATCGCATCAGGTGAACTTGAGCAGCTCATCAGGACTGCATCAGCCTTTGGATTGACACATGCCACTCTTGATGTCCGTGAGCACTCCAATCAACATCATCATGTTCTCAACCAATATTTTCTAGCGCATGGCGTCAGTAACTATCTCGAACTTGATAATCAGTCCCGATTGGAATTGTTAATTCCAGAACTTCGTAATGGCCGCTCTCTCAATAGGGAGGAGCTCGATAGTCGAGGAAAACAGAGTTACGACGCCTTCACAACTATTGGAGAAATCATCGAGAAATTCGGTGATGAGGCTATCGAAAGCTACATAGTGTCGATGACAAAATCAGCGAGCGACTTGCTTGCTGCAGTTGTGCTCGCCGTCAAAGCTGGCCTAGTGGATCTCGCGCACGGTAAAGCGCTCATTGGTTTTGTACCGCTCTTAGAAACTGTTGCAGAGTTGCAATCTGCCGATGAGATCCTTGGACAACTTCTAGCTATCTCTGACTATCGGGAAATAATCGAATTGCGTGGAGAACTTCAAGAGGTCATGCTCGGCTACTCAGATTCGAACAAAGATGCTGGCATCACTACTAGCCA
>Ga0222712_10005157_pt1 | contig 13380 bp, 10 predicted proteins | sample C33_657DmetaG_FD_165043 | JGI IMG/M metagenome (GOLD analysis project Ga0222712, IMG submission 165043) | Estuarine water microbial communities from San Francisco Bay, California, United States - C33_657D | ecosystem: Environmental > Aquatic > Marine > Unclassified | place: USA: California...
TAAATGGCGCGCCAGATTCTGCTAATGGACAGTTGTATCCACCTGGCGCTTTTCCTTTACGGCTCTCTAAATCAAAATGTTTGAGCTCATTCATTTTACGAAGGCAAGCTGCAAAAAATGGATCTAACTGTTCAAAACATTTTACAGTTTTTTCATATAAATCTTGACCACTCGTAAAAGGCTTAAGCGGCAAAACACCTGCTGGCTCTGCTTCTGTATCCCATGGCTTTAAAACATCAAGCCCTAATTTTTGTTTTTTATGCGCATAAATTTTTTCGATAAGGGGTAGTACATGTAGTTTAACTGCTTCATGAAATTGAAAACAATCTTCTTTGGTATAATCAAACCTACCAAGTTCTACAAACTTGTAATCGCGGTAATTTGCAAAGCCTGCATTGACAGCTACTTGGTGTCTTTTTTGAATGAGGGACGAATACAAATCATGCATCGCATCTTTATCAACAAGTCTTCGATCCTGAATTTTTTTATACACCGATTCTCTGACAGCGCGGTCTTCATTTTCTAAAAATTTAGCCGCTTGCTGAAGCGTATATTCTTTGCCCTCTACTTCGATGGTCATTTTACCGGCAATCGTTCCGTACTGTTGTTGCATTACACTCAACTCGGCTTGCAGTGGAATATTGGCTTCTCTAAATAATTCAATATTTTTTTTGACAGACCTAATATAGGTATAGTAACTGTCTTTATCCAGCGAAGCAGTAAAAGGGCAATCAATAAATTTTTTATTGAGTTGATCCGCAAATGGCTGCATTTTTGGCTGAATTTCGAGGCAAAAATAATTGAAGGCTTCTTCAAGTGCCGGGTTGGTGGTATCGCAGGTCATTTTGATTTGTCTCCAACAAGCGTCTTCACTAATAACCGCTTCCACTTCACTCATGTCTTTTAACCACTGCTCTAAATCTTCTAAAGAACCAAGAGGTCTGTCCACGAGTTCTTTAAAAAACGGCTCTAGGCTTTCCCAGTTGGTCAGCTCAAAGCCAACAGGCATATAGGTACGTGGTATTTTTTGGATATCGGCACTTAAAGTCATAATCATTAGGTTTGAGGCACAAAAGTAGCTGCTAAATTGTTTCAAAAATGGTAAAAGTTTGCAAAGCTGCCCCTCTTTATGCTATTTTTGTCGACCCGTAAAAAACAGGACCCTTTGGCCAATATTATACATGTACTGCCCGATAACATCGCAAACCAGATAGCTGCTGGTGAAGTGATTCAGCGCCCAGCGAGTGCCGTTAAGGAGCTACTAGAGAATGCAGTAGACGCGGGGGCCAGTTCTATTCAACTGATTGTATCGGATGCTGGAAAAGCACTGATTCAAGTAATTGATAATGGTAAAGGGATGAGCCCATCAGATGCGGCTATCGCTTTTCAGCGCCATGCTACCAGTAAAATAAAAGCCATTGAAGATTTATTTGCCATAAAAACCATGGGGTTTAGAGGCGAAGCACTTGCTTCCATTGCCGCGGTTGCGCAGGTAACCATCAAAACAAGAAGAGCCGAAGATGAATTAGGAACAGCTGTAGACATAGAAAATAGTGCCGTCCAAAAACAGGAAGCATGTAGTTGTCCGGTGGGCACAAATATTTCGATGAAAAATTTATTTTTTAATGTGCCTGCTCGACGCAACTTTTTAAAAAGCAATGCCGCAGAGCTCAAGCATATTATTGATGAATTTATTAGAGTGGCCATGGCATATCCTGACCGCCTATTTACTTTAACCAGTAATGGCCAAGAAGTTTTTCATTTAGCACCCGGCAATATCAAACAACGCATTGTTCAAATTTTAGGAAACACCTATACGTCAAAACTTGTGAGTGTTACCGAACACACAGACTATATGAATATTTATGGTTTTATTGGAAAGCCCGAAACGGCCCGTAAAACCAGGGGTGATCAGTATTTTTTTGTCAATAACCGCTTTATAAAAAGTGCTTATTTAAACCACGCCGTTAACGCTGCCTACGCCGATTTAATTCCTAAAGATTCTTTTCCGGGCTATGTGCTATTTATAGATCTTGATCCTTCTCAAGTAGATATTAACGTGCATCCTACCAAACAGGAAATTAAATTTGAAGACGAAAAAATCATGTATGCTTTTGTGGGTGCCGCTGTTAAACACGCACTAGCGCAGTTTAGCGTAGCACCTTCTTTAGATTTTAGCCTAAACGCAGATATACAAAGTTTAGACGCAGTCAATAAACCATTTACTTCAGAAAAAAAGGAAGCAACGGCTTCAAGCTCTTTGTACCAGACCTTTACACAAAAGCATCAGGCGCATTTTATTGAAAGAGAAAACAAAGGGAACCTAGGGCATTGGAAAGATTTTTATGAAATGCCTTCTAAAGGAGAAACCCTTACGCCAAAAAAACCAAGTTTAGAAATTTTAGCAGACACCCCGTTTATCCAAATACACAAAACATATATTATCGCATCCACTAGTCATGGCTTTGTTCTTATACACCAGCAACTGGCGCATGAAAGAGTGGTGTATGATAAATTAGTGATTGCCGCACAAACGGCACAAGTGCCTACGCAAAAAAGTTTATTTCCGGTTACGCTTTCGTTGGGCGCTTCTGATACAGCAATTTTAAGTGAACTACTTCCCGATTTACAACAAATTGGTTACCAAGTAGAACCCTTTGGAAACAATAGTTTTGTGGTACAAGGGATCCCTGCCGACGTTGAACCAGGAAACGAAAAAAATGCCATTGAACTATTAATTGAACAATACAAACATTATAGTTCAGAAATTAATTTTAGCAGGCGCGAAAAAATTATCAGGTGTATGGCGCGTCAACAAGCTATCAAAACTGGCCAGACTTTAGGACAAAAAGAAATGCAAGCACTCATTGAATCTCTTTTTGCATGCACCACACCAGGCGTTACACCTTCAGGTAGCCCAACGTATATCGAATACAAAGAAGATTACTTAGACCAGCTTTTTGGAAAGTAGACTGCAATAAATAATTGCAAAGAAATCCTAGTTTTTATTATACAATACTTGAATAAACTGTTCCACTGCTTTGCGTACCGCAGATGCTGTAGTGGTATGGTTATTTACAAGTACCGAAAATATTAGCGTCTTGCCTTTTTTAGTAACTAGGTACCCACTTAAAGCTACCTGCCCACTAAGGGTGCCTGTTTTAGCAAAGATTTTTCCATTCAGGTTTTTATAATTACTAGTAAGCGTTCCGCCTGCTTCGCCACCTGTAGGGAAAATGTTTTGAAGCCTTTCAAATGAATAAGAGGTATACATTTTATGCAGGATGCTGGTAAAATTTTCAGGCGTAAATAAATTATACCTACTTAAACCACTACCATCTACCCAAGATGGCTTTTGCGCTAAATCTGCTAAATCATTGGCGAGTAAATAAGCAATGGTTTTTTTATCATCAAAGCTTTGGTGCAACCCCTTTCCTACCATTAAAAGCGCCTGCTCTGCATAAAAATTATCGCTACGGTGCATGAGTGGCTTTAATAAAGAATCGAGGGGACGCGAATAAATAGTAGTTGCTGTAGTAGGTACAGCTTTATCAGTAGCAGGATCAACCGCAATAACTTTTGCACCACCCATTGCTTCTGATAAAAGCGAAGCTTCGATTGTTAATGGAGCAGTTGTCCAATTAGAAGTACGGTAAGGAATTTCTTCAAACTTTGTTTTTGAAGTATCCGCTTGTACAAAAAACTGATTACCGGCCATTTGCCTAGATACGCCAAAACCCTTGTTGATATTGGCTTGTAATCCTTTGGTAGAATCCTTAAAAAACGAAGGCGTCACTGTTAATTGAGTACCGTTTTTTGTAAACCGTACCACATTACCATACATTGGAAAAGCAGAACGTGAAGGCATATAGGATGCATCATAATCATCCCAAGACCAACCCTGACCAAATGGCTTAGCTTTAAAATTTGGCGTATGTAAATAAATTTTATCAGCACCTTTTAAAACATTAAATAATGGATGTGAGGCATATTCTGGTTGTAAAAAAGTAGGATCACCAGTAGCATAAACATGCATACCAGTATCGGTAGCTACAATTTGTGCCGCTGCAACGCTATCACCTAAATATTTTAATGCAGCAAAACAGGTGACTATTTTTGTATTGCTAGCGGGTACAAAAAATTTATTGGACTGATAAGAAAATAAATTGGTGTTAGATGCCGGATCATACACATGTATACCAATATGAGCACCAGATAAATTACTAGCTTCAATAATATTTTTATTGGCTGCTTTTTGTAGTTTTTGTTGCACCGAACATGCACTAAATTGTAAAACTGCAAGTAGTAGTGCAAATAATTTACCGATACGACCCATCTTAATCATGCATTGTTATTTTGTACCCTAAATATAAGATTATAATCTTTCTACAGCGCGCATCCAACGCTCCGGAATTTCATTTTTACCGGCATACAAATAATCTTTATGGCTACAAGCCACAAATTCGCCGTCGTGTAATTGCATCCACCAGCGGCCTGTTCTTTTACTTTGTAAAAACACCGTTTGCACTTCTGCAAATGCCATGGTAAATTCATTGAACTCGTTTCGGTTGACAAGTGACGCTTCTTGTTTGCCCCTATTAACACCATCCATTACATACCATAACATATGTGCAATTTGCTTGGCAGTCATTTGATGAACGTCTTTTTCAGGCATGTAACCATATATACCAATGGTGTTACAAGTATGACTCATACCCGCATATTGCGTTAAGGTACAAGCTTCTTCACCATTAAATCCATTGGGTGATAATTGATTGGCAGGCGCATGTGCATGTTGTATCGCAGCAATATCAAATGAAAATAAATGTGAGTTACGGATAGCAGGTTCCATTTCAGAAATATCTTCTTTAACCTTTCCTAAACGGTAGCAATCAAATCTAAATTTATCAATAGTTTCAAGCATTTGCGGATGCATAAAATAACTTTGAAACCCAATATGATTGTAGTGTTTTAAATGATTGGGCATACCTGTAAATAATTCTACTAAAAAATTATCGGCAGGTAATACGCTCTCCATATCCATATCAATGCGCGCATCCACACACACAGCATCAATAATTTTATTTTCGTTTACATAAGACTGATACTGTGCCATGGTTACGTCATGCGAACCACCTAAAATCACAACTTTTTTTCCAATAGCCGTAAGTTCATTAATCACCATACGAAGCGCTGCATAACTGTCTTGTAGGGTAGCACCGCATTTAACGTTACCAATATCTGCTACCGATACTGCTGCATGCCAATGGTATAAATTATAAAATGCAAGTCTAATGGCATCTGGCGCATCAGTGCTGGTGTATTCAATGCCAGCACCCCGCATTTCACCACAACCTACTAAAACAATATCTGCATTTTCTAGATCTGGGAATGTTTGATCGTATACTGCAATATGCGTTCCTAATTGTGTGTCTTTGAAGCCTTCATCCTGGGTTAATTGAGCAATATTAACGGGCTCCAGAAAATCAATCACAGAATCTAAAGAGGAACTTGACATAGCTAGTTATTTGTGTCACTATAACGTGTAACCAGCCCTAAAATTGCGTCTAAACCTTAGATTTCTGTATACTTATAGCCTACCCCCCTCACCGAATGGAAGTACTGAGGATGGCGACTGTCGGCTTCAAAATATTTCCGGAAACTGAGGATGAAATTATCGATGGTTCGGGTGGTTGGATATACTTGATACCCCCACACTACTTGAAGTATTTTTTCACGCGTCACCACTTCACCTTTATTTTCGATGAGCAGTTTTAAAAGCATCACTTCTTTTTTACTAAGTTCGACATTGTCGCCGCTATAACAAACAGCCGTTTGTGCTTTAAAATCGATGGTATTGTTACCAAAAGAATAGGTATCTGCTATGGTATTTTTATCTTGTATCCGCTTACTTTTATCAATGAGTTTTTCTACGCGAAGTAGCAACTCTTCTAGGTTAAAAGGCTTGGTTAAATAATCATCTGCGCCTTTTTTTAACCCCATAACCCGGTCTGCGCTTGCGTTTTTGGCACTTAGCATTAAAATGGGCACTTCGTTATTGGCTACACGAACCGCCTCAGTGACAGCAATGCCATCAAGCTCTGGCAGCATGATATCCATGATAATCAAATGAAAGAACTCGTTTGATATTTTTTTAAGGGCTACCGCACCATCAAAAGCAGAAGTCACCTCGTACCCTTCCATCTCCAAGTTGAGCTTAAGGGTTTCGTGGAGGTTTTCCTCGTCTTCTACTAATAATATGGAACCTTTGGTATTTGGCATTAGCTATTAAATGTAACAACAAAAATACTGCCTTGTGGTTTGTTATCTGTCACAGAAATGTTTGCATTATGATTTTCAGCAATTTTTTTGCACAAATAAAGCCCAAGGCCCGTGCCTTTTGTATTACGGGTAGCTTCGGAGCCAATTCGGTAAAATTTTTCAAAGATTTTAAGCTTTTCTGAGGAAGGGATACCTTTTCCACTATCAATAACCTCTAGTTTAATATGTTTCCCAGACTGCCCAAGCACCACTTTAATTTCAGTGTCTTGAGGCGCATATTTATGTGCGTTTTCTAGCAGGTTGTTTACCAGCATTTGAAGTAGCAAAGTTTCGCCATCTAAATACAGTGTTGGTTCTATTTGTTCTGTCACCATCCTTGATGGATAATGCTGCTTAAACGTGTCGATGCAACCTTCCAATAAATCTGAAAAATTAATTTCGGTACGGTTTTCTTGATACGCTTTACCATCTAGTTGTGATGCCAATAAAATATTATCACAAAGCATGTTTAAGCGGTTAGCCTCTTGAAGTGTACTTGCAATCATTTTATCTTGTTGCCCTGGATCTAGTTTTCTTTTTTGAAGCGTTTCGAGATTAAGTTGCGTAACCGCAATAGGGGTTTTTAATTCGTGGGTAACGGCCATCATAAAATTTTGCTGCTGAACAGACGCCCTAATTTGTCTGCGCGTGGCCCTGTAAACATAAACAGCACCAACCAAAATTAGCGCTAAAAAAGTGAGCCCTTCTGCCATATATTGAACCCTTTTTCGAGACTGCATTTTTAATAGTTGCTCCACCGTTTGCTTAGGCATATTAGCCTGCGCCGGCGTTCCATTAATTTGCTGCAACTGAACAGCAACAAGGGTATCGTTTTGTTTTACAAGCGCAATAAACCACCACACAAGCGCTGCAATCATATAAATGAGAAGTGCCCAATACACTACTTTTACGGCAGTGAGTTTTCGATTCGTTTTTGCGCTAAAATTTTTCATGCTTAGGGCAATACTTTTTCAACGCGAATGCCTGCACTTAACACAGCAGCAAGTGGTTCGTCACGCATTGCTTGTGCAATGGTATATTGATAAAGACCTGCTTTTAATGCAACAGGTGCTTTTGTAATTTTAATTCTGCTATCAAAAATATCATCCATCCCTGCACCCAGCCAACCATTAGCATTGTCGGCGAGTGTTATGTTAACGAGTTGTGTTTGTTTGGTGCCCTTTGGAGATTGTGTAGTAATGTTTACCCAAATATTATTGTACTTGTAAGCATCCGTATGTCTGATTACAAAATAAATATGATAAGGTGCAGTGGTATCTTTTACTTCAAATAAAAATGTTGGTTGCTTAGATACATGCCATTCGTTTTTTGGAAAACTTTCAAATTTTTCAAACACATCAATGGTATTGCATGAAAACAGCACCATACAGCTTACAAAGCAAGTTGTCAAAAGTTCTAAAAAGCTATATTTTTTCACCGATCTATTTTATGTAAAATTACAGACTTACCTACACAAATCTTATAAAACATTCAATATTTGTTCTTTGGCTTTTTCTAATTCATCTTTCATCAAAATAACGAGTTGCTGTATTTCGACGTCGTTAGCTTTAGATCCAGTGGTATTGATTTCGCGGCCAAACTCCTGTAAGATAAATGAGAGCTTTTTACCCTTGCTAATTTCCTTTTCAGCTAGTATGGACCTAAAATAAGCGCAGTGGTTGTTTAAACGTACTTGCTCTTCGCTAATATCAATTTTTTCGATGTAATAAATGAGCTCTTGCTCTAAGCGGTTGCCATCGTAATTTTCTTTGCCTACATGCTCTTCTAATAATTTAACGAGCCCTTCTTTAATTTTGATGCGGCGTTTAGGCGCTAATAGGGTAAGGGTTTCTTGGTGCTTTTCGATATTGCTCACCCGTAATAACAAATCAGTTTCTAAAGACAGGCCTTCATTTTTACGGTGTTCATTTAATTGATAAATGGCTTCTTTTAATACTTTTTGAAAACCTTCCCAATCGGTGTCTGATAAGGTATCGGAAGAAGCGGTAATCACTTCTGGTAATTTTAATAAAGTGCTTAAGAGATCGCCCTGCGGAATTCCAAGCTCTTGAGCAAGGGCAGCCACTGGTTCGTAATAAGATTTTGCTAAATCAGTATTAATAGAAACAGGTTTTCCCGTTCCATTTTGTTTGATCGTAATAAAACATTCTACGCTTCCTCTTTGTAAGCCTTCATTGAGCATATTTCTGATTTCAAACTCAAATGGTTTTAACAAAGCAGGAATATTGATACGAAGGTCAAACTGCTTGCCATTTAATGAACGCACTTCTACTAAAAAAGTTTTGTCGCCAATGGTTTGTTCGGCTCTACCGTATCCTGTCATGGAATATAACATAGTAACTATTTATTTTTTAAAAATCGATGCCCACCCATTTCCGCTTACTCTGCTCGTATTTATTAAAGTCAAACTTATAGAGCTTACCTGGCCTGTGTGGTACATCCTGCTCAATTTCATTGATATCAATTAAGAGTTTCATCGATGCAAACTTTTTTCTAAAGTTGCGTCGATCCAGTGTTAATCCAGAAATTGCTTCGTATAAGTTTTGTAGTTCACGTAGTGAAAACTTTTCGGGTAACAAATTAAACCCAAGCGGATGCTCCTGAATTCTTTTTTGCAACCAGGCATGGCAAGCATCTACAATTTCTTTATGATCAAATGCCATTTCATGTAAATCTTCAACACTATGCCAGTGCAGTTCGTTGGCTGTAATCGCTAGTGCGTGGTGGTTGATATTGAGAAGCGAACAATAGGCAACCGTAATTACGCGTCCACCAGGGTGACGCGTTGGATTGCCAAATGTTTTTACCTGATCGAGATACACATCTTTCATGCCGGTTCTTTCCTGAAGCACCCGGTATGCGGCGTCGTCTAATTCTTCATTGTCTTTTACCATGTCACCAAGGAGTGAAAACTTCCCTTTGTAAATGGCTAAGTCACTTTTAATGAGAAGTACTTTTAACTTATTTTCCTCAAAACCAAATATCACACAATCCACCGTTAATGGCACTTTAGGGTAGGAAACCACTAATTGAACCGCATCATTCACCTGCTCGTTATTGGTTCTATTGGCTGATTTATTTGTGCTCATAAGGTAAAGTACAAGGGCTGTCCCTTTTTTGTGGTTAGGCAATATACAAAGTTTAGGAATAGTGTATATAATTCGTTTCAAACCATAGGTAACTAAGGCTGTAAACATTAACTTTACGCCTGCAAATAAGCCCTATGTTTACACCCGAAAACTTGCGCATTTTACAGGCTTTAACGAGCCAATTATTAGCAGACTTAACCAACAATCGTTTGGCATATAGTGAGCGGGAAATGATGGATTTACAGCAGGTTTTACGTTTTCATGAATACCGCTACTACGTTTTAAATGAACCCCTTATTAGTGATGGTGAATATGATCGTTTATTTAAAGCACTTGAGGCTTGCGAGCAAAAAAATCCTACTAAAATAACGCCCGATTCTCCAACACAACGTGTAGGCAGTAGTTTAAACGGACAGTTTGAAACGGTTGCGCATTTAGTACCCATGTTAAGTTTAGACAATAGTTATAATGAGGCTGATTTAATTGATTTTGATCGAAAAGCAAAAGGACTGGTAGGGCTTGACCAAATTGATTATTCGATAGAGCCAAAATTTGATGGGGCTAGTATTTCATTGATCTACGAAAACGACCAGTTGGTGCGTGCGACCACAAGAGGCGATGGAGTTGCAGGTGATGACATCACACAAAATATTAAACAAATTAGATCCATTCCATTAAGCGCAAACTTTGCAAGGTATGGTTTACAAACCGTAGAAATTAGAGGTGAGGTAATCATGAATAAAAAAGCATTTGATGGTTTTAATGCCACACTTGCTGCGTCCAATTTACCACCCCTTGCTAATCCGCGCAACGCTGCGGCTGGCGCGCTTCGTATGAAGGACCCTCGCGAGGTTGCACAAAGAAATTTAGACGCATTTTTATACCATATCAGCTACTATACAAAACTTGATGATGAAGCTGCACTTCATCCTGCAATAACCACCCATAGTGGCATGCTTGATATGCTTTGGGACCTGGGTTTTAGATCCCCTAAAAAAGAAAAGAAAGCAGTAACAAATATTGACGCAGTGGTAGATTATTGTTTGTCTTTTGAAGCAGGTAGAGATGATCTGCCCTACGAAATTGACGGTATGGTTATTAAGGTAGACAACATTGCGCTTCAAGAAAAAATGGGCATGACCTCTCACCATCCAAGGTGGGCCATTGCCTTTAAATTTAAAGCGAGACAAGCTTCTACAAAGCTTACCAGTGTTGAGTTTCAGGTGGGTCGTACGGGTGCCGTTACACCAGTGGCTAAACTACAACCTGTAAGTGTAGGTGGCGTAACCGTATCTAGCATATCGGTGCATAACGAAGAGTACATTAAAGAAAAAGATTTAAAAATTGGAGATACTGTTTTAATTGAGAGAGCCGGCGACGTGATTCCTCAAATTGTAAAATCGTTAGCCGAATTAAGAGACGGAAGCGAACAGTCCATTGTTTTTCCAACACATTGCCCAGCTTGTAATGCGCCACTTAGCAAAGAAGAAACAGAAGCCGTTTGGCGCTGCAATAGCAATACTTGTGAAGCGCAAGTGGTAGAAAAAATAATTCACTTTGTATCTAAAGACGCACTTGATATTAAAAGTTTTGGCGAAGCCAATGTGCGCAAGTTTTATGAGTTAGGACTTATTACGGATGTGCCTAGTATTTACAGTTTAGATTTTGAACGCATTGGAGTGTTAGAAGGTTTTGGCAAAAAAAGTATAGATAATTTACAAGCAGCACTAGAAGCTTCAAAAAAACAACCCCTCTACCGTTTAATTTATGGTTTAGGCATACGGTTTATTGGAGAAACAACGGCCAAAACTTTAGCGAACGCCGTAGATCATTTATTAGATTTTACAACCAAAACCGAGGAAGACTTATTAGCCCTCGAAGACGTGGGCGTTAAAGTAGCAAAAAGTATTGTAGACTTTTTTGGTGATGCGCAAAATATCCGGCTCTTACAAAAGCTTGAAGCCCTAGGCCTCGATTTAAAAAATCAGAAAAAAGCAGCCCCTGTAGGTAGTACACTTTCTGGTCAAACATTTTTATTTACGGGCACGCTACCAACCCTCAAACGCAGTGCTGCAGAGCAAATGGCCGCCGATTTAGGCGGCGTTATTGCAAGTGGCGTAAGCAGTAAATTAAATTATTTAATAGTGGGCGAAGACGCGGGTAGTAAATTGGAAAAAGCCAAAAAAATAAATACGATTCACATTATTTCAGAAGCTGAATTTATTCAACTCATTGAATCGTCAAAACAATAAATATGTTAGCACCAGCCACTTTACAGTTTTTAAAAGGACTCGATAAAAACAACAACAAAGCATGGTTTGATGCGCACCGCAAACAATATGATGCAGCAAAATTAAACTTTGCGGAACTCACGCAGCAAGTGATTACGCAGTTTGGTAAAAAAGAACCATCCATTGCGTTACTACAGCCCAAAGAATGTGTGTTTAGAATTAATAGAGACGTACGATTTAGTAAAAACAAAGCGCCTTATAAAAACAATATGGGCGCCAGCATAAAAGCGGGCGGAAAAAAATCATTACTAGCAGGCTACTATATTCATTTGGAACCAGGCGGTAAAAGCTTTGTGGGCGGTGGACTGTATATGCCAGATGCAGCTATTGTTGGAAAAATAAGACAGGAAATTGATTATAATTATGCCGCTTTTTTACGCATCGTTGAAAATAAAAAATTTATAGCGCAGTACGGTGGACTTGATTTTTCGGAAGGATTAAGCTTGGTAAGAGAACCTAAGGGTTATGAAAAAGAAAACCCTGCTATCAAGTACCTGAAATTAAAAAGTTGGATAGCAACAGCCCCGCTTAGCGATACTGCGTTACAAGATAAAAACCTTGCAACGCAGCTCACAAAAGCGTTTGAATATTTACAACCACTCATTTCATTTTTAAATGAAGCCCTGTAGGCCAATATCTTAAGAGGCTAACCTTAAGAAGCTAAAATACCTACACTCGTAAGGTATTCGGCAATTTGCACTGCATTGGTAGCAGCACCTTTGCGTAGGTTATCACTTACCACCCACATGTTTAATGTTTTAGGTTGTGTTTCGTCTCTACGCAATCTTCCAACAAATACTTCATCTTTTTCATGTGCCCATAATGGCATTGGATAGATTTGTTCATTGTCATTTTGTTGTACAATAACACCTGGCGCTGCTGCAAGTAGAGCGGTTAGTTCTGCTAAATCATATTCATTTTCAAACTCTACATTCACACTCTCGCTATGACCACCTACTACTGGAATACGCACTGTGGTAGCTGTTACCTTAATGGTATCATCCTGCATAATTTTGCAAGTTTCTTTTACCATTTTCATTTCTTCTTTGGTATAACCATTGTCTAAAAAAACATCGATTTGTGGAATTACGTTTAAATCAATTTGATATTTATACGCCATCTCCCCTTCCTTGCCTGTGCGCTCATTAAAAAGTTGATCTACCGCTTGTTTACCCGTGCCCGTAACACTTTGGTAAGTACTTACTACTACACGCTTAATTTTATATTTAGCATGTAATGGTTGTAAGGCCACCACCATTTGAATAGTAGAACAATTGGGGTTTGCAATGATATAATCATCCGCTGTTAACACAGCCGCATTTACTTCTGGCACTACTAATTTTTTAGTAGGATCCATACGCCACGCCGAAGAGTTATCAATTACACGAATACCAGCAGCCGCATATTTAGGCGCCCACTCTAGTGAAGTACTTCCACCTGCCGAAAATATAGCAACAGCAGGTTTGGCGGCGATACCATCTTCCATACTTACCACTTTATACGCTTTCCCTTTAAACTGAACTTCTTTACCAACAGATCTTTCTGATGCTACCGGTACGATTTCAGTGACAGGAAAATTACGTTCGGCAAGTACTTGTAACATTTTTGTACCTACCAGGCCAGTTGCCCCTACGACTGCTACTTTCATTTTTTTGTTT
>Ga0222712_10005158_pt1 | contig 13378 bp, 15 predicted proteins | sample C33_657DmetaG_FD_165043 | JGI IMG/M metagenome (GOLD analysis project Ga0222712, IMG submission 165043) | Estuarine water microbial communities from San Francisco Bay, California, United States - C33_657D | ecosystem: Environmental > Aquatic > Marine > Unclassified | place: USA: California...
TGCGTCAAAACTATCAATACCTCTTTGTACTAGTAGTTCGCATAAAATGGGATGAATCTTTAAAGAGTCTTGCAGAGACTGCACGGTTGCAGGGTTGGCTGCAAGTATGTTCCATCTTTTTTCCATTAAAATTTTCTGTCGGTTGTATATCTTACAAGTTCTTCTAAAGCAGCTCTTGCAGGGCTTTCTGGGAATGTATATAATGTTAGTAAGGCTTTGTCTCTGTATTCATTCATTTTTTGTTCGGCATAATTAATACCTCCATAAGAAACTACATTATCAATCACAAATTTCACCTTGGCTTTATCGTTGTTATTATTCTTAACAATATAAATAATTTCTTTTTTTAAAGCAGGGGGTACTTTTTGCAAAATATGAATAAGCGGAAGTGTTAATTTTTTTTCTTTGATGTCATTACCGGTAGGCTTGCCAATTTTAGCTTCTCCATAATCAAATAAGTCGTCTTTAATTTGAAAGGCCATTCCTACATTTTCACCAAACTCGCGCATTCTTTGAATGACCTCTTCATTTTCTGTAACAGAGCTTGCGCCAGCAGCGCAACTTGAGGCAAGAAGTGAAGCAGTCTTCCCACTTATAATTTCATAATAAACCGATTCATCAAAATTTAGGTTTCTTGTTTTTTCTATTTGTAGTAATTCACCCTCACTCATTTTTTTAACGGCATTCGATAAAATAGTAAGTATAGAAAAGTCTTTATTTTCAAGAGACAATAGTAAGCCTTTAGAAAGTAAATAATCGCCCACTAAAACAGCAATTTTATTTTTCCATAAAGCATTAATGGAAAACATACCTCTTCTTTCTGTGGCATCATCCACTACATCGTCATGCACTAGTGTAGCGGTATGCAATAATTCAACTAGGGAAGCCGCTCTGTAGGAAGCATTATTAATTTCACCATGTAGTTTAGCGGAAAGTAAAACAAACATAGGGCGCATTTGCTTGCCTTTGCGTTTTACAATGTATTGCATGATACGATCTAGCAAAGACACTCTACTTTTCACCGCATCTTTAAAATGCTGTTCAAATAAGTCTAATTCTTTTTCTATTAATTTCTTAGCTAGTTCCATGGATACCTGTAATTTATATCAATTTAGTGATTGAGCATATTAAAATGCAAATCGCCAAAATTTTGAAGGGAACTAAGCTTTAAATCCGCCAGGCCCCAATGAGGTAATTTAATATGTTCTGCCGATGGAACCACTACGCAGGTCATTCTTGCAGCCTTGGCTGCAGTCATGCCGTATACAGAATCTTCAAAGCAAATACAAGCTAGCGGAGATACATGTAATGCAGCAGCGCAGTCTAAATAAACTTGAGGATGAGGTTTGGCATAAGGTAAATGTTGAGCTGAACAGCTTGCTTGAATATAACTTCTAATACCTAGTTTATCCTTCACCCATTCTATTAATTCAATAGGAGAGGAAGTGGCTAAGCCAATTTTGAAATCTCTTTTTAAGAAGAACTGAAAAATATGTTCAACGCCTGGCATTAAGGTAGCGTCTTTGTCAATTAGGTTTAAAGCAAGTTGTACTATTTTATCTTCCACTCTCTCAAATTCAGTAGAAGGAATTTTATGTTGTAATAACCAATGGGTTACAAATTCTTTTGAGCGAAGGCCTGTTGTAAGGGCATATTGTTCTTCTGTTAAGATAATGCCATATTGTCTAAATATTTCAGCAGCAGCCTGATTCCATAAAGGCTCACTATTTATTAATAAGCCATCAATATCAAAAATTACAGCAGATTTTTCCATCGCCTAAAGGTAGTATTTGTTGTTTAAACAGAGATATTCTAGTTAATTTTAATGTATTATCTTGCAGACCTAAACTTTCAGAGCCTAATGACGATTTTAGATCGCTTAAAACATATTAGAATTTTTCGCTCCCTTATATATGGGGTGGTAGGCATATTTACTTACCCTGGGCTTGCCTTATTTAATACTGTAGAAATTGAGGGCACGGAAAACTTGAAAAATTTGCCTCATAAGAATGTTTTATTTGTAAGCAATCATCAAACTTATTTTGGAGATGTAATTGCCTTTGTGCATATTTTTTGTGCAGTTAAATGGGGGAAGTTTAACAAGCTAGGTATTCCTTATTATTTATTAAACCCTTTTACCAATGTATTTTTTGTAGCTGCCGAAGAAACAATGAATAGCAGTTGGCTTACTAGGTTGTTTAAATTGGGCGGCGCTTTAACGGTTAAAAGAACTTGGAGAGCAGAAGGTGCCGATGTAAGTAGAGATAGAGATGTAGTAGATACACAAAAGATTGATAAAGCTTTGTCTAAAAGCTGGGTAATTACTTTTCCGCAAGGAACTACTAAACCTTTTGCACCAGGTAGAAAAGGAACCGCGCATATAATTAAAAATAACCAACCCATTGTAGTACCTGTAGTTATTAATGGTTTTTGGCGTGCGTTTACTAAGAAAGGATTGACCTTTAAAAAAGTAGGTACTCCTTTAACTGTTCGATTCAAGCCTGCTTTAGAAATTGATTATAATAGTTCGGTGGAAGTAATACTTGATCAAGTAATGGATGCCATTGAACAAAGCAAAGAGTATATGCTTAAGGGTAAGCATCATACCATGTAATAATTGTTAATTTAGTCTTTCACAAATTAGTCCTTCACAAACAAAGCCTTTAATTCAGTAGCATCATCTGGCTTCATTTTTCCTGCTAATATTAAACGAAGTTGTCTACGGCGCAGTGCACTGTCGTAAAACTTTTTCTCTTCTTCCGATTCTGCTATAATTGCTGGAACTTGTTTTGGTTTTTTATTTTCATCCAAGGCTACAAAAGTAAAATAAGCTTCGTTGCTTAATTCTTTACTTTGTGTAATCATATTCTGATTCCACACTTTTAAATGTATTTCCATAGAAGTAGTGAACGCCCTAGTTACTTTTGCTTCAATACAAATTACATTGCCTAATTTAATGGGCGTCTTAAAACTAATATTGTCCACTGATGCAGTCATGGCACCTGAATTACAATGTTTCGCTGCAGACAAATAAGCGGCAATATCCATCCAATACATAAGCTTACCTCCCATTAAATCACCAAAAGTATTGGTGTCATTGGGTAGAACTAATTCATTCATGGTAATAAATGAATCCTTGGCTTTTCTTGCTTCCATAAAAATTATTTGTAGCCCAAAGGTACAGCTTAAACTGTAAAATGGTCCAATTTCGCTAAGTAGGTTGGGTCTACTTCTGCGCCAATACCTGGGGTGTCGCTAATAGTTAAATGCATTCCATTAAATTGAACACCACCAATAATAGGGTCTTCTAAATGACCAAGTAAACAAGTGTCCATATCGTAATACTTAACATTGTCCATGGCCATGGCAAAATGCATTTTAGCGCTTAGGGCTAATCGGCTTTCTAACATGCCACCCATCATACAAGGAATTTGATTGGCTTTAGCAATATCATGTATTTTAATTGCCTCATGAATGCCGCCACTTTTGGAGAATTTAATATTAATTGAATGACAAGATTTTGTTGCTATTAATCTTCTTGCATCGTGATGCGTGAATACCGATTCATCGGCCATAATAGCAATAGGAGAGGCTGCGCATAATGCAGGTAAATAATCGTCATAATATTTACGCATTGGTTGCTCGCAAAATTCAATTTGATAAGGGGCTAAACCTTCTAAAACTTTTAAAGCCTCTTCTTTTGCCCAACCTTGGTTGGCATCAATTCTAATTTTAGTATCATAACCAATCGCATCTCTTATACTTTTTATTCTTTCAATATCTTGTATCGGATCTTTTCCCAATTTTACTTTAATTATATTCACACCTTGCTTTACAAAATCAATGGCATCCTTGGCCATACTTTCGGGTGTATCAATACCAATGGTTAAATCGGTTTCAATAGGTTTGGAATTTCCTCCTAAAAAAGCATACAAGGGTTTGCCTGCTGCCTTAGCTGCAATATCATATAAGGCTAAATCAAAAGCACTTTTAGCGGTATAGTTGCCTGCAATAATGGTATCTAGTTCATTTAACCTTTCTGTAATGGCTAAAGGGTCTTTGCCTTTCAGATAAGTAGCAAAATCCTTGGCAATATTATAACAGCTTAACTGCGTCTCACCCACAATCATTGGAAAAGCTGAACATTCTCCCCATCCAATAATATCTTCGTCGGTATGTATTTTTATTACTATGTTTTGTGCATAATGCATGGTCCCGGTAGCAATTGTAAAAGGCGTCATGGGAATTTTAAACAAGAAAACATCGGTGGAAATAATTTTCATAAAAACTGTTTTTTTATAAGAAGCGTAATTACAATTATAAAGATACTTAACTCTTATTTAATGACTATAATCCTTTGATTTTTAAGATTTACTACCGATATTTGTGATACGAATGAACGTTAGCATGAGCCTATCTTTAGACAATACCCAAATTGCATTTGCATATAAATCTACCGCTGAATTAAAACGAGCGCGCTTTCTTTTTTCTGTGATACAAAGTCCTTTTATTGTTTCTATAGCTACTAAGTTAACACCTGCATTAATGAATTCTGGTTTACCAGTGAATGGTTTAATTCGCAGCACTATATTTAATCAATTTGTAGGAGGAGAAACTTTAGAAGAAACTGCAAGAGTGGCTAAGCAATTAGGTGCTTATGGGGTGCAGGTAATTTTAGATTATGGAGTAGAGGCAAAAGAGGGGGAAGATAATTTTGATAATGTTACTGAAAAAATAATGGAAGCAGTTGAATTTGCAGCAACTCAAAATAATATTCCTTTTGTAAGTATTAAATTAACAGGTATTGCAAGTTTGCAGTTATTAGAAACTTTAAATGAGGCGCCAAGACTTAGAAGTGGTATACATGACAGCGAAATGGAAGATGCAGCATGGGGTCGTGTGAAAGAAAGAATGTATGCCATTTGTGATTTGGCTTCTGAAAAAGGAGTAGGTATTTTAATAGATGCTGAAGAAACTTGGATACAAGATCCTATTGATAGATTAGTCATTGAATTGATGGCAGAATATAATAAAGAGAAAGTAGTGGTGTATAATACTTATCAATTATATAGAAATGACCGCTATCATTTTTTACAGTTGTCTCATAAAATTGCTAAAGAAAAAAATTTCAAACTTGGTGCGAAGCTTGTTCGCGGTGCCTATATGGAAAAAGAAAGACTACGCGCTAAAGAGTATGGTGTGTCATCTCCTATTCATATTGATAAAGAAGCCACCGATAAAGATTTTGATGACGCAGCAGCATTTTGTATTCAAAACAAAGAAACTATTTCATTCATATTGGCCTCTCATAATGAGCAAAGTAATTTGAAAATTGCACAACTCATGAGTGAAAAAGGCATTGCTGCTGGTGATCCACATGTACATTTTTCTCAATTATATGGAATGAGCGACCCCATTAGTTTTAATATGGCTAAAGAGGGGTATAATGTGAGCAAATACCTGCCTTTTGGGCCTATTAAGGATGTTATTCCTTATTTAATGAGAAGGGCAGAGGAAAATTCTAGCGTCAATGGTCAAACCAGTAGGGAGCTGCTTTTCATAAGGCAAGAACTGGCGCGCAGGAAGGCCAAAAAATGATTTCTAGATAAAAGGTATTGGTTGTAAATTGCACTATGCAACAATACTTGAATTTACTACAACACATTATTGACAACGGAGCTGAAAAGACCGATAGAACTGGAACTGGAACCAAAAGTTGTTTTGGATACCAGATGCGTTTTAACTTGGCAGAAGGCTTTCCCATGGTAACCACCAAGAAGCTACACTTGAAAAGTATTATTTACGAATTACTTTGGTTTTTGAATGGCGATACCAACATTAAATATTTAAATGAGAATGGGGTTCGTATATGGGACGAGTGGGCCGATAAAAATGGTGACCTAGGTCCTGTGTATGGAAAACAGTGGAGAAGTTGGGAAGGGGCGAATGGAGTAGTCATTGACCAAATTTCAGAATTAATTGAACAAATAAAAAAGACACCCGATAGCAGAAGATTAATTGTAAGTGCATGGAATGTGGGCGATTTATCGAAGATGGCTTTAATGCCTTGTCATAATATGTTTCAATTCTATGTGGCCGATGGAAAATTAAGTTGTCAATTGTATCAACGCAGTGCCGATGTATTTTTAGGCGTGCCTTTTAATATCGCATCTTATGCATTACTTACAATGATGATTGCTTCTGTTTGTGGTTTAGAATACGGAGACTTCGTGCATAGTTTTGGCGATGTGCATTTGTATAATAATCATGTGGAGCAAGCAAAATTGCAATTGTCAAGAAAGCCTTTTCCGCTTCCTACTATGAAAATTAATAAAGAAGTAAAAGATATTTTCTCTTTTCAATTCTCTGATTTCACTTTAGAACATTATGAAGCACATCCAAGTATTAAAGCACCAGTGGCTGTTTAAAATAATATAAATGAATATAACCCTAGTAGTAGCGGCTTCTGAAAACAATGCCATTGGTTTAAACAATCAATTATTATGGCATTTACCTAAGGATATGCGCTTTTTTAAAAACACTACCTGGGGTATGCCTATATTAATGGGGCGCAAAACTTTCGAGTCCATGGGTAGCAAGCCATTAAATGGCAGGCTGAATATTATTATTACGCGTAATAAAAATTGGGTAAGTGAAGACGTAACGGTGGTGCATACTATGGAAGAAGCTATAGCACTAGCTACAAAATTTAGTTATAATGAATTATTAGTCATTGGTGGTGGTGAAATTTACGAGATGGCCTTACCACTAGCGCAAAAAATATGGTTAACAAGGGTGCATACAACTATTGAAGGCGATGTTTATTTCCCTACATTAAATGCAGATTGGGAAATGGTAAGCAGTATCCAAAACGCAGCCGATGAAAAACATAAATTTTCTTTTGACTTTGAATGTTGGAAAAGAAAATAACATGTCTTATAAATTCCCTTTTACACTACTTAATTATTTAAAATACTATTTTAATGCTTCCAATGGGAAAGGGCATGGTGTGCATTCTCCATTTGTATATAGTTTTATTCGTTCCGTCTTAAATAATAAAGGGCTTAGGCAAGAAGCTAATTATTCTAATAAATACCGTGCCTTAATAATTCGCATGGTAGCTTATTACATGCCAGCCAATGTAATGGAATTGGAAGCCTCACCTTCAAGCGTAGCAAAGGTTATAGAAGAGATAGAAAATACAGATTCTATAGGCCTTTTATATGTAAAGCAAAATAAAAATGCAGAAGATTTAATAAGCTATTTTAATGCTGCTTTAAAAAAACTAAATACCCAAAGTATTTTAATTTTTGATGGCATACATGATAGTAAAGAAATGGAAGCTAGTTGGGAGACAATTAAAATGCATAAGGAAGTTAAGCTTACAATTGATTTATTTAAATTAGGAATTGTATTTTTTAGACAGGAACAATTAGAAAAAGAAAACTTTATCATCCGCTTTTAATATATATAAATTGCTACCTAACTCGTTCATATTATCTTTAAAAGGCTTACCTGGTTTCGATGAACAGGCATTTATACAAACGCATGCGTTGAAGGAGTCGATTACTACTATAAGAATAAACACCCAAAAATCATTTAAAGAAAATGCTTCTTCTTTTTTTGAACAGGCAAGTCCTATTCCTTGGTGCAAGGATGGATATTATTTAAAAGAGCGCCCCTTATTTGTACTTGATCCCTTATGGCATGCAGGGGCTTATTATGTGCAAGAAGCCAGTAGTATGTTTTTGCATCATGCCTTAGAACAAATTGCACCTAATCCAGGCCCTATGCATGTTTTAGATTTATGCGCAGCGCCAGGGGGTAAGACCAGTTTACTTGCTAACTATTTTCAAAAGGGTTTAGTAGTAGCCAATGAAACAATTAAAAATAGAAATGCCATTTTGGTAGAGAATACAACTAAGTGGGGAGCTGATAATATTGTTGTAACACAGAACGATCCTTCTCATTTTAAAGCATTACCACAGTTTTTTGATATTGTATTAATTGACGCGCCTTGCAGTGGGAGTGGTTTATTTAGAAAAGACCCAGATGCTATTGAGCACTGGAGCATTGATGCTGTGCAGCATTGTAGTATAAGGCAGTCGCGTATCATTGATGACAGCTTGGATTGCTTGAAAGAAGGGGGTTATTTAATTTATTCTACCTGCTCTTATTCAATGCAAGAAGATGAAAATATTTTAGATAAAATTGCTTCCATTGAAGGAATGAAAAGTATTGATTTAAATATTATAGATGCTTGGAATATTATTAAAAGCAAAAGTCCAGTGCATCACTCAAATGGTTACAGGTTTTATCCAGACAAAGTAAAAGGAGAGGGTTTTTTCTTAGCGGTATTTAAAAAAGAACTTTCTACTAGTAACGCTTATTATGACTCTTCTTTTGTAACCACTGCCATTACTAAAAAAGAAACAGAGGTGTTGAATGCACATTTTACTTTGCCGGAAGATTATTATTTTATCAATCATCAAGAAAATATTATTGCTTTAGCATATACTTTTAAGGATGCTTATAATACACTGCTTAAAAACTTGTATGTAAAAAAAATGGGCTTGGCCATAGGAAGTATTAAAGGAGCTGACTTAATTCCAGCACATGCACTTGCTATGAGTACTTGGAAAAATTTACCCTTTCAAACCATGGAAGTGGACGAAGCCACTGCCTTACAATATTTAAGAAGGGCCGATTTGAATTTACCAGGGGGTAAAGGCTGGCATGCCATTCAGTATAAAAGTACATGTTTAGGATGGGCAAAATTACTACCCAATAGGTCCAATAATTATTATCCAAATGAATGGAGGATATTGAATTATTGATGATTATATATTACATAAATATATAATTAACATATTTTCTACTTTCTTTGCAATTCATTTTTGTACCTTTGTCGGATGTTTAAAAGATGGATTTTATTGTTCTTTCTTGTCATTGGCCTTACTGGCCAATTGTCTTCTTATGCCGCCAAGCATAAGCAGACCAAAAAGCATGCAGTAAAAACAACTGCCCAACATAAGAAAAAGGCAACTATTCATTCAAAAAAGAAGGGTAAGAAAGGCATTTCTAAAAAAGGCATCTCTAAGAAAGGAAAAAAGCGTCGTGGTAAACACAGTGCTTATGTACCACTTAAAAATCCGGAGCCGCTGAAGTTAATTGCAGACAACAAAGAAAAGATGAGGTTGTCGGATAGTACACTTAAGTCTACCATGCTTGTGAATAATACGGAATTAGAAGAAGGGTATTTTGCAAGTTTATTTACCAATCAAAAAAAGTCGGCAAGTTTTCAAACCTTAGAAGGTACGGCTGCTGTTTTTAAAAGTGTCAGTGGATGGGAAGATAAAAAGTTTTATATCTTAACTAATCAATTACCTGTAGGTACCATTGTTAGAATTACCACTTCCGATTTAAAAAGTATTTGCGCTAAAGTTATCAATGCTTTACCTGAAGTAGGTAATTCAATTCAATACCGTTTAAGTGATGCGGCTGCTGCTATCTTAGGAATTACCAATAAGACTTTTCAGATTTCAGTTACTTATTAATTATTTCTAATTAATTATTTCTATTTAACTATTTCTATATAAATTTTTTCTATGAAATGTAAATTCTGTATTTCCCTTTTGTTAATGGCAAGTTTTCTAATAAGCTGTGCGCAAACAAGTACAAACGCTTCTCTAAGTATTAATGCTAAAGCTTTTAAAGAAGCCATTACTGCTAAAAATATTCAAGTTTTAGATGTGAGAACTGCTACTGAATTTAATGGTGGCCATATCCAAAATGCATTACAGGCTAATTGGATGGATCAGAAAGAATTTGCAGATAGAACCCAACATTTAGATAAAAACTTACCTGTATATGTGTATTGCCAAGCTGGCGGTAGAAGCGCTTCTGCTCAAGAAGCACTAGAAGCAAAAGGGTATAAGGTTATTAATTTGGAAGGTGGTATGAGTAATTGGAAAATGAATGGTTTTCCAGTGGAAGGTGCCGGGAATAAAGCGCAAATGCGCGTTGAGGATTTGAATACAACTACCAATACTAATAAAATAGTACTAGTTGAAGTTGGAGCCGATTGGTGCCCACCTTGTAGAAAAATGTTACCCGTACTTGAAGCCTTAAAACAAAAACCTACTACTCCTTTTTATTTTTTAAGAGTAGATGGAGGTAATGATATAGATGTAATGAAATCTCTAAATGCCGAAGGTTTACCTACTTTTATTTTGTTTAAAAATGGTAAAGAAACATGGAGACATGAAGGTTTAGTAACGCTGGAAGAATTTAATGCTGCTTTACGTAAATAAGTTATTCTAGAAATATTCCTAGTTTTATATTATAACTAATCTTTTACTGATATTTTTTGATAATAATTTTTTAATTAGGTTTTCTATAGCCTCTTAAAAAATCGGTAATGGCCATTCTTTTTTTACCTTCCCATTGAATATCATCAATGCCAATATAGCCACCCTTGCAAGCAATTTTTGCAAATGTTTTTCCATCGGTAATAAAAGTTCCTGGTTTTTCTGCAGCGGGCGAATCAATTATATGTGTAGTAAATAATTTCACCATTTTCCCATCTATTTTGGTAATGGCTCCAGGAAATGGCGCTAGTCCTCTAATTAAATTATGAATACTTGCAGCTGGGTTCTCCCAATTAATTTCACAGTCCTTTGTAAAAATTTTAGGCGCGTGTTTTAAATCAACACTTATTTCCGATTGTGCCTTGGCTTGAATAGAATTATTATTGAGCCCTTCAATTGTTTTTACAAGTAATGAAGCACCTACTTCTTTCATAGTATCGTGTAGTTCGCCTGCCGTCATATTGGCGCTAATCTCAATGGGTGCTTGTAATAAAATATTACCAGTATCAATGGCATGTTGTAATTGGAAAGTAGTTACCCCGGTTTGTTTTTCTCCATTGATAATGGCCCAATTAATAGGAGCGGCACCTCTATATTGAGGCAGTAATGAACCGTGCACATTTAAAGTACCCATGGGCGGAAAAGACCATATAATTTCCGGAAGCATTCTAAAAGCGACTACTACTTGTAGGTCGGGATGCAGGTTTTTGAGGGCCTCGAAAAATTCGGGTGATTTTAGTTTTTCTGGTTGCAGTACCGGTAAATTATTTTCAAGGGCAAATTGTTTTACAGCACTTTGTTGTAGCTGCATGCCTCTACCCCCTGGTTTATCTGGAGCCGTCACAACCGCTACCACATTCATTTTAGCTGCTAATAAGGCGCTTAAAGAAGCTACCGCAAAAGCAGGAGTGCCCATAAAAATAATCCTCGGTTTTCTATCCATTACGCAAAGTTAGTTTATCTGCCATAATTATGTACTTTTGCCCTTTGCACCCTAGGTGCCTTACTAAAAATAAACAATATGCAACAAGTAAAAAATGGGGATACCATTCAAGTGCATTATCACGGTACTTTAACTAGTGGTGAGACATTTGACTCTTCAGAAGGAAGAGCTCCTTTGGAATTCGAAGTGGGTAAAGGAATGGTTATTCCTGGATTCGATAGTGGCGTTTTAGGTATGACTGTGGGTGAGAAAAAGACGATTAATATTCCTTTTATGGAAGCCTATGGTCCAAAACAACCTGAAATGATAGTTGAATTTCCGAAAGCACAATTCCCTGCGGATTTAAATCCAACAGTTGGAATGGCTTTAACTATGAATAATGGTCAAGGACAACAATTTCAAGTGATCGTAGTAGAAGTGAAAGAAGAAGTAGTGGTTTTAGATGCGAATCATTCTTTAGCAGGCCAAGACTTAACCTTTGCTTTAGAATTAGTGAAAATCGATTCTCCATCAAGTATTATTATGCCTTAAAAGGTTTTATAATTTCTATAAAATGTCCCGCGTCTTACTAAGGTGTCGGGACATTTTTATTATCTTTAGTTATGGGATTAGAATCATTAGAAGTAGCCAATCGTTTATTGAGGTATGTGCAAGTGGATACGCAGAGCGACCCTTATTCCACTAGTTTCCCCTCAACAGAAAAACAAAAAAATTTATCTAAAATATTGGTTGCTGAATTGCAGCAAATGGGCATAGAAGATGCTGCCATGGATGCTAATGGTTATGTAATGGCCACCATTCCTGCAACACATAATAGAAAAGTACCCATTGTTTGTTTCTGCGCGCATGTAGATACAGCGCCCGATTGCAGTGGCACGAATGTTAAACCTATTTTACATGAAAATTATAATGGAGCACCCATTATATTACCAGACGACCCAACACAAATAATTACAACAGCTGCTTATCCTTATTTAAAGAATTTTATAGGTAAGTCTATTATTACTGCTTCTGGAAAAACTTTATTGGGTTCAGATGACAAAGCGGGCGTAGCCATTATTATGGAAATGGCTAGTTATTTAATGAAAAATACAAATATTGAACACGGCAGTATTAAAATTTTATTTACACCCGATGAAGAAGTAGGAAGAGGCACAGAACATTTAGATATAAAAAAACTAGGCGCCGATTTTGGATACACATTAGATGGAGGGGAACTTGCTAGTTTTGAAATGGAAACCTTTAGCGCCGATAGTTTAGTATTAAATATTCAAGGAGTAATTGCGCATCCAGGTGCTGCAAAAGGGGTACTACAAAATGCCATTAAAATTGCTGCTGCTATTTTAGCTGCCTTACCTAAAAATGAGTGGAGTCCAGAACATACAGAAGGGCGTATGGGATTTATTCATCCTAATCATATTGAAGGAGGTGCAGAAACAGCGCGCATTGAATTTTTAGTACGCGACTTTGATACGGCTCAATTAAAACTACATGCTGAAAGGTTATATGAAATTGCTCAAAAAGTAATTGCTACAGAACCGGACTTTTCTAAGGCCAGCATTAGCATGGAAATTAAGGAGCAGTACCGCAACATGAGAGAAGTGATTGATCAGCATCCCCATATTGTTGAAAAGGCGATAGATGCCTATAAATTAGTAGGCTTAACCCCCATTGTCACTCCCATAAGAGGTGGTACGGACGGCAGTCGTATGAGTTTTATGGGCCTACCTACTCCGAATATATTTACAGGTATGCAAGCTATTCATAGTAAGCATGAATGGGTGGCTGTTTCTGATATGGAAAAGTCGGTAGAAGTGCTGGTTAAATTGGTGGAAATAATTTAACAAATTGATAGTTATTCACATCCTTTCATTTTCAAACAAAACGATTTAACTTTAATTCATAAATTTAACGCTATGCTTTTTTTGTTACAAGTTGCTGAGGATAAAATTTCATTATTGAGTTTATTGCAAAAAGGGGGATGGATTATGTATCCATTGTATATACTTTTAGTAATTGCCATTTTTGTTTTTATTGAGCGTGTTTTAGCTATTAAAAAAGCAGG
>Ga0222712_10005159_pt1 | contig 13378 bp, 23 predicted proteins | sample C33_657DmetaG_FD_165043 | JGI IMG/M metagenome (GOLD analysis project Ga0222712, IMG submission 165043) | Estuarine water microbial communities from San Francisco Bay, California, United States - C33_657D | ecosystem: Environmental > Aquatic > Marine > Unclassified | place: USA: California...
TTGAGTTCGTAGTCTGAAAAATCTTTGAATCGTTCCATAATACCTCTTATGTTGGTAATACAATCTGTTCTCTTGTTCCACTGTTAAGAAGTGGCGCTTTTAATACTTCCCATTTCAAATACACAACAGTATCTACCATCCACCAAAAAGCAATAGTACATAAGAAAATAGTAAGAACTGTTGATGCAATGCTCAATACAAGACTGAACTTCTTTGCTTTAAAATGGTTGATAACTCCAAGTGCCATAATCAACAATAATACTTCATACGTTATAAAGTTATAGTAAGTCACTTAACCACACCATAACAATGTGGACAAACCCAACCATCATCACCAAAAAGTAACTTGGAGTGAAATGCTCCAGTCTCACAGAACTGTTTGATTGGTTCGCTGATTTCTGCGTCCACCAAACTCCCGTGACAGTGTGGACATTCTCTTAGAGTTAATGGGTAGTTCATTGTGGATATGCGTTATTAAGTCCCCAATAAACAAATAATCCAATAGAACTAAAAAGTAAAAGTGAAGATATAAAAGTATTATTCATCGTTTTCGTCCTCGTAACTAGATGGTTCCTCAAATAATTCATCTATCTTTTGCTGTAAAACTCTTTGCTGAAGTTCTTGTAAATCTTCGTCTGTGAATCTTACCACGAGTAATGGATCTCCTGCTTTAACGTCGTTCATTTCTGGATGCTTCACTTTTGGACTTTTTGAATATCCATGGTGAGCATTCATTACCATCCAACCCTGTACAAACATTGATACTGCAATTCCCACAAGAACAAACCAAGGAACCAAAAAGATTAGTTCAGAGTGATTTTGAGCCACGGTAGTAGAGGTGGAATCACCCCAACGAGTCTTAAAAGTCCCTCAGCAAATAAAGCAAGAACCACCCAACCGACGCACATACTAATGATAGAAGCATTACGGTTGTGTCTTCTGATAGCAGCATCAATCATCTCCTGAACTTCAGAACGTGTAACTAATTCTTCTTGTTCGTGCATCATTTCTCATCTCCAAGAAACTTTGCAAGAGGATCTCTTTTTGTTTTAACAATTTCACATGCTCGATAATAAAACATGTTATTAGTGTTCCCAGATTCTTCAAAAGTTGCTTTGATCTTCACCCAATTCTCATAAGTATGTTGATCCATGGGTATTTTGAATAGTATACTATTATATACTAATCATCAAACCTCCAAAGACAATCATATGTGTTCATTACGTAACACTGATTAAGCAATTGTTAAATTTGTAACTTATTTAAAAGGAAGATCAGGGATTCGAACCCTGGAACGCTATTAACGTTATTAGTTTTCAAGACTAACGCCATCAACCACTCGGCCAATCTTCCGTTATTAAGTCCTCAACGGACTTCAAAATCAAGTCGCTTAACTTTACGTTGGCGACGTGCTTCTTGCCAAGCAATATCTTGGGAAGTCAGCACACTCTTGTTTTGATTTTCTTTCAAAGAGTTTAGCATAACAATTCGTGATAAGTCAACTGCTGAAATTTTGTCACCACGAATTGTTGCCATATTAGGACACCCACAAGTTACTGTTTTTGTTGGGTGTCCTGTTAGTTCTTTATTGCAATCTTTGCATCTTATCGATAACATTGTTCTTCATCCTTATCACTGTAAATGTGATCTTAACATCCATACAAACTTGCCGTGTGATTCCATTAAGTCTTGGACCAGATTAGCAGTTGCATATTGCTTTTGTGCTTCCGATTCTTCTGAAATCTCTTGCATTAACTCACAAAACTTGGTGTTGTTATCAAGAAGTTCTTGAAGCATTTCTTTTGCTCCAGTTGAACTTGCTGCTTCTTTGATTTGAGTTACCTCAAGCATTCTTGAAAGTGAACTTAAGGGTTTGATATTTAAATATCTCATATGTTCAGAGAGACGATCGATTTCTTCAAACATCGTTTCATACTGCCCACCAAAGAGTTGATGAAGTTGAGTAAAATCTTCTCCAACTACATTCCAATGAAATGCCCAAGTTTTATGAAACAAAACAAAAAGTGATGACTGAGCATCACTTAAGAGTTTAAACAGTTTTTCCATTATACTCTTTTTTTAAGTATTTATGAAATGGGCGATGACGGATTCGAACCGCCGACCAATTGCGTGTAAAGCAACTGCGCTACCGCTGCGCTAATCGCCCTGGCTCCCCCGGCAAGATTCGAACTTGCGACCCATTGATTAACAGTCAACTGCGCTACCGCTGCGCCACAGGGGAATAAGAGAAAGGAGAGCTCTTGGACGGAACCGCAGGATCACTTTCTCTTACCTCTGTCTGGGAATCGAACCCAGTTTCTAACTCCCTTGTCGGGGTGTCCTTACCAATAGACTACCAGAGGTAAGCGGGTAACCGGGTTCGAACCGGTGATTCCAACTTGGAAGGATGGCGTGTTACCGCTACACCATACCCGCTTATAAGACAATCATAAACTATTTAAGTTTGATTGTCAAGTGTCGATGAAAGGACTTGAACCTTCACAGATTAATCTACTGGAACCTAAACCCAGCGCGTCTACCAATTCCGCCACATCGACAAGGCAGGTCCAGCAGGACTCGAACCTGCGACACACAGCTTAGAAGGCTGTTGTTCTATCCATCTGAACTATGGACCCTTAACCTTAACTTGTTTATTCTATCATTCAGGTTTACAGTCGTCAACCCATACGGCGCAGATTCTCATTTCTCCACCAAGTAATCTTTGAGCTTCAGAGTTATCTGGAGCTTTCTCGATTAACCGTGGCAAAGGTACTCTAGGTGTATTTGAGTCTCCTGTCAAGCGTTCATAATCACGAATGGCTTTATCAACATCACGTTCTACTCTCCTTTTTATAAGGTTAGGATCTTGAAGCAGAACATCATTGATTATGGTCTGAGGGAAGAACGTCCTCTGTGCCTCGTCTAGGAGGTCCCAGAGGCGCTCTGAGGACACTCCAGTGCATTGGGAGAGTGTTGCAACGATACCACTTAATACAACGCTTATAAGGATTATCTGCTTCTTATCTGGTTTCTTCTTTCCGAAGTTAAAATTAAACATAAAAAAAGAGGAGTGCAACACTCCCCTCTATTTATTATTCGGTTGTATATTCTATTGTATCAAACTTCTACCGTGATCAGTTTGGAAGCATACTCATGAGCATACGAAGTGCGGGCACCATGATGCCCCCAACCAATCCAACTATACGCATAGTCCATGTAACGATTGATAGACTTTCCGGGAGTTTTCATCCTGTCTTCAATTCGTTGCCATTGAACCTCAGTCGTTAGATAACGAAGTTGCGTATGAAGTGATGATGGCGAACCACCATACTTCTTAGCAAAATCACCCAATCCATAATATCTGTTGGCAGATGTCCATTGAATCAGTCCGTAACCACGTCCGCAGTTACTCCAACTGGTTCTGCTACCACCTTCACAAATGTTAGGAATAAAAGTTGATTCCTGACGAATATTGCCCATGATGGTAGCAAGGGCGTTTCTGTCTTTAATACCACGATCCTGGAAAAATGCCAGGGTAGCATTCTCATGTTCATTACACCCTTTACAAATTAGCCTTTTCTCTTTTGGCTTTTCAGGTTGAGCAACCTCTCTGGTCGCTGTCGTAGTTTCAAACTCCTTAATAATAGAAAATGGTGGAGGACCACTCACGGGGGGAGGTGGAAATACAGGCAGTGTTGCCACATTGGTCGTAACCGATGCCAGAAGGGGCAGGGCTACTGTAAAGAAATTTTGCACTAAACTTAATTGAACTCGACATCCGTATAGGGAAAGCGCACTTCCCTCTTCTCAGAGGGCAGACCCCACGGCTCTAAAATCAAATCAAAATCTCATAATGAGAAACCCACCCTTTTGAGGTGGGTTTTTACATAATAATTTAATATTTAGAACTTGTCAAGTTTCTGGTTCAAGTGAAACAATTTCAAGTTCATCGTCTTCTGGTTCAATCCACTCGTAAAACTCAGCAAGAATGGCACGAGCATCCTCTTTAGGAACACTTTTATCGGCGGCACGGTCAAGAGACCAGGATCTCACATGCGCTACGATGTCTTCAGTCGTCGCGGGCATAATAATCTTTTCGGAAGTATCTGTTAAGGATGTTGCTATTGTAGTACCTTGGCGTTCCGTCGTCAAGTCCTTCTGTAAGGACATTGTGGAAGAAGAGTTGTCGCGTCTCTTCAAAGTTTGTTTTGCCCTTTGTTTTATGTAATGATAAAATAATGCGCGTAAAATTCTCCTTACCATATTTTTCTACATCCTCTTTGAGTTCTGGGCATGATCCATAGTATTTTTTCCAGTCAGACTCCATCTTAGTTCGTCTACTGTTTGTTCCCTTCTTGCGGAAACTCCAGAAATATTTTCTACCAATATAGTCCCTACCACTTTTACTGCAATGAATATGGTATACAAAACCAAAATAATCCTGAATATCACCTGAACCAAATACTTTTCCATTGTAGGTCCAAGGATTTTCATAGTCAATATCTGTACTCATCTAATATGTTCAATACTTCATCCAGATATTTATGAGCAAGTCCTTTGATATCCATATCGTGCCTAACGTGCTCTATGTAAAGTTGATGTTTTAATTTCAACACACGAACTTTTAGTTCTTCTCTTGTTACTTGATTTTTAGACATAAAAAAGAGGAGGTTATTCCTCCTCTATGTAGTCTTTTGTTCCTAACCAATCTTTACAATAGTCATAATCTCCAAACATAAACTCATCACATTCTGCTGCTTCTTGATAAGCGTTCAGAATTGCTTGTTCACACCATTCATCATAGTTGGAATCCTGAGAAAGTATTTTTGGTAACATCTTGTTTAATGCCACCTACGACATAACTTTCGACCTCCGTTTCCTGGGGAGCAACCTGGAGACCTTTGGAGGAAATCCAGTGCTGAGTCCAAGGTAACGGATTGTTGTTTGCTGAAATATCATATTTGGGTTTAAGACCGATTGCCTTTAGTCTACGATTCGCAATCCATTCGACATATTGTTGTAACAACTTGTCATTAAGTCCAATCATACTGCCATCTTTGAACAGATAATCTGCCCATCTTTTTTCTTCGTTTACAGCACGATCAAACATCGCATAAACCCACTCTTCTTCTTCTTTTGCAATTTGTTGCATTTCAGGGTCGTCACCTTCTCTCCACTTATTCAGAATGTTCTGAGTAAGTGCTAGGTGTTGGTTTTCGTCTCTTGCGATAAGAGAGATGATCTTAGCTGATCCTTCCATAAGCTTAAGTTCACCAAAGGCGAAACTACAAGCAAAACTAACGTAGAACCGAATACCTTCAAGAATGTTAACGTTTGCGACTGCTCTGTACAGTTTTCGTTTGACATCATTGAGTGTTTCCTTTGCAGTGTGTACTCCTTCAAGTCTATACATCCAATCATTGGATGTACCATAACTCTGCGCTGACTGAATAAAGTCATCATACGACTCTGTAACGCTTCTAGCACGTTCCAGAAGACGCTCATCACCAATAATAGTATCAAAAACCTCAGAGGGATCTGAATAAACATTTTTGATGATGTAGGTATATGATCGTGAATGAATCATTTCCATAAACCCCCACACTTCCATACATGCTTCCAATTCAGGAAGTGAACAATATGGAATAAATGCCATACCAGGTCCACGTCCTTGAACAGAATCAAGCATAATCTGATATTTCAGATTAGAAGTATAGATGTGTTTTTGTTCTGGTCGAAGAGTTTGATAATCACCACGATCTTTCTGAAGAGACACCTCTTCGGGTCTCCAAAAGTATCCAAGTTGCTGAGTAGTTAGTTTATCAAATACTGGGTATTTGTATGAGTCATATCTTTGAACTCCTAGTGGTTTTCCAAAAAACATTGGTTGTTTTTTAGTATCCACTTTCTCCGTATTAAATACGGTCATTCCTTTAATATTCGTTTGTGGTTCTTCTGTGGAAGAAATTTTAAACTGCACAGGATTCACACTCCCCCTCCTCTACTGAACTTAACTCACTTAGCAAATCTTGAAGATTGGGTTTTTCTTCTACTACCTCATCATTCTTCATGTCGTGTGTGTTTTGATAGTAAGAAGTTTTCCACCCATATTTGTATGTAGTCAAAAAGTCATTTGCCATCACTGAAGTAGGAACTTCATTGTTTTCATAATTTTCCGGATTATAGGACCAGTTTCCAGAAATTGCTTGATCGAAGAATTTTTGCATAACAGCAACAATATTGATGTAACCGCGATTGCTAGGCATATCCCACAGAAGCGTATAATTGTTCTTAAGGGTATGATACTGAGGAACGATTTGCTTAAGTGGACCCTTCTTTGATTTTTTAACGGACAGGTAATCTCTAGGTGGTTCGATTCCATTGGTTGCATTTGACACAACGGAACTGCTCTCCGATGGCATCTGTGCGGACAGTGTTGAGTGCCTGAGGCCGTGTTCCAAGATTGATGCTCTAAGACCTTCCCAATCATGTTCTAAACCAATAGAAGAAATTTCGTCCACATCTTTCTTGTATGTATCAATGGGCAGGATTCCATCAGCATACTTAGTACGTCCAAAGTATTCACAATATCCCTTTTCCTTAGCAAGTTGATTAGATGCTTTAAGGAGGTAATACTGGAAAGACTCAGAAAGTCCATGGACAGCATCCCATGCTTCTTGAGATTCATATTTGTATCCAAGTTTTGCCAAATAGTGAGCAAGACCAATAAACCCTATACCAAGAGAACGACGTGCCTTGGTGGCGATTTCTGCCGCTGCTACGGGGTATTTTTGATAGTCAATCAATTCATCAAGACCGCGAACTGAAAGTTCACAAAGTTCTTCCAATTCATCATCAGACTTTACTTTACCAACATTGATAGCAGAAAGAATACACAGAGCAATTTCCCCATGATTATCATCAATATGCTGAATAGGATCCGTTGGCAAAGTAATTTCCTGACAAAGATTGCTCATGTTCACTTTATCCTTAAAGGATGAATGCGAATTGCAATGATCAATGTTCATAATGTAGACACGACCCGTCTCCGCACGTTCTTTGAGTAGGTTAAGAATGAGTTCTTGTGCCTTGATAGTTTTTTTCGCAATGGACGAATCTTTTTCATATGCACAGTAGAGCTCATCAAAACCAGGGAGTCCAAAGCGATCATAAAGTCCAGGGACATCATGCGGAGAGAAAAGCGTGATTTCAGCATCTTGAATGAATCGTTCATAAAAGAGTTTGCTGATTTGAATACTGTAATCAAGTTTACGAACACGATTATCCTCCGTTCCTTTATTGTTTTTTAACACAAGAATGTCTTCTATTTCTTGGTGCCAGATTGGAAAGTGGACAGTAGCACTTCCACCGCGAATCCCGTTTTGTGTACAACATCTGACAGTTGCCTCAAACTTTTTGAGGAATGGGACAACACCTGTATGCTGAACTTCTCCGCCACGGATTTTGCTATTGATGCCCCTGATGCGACCTGCGTTGATACCAATTCCTGCTCTTTGTGCAACATAGCGACCAATTGCCATATCAGAGCTGAAGATGCTATCAAGGGTGTCATCAACGTCAACAAGAACGCAACTTGCAAATTGACGAAGTGGGGTTCTAACACCTGCCATGATTGGCGTAGGAATGTTGATTTTGTGCTTGGAGATTGCGTCATAGTACCTCCTGACGTATGACATTCTTGTTTCTTTGGGATATTCGGCAAAGATAGTCAAGGCAATCATCATGTACATAAACTGTGGGGTTTCGTATACACCACCACTGCTTCTGTCTTGCACAAGATACTTGTCAACGACTTGACGTAGACCCGCATAAGTGAATAAAAAGTCACGATCATGATCAATAAACGAATCAGCACGAGCAATCTCTTCTTGAGAATACTTGTTGTAAATATCATGATCATAAACCTCTGCAGAAACACAATCAATAATGTGTTGCTCCAGGGTAGGGAGTTCTTTCATCTTCCCATAAAGTTGTTTGCGAACAGCAAACAACAACAAACGAGCAGCAACATATTGATAATTAGGATGATCTAGGTCAATCAGGTCAGAAGCAGAACGAATCAAAATCTCCTGAATTTCTGCAGTGGTAATTCCATCATAAAATTGAATGCCAGAAGTCATCTCAACCTGACTCGCAGAGACGCCTGCAAGACCCTTACATGCCTCTTCAACCATCAAATGCATCTTGTCTAGGTCAAGAGACTCAATTCGTCCATCACGCTTTTTAACTTTGGTGCCGTTACTCATATTTTCTTCCAGGTGGTAAATTTAAGTTTTGCTTCTAATCCAGAATATGTGTTTGATTCTATCACTTCTTGAACATTAAGTCCAGATAAAATCATATCATTAATATCTTTTTCTTTTATACTGGAGGGCCAGATAACGATTTTTTCTCCTTTATCAATGGTACGGGAGATTCTTGCTGTAATTTCCGCATTTCGTGGTTCGTTATCATAAATCCAAACAGGATTGCTAATCCCCCAGTTACTAACATCAGCATCAGCTCCGCACATAGCAATCGCATTGCAAATGAATGTTGAGTCAAATGGTCCTTCCGTGATGTATACAGTTTTGTCCTTTTGAACTTCATCGAGACCGTAGATTTTTGGTGCGTCATCGTTAAGCATTACAGTGATGTATTTAATCTTGCTTGGACCAAGTGCTCTACCCTGAAATCCAACAAGAGTATCTTGATAGAACAAAGGAATGATAATCCTAGGTTCATCTTTAGTAGTATCATCGAAGACTTCTTTTAATGAATTTGTCCACGACTTGAATTTTTCGGCGTAATAATAGTTATGTGGGTTTAACTTTCGCTTTACCAAGTATTCGTTTGCGTCAGGATTTTCTGATGCTTTTGGTAAATCTAGTTTGGGTTTAAACTTTGGTGCTTCAAAATGAAACACTGGTTCCTCGGCGGTAAAGTTCCTACCAGTCTTTCCGTCTTTAAATTTCTCAAATGTATATTGCTTATAGATTACAGAATCTATTTGTTTGAGAAAATTATTAAAGGAGATATTGACACCACAATTATGACATTTAAAGTTTGTATTATTTTTTACTTGATACAGATATCCTCTTGCTTTATTTTTGTTTTTTTGAGAGTCGCCACAAATTGGACAACGAAAGTTGTAGAGATTATTTTTTACCTTCTTGAATTTTTGAAAACGCGAAGATATCAAATTGATGTATTTTACATCAACAAAGTCCATAAACAAACATTAACCTGTCGCTCTATTCTAACAGGTTAACGTGCTTTGTCAAGGCAGAGTGCAGTCATTATTGCAGTCCATTTAATGACTGAATTAGTTGCCTTTTGTAGGGTATAAAGCGTTACTTTCTTTTGAGTTTTCATTGGCATCTTATGCCAACACTCAATTATTTATTTCTAACGTTCTCTATATTTGATTTAAAAGCAGAAGTTACAAAATTTGTTGCGATTGGAATTACAAATACACAGAAAGCAATTATACCAGCTGCCATCCATCTGAACTTAAAAAGTTCTTCTATTTTAACTTCAATCTTTCCAACTTTCTCAACAATAGTAACATCTTCTCTCATACACTGGTCAAGTCTCTCATCATGAACTGCAAGCATTTTACAAATGTTCTGATTAGTTTCACTTAATGTCTGGATGGCGGCATCTACACGTTCCACCATTTCCTCATGAATTTTTACTCTTTCTTCAAGAACCGCAACTTTAATTTTTGAGTCTTGACCGAACATTGTTCTACTGCGATGGTTTCTTTTTCATCCAGCGTTTGCGGGATCCTACTCCTAAAGATGCATATTTTCTTCTTGCCATTCCCATAACAGGATCAAATCCAGCAGTTGGTCCTTTTGGATCTGAAGATCCAGAAAATCCACCTTGAGTTCCTGGAGCATTTGCTACCATTTGCTCTCTTACAATAGAAATAATCTTATCAAGTTTCTTGTGATCCATTGTAGATTTTTTGAAGTTCAGATAAACAATTTAAATCAACTTGTATATCGTGTATGGTAGATTTTGGGTATTCTGGAAGTCTATTCAAAAAAATTATAAAACTTTTCATAGAGGACCATAAATCTTTTTCAATCTTAAAAAACAACATAGGAGTTGTTGCTTCACCAAATATATTATAAAGAATAATAAAGTGGTTAAGAAGAAGGTGAGTTTTTAGCTCACCTGTATTCTTATATCGTTTCAAAAGTCTTTTAATATACTTAAAATGATTTAAGTCCTTTTCAAAATCCTCTTTGGTCACTGCCTGAGGATTTTCATAATGTTTAATAGCAAATAGGAGGAAATTATCCTCATTCAATTCATTAAAAATCATATATTATCAGACAGGAGTTGGATAAAGAATTCCGTCAGATCCAGTAGTAATGCCCGACATCGCAACTAGAACTTCTGTCTTAACTCTTGCATTACCCTGACAGTCTGTGTAGGTTGTTACACCAACCCAACCTTGATGAGTAAATCCTCTATATGCTGCAGGAACACCATCAGTAGAAATACCATAAACTTGCTTGTCATAACCATTAACATATCTCTTAAACGTTAAAGTAGCACCAGTTGCAATTCCAGCAGAAATGGTCGAAGCAAGAGATATTGTGGTTGCTCCAATGGTAGAAATTACAATATTGTTTCCATTGTTTAGTAAAGTATCGCCAACGATTAATCCGCTTGGAGCAACAACAGGAACAATGGAGGTTCCAATGTTAGCATTAGTGGTAGCAGTTCCTGTAATTGTTAAGGTAGAAAGAGACTGTGCCGAATCATTACGATTACTATAAGAACTATCAAGTACGGTATATTTTGGAAGTTCACTAATGTAGAAAGATGTTGCAGCAATTGCAGCGCCACTTAATCCTGCAGTAGATCCAATTGTTAAAGTGGTTGTACTTGCAATACCAACAATGACAGCATCTCCGAAATAAGTTCCCCCACCGCCGCGAATACCAAATCTAATCACATTACCAGTTGCTGCAGCACCAACTTGTCCAAAAGTAGTTCCACTTCCAACAACTTCAAGGGTGGAGTAGTTTAAAGTTACTGTGCCTCCAGAACCTTTGTTATCATTGTTTCCCCAGAGTGCCATGTCTTTCTTCCGATAAAAATTTATTTGCTATAAGATATTTATAAAAAAAGGAGACCTTACTTTTGATCTCCTTTGCGTAAAACAACTCTCAAAAAGTTAGTTGTTAGATCAAGTAATCCATTCTCCTCAAATCTTTTTGTTTTTGCTAACCACTCAGAGGTAGTTAACAATAGACCAAGAATAATGGTTACTCCCCAGTTAGTTACAAAGCAAGTAATCATGCTTGTGGTGTAAAGAGTTTCTCTTTAACCAATTCAAGAACTACATCATCTATACTATTATCAGTAGACTTCACATACTTAGTTAAAAGTTCAATAACAAGATTTTTAACTGCTGGGTGTGTTGCAATTGAAATAAGAAGTGGTTTTACCACTGATACTACTGCGCCCATAATGAACCTCCGAATAGAGTATCCAACCCTATTTAGAATCAACCAAAACTGGAAACTGAAGTTCCTGCAGGTGTTGATCTAAGAGTTGCAAGTTCTTTTTGCTTAAGATTAACTGCTGCTTGTTTTGCTCTTTGTGCTGCTATTTTTGCTTTAGGGTCTGGTTGTTGTGGTTGCGATTGAGTTTTGGGTTGAAGTTCCATTGCTTGCTCGGCCATTTTTTTAGCCATCTTAGTAGCAGTTGCATACATCACTTCTTTACCACGACCAGGATACCTCTTTTCAAAATCTGCTGCTTTGTCTTTCATTGACTTTACAAGTCTTTCCTTCTCCTTCGTTTCTGCAGCAGTCAGAGTTTTTTCATCAATTTGAACACTCTCACTTCTTACTGAAGCAAGCAAATCATCTAACTTTGATTTTTTCTTTCCTTTTGCAGCAGGTGCTTTTGCTTTTGGTGCTGCTGCTTTTTTGGGTTTTGCTTTTGCTTTTGGGGGAGTTGTTGCACTACCTTCCCAAGGATCAGAAGGTTTTTCTGCTTTCTTTTTAGCAGGTGGAGTATAAGAACCACTACTTACCCTCTCTTTAGTTCCTGCACCTGCACCACGATAAGTTGATGGCTTTCTTGCCGCAGTATGTGATTTCTTATCACCCGCTTCCATCTTGCGAGCAACACCCAATGCACCCTTAGCAACTTTTCTTGCACCAGTTGCTACTGCCCGTTTTGCTGCTTTTTTAGCGCCTGCAAGTTTTTGTTTTGCTGCTGCTAACAGATTTGCTCTTTTCTTTTCTGGTTTTGATGTATCGTGACCAAATGTTACCTTTGCTTCAGTCAGTGCATATTCAAGTGCTTCTTCAATATCATCTTCACTGTAACCTTCCTCAAAAAGTTCATCATAAGCACTTTCAACAATATAATCAAACTCATCAACTTCGACCATTTCAAGCAAAGTTCCACCAAGGTTCTCTACTGCTTCACCAAGATCCAACTTTGGATTGATTACAATTTTGTTATTAACTTGCTTTTCTGTAATTTTCTTTTCAGTTTCAGTATCCTTGATAACTTCAGAAAGATCTTGTCTCCAGTTTGAATATCCTTCTTTGGTTACTTTTTTCTTCTTACCACCCATCTGGTCTTTACCCAATCTTCCAGCAATCACATCTCCCCTAGTAACCTTATCGTATGGAGGATAGTTGTTTGCTAAATTACCGTCATTACCTTCTTCTACCTTTTTCTTTTTCTTGCCGCCCATCTCATCATTACCAGTTGCACCAGCGATTACATCTCCTCTGGTGACTTTATCATAGGGGGGATAGTTGTTTGCCAAATTACCGTCACCTTTCTTTGATTCATCAAAATGTTTTCTTGCTGCCTTCACCATATCAGCATGAGCTTTGCTTTTCGCAATTTCTTTACGTGCTTTTTCATTTGCTTCAGAACGCTTCTTCATATCTGTCTCAAGATGTGAAGATTCGCCAAGTTCTCCCATTGCTTTTTGCTTGCGGAGTTTCTTGGGATTCTTAGTCTTATCTGCTGAGTAGTTACTATCTTCACCCTCAGGGTCTATAGAACTACGATGTCTTGTGCTTCTTTCTGCATCATCCAGTTTTGCACGACCACTCTTCGCCTCATCAGGAGAATAGGTCGTACCACTGTTATACCACTCTTTACCAACATGACCTCTCTTCTTAGCATCGGCAGAAGCTTCTCTACGCTTGAGTTTTCTGCGGTTTGCTTTGAAATCCTTCATGGTCATACCTTCTTCAATCTCAACTTCTTGAGAAGCGACTTGTTCCAGATAAACTCTGGTAATATCATTCAGAGGATTGGTGGACATTGCAATTCTACTTACTTTTTACCTTATACTTATTTATTAAATCCAAAAATGAGC
>Ga0222712_10005162_pt1 | contig 13374 bp, 30 predicted proteins | sample C33_657DmetaG_FD_165043 | JGI IMG/M metagenome (GOLD analysis project Ga0222712, IMG submission 165043) | Estuarine water microbial communities from San Francisco Bay, California, United States - C33_657D | ecosystem: Environmental > Aquatic > Marine > Unclassified | place: USA: California...
GTATAACCCAATCAAATGTGTTATGGTCATCGTTGTAAACAACTAATTTGGAGTTGAGAATATCTTCAACTGATACGTCCGATAATTCAATGGTGTCAAAATCTGTGTGTGTCATAGGTCTCTTTATTTATACTCCAAATATAAGAAAGTTTCGCGGAAGATTAAAATGTTTTCCTCGTACGCGTGCGGGGTCCCGGCCAGGAGCCCCTAGATGCTAACGAAGCAAGGTTCGGCTTTAACCGGTTGTTTTTGTTTGGTGTCTATGTCTAGATGCAAACAAATGAATGCCCAATCCATCGCTGGTATCTGAGGTAGTTCACCTAAGTGATTAAACCATGTTTCTCTAGAAGGATTAGGTCCAAGTTTTCCTATAATGAATAGAGATGTTTTTTGCGAGAGGCACTTTTCCCTCGGTGAGACCGCCGCAACTCCCATTGGGAGTTTATAGAAGTCCTTTTGTTTACCTGTGTTAACCCAAGCTGGAATTTTGAGTAGGTTACAAACATGGTAGATGTGCTTCGATGTTGTGCGTGAATACTTACCGAACACTTCTAACTTGTCAGGGTGAATATCGGCCACGTGGGTTGTATAAGAGATAACCTTGTTGCCGTTGAGAAACAGATTGGGTGATAGCTGATACCAAATACCTTCCATGGCTAAAAGTTTAAATTGTGGACAAAAGGTTTTGGTGTAATCATCCATTCGCAATTGGACAGAGAATAATCAAGTACATCTTCGATATACTCTTCGGTGTCCATGCTCTCTGGTTTGTTGTCTAAGACTAATGCGTCTACCATGCCGCTTTCAAAGTTGAGGATAACGGCGTACATTGTTTTTTGCTTTTCCATGTCGTGTGTTTTTAATGACAAGACAAATATACAACAATGGGGCGAAAAGAAAAAATGCCCGCACCGAAAAGAATCGATGTTACTACATCTGTCTCTTGGTGAGGGCACCCTCAAGCTACTATAGCTACTGTGCTAAAGAATCGTCATCATCATCGGTCGGGAAATAAAACTCTTTATTATTCTCTCCGCACTTATGACAGACATACATGTCCTTTGGGTCTGAATCTAATGTGTTCCAGTTCCAGCCACATTTATTACACTGAATTTGTAAAGGTGGTGTGTATTCACCTTCATTCTCGAACTCCTCAAATACTCTGATGTGTTTCATATCCTATATGTATCCAAATAAAATCCGCAGAACATCCGCGAGGCTTTGCGGGCGCCCTCACTCCTCTACCTGCAGAGTAGGAGATTTTCTGGGAGAAACCACCGCACACAAAAAAGGCCAGATTACTCTGGACCTCTTCTGTATACTTACTAACCTAACCTACTTTATACCACTTCAACTTCCACCTCTTCGGCTTTGCCTTCGACTAGGATAGTCTCTGTGGTCACATTAACTTTCTTTTTCTTCATTTTAATGTCCTCATCGGATTCTAATCCTTTGATACATTTATTCATTGTGGATTCAACTAACTCAGGTGCGATAAATCCTCTGCTCCATTTATGAGGATTCAATTTCATATCCTGTTTTGTTAATTCACAGATATGAAGTATGCGTTCTCTCAATAAAGCTAGCTCGACATGATTCAGATCTTTAACAAGATTTCGAATTTGTAATGATGGGGATTTCCCCTTCTTGGGTCTACGTGGCATACTCTTTTATTTTTTGGATTGTAAATTTAATCTATTAGTTTGAGACTTAACAATGCTTTCTTTTGGTTCCCATTTACTCATTCTCTGAACCATAAACTCTGCGGCGTCTTTGGTGCTGACTGGAATTAGAATTCCTTTACCGACTGCATAGTAACCATCACTTAGTTGGAGAACTCTGGGTTCGCCAGTTGTGTCAATCGTGACACCGTCTGAAAATTTTAACATGTGCTTATCTTTTAGGTGCGAACATTTCTCTTCCCAATCTAATGAACTTGTCATACTCTTCTTCTCCCATCGAGTTCTTCAATGAGTTCTTCTTCATCATGAGTTGAGCTGATAGAGTGGCTTTCTTGTTCCAATCTTTCTCTTGTTCAAATTCCCAGTTGATGTCTAGGATTTCTCTAAATAGTTTTCTTTGATCTTCTGTTAGCATGTCGTGTTATTTTTATAATCCAAATGTATAGAATCCCGGCGGAAAATAAAAATGAAATCCTCGGTGAATCCAAATAGAAATTTGACCGCTCGATTCTCGGGGTGAGGGCGCCCGCAAATTTTTCCATATGCATCATCCGATTCTTCAAGGTGAAACCACCCCACAAAAAAAGTCCCAGAAAATTCCGGGACCTTAATTGAATTAACCTTTAACCTCTTAACTGAATATCAACTGCCCAATCTGAACGCTTCTCCAAGCGAACTTTTCTAAATCATAAAAAGGAAGAATCTTAGGTGAAGCTTCTCCACCCTTTGGTTGTTGGTCCGAAGGGATTTTGTTTAAGTCCAAAGTTCCATAAGCTAATCTTAAAGAACCATCCTTTTTTCTAAAGGCAAATTTAACTGGACCTGATTTCAATCTGTTTTTAAGGTCTTCCACTGATGATTGTGGGATTGATGGACCTGGAGTTGTGTTTAACATAGTCGTGTTGTTTTTAATGACAAGGTAAAAGTATGAATTTTCCCCGAAGATAAAAAATGTAAAATATATTTTTTCCAGGAGAAATTTCGTGCTATGTTCATCTTGTGAATTCGGATGCTGCGGCTTGTGGGCGCCCTCACTCGGGTCATCCGAGTTCGGTCTGATTTTAGACTTTACCAGACACCACAAAAAACCCCGGGTAGAAACCCAGGGTCTTTAACTATGACGGACAAATACTAGACGAAGGTCATATCAGAAGGATTCATTGTTTCTAAATCCTTGAGATCAATACGGTGGAAGATTAATCCATCAAAGGTAACAATAGTAACTTGATTGTTAAAAACTTTTGACTTTTCTTTAACGAAGCAAGGTGTGCCTAGCCAATGCATTAGTTCCCTTCCGTTGAGTTCTTCGAAGAAGTTGAATTGCGGTTCAATCTTTGTTTTCGGTTTCATTTTAAATGGTTTAATTGTTAGTAATTATAACCCGAATTTAGAACTTATCCCCGAGAGAAAAAAATGCAACTGAAATCCTTGATTGCAGATAGACTGCAATCATCCGCGGGGGCGCATTCACCTCCTGGTACATCAGGAACATTGGGAACTTCAGGAACATCTTCTTGGGACATCAGGAACATCTGGTACTTCTGGTACTTCATCCGCGAGGGCGCCCAAACTTCTTTCCGCTAGCAATTCGATTCTTATCAGGTGAAACCTCCGCACACGAAAAACCCAGGGGCTAAGTCCTGGGCTTCTCTAAACTAAAAAATCAAACTATAAAAAACCGAGTTGAATCCTAGATAAGACCGTAATCAGAAAATGTGCTTACGTCTTGTATCCACTCGCTTGAACGGCGAGCAGATTCAGGGATGAATATCTTATCAAAGCAATCTGGGCGTTTATCCACCGCATTGATTACCTGTTGGTTGTAACTTAAACCAGGAATGTAAATTCCAAGCTCTTCCAAGAACTTAATGGTTCTGGATTCACGTCCTTTGCGACACAGTGGTCCAATTCCATTCTCAATCGATTCAGGAACAGTCAAAGGCATTCCACATTTACAACAAATTCCTTGATGGTACATCCCTAACTTTCCTTCCGCCTCGTAGCCTTCCAAATCATTCCAGTGATTGATAATCCAATTCATGGTTTGCACACCCACATGGTCACGCTCAACATAACCCGATGGTTTGAATGTTTTCAACTTGCGGTCAATGCGTCCGATGAATCGAGATCCATGGTACTGATCGTTCAATGCCTTAACATGAACATCGAATAGTCTGGTCTCCTCCTCCTGACCGCGTTTACGTTTTAGCGATTGTACCCTGAATGTGATGTGGGTATTTTTTTCTTTGTTCTCAAGCGTGAACAATGCACGGCCTTGAAACATGAAGGTGCGGAATGAAGCCGCATCCAATTTGTGGGATGTTGCGTGTTGTAGGTAACTCATGTCGTGATGATTAAATGTATAAGGTAAATGTACACAAAAAGCCCCGAAGATAAAAATGCTTCGGGGCTGGAGGTTTCTTAGTAGTGGTGTGGGTCTAAATCTGGGTTTGGTATCATCTTCCAGTTCTTCTCTGCTGATGCCTTTGTGGTACCGTAAGTACCTAGCATAATCTCTGCTGCGTTCTCCTTAATGGAATTTAAGGCATCTGTATATTTGCCTTCTTTAATCAGGGCTTCAATGTCACCAATCTTAGATTGTGGGATAGCTGCTCTATATACTACTGCATGTCTTTGAGCGTTTGCTTGAGCTCTAAGGCACATAGCAAACTGTTGTGAACGTACTGTCTTATCATCGTCTTGGGTCATGAATATGTCCTTAGATGCATCATCAATGTCGTGTACTAATGATTCCACTCCGTGGCAATCTGCTAATCCATAAAACCAATGTGTTAATTCCATTTCTTTTAATTTTAAATACAGAGTAAAAGTAAAAGAAATCCTCGAGGATAAAAAATGTACTGAGCGTTACGCATACGCGTGCGGGGTCCCGGCCAGGAGCCCTCTGGCGTTTACTATAGACATCAAACGGTAAACACCGGATGATATGAGTTGGGGCGCCCTCGATTTCGATCGACAGTTAAGGTGTTTTTTAAGGACGTAACTCTGGGGCATAAAAAAAGACCTCCCATTTCTGGAAGGTCCTACTAACCGGGGGAAGTCAGTATTTGATTATTTAAATAACGGAGATGCGTCAGCCATGAATCTGAGATAGTCCCGGAATGAGGGCATGCTTTTCATAAGTTTGTTTTTCTCCGATTCGATTAGATATTCGATATGGTTTGCTTTCTCCCTGTTTCTTTCTCTTCTCAAACAATAAACTAAATCTAAAATGGTGTTAAACATTTGCTGTTGCTCTGTGGTGAGGTCCATACAACGAGATTTAATGGTGAAATGATATCCATTATATCTCACACATTTTAGATGGTTTCGAATTCGGGTTTGAATTTTCTAACTAATCCTGCATCATTAGCCCAGACGATTATTTTAAGTGCTTTAACAATGGTAGCATCCGCTCTGGAGAATGCCTGAGATAGATTGTTTTCAATTACTGCTTGAACGAATCCTCCTCCCTGACGATAATTATACTTGGTCATAAAGATTGAAGCTACAATATCAGTAACATGGCTAATCTCTGAATCGCTAAAGCTTGCTCTGTTAGGATACGTAAAACCAGTAAAGTAATAGTTAACAGCTTCAATCGCGCTAGTGCGAAAATCTTGTTCATCGTAATTTGGTGTCATGTGTGTGAGTTTTAATGATAGGTAAATGTATAGATAAACCTCAAAAATAAAAAATGTAAAGGGCAACAAAAAAGCCCCAACATGTTGGGACTTTTCCTGAGAAATAAATTCACACGACTAAATTTACCTCCCTCAGTAAATCATTTAAGAATCCTCATTCCGTGAACGATTACTGCTTCCTCAGATGGTTGCCCATCCGATATTGAAGTTCTTATATTCAGCCATCAGTCTGTGCCATTCCGATGGACCTGTTGGATTATGATTAAGCTCTATCATTTTCTTTCGTCTCTTCTTTTACTTCCTTCTCCTTTGTTTGTTTCACTGGACGAGTTGCTTCTTTCCAAGCACTCTTAGGAACGAATTTGTATCCTCTGTTCTTTACCATTAGGTCTGCTTCGTCGTCCTTTACTCTTTTGATGTCATCACCCTTTTGTACCGTCTTCATGTTCTTTCTGTTTTAATCTAAGTTTGTGATTTTCTCTACATAATAGTCTGTTTCTCTCTTTTAGTTTCATGTTATCTCTTTCAATAAAGAAGAGACGAGCACCAACTATAAGGAGGATGCCAAGTAGTAAGTAAACAAGGAACATGGGGTTAGTTATTTTTGTATCTTAATTCTTTTGCCGTCAAAAGGGTTAAGCCAATATAATAGTACGCGGATTGGGAATGTTACGAAAAGTAAAAGGTATCTGATAACCTCGGCAGTGAATGCTAAAGTTGTGTCAACGGGTTTTCCATGAATTCCTTTAAAACTTAAATTGTCTTTTTTCATTTTAGTATATTTGAGTGTAAGCCGATGAATCTAAATCATGATAGACTCTGGTCGGTGCCGTTTCGAATTCAACTATAATCTTCTCTCCTTGCCACATAGCTCGGGTTGGATATTGTCCTGTTAGTACTGTTGTACAATTGTAATCACTTTGCCACACTCTAAAGCATGGTCCGAGATTTTTCGGTAAGTCGATCATACCGAATGATTTTGATTCTTGCATTAAGCTCATTGTCTTCAGTTTAGCATATTCCTAAATCAACACATGTGTCTTCGTGTGGATCAAGCATACGTATGTTCTTTCTATGTAAATCAGGGAATGAATACCACATGGCTTCATGTAAAGGAGTTGGAAGTAACACCGGTTGAATGGATGTTGCGTGTCCAGTATCCCAAACCTTAATCATAGTTCCTGCAGGAAATTTATGACCTCTCAGATTAATCGTTGATCTCACTATTGCATATTTCGTTGTCATGCGACAAAATTAATCAACAATGCCGGTAATAAAAAATGCGCAAGAAATAGTTGCGACTGCTACTGAACTGGTGAGGGCGCCGTCCAATGCAAAAACACCTGAACAACATACTTATCTTCGGAACATGAAAGTGGTTCTCTCCAGTGTGTGAGTTCTCTTCCATTAACTAGATTGCCGTGACATTTGATGGTTGGGAATTCTGAGATTGTACCATCCTTGTGTTTTGCTTTCAATGGCCAAGGATCATCTATGTTAGTGAATAGACATAACGAGATAGTCCAATCCAAACCTTCTCTGTCGATGTGCGGACGTAAAACTGATTCATTATAATAAATGCGGGAGAATGGATTTGCCGGTTGAACCTCCACACCTGTAATCATTCTAACTAAAGGTGTAAACCTGTTGAGTAGTTCGTGGGTGCCTTCGGTCACTCCCCCATAGGAATCTTTATAATACTCAGGATTGTTTTCTCTATTGAGGGCGCCTACCTCTCTAGCTTTCAAAACTGCCAATGCTAAATCATCAGCTTCATCCTCCGAAATCATTTGTCCTAAATTGAATACTTGTTGCATGATTATTATAGACGTATTTGCCTATATGTATTCACACAAAAAAAGAGCTAGTATTTCTACTAGCTCTCCCACACCCGAAAGTGTGTGGACACACACAACACATTTATCTAGGTTGTCTAACCAACAAGGATAGGCAAACTAAATAGATGTGGAGCATCCAGCCTTTGAAAGTATTCTTCCTTTCGTAATTCTCGTATTTGTTTTTATAGTATTCGTGATTTTCCATGATGCTTCTTAGGTTTAGGTTTTGGTTTTTTCACTGTGCCACCTGGAGTTGTCTTAACGACTTCATAGTATCCCATAGTTCTTATATTTAAAAAGTTAGTAATTATTCTGTTTGCGTGTTCATGAAATTCTCAAACTCCTCTGCGGCTTTTGGATTTACACCTTTCAGGTGTTCCAAACTTAATTCATATCTCCCATTAACCGTTGATGAGATAAATGCTTCATCACGCAATGAATCGATTTGATTTTGCATCTTCACGGTTTGTGTTTGTAACACAGTGTTAATGGCTTCGGTCTTTTCTAAATCGACTTGCATGTTAGCAGTCTTTACTGATAACCAGATGCATGTTAAACCTGTGATTAAGAATAGCGATGCGTACTTTGTACGGATACGTCTTTCTCTAGCGGTGTAGCCTCTGTTGTAGCTTTGAAATGGATTATTCATCTTCGTCCTCCTCTTTTATATTTAATGCTGAATCAATAGTTTGCATTCCTGAATATCTATCCTGATAGACATCCTTAAACCACCATTCTCCATTTTTGTAAAGATAAATGTACGAAGCATTCTCTTCTTTTAAATACGCTTCCTCCGATTCAACGACGGTAGCTTCTTGACCTTTCTGTCCTCTATCTCTTCCATAAGCCAAACACCAATTCGGATTCTGATTTGGGAAATCGTTGAAGTCTTGCTTCTCCCCGATTTCTTTTCCAATGCCTGATAGATTACCTAAATCTAACAAAGCATCGATTTTCGATTCTTCTTGATAATGATTGAATAGGTCTTCGCCTACACCGCCTTGAACATAACCATCATAGTGGCAATAAACTGAGCGGACTTTTCCGGTGGGAAGTAGTTTCCCGATTCTCGAATGTGTTCCCATTTGTGTGTGTTTTTGTGTGAAGTAAATTTATGAAACTCTCCTGTGATAAAAAAATGTTTCACTAAAAAGGCCCGGAACCACCGAGCCTTTTATTTACTTACTAACCGAACCATATTAAATACACCTTGGCAAAGGCTTATCTAATTCTGTCTCAAATATACGGGATTCTATTTGGAATCCTTCGATTTCTTTTTGGAATCTTTCTCAGATTCCTTCTTAGGCCAAACGTCAGATACTATCTTTAGAAAGGCAACTGCCATTGCTCCAAAGAATAATACTCGGGCTAAGAACCATAAAATGTCTAGTGTTAATGACCAACTCATAATAAATCCTTTTCTTTTATAGAATTCTCCCCAGAAAAGATTTCGTACCTGCAGGGTAGAAGTGGTGAGGGCGCCCGCTTCCCTGCGGGCATATTCAAGCATATTCCTCAGAGTCACCCCACAAAAAAAAAGGGTCGCGTTGGCGAACCCTCTTTTTAACCTAAAACCAAGTCTTAAGCTACTCGGAAAATTCTATGGAATTTTCTATCTGGAGTCGTAGCTGATGTTCTGATTTTGAAAGATGGGAATTCCTTGTCGGTGATGTACTTAGCGACATGGACCATCTTTTGAGGAACCACGAATGATTGGCCTACGTTCATTTTACTGAACAGGTTACGCATGTGATTGCGTGCCTCATCATTTGCTCTAGCACCTTTAGAAGGAACTGGAACATTTGATTCCAATTTGAATAACTCAATTCCCTTAGGAGCCTTAACGTTAGTTAGGACTGGAGCTGCAACCTGTGGTGCCTTAACTCCTTTACCTTTAGAACTACCGAAGCGACCTTCGATACCTAAACCCCATTTGCGATTTTGAACTGAGGCTTTAGTGCGGCCTAATTTGGCAGCGACTGTTACGGTACAAAGACCTTGCTCAACCGCCATGCGGATGTAGTTGTCTTCTGCTGCTGACCATTGCTGATTCTTGTTATCAGCTGTTGACTTGTTGCGTCCCATTGGTACGCCTTTCTTGGAAAATGTTAGATTTGCCATTTGTGTTAAATTTTTATGGTTTTAAATTAATAACAATGTAAATATATGAATAACCCGCGGAAAGAAAAAATGTTTCCTAATTGCACATCACCTGATGCTCCTCTAATTTGATTTGGGTTAGGATCTGGACACTCTTGTTTAAATAGGCATTTAACTTCTTGCGGTCATACATGGAACAGTATAAACCCCAGATCAAAACATTGAGCGGTGCGTAAGCCTGATCGTACTTGCTACGCTTGTCGATATTGTCCATGATGATTTGGAAGTCATTAAAGTAATCCATGAAATCTCCAAGCTCCCTGTTAAGAACCTCTAGCATGTGTTCCATGCCTTGGCTGTAGATGTAGTGATTGTAATGATCCTTCAAAGCCAAATAGTCTTCGCTTAGTCCTTGGTGGAGTCTAAAGTAAACATAGTCGTAGTTGTAGGGTGAATCAGATATCACATGAATAAACGCCCGTGTCAGATTGAGGGTTTCTGACATGTTCCCTCGAAGAGAGATGTTGTGTGATAGAGCTTGTAATGCCGCAAGATGTAATTGCGATTCTGGGTCTCTGGGAAACAGAGGAAATGAAATTGCCATGCCGTGTGGGTTTTAAGTTATAATGCTAATGTATGAATACTCCCTGAGAATAAAAAATGTTTCGGAAAGATGTTTCGGGGCGAATCGATCGGACAGGCCGGGGTTGCGGGCGCCCTCACTGAATTCTTCACCATATGGCGTTTTCCTCTGGGAAAGGCCACAAAAAAATCCGAGGGATTAGTTCGGATCTTTTTAACAGGGAGTATTGGTTTTTCTATTTCTTCATCTCTGGGTTGTAGCTATCACCTACTCTTTCGTAGCGGGTTAGCTCTTCGATTGGATGTGGTAAATGAAAACAACTTCTTTTACTTGGATACCCAAATGCGTCTTGGGTGAATAGTTGAGTTTGTCCTTCATTAACCGAGTAACTCGCGTTAACCGCAGGAACACTAATGTGTGTGAATCTGTGTGGTGCTCGACCCGCTGTGTTCCAAATCTCGTATTCTCCTTCCTGTAAGATTACCTCTGGCATCTTAACTGGATCTTCTTGTGCTAGATATTCGGTGAGTGTCATGGCTAATTATTTATCGGTTACATATTGGTCATGCATCTCGAGTAGGTCTTCCCCATCTATCTCGAAGGGATCGGTCTCTTCACGGAATCCATGGAATCCGTTGTCTCTAACAAGGAAAGTGTTTTCCCCGATTTGTGTGATGTCTGCGCCGGCTTCGGTCAGGCTCACTAGTGCTTCTGTGGTCTTCATATTATTCTTGGTCTCCTTCCCAATTTAGTGAATCAATTAATTCCATTCCGTAGATTTCGCCATATCCAGTGAATCCAAAATCGCTTGGATTGGTGATGTGGCAAAGTAAGGTCTTGTAGTCGTCCCAGCCAACTGGTCCGCGGTTGTTAACGGCTTCACTCCAGGCTTTGACCTTTTGGTCAAAGATGTAACGGGCATCTTCTATCTTGCCGTGAATTGAATAGAAATCTCCGTCTGGGTCTAAGTTAAAGATCATGTACATGGCTTAGTCGTTTATAGTGTCTAAAACTGAAAGAATGTAAGAGGATGATTTTTCCTTAATCCCCTCCGTTGAATTAACCCACATGGAAACTTCATCAACCAATTCCTCTAAGGAAGTGCAATTGATACATGAACCCACATACTCGGCGGTGTGTCCGCGTTCGGCTTCTTTTGTGGCGAAGCGTTCGATGATTGATCGTGTTAGTGTCATAATTGTCGTGTTTTTAATTACAAGACAAATATACGCAATCCACCCGAGGAATAAAAATGTTTCGAATCCTAGGCTAGGGAGATGGTAGGAACATTGAATGCTCCAAATACCTTTTTACGATAACGCTCGTAAATGTGACCTTCGCGAATCGCGTTGGAATCTAGGTCAACTAAGAAATAAGAATACGCTCTGTCGTTCTTGACATCGGCGAAAAGAATTTTACCATCTTGTTTTAGTGGCATTTGAATCAACTTACCTAGTGGGCGTCGCCCATGTTGAAGTAACTTGGCTCTGAGTTCTGAACTTGTCATTGTGTTACGTTTAGTTTAACATTGGAGTTCTGGTCCGCAAATATAAACATTATATTCTTATATGTGATGAAAAATTCCACTTTGTTTAAACTTTTTCAGATTCTGTTAAACATTCCCATGGGATTTCGTCCAAAGGTGAAACAATTGGGTATTCCCACCAGAGGATTTGAACCCTCCCATGTCTCCAGTCGTCAGAGACCATTGCTCCATGTAGCTTCTTTTTAAGATCACTAAAGATCTTACTCCACTTGGGAACGTGATTGACCATGCGGGAATTAAACGCGTTCGGACCTGGCATAAACCCAATCGGGCTAGACCCTTCCATTGATCCAGAGGTATATCCCATCTTCCGCAGACGATTGCTTGCTTGTTCATAGGCTAGGAAGTGTCGATCGTTCTCAGGATCGAAGTTCTCTACATATACTATCACACGCCCGTGAAAGACTTCTTGCTCTATCATTTCAATGGTTCTGTTTTTACAACACTTGGATTGTAAAATAAGTTAAAAGAATTACCCACGCGATTGCTCCAATGGTCCATGCTCTTTTTTCGTTTTTTGGTATCATTTTATTTTTTTGAATGTTTTATTTATACGTAATAACTTAGGATGCCTGTTTTAAGAACGTAACTACCACCCAGCTTTTCAAAGCGGGCTAAGTCCTTGGCGAACTTCTTCTTGATGACCTCTTCTGGGTTTTCTAGCTTGGGAAGTTTGTCTTTGATGCCAAAGCCCAAGTCCTCATAGTACTTACCCCATTTGCCACTACTATGCGGGATGAGGATCTTATCCAATTCTTGCACTCCCCAGTTACAACCATTGGCCCAAAAGAACACCTCGCAAAATTCCTGATCCACATCCGCCATGTCCCATTGGTGAGCTACCTTAAGACTTTCAGTTTTTAATTGAACCCGCTTACCACATGAAGGACAGTACTTGGCTTTCCTGGTCAAGTACTCGTGATCGCACTTCTTAGTACACTCTGGTGTTTCGAATTGTTCATTATCTACTACTTCCCAGACTTGAGGGAGCTTAGTCACTTCTATATAAGCCCCGACGTAAACCATTAGATCTTGTGACATCGTGTGTGTTTTAGAAAGTAAAAGTACAGCCCGGAGGCTGTACATAAAAATGCGGTTATTTGGCTCTGTGTTCAAACTCACTCACCGGCGTTCTATATTGTTCGCGGAGTTTGAATGTGAAGTGAATAATAGAATCCAAGCTCTTATTAAGGGATTCTAACTGGCTAGCCTTGACAACATCAGGTAAATCTGGGTTCATGATGTTGGCTGTCTTCTCTACTACTTGTAGAGAGTGATACTGGATTTTGGGTAAGTACCCGTGTGGATGTTTTGACATAGTCGTGTATGTTTTAATGACAAGGCAAATGTACGAACAATCCTCCGTAATAAAAAATGTAACACCACTGATTTTGGGGTCGTCCCAGGGTTTTGTGAGGGCGCCGTCACACAGATCCTAGCTAGCCACTAGATAGGATCTGTGTGCTTCTAAGGTATTGGGGAATTACCAAAGGGTTTCCGCTTGACGGGATCCAGTAGCGAGGGCACCCCCGATGTTGAGGAAAAAATTCCATTACGCCGCTAGGGATTCAAGGGATGGGGAGGGCTCACAGGAAGAAGCCGCGGGGGGGATACCGAATAAGCCGCAGAGCCGGGGAGTAATCCAAGATTTCCTAGCCTCCGGGGATTCCTAGCCAAACTCCCCGCTTCCGAGGCAAACCCAAAAACTTCCCCGGCGCCAACCCAATCCGGGGGTGCCCTCACCGACGCTACTCACTTTTAGACATTTCCCCGTACTGGAAAGAAATCCCCAATAACCTGCCCCTTAGTGGAAAGAATTCCGCAAACCCTCCCAGAATCTTGGGTATACTGGAAAGAATCTGCGGGGGTGCCTTCACCAAGGATTCCAAGGAAAAGTGCCACTTACCTCCAGGAGTTCGCCAGGGATTCGCCACGGATTCTCTAGGAAATTCCCAGGAGGATTCGGGGAAGTCTCACCGGG
>Ga0222712_10005163_pt1 | contig 13373 bp, 18 predicted proteins | sample C33_657DmetaG_FD_165043 | JGI IMG/M metagenome (GOLD analysis project Ga0222712, IMG submission 165043) | Estuarine water microbial communities from San Francisco Bay, California, United States - C33_657D | ecosystem: Environmental > Aquatic > Marine > Unclassified | place: USA: California...
TAACTCAGTCGGAGACCGTCATGGATACCCCGAATATGGCCTTGCGTACCTCACAGTTAATTTCTTCAAGCCTGCACTTTTGGTGGGTGGCGTTTCTTAGATGCAGCAAAGACTATTGGTGGATTTGCCAACAAAAGGGCCACTGTTTGGATGATCGTTTGGTTAAGGTTTGGCAGGACTTTGGCGACGTCTTTCAATACAACTCGCTGATGCAATGGTGGCAAGACCGAGGCTCTGGGTTATTCGATTCACCGCAAGTAGAGATGGATTTTGTGGAATACCTGGTCAGCGGCATGTTGGTGTTGAAACGCAAAGATCTAGTTCATCAACATAAAGGCAAGATCTGCATCGCAATTCCCTTGGATCTTGATAGAAAGAAAATGCTGGCAGCTGTTGAGGCGGTTTTCAAGATCGCCAATGTTCGAGGCGCACACTATGACCAAGACGCCAAGTACCAGTTGATTTACACAGACCCAAGAACTTTACGCAAACTAATTCCAGCCTACTGCACCTGGGCCTTGAAACTCTGTGTTGAGCAAAGCCAAAGTAGCAATCCAATACATAAGTGGAAGAGCTACGAAATGGGCAAGCAACTCAAAGCTACCCCAGAACATGTAACAACCATTTACGATTCACCCAAAACTGCAAAAGCCAAGCGCAGCAGCATGCGAACTGATCAAAGCCGCAACAATGCTTCTGCATTGAGTCTTATTTCAAATGTTGAAATTGGAAAGTTTCCATCTAAAGCCAAAGTCACTGCAAAACCTAGGTGGACTGAATCGCAGCAAGCAGGACTTGATCAAGCAGTCTCAACAGGTCAATGGCCGCCCAAGGACTGGTTGGACTTGGAACACACCTTCATGCTGCCCGATCAGGGGTTAGACCTGTTCAACGATCAGGGAGCGCCCATTGTTCGCGAGCTAGCCATATTGGCAGCTATGAACAACATGGAAAAATCGTTTCTTTCCTCAAGGCATGCTGCTGGATAGCAGTACGAGCCCCTCATTGCTCAATGCCAGAGTTAATCTGGTCTTTGAGCATGGCACTGGCCTTGAAAGTAACAACTCGTTTAGGTGGGATTGGTACAGGCTCGCCAGTACGTGGATTACGACCTGGTCGTCCAGCCTTGGAACGAATCTCAAAGTTGCCAAAGCCTGAAATCTTGACATCCTGCCCTTCAACCAGCTGAGATGAAATTACCTCAAAGAAGGCCTCAATATAGTCCTTGGCCTCTCGCTTATTCAAGCCCAACTGCTCGAAAAGCATTTCTGACAGTTGGGCCTTGGTCAGGGCTGGTGTGTCCAGCGAGTCGAAAGAAATCTCCATGAAGAAATTATTACCGCCAATGGGAGACCATTTACGCTATGCCTGTCATGACTGTGATTACGGTTAAAAAAAGCAATTTACTTTATATCTCGCTAAGCCATGGCTGTATGAACGCGAACCAGCCCCCAATGAGATAGAGAACAACGCTGGCAGCATATAGCTTGCTGGCGGTCTTGCGAGTCTTTAAGCAGGCGTCGCGCAAAGTTGGATCGATTGGGCACGGCGCACTTCGGTTTCGCCACTGCAATACGCCGCTGCCAATCATCATCAACCCCGCGAAGCCGAACAGTGGTTCCTTATGTTCGCTCAACCAAACCACCTGCGGAAATATGGACACAAGGGACGAAAGTGCTGCTCCCGCTCCAAGAGCCACAAGAAGAGCAGGAATTGCGCAGCACACCAACGTGCTTGAGCTTGCAAATAGACTGGCCAAAGAGGACCATAGGCCACTTCGGGATTCAGCCATGCCGTCAGGACTCATTTACGGCCTTTCAATTCAGCCTTGATCTCAGCAACCGATTGCATCACCGTCTCAATCTTGACCACGTCGTAGCCAGCATCAACGATCTCTGCAGAGATGGCTTTGGCGTCGAGCACTTGGCCATCCTTTGCTTCGACTGCAACAGTTTTCTTCTTTAGGTCCACGAATACCTCCTTAGTTGCACCCATCTTGGCTAGACTTTTTTCGATACCTTGAGCGCAGAAAGAGCAAACCATTCCGTTAACGGTGAATTTCATACTGGTGGCAGCCATGGACGAAATTGCAGTTATGCCCATTGCTAAGGCGATGACAATTTTCTTCATCGGGATACTCCTCTTCAAAAAATATACATAAAGTTCATTCGAGCTTGGGATGTGTTGTTCACCCCGAGTTCAACGAAATAGCGGTTATGAATCAGCCGCAGCATGGGCGTGACTTCGGTCTTATCCGTGAGCCCTCGCATGCGCCTGACCTCTAAGATAAACCATGGCTGCGTTTGGTCGTAGTCCACCTCGTAAAAAGAGAATCCGGCTCGCGCCGAGGCGAAGTCGTGGGTGAGGCCTTGGGCTCTATAGAGCCTGGATGTAGCCGAAACATAGATGCGAGTAGTCTCGTAATCGACTTGTATTCCCGGGGAAGCCATTGTCTTTGAGCCATAAAAATCGTTGCCTGTGATGTTCCCAACGCCGCCGATAAACCAGATGTTGGCCTGGGCCTCAGGCATGTTCCAACGTCGGACCAGTCTTGTGTAGATGGCTTCAGTGAATTGGCGCGTCTTGGTGCCGTCGTCTGAGCGCATGACCAGTGCTGAGGCTCCTGCGGCGTCTCGTGCAGTGAGAGCGTAGTTAGCAAAGACCTCCTGCCAGTTTGGACTGACGTCGCCCATAGACATCCAACTTTCCTTAAACCCCATCGGCCCACACAGAGCCGAAAGTGAGGCTAAAGAGCCGATCACACCCAAAGTAATTTTGACTAATTGCCGTCTCATCGGTCAGCCTCTATGGACTAATCCGCCAATTGCATACTTGTTACAACAAAGGCGCCGTCTAATTTTTCAATAACAAACTTGACTTTATCGCCTGCTTTGAATGTCTCCAAAAAAGAGGTGTCGCGAATTTGAAAAACCATGGTCATTCCAGGCATGTCCAAAGATTTAATATCGCCGTGTTTGATCGTCATCTTTTTATTTTCACGATTGATCTTTTTGATCTCACCCTCAACCATGTGGCTAGCGGATACAGCAGACATAGCATCCGCATGTGAGTCGTGTTTGTCTTGGGCATAGACCGTTGTAAACCAAGCAGCAGAAAAAACCAGCAAGAAAGCGAAAAGATGTTTAGAAAGTTTCATAAAGAATTCCTCAAAAGAGTTTAAAAAATCAATGGTTGTGAGCTGAATCATGAGCATGGGTATGGCCCTTGGCTTTGTTCACTGTGACGGTACCAGCCATACCTGCATCGTAGTGTCCGGGTTGCAGGCATGCAAAATTAACTTTATCCGCCTTTGTAAATTGCCAAATGATCTCACCAGATTTGCCTGGTTGCACTGTTATTTGGTTAGCATCATCATGCTCCATCTCAGGATTTTTTTTCATCACCTCGGCATGCTCTTTGAGTTCTTTTTCTGTACCCAGAACCATTTCGTGCTTAACTTTGCCCGAGTTTTTAACAATGAATTTAATGGTTTCACCTTGTTTAACCGTGATGCTTTGTGGGTTGAAGCGCATGGTGTCAAGCATTTCTACTTTGACAGTGCGCTTGGCATTGGTGGCTTTACCCGGTTTGCCAATCGCATCTGAGTCCGCGTGACCGCCAGCGTGATTGCCCGCGTGACTGCCAGTGGCAAAACTCTGAGTGGCGATCGATGAGAGCAAAAAAGTCGATGTGGCCACAATGATTGATTTAAATTTCATGTGCGTTTCTTTTATGCGGTTTATTGAAAGAGGATCAATGGCCAGCGTGGCCAGAGGGTTTGCGTATTTGCACTTCTATATCCTTTTTGGATGGTGTTGCAAGCGGCATTGACTGCCCGCTTTCAGCTTTAAAGCGTGCAGGCTCAGGCATCGATCCTGTCCACTCAAAGGCCACGCTGCCAGGGGGGTGCTTGTACCAGTCGGGATTTTCATAATTCCCCGGCTTTTGCTCTTTGCGCACCTTTAGTACGGAGAACATGCCGCCCATTTCAACGCCTCCGAAGGGACCTTGCCCCGTCATCATGGGCACCGTGTTGTCTGGCAATGGCATTTCCATCTCGCCCATATCTGCCATGCCACGCTCTCCCATCACCATGTAATCGGGGATAAGGTTGCTGATTTTTTTTGCAACACCCCGATGGTCTACGCCAATCATGGTCGGTACATCGTGTCCCATAGCGTTCATGGTGTGATGGCTTTTATGGCAGTGAAATGCCCAGTCCCCTTCTTCATCGGCCACAAACTCAATTTGACGCATTTGACCGACGGCCACATCGGTGGTGACTTCATGCCAGCGCGACCCTTTGGGTGTTGGACCGCCGTCCGTGCCAGTGACCTGAAACTCATGCCCATGCAAATGGATCGGATGATTGGTCATAGTGAGATTGCCGAATCGAATGCGTACCTTATCGTTCAAGCGCACATTCAAACTGTCAATCCCAGGAAAGATACGGCTGTTCCATGTCCATAAATTGAAGTCCAGCATGGTCATGATTTTTGGTGTGTAACTGCCCGGATCAATGTCGTAGGCGTTGAGCAGAAAACAAAAATCACGCTGAACCTCATCAATGAGAGGATTCTTCTCTTTGGGGTGCGTGACCCAAAAACCCATCATCCCCATAGCCATCTGAGTCATCTCGTCGGCATGCGGGTGGTACATGAAGGTTCCGGGACGTCGCGCTACAAACTCATAGACAAAGGTTTTTCCGGGATTGATGCCGTGCTGGTTGAGTCCTGTGACACCATCCATTCCGTTGGGCAGTCGCTGACCATGCCAATGCACACTGGTGTGCTCAGGAAGTTTATTGGTCACAAAGACACGGACTCTGTCCCCTTCAACCACTTCAATGGTGGGGCCTGGGCTTTGACCGTTGTAGCCCCAGAGATGGGCTTTCATGCCGGGGGCCATTTCACGCACCACAGGCTCGGCCACCAAATGAAACTCTTTGACGCCTTGGTTCATGCGCCAAGGGAGTGTCCAACCGTTGAGTGTGACCACAGCGTTGTAAGGTCGACCAGTGCTGGGGATCAACGGCGGCATGGTGTCGGGCTGCGTTTGGATGACGGGCTCTGGCAGAGCAGCCATGGCTACACGACTCACCGCAGCCGCTGCGATCGCACCGCCAGCGATACCGGCAGTTTTAAAAAATTCTCGTCTTGATGTCATGTGTGTCCCCAATCAGTGGCCAGCGGCCGTATTGCTTGTTGTGCTGCTGATAGCTGCCACCCCAACAGAAGTTGGTCGGCCAATGAGCGTGGCTTGCAAGGCTGCATCTGCTAACCAGAACTGTTGTTCTGCTTCGATAGCCGAGATAACTGCGCCAATCTGGTCACGCGAATCAGCCAGCAACTCAAAAACGCCAATGAGCATGCCGTTGTACCGGAGTACGTTCTCTTCTGAAATCACCTTACGAAGTGGAATTACCTCGTCTTTGTAGTGCATAGATATGTCATAAGCAGTTCTGTAAGCAGCATAGTTTTCACGCAAAGAAGATCCAGCCGAACGAATCGTGGCTTCCAATAAATTAGCAGCTGCCAAAGTTTGTGCGTTCATGACATCGCGCTGCATATCGCCCCAATCGAAGACGGGTAATTTCAAGCCAACCTCATACCCACGACTTGAACTGTGATTTGCTACGGTGCTACGCTTCACCGATAGTTCGATATCCGTCAGGCTCGTCACCCTATTTAAGCCCTGCGCTTTGGCAGCAGCATTCAACGCAGCTTTCGCTTGCTGAATATCAAGTCGTTCTTGACTCACTTGCTTAGCTACGTCCTCTGGTGTCATAGGTTGCTTTGGAAGGTTAGGCAACCTCTCGGGAAGGACGAGCTGTTTAGCTTGATCTTCATCTAAGCCCAGCAGTCTGACTAATTCCTCTTTGCGTAATAAAGCTAATTGCTTGGCTGTTGCCAGTTGCGTGGCAGCATCTGCATAAAAAGCTTGATGCCTGGCGCGGGTCAGTTTGTTAAAGTTACCAACCGACTCCATCCGTCTGGCCAACTCAGCACTCGCCTCTGCGCTGGCTAGCACTTGATCTGCGTATTTGTAAGACTGGGCTGCTGCAACTGCCCGCACCCAAGATTGGCGTACTTGAGTGACTTGATCCACAACCTCGGCGGTCATGCGGATCTGAGCTTGTTCAACTCGGTAGTTTGCAACAGCCGAGCGTTGAGGCAAAGTAAACAGGTCCAGCAAACCAAACGTGAAGAAACGGGTCAACTCAGTCTCACTGCCCGTCACTACACTTTCGAAAGCGAACGTAGGATTTGAAATACGACCTGATTGAGCAGCACTTGCCGCCTCGGCCCAGGTTTGTGCCAGCAAGGCTTGAAATGCAGGACTGTTTGCCAGCAGCAACTGGACAGCTTCTTTTTGTCCTACAGGTTTGGCTAAAAGCTGATTTGTTGCAGCAAGACGCTTATCACGATCTTCCTTGTTTTTTGCAAAATTCAGCTCGTTCTGCGTGAAGCCATTAGCGTCTCGGTTCACCCTGCCTAAACCTTGGTTCAAGTCATAACTGGCACAGCCTGACAACCCAACAACCGCTGTGACCAACACCAATGTTTTGATCTTTCGGAATCTGAAGTTCATCGATGAGCTCCATGAGAAGGATTGGCAGAGGAAGGCTTAGTGTCCGTGGCCTTTGCTATTTCTTTTGCGTACTCGCGCCACCCACCAATATCTTTCACGGTGTCATTGGTCTTCTTCCACGCTTGTATGTCGGAAGCGGAGTACCGCTGATAGTTTTGAAAAGAAGACTCATAGACCAATTCGATTGGCTTTTCAGCTTTCGAGACTTCAGGTTTTATTGAAGACTGCGCAAAGGTACTGCCTAAATGAAGGCATGTAAGCAATACAACAAAAGCCAGTTGACATGACTTGGGGGATTTGATAAACATAAATTCCTCGTTAACCATTGATCAAACGTCTCGTAATGTGTAAGCATCACAAGGACGAATGCAATTCACGCAGCCGTTAGGCTACTAAATTGCTCAGGCGAGGAATAAACGTGGAGGTCGCTCTAAATTAAAAGGAGAAGTCACCCCTGAGAGCACATTGCTAGTCGCAATAAAGGTACTAACTGTTTGATTAAAAACCAGTATCAAAGGCGCAGGTAACAAGGCAGTTCCAAAACAGCATTGTGAGCAGGTGCTGCATTTATGGTTCACGCTTTTAGCAACCCCTGCTTTGGATACAGGATGATCCAAAGATTTGGTTTGCTCATGATGGTGTTCAGCTGTTTGGTGATGTGAATGATCGGCAGTTTTTTGAATGACTGTAGAAACCGAGCCACTACCGTGACAGAACATTTGATTGGCTACAGCCATACCTTGCAATGGAATTGCAAGAAAAAGCAGAAACATAGCTAATAATTTAATCACTCTCACAAGCTCATCGTATCAGGATTTGTATTTTTTGCAAAAGACCCCAACTGTCACATGCGCCGCAAACATGCAGGATTAATCCGAATTAAACCATTTGCGCTATGCCTGTCATGACCGTGATTACGGATCAAAAAAGCACTATGTTTTCTATCTAAAAACCACGCTTTTGACCCTTTAGAAGGGATTTTGTGGGTTGAAACTTTGAGGCGCAGACTGCATGCCCTGTTGCAACCCATGAAGATCTGCCTGGCTAAAACTGCTGCTGTGCGTGGGTCTTAGGACTGGTTGCGAGCTGGGTAGTGGCGGGGGTCGACTGGGGGTAACTGCTCTGGCCTGCTGAGGCACTGCACTTTTAGGCGGGGGTGGCTTGGGGGTGGGTGGTTTTGGCTTTGGGGGTTGGGCTGGCTTGGGCGGGGCCTTCTTAGGCTTGATCTTCTTTATCTTTGGGGTTGCAGCAGCTTGGGCTTTTTGTCTGGCTAACTCCCGAGCCTGTGCTGCCACAGCAGACCAAACGTTGTCAGATATCAAACGCCAAAGTGCCAGTTGATCTTTGGGATCGGCTATCTCAGTAAATCTCATCTCTGGTCTCCTTTTCATACATTTATTTAGCAAAATTCGGGCATATGAAGTTCCCTATTTCGATTGGGTCATAAATAGAAATATGCGAATCTTTGAATTGATCAAACCCAAAACACCTGCTCAACTGAGAATTGATCAACTCAGCGCTGCCAGTAAAAGAGCCAAGGACGCGGTCAAGCAAGAACGCCTGAGACAAAAGGCGCAGAGAGCACAGCAGGCTATGCAACGACTTCGCAACCCTGGATTGAACGCGCCTGTCTAAGCTGATAGGCTCAGGGCTTATGCAGTCCATTGACCCGACCCGCTGCCCCATCTGTGGTGAACCGAATATTTGTGCCATGGAAAAGGCCAAAGACTCTGGAACCAAGCCTGAGCGCTGCTGGTGCATGGACGCAGTTTTTACGCCTGCGGTAATGGATCAAGTACCAGATCAAGCCAAGGGCAAAGCCTGCGTATGTGCCAAATGTGCCAGCGCCATGGCCTAATTCGCAATTCGTTAAAAAACACAAGCAGAGGTGGTTGAGATTAGCATCATAGTTTTCGCCAACCATAGTTTCGGATGAAACGGCGCTTTAACTACCTTCACGCTCCTAATCGCTGTTGCATAGGTTTTAGTTGACACTACTCACAGCCTACTCAAGCCAGAATTCATCTCACCTTAGTAGCTTTAATAGTTCTAGCATGAACTAACCAGAGCTTCAGTGACCCTGGTTAGTTTATGCACAAGTGGTTATTTGCCTGTGTGATTTGCTGCTATGAAGTTGCCATTTTCAGCAAAAAACAAATACAAAATTGCCTTTGTCTTGTCATTGGCAGCTGGATTTTTAACAACGATTTTCCATTCTTTCCCTTTTTCTCCATCAATTGGAGCGATGGATTCAGGAATGACTCCTTTCCAACCGGCGTCTAGCTTTCCGCGAGCGATCAATTTTTCAACTCGCTGATCTGCACACTTGAGAACTGTCTCCTTAGCAGCTGGCTTGCTACCGTGAAAGTGGCAATCTTCGCCACCACCAGCCAAAACTGACTGTGAAGTTGTAATAGCTAACGCCAGTGTAAAAATTTGAATAAAGTTTTTCATTTTCTTTCCTTTGAATTAAAGTGAATTTCGAGGTGAAGTGGTTGCATTTTGAATTTCCATATCTTCGTGAATATGGATGTGCTCTTCGACAGGGAACCGGAAAAGCTCTGCGTTTGTGTCGTGCTGATAGCCATGCAATTGAACAAACAACAGGTAGATACCTGCTGCAATCAATCCCAGATTTGCAAAATAACTGAATCGCAAGAATGAGGTTGATTTTCTGAATATTGCAAGCGCACCAACCATGACAATCAGGGCTGCAATTTGTCCCAACTCAACACCTACATTGAAGCTCAAGATGCGAAGCAACATTTGCCATGAATCTTCCCCCAGTGGAAGTTGCTGCAAACGAGTGGACAAACCAAAGCCGTGTAACAAGCCAAAGGCAAAGACCATTCCAAGCAGGTTCGGTGAAGGCATATCAAAGTGCTTCTGAAACCCCCCGTTATTGTCAAAACCTTTGTAGATCACACTCACTGCAATGATGGCGTCGACCAACCAGAAATTCCAAGTGATATGGAAATAGGTTGCAAAAACCAATGTGATGCAGTGACCGACCGTGAAGGCGGTTACAAACTTCACAATGTCCTTGAAGGTGCTTAAGAAAAACACCACGCCAAGCAAAAACAACAAGTGGTCGTAGCCTGTCAGCATGTGACTGGCACCTAAGCCCACATACTGCAAATAGCCACCATCCAACATGCGTTGCTTGTCCGCTTCGCTGATGCCATGTGCAAACGCAAACAACGGCAGCAGCATCAACAGTACACCGCTCTTCATGAATGAAAAATTAAATTTCATAATTACCCTTTTTGAAATGAATAAACAGATGGCATAAGGCTCATCTGGACTCAAGATCAAGCAGGCAATTGCGGAGGTCTGAAAGGAGTTTTGACTAAGGCGGAAGTCGGTTGATCAAGTCGAGCCAAATGAACTTGGCTGACTTTCAAAAGAGGTATCAATAAATTGTTATCACAGAGTACCGCTATGTTTTGAGCGTAATCACCAGCATGTTGATGAACCATACTGACATCGTCATGATCCATGTGCAGTGAAAATGAGTCATGATGATGATGGTCAATGGCAGCTTGGTGAGTTGTCATGACGTGAAAGCTATCGGAAATATTGATCACGTTGCCATAAAAACTAATGGCAAATATATTCAAACACAAAAGCAACGAAAAGATCGATCGGGTTTTTCTGATCATGATCTATTGTAAGTGCATCAATAGCCACGGTCTCTAAAGTCAATGGGGATGCTGGTGATGAATGTCTGGGTAATGAGGATGCTTGTGTTTCATTGCCGTATGCCTGTGCCAGTGAACATGGTTGTCACTGAACACTTCGTCATCAGAATGCTCATGCTGGTGATGCTCGTCATGCGAGTGATTATGAGAATGCTCTAGAACATCGTGCGTATGCTCATGCTCATGAACTTCCGAGATATGAAGCCAAACTCCAATTCCCATCAGCACTGACGCTATCCAAAAAGCTGTACTCGCACTTTCGCCCATGAATATCAATGCCACAGCAGAGCCAATGAATGGTGCAATTGAGAAGTAAGCACCTGTTCTAGCCGTTCCCAGCCCTCTGAGTGCCATGACAAAAAATACCAAACTGATGCCGTAACCAAACAGTCCGAGCGACATGGCACTAAATAATGTTTGTATTTGTGGCAATTGCACGCCCATGAAATATGCAATGGAGCAATTCACAACGCCAGCAATTAAACCTTTGGTGCTGGCAATGAATACAGGATCGGAAGCTGACACCTTGCGTGTCAGATTGTTGTCAATAGCCCAGCAAGTACAAGCCAAAGCAATTGCTCCCAAACCCAACAAAGAGGAAGCGCTTTCGTGAGTATCTGTTTGAAAAGATAAAACAGCACCGCCAAGAACAATTGCCAACATTCCTAAAACGATACGTCTGTCAGCATTCTCTTTAAAGACCACCCAAGCAATGACAGCAGTCAACACTGATTCCAGATTCAGCATTAATGATGCAGTTGAGCCAGAAGTACTTGTCAATCCATACATCAAAGATACTGGTCCGAGCACTCCTCCGAAAAATATGGCACCTACTAGCCACTTCCATTCACCTGTAAGAATGCCTGATGCTTGCCATGTTTTGTCACGCACAAGTCTATAGACACCTAAACCCACACCACTCCCTAGGTAAAGCAAACCGCCAAGCATCACAGGCGGGATATCGCCAATAAGCAGTTTGGCAAGTGGCGTACTTGCACCAAATAAAAAAGCGGCCAACAGTGCGAAAAGAACACTAGAGCGATTCATTTGAAGAATTTTATTGTTCAGTGGTTTGCATAACGTTGTGATGATAACCACCAGGTTAATGTGTATGTCCTTTTAAAAGTACAACTAAACAATTGCCGCCACATAGGACGGCTTAGGAAAGTAGACTCACTTTAACTGGCTTTGGCCGGCAGCTTTAATGTTGGACGCTTTGAGCTTTGTTCTTCTTTGTCAAAACCCGATTTCACCAAGCCACTTATGGCCTCTATCCGGGCATCCAGTTCACCAGCATCAACTGCTGAGCGCAAGACTTCCAGTGTGGTCACAACACCCGCAATGCTGTCAGTCTCGATGGCATTTTTGCCTTCGATGACTTCTAGCGTACGTGCGCCGTAACGAACAGTAATGCACAGCTTCCCGTTGTCACTGGGCCACCACCAAGCTTTGATCCTCTTGGGAGCTTCAACCTTGCGGGACTCGCCAGTTAGTTCATCTTTGACAGTTCGAAGTTTGGTGGGCTGGTACTGGGTGCCAGCTTGCTCTGCCTTGGCCAATTGGATCTGCTCATGCAACTTGCTGCTGAGCTTTTGACGACGAGCATGCTTGGGACTTGTTCCCTGGGTCTGCTTGGCCTGTACTAATTTCAATGCGCTTAAACCTGACATGTACTACTCCTTGTGTGTGTTGCAGGAATAGCAAATTTATTGTCAGACCATGGTCCTGGGCAACCAAAATTGTTGGTAACCCGATGACTTGGCGGGACTCAAGCTAAGGTTGACAGATACAAAATCAGAGTCAATCAACGGACAGATTCGCGTAATGCTCGCGAGCGCGAATAGTCTCAAGGCGAATACGTTCCTCGTGGGCTTCTTGTTCTTTTTTTAAATCCAAATAACGCGGTTCATATCGCTCTAATTGCTTGTGGCTCAAGCGCCAATAAGGGTTTTTGCTGTGCTCTTGCATGCAAAGCTCCATCTCATGGCGCAAATCTACACTTAGCTTACGCTTGAAGAATATGGCGTCATGCACTCGGGCAATGGGCGCACGGTCGTACTTTTCGGCAACAGCGCAGACTACATCCATGACCTCGGTCTCATCGTGTTGGTAGAGATAAGCAAGGATCTTGGACTTGCTGGGTCTGCCACTGGGTGTTTGCAGGAAAGGCTTGCTCAGCAAGTCCCTGCGCTGAACTTTGACACGCTCATACAGGTGAGCATCCAAGATGCCCTGTTCATGTATAAAAGCCTGTACTGTCAAGTCATTAAGGAACTTATCCCTATCTGCACTGTTCCTGATAATGTCTACCAATGCGGGATTTGACCAACCACCCGATTCGTTTTGCCAGCCGTGTGTGGTTACCCTAGCGCCAAAGCTGATTGCAGTAAAAGCTTGCTTGAGTAGTTTGGGCTGAAGGTCCCGGGGTACTGGGCTGCTCTCATCAAAGGTGAAGTGGCGCACGGTGGCCATGAAGTTGGCCTTATCCTCCAAGAAACTCAGGGTCGCGCTGAAAACCTTGCGCAGATCCGCGCCCTGCCCTCGGGCTGAGATGTACTGCTTGGCCCAGCCCATCTTCCAAGCCACCACGCTGCTACGGATGTCATATTCCCAGCAGTCACCAAGCACTGCTCGGCGCAGCTCCTTGTTGATGTTTTGCACGCTCACGCCCTCGTAATACAAGCGGCCAAAGTCACTGGGCTTCTTGCGCTGTAGGTAATGGCCGTTGAATACGCTGGCTATGGCCAAAATAATCCGAGCTTGGCGCAGGGCTTGATTCTTCTTTTGTAAAGTGATGAGTTCAGCTTCTGTGCTCAGCCAAACGATATAGCTCTTAACGCTGTCCACATCTACCGGCAATACATCAAACAGATCATCAAGCTCTGCATCACTGGCTCTACGCTTGATCTCTGGATACAGCAGATTGACCAGTTGATAACTACTGAATTCATCCCCACTTAGGTACTGGTCTAACTCTCGGTCACTGCTTATGGATGTCAATATCTTGTCCTCAATAGCCAAGGTATCCACCATGGTCACAAGATCCGTCAAGCGGCATTGGCTAACACCACCGGTCAGGTT
>Ga0222712_10005165_pt1 | contig 13369 bp, 17 predicted proteins | sample C33_657DmetaG_FD_165043 | JGI IMG/M metagenome (GOLD analysis project Ga0222712, IMG submission 165043) | Estuarine water microbial communities from San Francisco Bay, California, United States - C33_657D | ecosystem: Environmental > Aquatic > Marine > Unclassified | place: USA: California...
TTTATTCATGATTTCTATTTATTATAAATAGTAAAGAAAACCCCGATATTATCGGGGTTACATTTAATTAAGAGAAATAAGTCTCTCAATTGACTTCTTTTTATCGATTGGTAGTGTTAATACCAACACACCATTCTCAACATTACCCACAATGTCTTTTTCTTTAACATCATCAGGTATTGTATAAGATTTTATAAAATTACCAATGAAATGTGTTCTTTCATTCTTCTCATCCTTTTCAAAAGAGATTTTTAAAACACCTTCTTTTATGGTAATCTTTAAGTCATCCTTAGTTAAACCAGGTATTGACATTGAGATTTTATATTCACTTTCTGTTTTGTGAATATTAGTTTGTGGGCTAACATTGTAGCGAGATGCATCTAATACTTTATCAAACGCATCAAAGAACGGATCTTTAAATAATGTAATCATATAGTTTTATTTTATTTTTACAATTTACAAATTGTGAACCAAATGTCTAAAGCTGACATTTAGACATTTGTTAGACATTTTTTTAGACATATTGTCCGAACCATATTTTGTTTTTTTAACTTTTTTTACGTATGTTTGTGTTAAACTTAAAAGATAGTATATGGCAGTAGATTTTGGTTACGAAGAAAATCCTAGGACTAACCCTAAAAACAAAAGAGTTAATTCAAACACACCAATTTTGGATAATTTTTCTAGAGACCTAATTAAATTAGCGGAAGAAGGGAAAATTGACCCAATAGTTGGTAGAGACAAGGAAGTAAAACGAATTGCACAGATTCTTTCAAGAAAAAAGAAGAATAATGCGATTATTGTTGGAGATGCTGGTGTTGGTAAGTCAGCGTTGGTTGAAAAATTAGCATTAATGATTTCTAGGGGCGACTGTCCATCAAATTTAATTGATAAAAGATTAGTTTCCCTCGATTTAACATCATTAGTTGCTGGTACAAAATACCGTGGCCAATTTGAGGAGAGAATTAAAGCTATTTTACATGAATTGCAGGAAAATCCGGATGTAATTGTTTTTATTGATGAATTACATACTATGGTTGGTGCTGGAAATGCTTCAGGATCGATGGATGCTGCGAATATTCTAAAACCAGCATTAGCTAGAGGTGAAATGCAATGTATTGGTGCCACAACATTTGATGAATTTAAAAAACATATAGAAAAAGACGGTGCATTAGTAAGAAGATTTCAAAAAATTATTTTAAAAGAACCAACAGAAGATGAAACTATTGAAATTTTAAAAAATCTAAAGACCTCATACGAAAATTATCATAAAGTATTGTATGGTGATGAGGTTATTGAAACTATTGTGAGGTTATCTGGAAGATTTATGACAGATAAACAATTTCCAGATAAAGCAATTGATGTCTTGGATGAGTTAGGTTCAGAAAAGCGCGTAATAACTAAAATTCCTGAAATAATTGAAAAATTAAAAAGGGAAATAGAATTAATTAAGGAAAAGAAACATGAAGTTGTTAAAAAACAAGTTTATGAAGAAGCCGCTAAATTAAGAGACGAAGAAAAAAAGGTTCTTAAAAAGTTAGATGATGAAAAAGTAAAATGGTTAGCTAAACAAAATGATTATTTAATTCCAGTCAGTGTTGATGATGTCTATGATATGGTATCCAACATGGTTGGTATTCCAATTTCAAAAATGGATAGTAATGAGGTATCTAATTTAATAAATTTAGAAACTAAATTATCAGAAAGGGTTATTGGCCAAGAGGAAGCTATTAGCACTATTTCAAAATCAATCAGAAGAAACCGTGTCGGTATTAAAGATAATAAAAAACCAATTGGTTCTTTTATCTTTCTTGGTTCTACCGGTGTTGGTAAAACTTATTTAGCTAAATCATTATCTAAATTAATTTTTGGATCAGAAGATAATGTTATTCGTGTTGACATGAGTGAATTTATGGAGAAACACACGGTGTCTAGATTAATCGGATCTCCTCCAGGTTATGTTGGATATGAAGAAGGTGGTCAATTAACTGAGAAAGTTAAAAACAATCCATTTTCCGTAATATTATTTGATGAGATTGAGAAAGCACATAAAGATGTTTTTAATTTATTGTTACAGATATTAGATGAAGGTCATTTAAGTGATGCATTTGGTAGAAAAGTTAACTTCACAAATACCTTGATTATAATGACATCAAACATTGGCGCTAAAAAAGTATCTGAGTTTGGTAGTGGCGTAGGGTTTAGTACCAATAGCAGTGAAACTCAACAATATGAGGTTAAAAAAACAATCATACAAAAAGCACTTAAACAACAATTTAATCCAGAATTTTTAAATAGGATTGATGATATTGTTTTATTCAACCCACTTGGTGAGGAAGCACTTAAGAAGATTGTTAAACTTGAAATGGATAGATTAATTGTTCGCTTAAATGAGAAAAAATATTTTATAACATTTGATGCGAGCGTCTTGTCTGAGATTATTAAAAGAAATAAGGATGAGCAATATGGCGCCAGACCTATAAAAAGAATTATCCAATCTCTTTGTGAGGATTTTCTTAGTGATGAAATTTTAAAAGGTAATATCAAAGAAAATATACCAACAAAAATTGCATTTAAAGAAAAAATATTCATAAAAACGAAGATTATATAAAAATTTGGCTAAATATATGGTTTTTCAGTAAAATCACATATATTTATATGTCTATAGGTTCTCTTTGTCGATTACCTTTCGTTTTTTTTATAAGTAAATGGAGTTGAATCCATTGAAAGACCTTAAACCCCGACTTCTCGTTGGGGTTTTTTTTTATCATTTTTTTTCCTTATATTTAATATAATATGAAAAAATATACATTGATATTTGCTCTTGGTGTAGCACTTACACTAACAGCATGTGGTTCAGGATCTACCACAAATGAAGCAACAGATTCAACTGCTGCTCAAGTTGATACAGCCGCTGTAACCGCAGTTGATTCGACGAAAGCAACCGTAGACACTACAAGTTCTACAGAGGTAAAATAGCAAAGGGGCCGTTAATTCGGCCCTTTTCTTTAAAAAGTACAACAAAACATTTCTTAATTTACATTTTTTACGTATTTTTAGTTTATAAACTACTAATATGGAAAATTACGTATGCAGCATTTGTAATAAAGACACCTCTAGTATTGATTATGATTACCTAGTTGGTACCGATCACCTGTCTTGTGTTTTACAAACAGAAAAAGCCGATAAAATTGACACATGTGTTTTATGTGGCGCAGAAACCCCTTATAAATTTTATGAACATATTGATATGAGATATGGGTATATCGAGGGATTAGGCCAATTATGTGAGAAATGTTATGATCTGGGAACAAATAGAGAACAAATATTGGTACCAGTTTCTACCATTTTAAACACACCTAATAATTCAGAACTTGGCGAAAAAATAAGAAAAATATACTGGGAAACTAAGTAATTTTTTTTTTTCCGTTTTTTTTATTTATCTTTAGTTAATAATCGTTAATATGAACAAGACAATTTATACCTTTATTTTGCTGTTGGTTACCATTCTTATGTTATTGATGGTTCTATCTATTGTTAACCATTATCGAGACGAAATTAGATCACTTAATGTAAGAATTAAGAAATTGGAGGTAATTATTAGTAAAGAGAATTAATATGGCAACAGAATGGATTGGTGATTTAATACTATTGAGAGGCTTACCAGGGGCCGGTAAAACAACACTTGCCGAAGTGATCCTTCAATCAAATCAAGGAGTAAGGCCAGATGTAATATCTGCTGATAACTACTTTATGGATGACAAAGGTGTTTACAACTTTGACGCCAGTAAAATAAAAGAGGCTCATAACAGCTGTCAACAAATTTGTGCAGATAGAATGAAATTGGAATTTTCAAAAGTTGTTGTTGCAAACACGTTTACGGAAGAATGGGAAATGAAGCCATATTTTGAAATGGCCGAACGATACAAATATAGAGTACACAGTGTTATTATTGAAAATAGACACGAAAGTAAAAACGTACACAACGTACCAGAAGATAAACTTCAACAAATGAAAGATAGGTTTCAAATTATATTGTAAATGAGTCAATTTATTGTATCTTTTGCCAAGTCAGTAAATCCACCACAAAAATCCCCATTCAAAAACTGTGTTAAACACATTAGAAAAATATTACGAAAATGGTTTGTTACATAAACAAACTCACCCAACTCTCGATTTAACCATTTGGAATTATTCACCTAAGGTTCAATATGAAAGATTATGGGACGATATTACTTTGCGATGTCGTGGGTTGGTAACCAACTCAAAAGGAGAAATTGTTGCAAGACCATTTAAGAAATTCTTTAACTACGAAGAACATAAACCAGAAGATATCCCTAATGAAGATTATGTTGTCTATGAAAAAATGGACGGATCTTTAGGTATTCTTTTTTATTACAAATATGAATTATCTGACGAAAGAAGATATAACATATGGTTTAATAACAATTATGAAACGGGTATGGAAAGGTTTTTTGACCCAAACAATTTACCTGATTTTGATAATCCGTATTATGAACCAACCCCAAAAACAAAAGGTGAATGGATATTGGCAACACGAGGTTCATTCACATCACCACAAGCAATCAAAGGAAAAGAAATACTTGATAGGCACGATATTAGTGCAATAAGAAAAGACAACACATATTTGTTTGAAATTATTTATCCCGAAAATAGAATTGTTGTTGATTACAAAGGTGAAGAAAAATTAGTGGTACTTGGTGCTATTCATACCGATACTGGTGAGGAAGTCCCTGACAGTTCATTATTTTGGTTACAAGACAGTGGATTTGAAATTGTAACAACATATAAAACTTGGGGAGAGACTTATGATTTATTGAAAGAAGAAATACAAAAGGATAGAGAAGGATATGTAATTAAATTTAAGAGTGGTTTTCGTATGAAAATCAAAGGAGAAGAATATGTTAGACTTCACAAGATTTTAACTAATATATCTAATCGTGACATATGGGAATATTTGAAAGATAATAAACCATTTGATGAATTACTTGAAAGAGTTCCTGATGAGTTTAACGATTGGGTTAAAGAAACAGTAAGAGATTTAACCGTTAGATTTGATAATATTGATAAGGATTATACTGAGATTTATGAAAATTTAAAATCACGAAATTTAGATAGAAAAGAGTTTGCAATTATAGCAAAACAATATAGACACTCTAACGTTTTATTTAACATGTTAGACGGAAAAGAACATAAACAAAATATTTGGAAATTAATATACCCCACATACTCAAAACCATTTAAGAATGAGAACAGCTAACCTCAAAGAACCAGACACAATCGATGTACATGTAACCGGAAAATATGAATCTTTTGAAGATTTTCTGGATAAGAATAAACCATTAATTTATAGTGGGGTGGTTGATTCGTTTAAACAATTATTATCAACAAGGAAAAAAGAAATTAAGTTTGTTGTTAATGCGAGTTTATTGTTAAATAAAAATGAAGTGATGGATTGGAAGACTGAATTTCAGTTATTTAAAAAAGAACCAGAAATTCTAATTGAACACGTTATGCCATATTTTGAAAATATTGAGGATTATGAAAAATGTTCTGAAATATTAATTTTATATAAAACATTGACAAAAAATAAAAAATAACTTATATTAAATTTATAAACGTATTGAGAGCACGTTTAGTCATTTCTTGCCATAAAAACCCTTGTGTTTACAGGGGTTTTTTTATTTTATAAAATCATTCTAGAACCAATTAAAACGTTATTTAAAATTGGTGATCCTGCGGCCGTATTAACACTTAATTTATAATTTATTGTAAACCCAAATCTTTTAGTTAATTTATAATCAAAAGAAGATCCTACTAAAAATCCAAAATTTCTATTTACCGTCGACCCACCAGTAACACTGTTCCAAGATAGTGGTGATGACATGGTAAACACTTGTGGTGATATTGTTAATTTCTTATTATATTGAAATGGTTTAGTCCAAAATGCAACAGCAGATGTTGACATATTATGATCATAACCGTTATCACTATTTTTAATTAATAAATTAATCACACCAACATTATATCCAAATACACCATACTTTGCTGTTGGTAAAATATAAGTGTAACCCATTAAATTCATGTACACACCATTTAGATATGCGAAAGCTGTTGAATATGAATGTATTGCTTTTAACTTACCTCCTGAAAAATCCATTTTAGTATATCCACCACTAACTATAAATGTTTTTAGATCACTCATAATTACACCATTTGCTGAGTAACTCTTATCGCCCATTAATGATGATTTAGACACACCAACTGTTGCAGACTGCAACCATCTACCATCAGGGGATTCTATTACAGATAAATCGGAAGATAATAACATAGGATTTGATGCTATTGCTTTTTCTTTTTTCTTTTCTTCTTTCTTCTCTTCTTTTTTCTCTTCTTTCTTTTCTTCTGATTTAGATTCTTCCTTCTTTTCTTCCTTTGATTCCGATTTTGACTCTTCCTTTTTTTCTTCGCTTTTACTTTCTGATTTAGACTCACTTTTACTTTCAGACTTAGATTCTGTTTTAGCCTCTGTTTTTGTTTCCGTTTTAGATTCTGATGAGGATGATGAACTAGAAGATGACGAACTACTTGATGAAGACGAACTACTAGCTGGTGGTGGTGTTGAACTACTACTAGCGGGTGGCGGTGCTACAGGTGGTGGCGTTGATGCTGCTGAACTTGCTGCAGCGCTACTTGCAGAACTACTTGCTGCTGAACTTGCGGAACTACTAGCTGCAGAGCTTGCTGCAGACGATGCTGCACTACTAGCTGCAGCTGAAGCCGCACTTGCAGCCGCTTGTGCAGCTGCGTTAGTTACTGCTTGTTGTACAACAGGATTATTAGTTATTGGGCACGTAATCGCTTCGTATGTCGCTTTGGTTGTAAGTAACCATGCTTGAACAATACCTGATTGTACTTCTAATGGGGAAAATGTTCTTACTTGATTATAAAATGAAACGGTAGCATAACCATTCATCATTGTTGTTGTGGCAATTTTTTTCTCGCCACTACATTTATCAATAAATGTTTGAGTGTAGGTTTGTCCGTATGAAATAAAACTAAAACAAACAATAATGAATGCTAAAGCAATTTTTTTCATTATTTATTGTTCAGTCCTATTGAAATTTGAGAATATTTCCTAATTGGATCTGTGTCTACTTTTAATGTAAGGAATTTGAAATCTCTTATTATTCCGATTTTGAATGTTGTGAATGGTGAATTTGATTTTGGAAATGATATACCTCCTAAGTCATCTTTACCTTGATATCTAATAACTTCACCACCAAATCCTATCATACCATGTACACCTATTTTACCAATTCTTTTACCTCCACCTAAATAAAAAGTTGATTCTTTTTTCCAATCATTTTTACTAAGTGGGAAATCAACATTGTTAATTTTGCCATGTGGAAAATACTGATTTCTATCAATATCATAAGTCATTACATAGTCCACAATAAAATATCCCTTATTACCTCCAATAGCGCCCCAAAAAGAAGCTTGTTTATTATTTGTGTGCCCTAGTCCTGCTGTAAAGTATTTTGCTTTAGAAACAGTGTCTCTTCTACCATTTTCGTAAATACGTATTTCACTTCTTTGTCTCCAACCGTAGTCATCATACCATATGTAAGGATATGGTTGATACCATCCCCAATTATTATAAAACATACCATATGGATTTCTTATTGTTGACCGATACCTTCTTACCAATGGTTGTTGTGGAACCACATCACCTGGCCTAATTGGTGCTGTTTGAGTTCTCCAACTACTCACATTATTTTGTTGTTGTGGTACAGATGGTTGAACTCTTTGAGTTGATTGTGATGTTTGTTGTGGAGAAGTTGTCCTCCAGTTACTAACTTGAGCATTCAACATTATTGAACAGAACAATATTACTAGTAATATTAAACCAGTAATCAATATCCCCTTTTCTCTTATTCTCATTTTAATTTTATTTTGTAAAAATTCCCTTTTTAATCATTCTATCAAGAATATTAGCACATGCAATGTCCAAAGCTTTTTTTGTTGCAATACTAATAGTTGATTGATTAAATTTTATTGGATCAACCGTGGCATCAGACAATAGCGTTAATTCTCTTCTTGTTGTTGCTTCACCTAAACCAGAACCACCAAATAAAACACCTGTCTCAGCATCTGTAAATCTAACCTGAAGACCTATACGGGTTACCATATTATCTTGTACCCCATTTTTAAGGTTTATAGTTTCATCTTCTGATACCGAATAATCATAGCACTCAATTGTAACAAAATACTTTGCCAAATTTATTTTACCACGACCATCTAATTTATTCTCAGAAATACCTGATTGAGATGCTTGAAATTGTTTCACCATACGGTTCTTAATTTCTGTTTTGTCCTCGGTGAATTTAAATCTATTTAAATTTTCAAGATATTCCATAGATATATTTGCAACACCAAGTCCAACACGTTTTTCTTTTAACTCCGGATACATCTCATACATCTCATCAGAAATTCCGGCCTTTAATATTTGAATAGGTATTTGAGGCCCATCATAATCTAAGTAAGCTGAAATGTCTTTCTTTTTTTCAAAATCTGCTTTATAATCTTCAGTTTTTGTTTTACCAATTGTTTGAGCATTAGTGGCAACAACGCTTAGTGAAAAAACGAATAATATGAGTAATAAATTTTTCATATATTTCTTTATTTTTCATTACCCACATACCATATGTTATCCGGATTGTTTTTAAATGTTCCGTCAATTCTCCAAGATATCTCATTAGATATTCTAGTCATTTTTTCTTCTTGATCAGTTACAGTTAAAAATACAGCATACATTTGAAAACATAATGCAAATACAATCCATAATCCACTAAGTCCTAATGTAATACCAAAAAGAATTTCTTTAGCTTTGTTTAAAAATTTTTTCATTTTAATTTTTTTTAGTTATTATCCTTCTAAAATTTCTTCTTCTTTTTTAGAATTTTTATTATTGATCCATTTATCAACGGATGCAATACCAAACGATCCTAAAGTGATAACTAAAAAGCCGTCAAATATAAATTCATTGATAACTAGTGGTTTACCTAACCAACCAGTTATGAGATCTACCGCCAATGCAATTACCATACAGATAAAAGATGCGAAACCAACTACCGATTTTTCGTTAATTGAGTTATTGTCATTAAATAATTCTTTTAAAAAACTTGCCATATTTTAAAATTTACGCGTTTTATTTTTATTATCCCTCTTCCTCGCCAGGTTCCGGATCTTTTATTTTACCACATTTCAAACACTCCTCAATGCCATCACCATCTAAGTCACCCCAAACGTGTTCACATTGTCTATGTGCGAAATACATATCGATTTTACCATCACCATCGAAATCAATACCATCCATTGTACCATCACCATCTTCATCAACTTCAATACCTGTTCTTGGTTGTGTAGTCGGTACTTGTTCAAACGTATCGTTTACCTTTTGTATTTTTGAGTTTTCAATAGCGTTTTGAAACGCTTCAGGTATGATTTGTGTGTTGTTTGGTGGAGTTACAGGTAAATCAGCGGTATTACTTAACGCTGTACCATCCTCTTCATCCATCTTCTGAACCAACATCTTATCTTTATCGGTATCACTAAACCAATAGTCAATTATTTTACCATAACTACCAATAAACGCACCTAATAATAATAATAGAAGTTCCTTCCATTCTCCTTCAATTGTTGACTTATTTAATATAGCAAAGAACATTCCTCCTATAATAAACATGAATCCACCCAATACCAATGCGGTGATGTACCATCTTCTGGCCATCATGTTACTTAATAAATCTTTAAAACCACTTGGTGTTTCTTTATTTTCCGCCATATTACTTATATTTTTTTAATTTATGGTCTTTCCCAAGACCATCCCTTTTTTCTACCTCTTATTATTAAATAACAACAACCCCCAATAAAAAATGTTAAAAACATAAATGGAGAATCAAATACAAACATAGCAATCATACATAATACGATTACAGCTATAAAACTTAATCCCTGTTCCATTTTAAATTTTTACCACTTAGGCGCCTCTTCCTTAAACTCGTCACCTTCTTTCTTTTTTACAGGAGCTGGTTTTTCTTTAACTGTTTCTTTTTCTTTAATAATTACAGTCTTACCACCACCCGCTGATTGTTGTTGAGTTTGTGAATTTGTAATGTTAATTACTGGTGCCGCTTGTGCTGGAGCTGGTTCTGATTTATCTCCTCCACCTAAAAGTGAAGCTGCCCATACACCACCTGCGGTTACTATTGTACCCACAGCGCCAATAAGTGTTTTCTTTAAGCCACTCATTGTTCCTTCTTGTTCTTGTTCTTCTGCCATTTTTTTATATTTAATTTTTAGTTTATTTTATTAAAATCCGTTATACCCAATTGATTGGATTTTTCATCATATATACCTATTCTATATGCTGATGATGGTAATGCTCTAGTATATACCTTTAAAAGATTATCCCCCGATTTTACCTGCATAACTTCTTTTGACACAACCCTATTTGATATATCAAAAATCTTTATTGTGACACTTTGAGCCGTCTCTATTTTTACGTTCATGGCAACCTCGCCCGTAACAAATGCCGATTCTAATCTAATACCAACCGAGTTCTTTATTTGTAATTCTGGCTTAACCACAGTAACCACCGGATCGATAAAAAGATCGTCTTTACTACATCCAGCCAATACAAACACTATTAAGGCAAATATTAATGTTTTTTTCATTTTAGTTTAAAATTAGTTTTGTTTTACTTATTTGGGCTTTATCTTCCGAACTAAGCGTCAAATATAAATACTTCGAAATTATTGATTTGGTATATATTTTCTTTATATTTTCTCCGCTTTTACCATTAAACTTTTCTCGGCTAATAACTTGGCCTGTCTCAATATCTATAAAAGCTAAAATATAGACTCCAGATGAGGGCAAATCAAAATATATGTCTTGTCCATCAGTCACCTTGCTTTCACTAACACTAAATATCTTTTGTGTTGTGGGTAATGGTAGTGGTTCAATATCCATCTTTGTACATGAAAAAGACAAAACAATTAAGAAAAAAGCCACAATTTTGATCATTTTCATTAGTTTATTTTTACTTTTAATTGTATCCCGTTTTTATTAACAGCTTCAGTATTGGATATCGAGGTTAAACCTAACATGCTATTGATCCCGTTTAATGGTGTAAATATTATTTTATATTCGGTGGTTTTGTCTAACGTGGTTGAACCATCCGTTATCAATGATCCTAACATTATTGATGACCCTCGGTTTGTTCCAAAATTGGTTGGGGAACCCTTTGTAATAAATTCAACCTTCTCGAATTTTAATGCTGTATTATCATAATTTAATTGAAATTGGGTACCAACAACCTCTTGTTGTAATGGGTCTAATGATAATGTTATCATCACCTTACCACCACTTACTTCACCCATCAATAATGTGTTTATTTCACTAGAAACTGAATTAGTTTTTACACTCATACTTCTAACCGAATTAGTTGTAACATTACTTGCCGTTTGTTGAGCAGAATGAGATAAGTTTACATCACCTTTCCATGTTACATTTACATTGTATGTATTATTAAGTGTACCCGTGTTTAAACTAAATGGAAATAAGCTTCTTGTTGAATTGAATTTGGTATTCCAATTAGATTTAGTAATCCCATCATAATCTGATTTACTATATAGCTTCATCATAAAGGTTAATAGTTGATTTTGCGTAAGTGGTTGAACCCCTGTCAAATGTTGTAACAGTTTATATGTGTCTGCTTCGTTGAATATACCATTACCATCAACATCCGCGTTTATAAATTGAATACCATTTGTAAATTCATTTCCACTTTCATTTCCAAATAAACCGCCATTTGATAGTTCCTTAAATGCTAAATAAACATCTGTTACACTTACAATACTATTATATAATGTGGTCAACTCTGTTTGATTGGTATATGATAATTCAATTCCGTGTTGTTTATAACTTTGAATTGGTGAGAAAGTAAATTCAGCTTGCAATCCATAAAATCCATTACCTGCTCTTATGTTTGATGCGAATGATGAACCACTAAAATTGAATTGAGTTTGAGTATAAACATAAACTTCTGTCCAACCATTTGGGTCATACGAATTAAATGTTACAGGTCCATTCCATAAATCAAATAATTGTAAATTACTAATGGTGGATGGGTCTGATAAAATACCATTTACTTCTCTACTGTCAATTCCAATTCTATATCTTTGATTTGTTACATCATAATTATATATCACACACCATTCTACTTGTCCTACAGTTGTTGATGCTTTAGTACCACCACCACTTACCTTTGCAGTATCCAAATCATTTGTAATATCAACCTTACCCAATCCACTTATTGCTCTTGATGTATTGGTTGTTGTACTCCATAGATTATTTACATATCTATTTGCTTTGGTTGAAAATTTAGTTTCATCAACGTTACTCCCAAAATCAAAATTAAATTTAGCGGTTAAAACTTCACCATTTGAATGAGATACACTATTGGTGTAAAATTCTGTAAATGTAGCATTGTCAGGATTAGACCAAGTACCATATTCAATTACATATGCACAACTAAAATTATTGGGTAAATCATTCCATTGACTACCACCCCATTTGGTTACGGGATAATCTTCATTACCTGAATTATTTGGTTCACCACCTGCCCAGTTGTTATATTGTCCCACAACATTTCCCGCAGTTTGTCCGTTTTGTGTTTTTATTATAGTTCCTTTTTCAGGTCCCGCATCAATTATCCATATACCTTCGGTTATTTCATCTGTTAGTGCAAACCATATATTGCTTTGGGGAATATTTGCGTATATAAACGCATCTTCATCAGATGAAGTAATTGTTGCCAAATATCCAGTCTGTCCTTTAAATGTTGTTAATAGAGATGCCGCCCTTGCACCTGTATATGTGTTTCCCGTTGATATTGGCCTATAAAAGTGCCCATTTACACCATTGTAGAAATATCCCGTTGGGTTAATAGTTGATGCTACCGATAGGACAATATTACCTGTTACTGAACCCGTGTTTATTTTTAGGGATGTCAATGCGGTATTAACACTTGCCATTGTTCCCGTAACGACTAAACGAGTTTTATTACCACTTAAAGTAAATCCACTTGCTGCGGTTAATCCTGTTGTTGTGTTCAATACAAATGTTGTCCCCGATGGAGGATTTACTAAACTGATTGATGTTAATAGTGTTTCGGTTGAACCAAACCCACTTAAAATAAAACCACTAGCATCTTGTCCACTAGTAGATTGTAAAAAAGATTTAGAGTTCGGAGCAGATACACTCTGTCCGAACCCTAAGAATG
>Ga0222712_10005166_pt1 | contig 13367 bp, 13 predicted proteins | sample C33_657DmetaG_FD_165043 | JGI IMG/M metagenome (GOLD analysis project Ga0222712, IMG submission 165043) | Estuarine water microbial communities from San Francisco Bay, California, United States - C33_657D | ecosystem: Environmental > Aquatic > Marine > Unclassified | place: USA: California...
GGCTTTCCAAAAAGAAAACCTTCAAAAAATTGGTCAACTGACTCCTCAAATGCTAGCAATGGTGGAAGACGAACACAGTCGCAATGCAAAGCAATATATTGGAGAAGGCCTCACATTTCTGGGATTTACACTACTAGGCGCCATTTTTCTATTTGTAGCGGTTCGTCGCCAAATCCGATATCATCTCCAGCAAAAAAACTTCATGATGGCGGTTACTCACGAATTGAAAACGCCCATTGCAGTTACCAAGCTGAGCTTGGAAACACTGAAGAGACATCAATTGGAGGAAAGTAAAAAGACTAAGATTATCAACGAAGCCATCAACGAAACCGAACGGCTAGACAATCTCTGTAATAATATATTGCTGAGCTCACAGTTAGACGCTGGAGGGTACCAGTTAACAAAAAATCTTTTTAATTTATCAGATGTAGTGCTGCAATCGGTCGATGCTTTCAAAAAGCGATACCCCGATAGGGCGTTTACCCACAACATTGATCACGACCTTTTTTGTTATGGGGAAGAATTCCTGATCAAATTGGTTATCAACAATATCCTGGGAAATGCTGTTAAGTATACGCAAGGAGAGAGTCCAATTGAGGTGGATTGCAAATCGGATGGCGGACAAATAGAAATACTGGTAAAAGACATCGGAGAGGGAATCCCAGATCCGTTGAAAACTAAAATCTTTGAACGGTTCTATCGCTTAGAGGATGAGCGAACCCGCAAATCGAAGGGAACAGGATTGGGCCTGTACTTAAGCAATCAAATCATAAAGGATCACGATGGTAAAATCTATGTAAAAAACAATTCCCCCAAAGGAAGTGTTTTTACCATCCAACTTCCCAAACCTATTGAACATGGCGGATAAGAATGCATCTATATTATTGGTGGAGGACGAGGAGAATCTTCAGGAAGCCCTGAAACTAAACCTTGAACTGGAAGGGTACGAAGTAACCTGTGCAAGCGATGGTGCCGCGGCATTGAAGAAAGTGCAAGGAGAACATTATGATCTTATCCTATTAGACGTGATGCTGCCGGAAGTGGATGGTTTTGAAGTGTGCCAGAACATTCGTTTACACAACCTCGAAACTCCTATTCTTATGCTCAGTGCAAGAGCCGGAAGCGCGGATAGAGTAACAGGACTCAAGAAAGGTGCAGATGATTATTTGACAAAACCTTTCAATTTAGAAGAGTTATTACTGCGAGTTGAAAAACTAATTGAGAAGAGTAAGAAACTGGCCGATCGATCCAGCATAACGGATGCGGTTGAATTCGGAGGAAATACAATTGATTTCAAATCACAGAAGGCAATCAATTTAAGAGGGGAGGAAATTCAACTCAGCAAGAAAGAAATCATGTTACTCAAGTTGATGATGGAGTACAAGAACGAAGTAGTTTCAAGAGAAAAAATACTTCAAGCAGTATGGGGCTATCAGGTGTTTCCTACCACCCGAACCATCGATAATTTTATTCTCAATTTTAGAAAGTACTTCGAAGCTGATCCTAAAAACCCCAAGCACTTCCATTCTGTAAGAAGTGTTGGTTATCGTTTCAGCATGTAATTATAAATCGCCCAATTGCGGCCTGATCACAATATCTTCTACACATGCTTGCGCAGAAAGTTCACTGGCTGCAACGATCATTTTTGATACATCGTCTGCCTCCAATATTCTTTTTGGATCAATATTCATTCCGTCCCAGGAAGGGGTAAGAGTTGCACCTGGATAGATGCTGGTGACTTTTATATGGAAGGGTTTTAGCTCTTCTCTTAAATTTTTACTGAAACCATCCAACGCCCATTTGCTGATGCTATAGGAACCTCCGTTTGGATATGCCTGCAACGAAGCAATTGAACACATATTGAAAATATGTCCTGATTTTCTTTTGATCATCGAAGCTACGAGTGCCCTGGTTAGATGATAAGCAGAATATACATTTACGTTCATCATCTTCTCCAACTGTCCATCCGGTTCATTATAGGTAGCGCCCGGCTCGTAGATCCCGGTATTATTGATTAAAATATCAATTTCATTGGTTGCATTCAAAACATGGGTAGCAAATGATTTGGCTTCTTCTGCCTGAGACAAATCGGCATTGAAACTGCTGATGCTGATTGAATATTTCTGCATCAGGCTTTGTTGCCACGCAAGCGTTTTATCCATGTTCCTTGAGCATAAAAATAAATTTGCACCTTTTGCAGCAAAATGCTCTGCAATCGACTTTCCAATACCCCTTGATGCTCCGGTAATTACAACATTCATAAGTCCTTTTTTGTAAAGTTAATGGAAAGCCAAGAATGAGAATCTGTATAAACTCATCTTCCCTTCCATTACTTTTGTACCTCCATGGCAAAGAAATACGAACAAATCTTCTTCGATCTCGATCATACTCTATGGGATTTCGAGACCAATTCTCATCAAACATTGCACGATCTCTACCTGGAGATGAAATTGGATGAAAAAACAACGAGTGATTTTGAACACTTCCATCAAACCTATCATCACCACAATGCCATATTCTGGGAACGTTTCAGAAAAGGATATATCAACCGCGAAGAATTGCGCTGGAAGCGCATGTGGAGAACGTTGGTCGACTACAAAATCAGCGATGAAGCATTGGCCAAAAAAATGAGTGAACGTTATCTGGAGATTTTACCCACCAAAACCCATCTTTTTCCTCATTGCATCGAAGTATTGACCTACTTGCAAGAGAAAAAATATCCGATGCATCTCATCACCAACGGATTCGAAAAGACGCAACATCAAAAAATAAAGAACAGTCACATTGATCACTTCTTTAAGGAAGTTATTACCTCAGAACAGGCAGGTATCATGAAGCCCCATGCTGCCATTTTTGAATACGCGTTGAAAGTAACCGAATCATCTGCTGAAAAAGCTATCATGATTGGGGATACACTTGAAGTAGACATCTTGGGTGCAAAGAATGCTGGAATAGACAGCGCATATTTTAATCCTGCACAACCGCCTACTAAGGAAATAAAACCAACCTACGTGTTGAATAGTCTAATTGAATTGAAAAATATTCTTTGAGTTAGTATTTCGCCAAAACCGAAATACCGTTTTTTACCGAATCACCGATCTTAACTTCCGGCTTGGCATCGAGTGGAAGTAACAAGTCTACTCTGCTGCCAAATTTGATGAAGCCAAGCTCTGCATTTTGCTTTACTTCTTTGCCTACTTCTGCATAATTGACAATTCTTCTCGCCAATGCTCCAGCAATTTGTTTCACCAGCACAGTTGCTTTGCTGTTTTTCAATACAATGCTGTGGCGCTCGTTTTCGGTAGAGGATTTCGGATCCCATGCCACCAAATATTTCCCAGGATGATATTTGCTGTAAATAACACTACCGTTCATTGGATAGCGGTTTACATGAACATTGGCAGGGCTCATGAAAACCGATATCTGAAGTCTTTTTTCGTGAAAATATTCATCATCAAACACCTCTTCAATTACTACCACTTTTCCATCTGCAGGAGAAACGATTTCGTTCTCTCCGTAATGAAACGTTCTGTTGGGTATGCGAAAAAAAGAAACGATGAAAAGTAGAAAAAAAACGAGGACGGTATCTATAACGTACTGTACAATCACCCAATTATTCCCGATAAATGTTGCAGACAAATATCTTAACAGCGCAACAAAAAATAGTGTGATTACTATAGTTGGTATACCTTCTTTGTGGATTCGCATTGTTGTTAAATTGGTTGCGAAGGTAACGAATCTCAAGTCTTTTATATATTGATCTTCCTTCTTCTCGCAGCTACTTTCCATTCGCCTGTTACTCCCTCGTTCTGTACTTGATGCAATGATTCATGCAGCGCTACAGTTGGACAAATATGATACGGTATGCCAATTAAGATATCTCCTGGTTTGAATGAATGATCCATACCTGCTTCCAATACAAGGTGCTCCTCACTTTGTGAAATTGGTTTTAACGATGGATGCGAGGGGAAGAAAATCCTTTTTGAAATTTCATTCTCAGAGGCAATCGCCTTATGACCCAAGTCTACACATATTCTATCAGGCGCCGGAAGTGAAATGACTCTTGTCAGCACCTTTACGGCGGGCTCAAAATCTTGCTCAGAACAGATCGTAGCATAGCCTTTGTCCCAAAATATATTGGTACCAGGACTGCATTCTCTATCGGTTTTCTTGCAGTGAATAGAAAAGCTGGGAGAGCCTCCGGCAATGATGATAGGAGAAGGGAATCCTTTTGCTTTTATTTCGTCTATCAAATCATACACTTGAGAGAAACCCTCGTTACATGCTTTTTCTCTCTCAGCATAATCTAGTTGGCGATGATGTCCGTCGTATGCATGCAACCCCTTGAAGTGGAGTCCGGGCGTTTGATGAATGGATGCAATTAATTCCATCGCTCCATCGTTTGCGAGTATTCCAGTTCTATTCATGCCTACGTTGAGATCAATGTATACTTCAATAGTGGACTGGTGTTGATTGAAATAATTTCCGATAGCAGCTGCAGAACTGCCATGATCAATTACACATGCAAATTTTGATGCAGGATAGGATTGTGTAAGTTGGTAGAGTCGCTCAATTTTTGGTCCAACTGGTTGATAGGCCAGTAAAATATCCTTCGCATTGTTGCTGGCAAGTAATTCTGCTTCGGCAATAGTAGCACATTTAAATTTTGATATGCCTGCATGGATCATCATTTGGATACCCTCTGCTGTCTTGTGCGTTTTGATATGTGGACGCAGACGATCAACATCTCCGACCATTCGTATCATTTCTTGAATATTTTTTTTAACAACAGCAGGATCTACTAATAAGCACGGTGAGTCGAGTTCAGTAAATTGCATGAATATTATTTTAATTCAAAAATCGCTTCTATTTCAACAGGAACATGATCTGGTAAGGATCCCATTCCAACTGCACTGCGTGCACCCACGCCAGCATCTTCTCCCCAAATTTCTCTGAACAATTCGCTGCAGCCATTGATCACTATTGGATGTTCTGCATATTCAGGAACGGCATTTACCATGCCCAATATTTTTACTACGCGTTTGATCTTATCCAAACTTCCATATTCGTTTATCAGGGTTTTTAAAATACAGAGGCCCACATTTCTTGCAACTGCTTTTGCTTCTTCTGTATTCATGTTCAATCCAACTTTCCCTTTGATTCTATCTCCTTTTGTATCAAATGGAACATGTCCTGATGTATAAACCATCTTTTCGATTGCAATACACGACTTATAAATTCCTTTTGATCCAGACGGTTGTGGCATGGTGTCTGTTAGTGCGTTGAATTTTTCCTGTGGGCTCATTTTCTTTTTTAGTTTACCTAGTGATTGATGTTGGTTGACAGTTAACTGTTAACCGTTAACTCAAAGCTCGAAACTCCTTTCAAGGTTTCTTCAATTTCTTCCACACTGTTCGCAGTTACCAGTTTGTTTCTGATTGGTTTGATATTGGGGATTCCTTTTAAATAATTTCCATAGTGCCTCCGCATCTCAAGAATGCCCAATTTAGCTCCTTTCCATGCCATGGAGGTACGAAGGTGGTGCATGATTACCTCTATTCTTTCTTCCAATGTTGGAGGAGCCAACTTTTCTCCCGTAGAAAAATAATGTTTTACTTCCCTGAAGAACCACGGGTAACCAATGGCTGCTCTGCCAATCATGATACCATCCACGCCGTATTTATTTTTATACTCCAATGCTTTTTCGGGAGAGTCTACATCGCCATTACCAAAAATTGGAATGGTAATCCTGGGGTGTTCTTTCACTTTTGCAATCCAACTCCAATCGGCATCTCCCTTATACAATTGGCTTCTTGTTCTGCCGTGAATGGAAAGTGCCTGTACACCTATATCCTGTAATCTTTCTGCTACTTCCAAAATATTGATGCTATCGAAATCCCATCCCAGTCTTGTTTTCACCGTAACTGGAACTGCCGAAGATTTGATCACTGCCTTTGTCAATCGAACCATCAAATCAATGTCTTTCAATACGGCAGCACCTGCTCCTTTGCATACTACTTTCTTCACAGGGCATCCAAAATTGATGTCGAGTAAATCCGGATGAACGGTATTTACGATCTCCGCACTGATCGACATCGCTTCTTCATCGCCTCCAAAAATCTGGATGCCAACAGGACGCTCCTCTTCAAAAATGTCTAGTTTCTGTCTGCTTTTGATGGCATCGCGAATCAATCCTTCGCTGCTGATAAACTCTGTGAACATAAGATCGGCTCCGTTCTTTTTGCAAACGGCACGAAAAGGAGGATCGCTCACATCTTCCATGGGTGCTAGTAAGAGCGGAAAATCGGGTAATGTTATGTTGCCTATCTTTATCATCAGAACTGCGCAAAGTTACAAACTTGGCGACTCTTGTTTCGTTAAATAAGATACAGTATGATGAATGAGCAAAACAAGTTGGGGATCAACGAAAAAGCTGGATTGTTTCTGTTGATTGCTTTTATGGGGGTTGGTTTGGCCCTTGGCAGCACGCTTTCTCTTTTGGTTTGGAGAGCAATGGGAGGAAAGGGATTGACAGACATGCAACTTGCACTATCCAATAGTTCGTATATTAACTTTATACGTTTAACACAAACAGTACTGGCAGCTTGTATCTTTTTTTTCTCTTCCTTGTTAGCTGTAAGGATGGTGAGCAAAAAACCCTTTACCTATATCGGATTTACTGCACATATACAAGTGAAAACAATTCTATGGGGATGCTTGTTGATGGGCGTTACCATTGTGTTATCCGGTTCATTGGCTACATTGAATGAAATGATTCCGCTCTCTGAGTCATTGAAAATTTATTTCAAGTCGATGGAAGATGCCTATAGCAGCCAGGTTGACTTGATGTCTAAAATGACAGGCATCAATGATTTAGTAGTGTCGCTGTTGGTGATGGCCTTGGCTCCCGCACTCTTTGAGGAAGTATTTTTCCGTGGAGGATTTCAAAATATGATGTTCAGGGCCACCGGTAAGATGTGGACCAGCATTTTGGTTACTTCCTTGCTGTTCAGTGCAATTCATTTTTCGTTTTATGGATTTTTATCAAGAATAGCACTGTCAATAGTATTGGGACTTTTATATGCGTATACCCAAAACATTTGGATGGCCATCATTCCGCATTTTCTGAACAATGCATTGGGTGTTATTCAAATCTATTATCTGAGAATGAAGGGTTTGCCACTTTCAGAAGGTACCGAAGACAAATATCCTTTGTGGTGGGCACTCATATCGTTGACTGCATTGGTGATACTTTTTCGGTATTTTAAAAAATCACTCGATGGCATTCGATAAGAACGTATTTGCAACCAGAGCAAAAACTGCCATCGTATATGCAGCAGTAATGTTGGTGGGATTGCTTTGGAATGAATGGAGTTTTTTTATTTTATTTTCCATCGTTCATGCAGGAGCATGGAAGGAATATTTAGCACTATCAGAAAAAACCATTCCACTTTTCCAGCTTCAACCTTGGTGGAAGAATATTCATTTCCCTTTGATGGGATGGGGGCTCATGCTGATGGCAACTTCAGATGTGGTGCACATTGGAGGACTTACATTTTCAATGGCAGGTGAATGGATAGTAAGAATAACATTGGTTGTACTATTGTTGCATCTGCTGGTGGAGAGAAAATTTCGTCAAACAGCTGTAATAGTTCATGCAAAAGGGTTGCTATATATTTCTGTTTCTTTAGCGTTGTTAATGAATATACGAAGCGGATGGTTATGGAACAGCGATCATAGTACCAGTGTCATTGCAAAAATGCTTTCTACCTTCAGTGGTCAGGTAATTACGTTGTTGATTGTTTTTGGTATTTGGATCAATGATACCATGGCGTATATCATGGGCTCTTTGATTGGTAAAACTCCACTCTCAAAATGGTCGCCCAAGAAAACCTGGGAGGGAACTATTGGCGGAATTGTTTTAAGTGTTGGATTGATCAATTTAATCGCAGCACTTGCATGGAATGCTTCTATAGAAGTTTTCTGTATTTCATTGCTCACCGCCATTGCAGGCACATTCGGTGATTTGTACGAAAGTAAATTGAAACGCAATGCGGGTGTAAAAGACAGTGGAACGATTATGCCGGGTCACGGGGGGTTCCTTGATCGTTTCGATTCAATTTTATTTGCTTCCCCTGCGGTCTGGGTCCTCTGTTATCTCTTTTATCGCTAGGTTTATTAAGCTGTGGTCTTGTTCCTTGTGCTTCGTCTCTTGTTGCTTTTTGTGGTCTTGCCTGTGGCTGTTGCCTTCTCATCCCTTGTCCTCCGTCTCTTGACCCTTGCTGTTGTCCTCTTGCTCCTTTTCTTCTCTGTGCATTTCTTTCCAACGACCTCAAGCTGATTTGTCCAACTACGTCAACAAACTGCGGTTCGGGTTCTTTTGTTTTTGATACGGATGCAACTTCTTCTGTTTCCAGTTCCTCGGGTTGAATGCCTTTGCTATTGAGGGCTTTGATTTTTTTCACTGTTTCAATCGACAATGGGTATTGCTTGTTGCTATCCGGCAATGTATACCACATCAGATTTTTAAAAATATCTTTCTTGATCAGTTGTGCATTGCCTTTTGCAGTGTGCAACACATCGGCATGATCAGGAAAATGTTGCAATGCATCTAAATAGGTATCCAGTTCATAGTTCAAGCAGCACTTCAATCTTCCACACTGCCCACTTAATTTGGTTTGATTGATGCTCAGGTTTTGATAACGAGCCATGGCGGTGGTAACGCTTTTGAATTCGTTCAACCAACTGCTGCAGCACAATTCTCTGCCGCAACTTCCTATTCCGCCTACTTTTGCGGCTTCTTGTCTGGCACCAATTTGTTTCATTTCCACTTTCACCTTGAAATCACTGGCATATAATTTGATGAGTTCTCTGAAATCAACTCGGTCTTCTGCAGTATAAAAAAATGTTGCTTTTCGACCGTCTGCTTGAATTTCTACTTCGCATATTTTCATCACCAGTTTCAATTGTTTGGCAATTGCTCTGGATCGGGCCAGGACTTCTTTTTCTCTTGACTTACTTTCTTGCCATTTCTGGATATCAACTTCTGTAGATCTGCGAAGAATTTTTTTGATCTCTGCACTGTCTTCGGGAATTCTTTTTTTCTTCAGCTGCATGCGAACCAATTCGCCACTTAGATTGACCGTACCCACATCGAATCCGCTTACACCTTCAACACTTACTATTTCGCCTTTATTGAAGTGATGAAGTGTGGTGTTTTTGAAATAATCTTTTCTGCTACCGTTGTTGAAACTGATTTCTACGATTCTGCAGGAAACTGCTGGGTCGGAAAAAGGGAGATTGGCCAGCCAATCGTGCACATTTAACCTATTGCAACCACCGCTGCTGCACCCGCCGTTGCTGTTGCAACCGCTTGGTTTACCGTCTTTTGTTCCACATGAGCCGCATCCCATAAATAAAATTTTACCTGGAATTGAATTCCATTTTTAAGTCCAGTAATAAAAGAGGGGGAGGTTTGAGGAAGTTACTCGTTTGACATCTCACTTTTCAATCCACACGTATATATGTTAGGTGCAAAGGGCATCTTATGGCAAACCAAATCCCGCACAATTCTTTTTCACTAGTTTACCAAAATTACCGATTTATCCTTAATAATATGGTAAAATTTGATGCTCAGGGCCATGAAAAGCATCTTTGGGTTGGCATTGCGTTCTATGTAATAGATCGATTTATTGAGCTCATCCACCATTGCTTGAATCTGTGGAGTGTCTGCTAATTTGATCAAACGAGATGCAAAATCAATTTCATCTGCTGCAACATCATTAGGAGTTTCGTTATTGGCCATATAAACTGAAATAGACAGTAAATGGATGAAGAATCCGATGAATTGTTTTTGTTTCTCTCTACCCAGTTTACTGACTTCCTCAACCCATTTCACTTGTGCAGGTGGACCGTTTTTTAAGATTGCATTGAGCCATTCTCTCAAAAGTTCCTGCCAATTTTCGTCTGCTTGTTGCAGTAGGTGTAGCGCATCCCGTAGGTTTCCCTGTGCCAGAGGAGCTATTACTGCTGCTTTTTCTTTGGGAACTTGTCGGTGTTCAATCAACCAGGATTGAATTTCGCTGGAAGACAATCGATTGATTTTTACCAATTGTGTTCTCGATAATATAGTTGGAAGAATTTTAGATTCGTCTTCCGCCACCAGAATGAACAAGGTGTTGGGAGCAGGCTCCTCGATCACTTTTAATAACTTATTTCCTGAAGTGCCCAAATATTCGGGCATCCATTGAATTAAAATTTTATATCCGCTTTCAAAACTTTTTAGGCTGAGTTTCCTGATAATGTCTTCGCATTCGTGTGCAGTAATATTTCCCTGTTTGTTTTCTGCATCCAACGATTGAAGCCAGTCGAATGCATTTCCGTAAGGCATTTCAGCGTTGAAGGTTCTCCAATCTTCTATGAAGTCATTACAAACCGGCTTCTCAATCCCCGTTCTTGTAATCGTAGGGAAAGAAAAATGAATGTCGGGGTGAACCAATCCAGCAGCTTTTTTACACGATGCACAGGTACCACAGGCATCTTCTTTTTTATTTTCACATACAATGTATTGGGCAAGTGCATTGGCGAGCTGAAGCGCCCCACTTCCCTCTTTGCCTAAAAACAGCAGGGCATGGCTCAAGCGGTTGTTAGCCACCATTTGAACCAGTTTTTCTTTCACTTCTTTTTGCCCGGGGATTGCTGAAAAAAGCATGTTGTAAAGGTAAATGAACAAATATGATTGAGCAGTGTTAATTTAGTAGTACAAATTGAACATCATGAGATTATTCATCATTCCTCTTATCGCATTATTTATGGGCGCAGGATCTATTCACAAGTTCAAGGTTCCTTCTATCGATGGTGGAACCATTGATTTTTCAAAGTTCAAAGGAAAGAAAATTTTGGTAGTGAATACCGCTTCCAAGTGTGGATATACTCCTCAGTATGCAGACCTCGAAAAGCTATACGAGCAATATAAAACTAAGTTGGTGATCGTTGGATTCCCTGCCAATAATTTTGGTGCACAGGAGCCTGGTACCAATGCAGAGATCAATGCATTCTGTCAAAAAAATTACGGAGTTACATTTACCATGGCAGAAAAAGTTTCTGTAAAGGGAGACGATACTCATCCATTGTTCAAATGGCTGACATCAAAAGCGGAGAATGGAGTAATGGATGCAGAAATCAAGTGGAATTTCACCAAGTTCTTACTGGATGAAAAAGGTCAGCTCATCAATGTATATCCGAGTAAAGTAAATCCTCTCGACGAAGAAATCACCAAGCATTTGAAATAGTAGAATATTCAAATAGTATATGCAAGGCTGCAAATGGAAACAGATGCAGCCTTGTTTTTTAAGAGGAGGTTTGCACAGGCCTCTGCGGAAGCGCCAGTAGTAATTACATCATCCACTAACAAAATATGTTTGCTGTGAACTAGCGAAGAGTCTTTGATTTGAAAAACCTCTGCAACATTTTCCCATCTTTCTATTCTTGATTTTTTTGTTTGTGTAGCTGTATTCTCTAGTCGATACAATACATCGTCGCGGAATTGATTGGTAACGACAGCAGCGATACCTGTACAAAGCAAACTTGCTTGATTATAACCTCTTGCATATTCTTTTTTAGGATGCAATGGCATAGGCAGGATGAGTTCAATGGGATGATGCAAAAAAAAATCTTTCATTGCTTCTCCCATCAGCGAACCCATATAGATACCAAGTGATGAGGCATTGTTGTATTTGATTTGATGAACAATGCGTTGCAACGGACTGTCTGGTATATAATAGAAAATGCTGAATGCTTTTTGAATAGGTGTTCTTCCCCAAAAAATTTTTTCGATTGCATTGTTATTGATGTGTTGGAATCCGGTGTAGGGTAGCGAAGACAAGCAGTTGGTACATACCATTTGCACTGAATCAACATGATCAGAAGAACAACCCGCACATACATGTGGAAAGAAAAGATGCGAAAGAGCATCCATGCATGAAGAAGCAAACGACATTCGATTACTTGAAAATAGTTCTGTATACTTCTTCGATCAGCGCAACAGATTGTACCTTGATGCCCTTGTGTTTTTCGGCTGTTCTGTTGTATTTACTGATGATGATATTCTCAAACCCGAGTTTTTCGGCTTCCGAGATTCGCTGATCCACGCGGTTCACGGCTCTGATCTCTCCGCTGAGTCCTACTTCCCCTGCAAAGCAGATCTTTTGGGAGAGGGGCACGTCTTCGTAGGAGCTGAGAAGGGCAAAGACCATGGCCAAATCGATGGCAGGGTCTTCGATTTTCAATCCACCTGCAATGTTTACAAATACATCTTTGGTGCCGAAGTGAAATCCACCTCTTTTTTCTAATACTGCCAGTAGCAATTGCAATCTTCTTAGATCAAATCCGCTTGCTGTTCGTTGAGGTGTTCCATAAACAGATGGAGTAACCAATGCTTGCACTTCTATCAACAAAGGTCTCAATCCTTCCATGGTTGCACCGATAGCAATACCACTTAATTGTTCTTCTTTTTGGTTGATTAAAATATCAGAAGGATTGGTAACAGGTTTCATTCCTGTTCCGGTCATTTCATAAATACCCAATTCAGCTGTAGAACCAAATCTGTTTTTCGTTGTTCGTAAAATTCTATAAGCATAATGTTGATCGCCTTCAAATTGCAATACAGTATCTACCATGTGTTCCAATAATTTTGGACCAGCGATGCTGCCATCTTTTGTAATATGTCCGATCAGAAAAACAGGTGTTTGAGTTTCTTTTGCAAAGCGTTGAAATTCTGACGTGCATTCTCTGATTTGCGAAATCGTTCCGGGCGACGAATCGATATACGATGATTGCAATGTTTGAATGGAGTCGATGATAACGAGTTGCGGTTGAATTTTTTTAATCTCTTGAAACACGCTCTGGGTGGATGTTTCGGTTAATAAGAAAAAATCATCGTGTGCAATATTGATTCTGTTTGCACGCATTTTAATTTGTTGTTCGCTTTCTTCTCCGCTGATATAAAGTACACGAAGTTCGTTCATCATCAATGCATCTTGAAGAAACAGCGTTGATTTACCAATGCCCGGTTCACCTGCTACGAGAACTAAACTTCCAGGAACAATTCCACCTCCCAATACTCTATTGAGTTCATCGTCTTTTGTGATGATGCGTTGTTTTTCTTCGCTTGCAATTTCATTTAGCACAACCGATTTTGATTGACCTGCTGGAATGGATTTCCAATTTTCTTTGGCTGATTTTTCTTTGTGAATGATTTCTTCGGTGAAGGTGTTCCATTCATTGCATGCAGGACATTTACCAACCCACTTAGCAGATTCGTATCCGCAACTTTTACAAAAAAACGCTTTTTTGATTTTGCTCATGAA
>Ga0222712_10005167_pt1 | contig 13360 bp, 8 predicted proteins | sample C33_657DmetaG_FD_165043 | JGI IMG/M metagenome (GOLD analysis project Ga0222712, IMG submission 165043) | Estuarine water microbial communities from San Francisco Bay, California, United States - C33_657D | ecosystem: Environmental > Aquatic > Marine > Unclassified | place: USA: California...
CAACAACTCCATTCCCTATTATCTGATTGGGCATTCAGCAGGGGGTCAGTTTTTGGTACGGATGGCGGCCTTTCTTCCTGGTGAAGCCAAAAGAATTGTGGCGGCCAACCCAGGTTCTGATCTTTTTCCAACAAAAGACCAAAATTTCGGATACGGATTTGGTGGCCTTCCGGAGGCATTGAGCAATAATAATGTACTCAAGTCCTACCTGGCAGCACCGCTGACACTTTACCTGGGAACCGACGACATCCGTCCTGAACACAGTTTTGATGAAAGTGCGGAAGGCATGGTTCAGGGAAAGAGCCGACTGGAAAGGGGTAGAAATTGCTATGCCTTTGCCAAGGCCCTGGCCAAAAAGAATGGCTGGGCATTCAACTGGCGCAAAGTAGAAACCCCCGGCATCGACCATGATGCAGCGAGAATGTTTGCTGCCAAGGAAGTGGAGGATGCGTTGTTTGGGAAAAATTAATTCCCAATCAAATCCCTGATCACCACCGAAGCTGCCGTTGCGCCAAACACGGCGGGCAAATATGAAATGGTCCCATAAGCAGACTTCTTAAAGTTTTTACCGTCTGTCAGCATAAGGCTTTCCTTGATGGGATCTTCTGGTGAGAAGACGACTTTGATGCCTTTCCTGATGCCATGGTTTTTCAGGTTTTTCCTGATCTGTTGGGCAAAAGGGCAATTATAGGTTTTTGAGATGTCCACCACCTGAAGCCTTGTTGGGTCTAACTTTGCGCCGGCCCCCATGCTGCTGACCACCTTTACTTTTTTCTCAAATGCCAGCCGCAGAAAAGTAATCTTGGGTGTGATGCTGTCGATGGCATCAATCACATAATCGGGTTGCAGAGACAATTGCTCCTCCACCATTTCGGGATTGACAAAGGACTTAACCACATTCAGTTCAATTTCAGGATTGATGGCCCTCAGCCTTTCTTCCATGATCAGTGCTTTTGAAACACCATGGTTGGTGGCCAATGCAGGCAATTGCCTGTTCCGGTTGGTTGGATCCACCACGTCCCCATCAATGATGGTCATTTTGCCTATGCCACTCCTGGCAATGAATTCAGCAGCAAAAGAACCAACACCACCCAATCCAACCACCATCACGTGTTGCGTTGTCAGGTGCCTGAGTTTTTCTTCGCCAATCAGCAGTTCGGTACGGGAGAGCCAGGAAGTATCCATAAGAGTTGAAGGGGTTGAAGAGGTTGAAGAGGTTGAAGGAAGTTTAGAGAGGTTGAGTGAAGTTGAACTTATCTTCCCACAAAACTGAGTTGGTTTATGGCAAATTTAAATATCGCTTCTCAAAAATCCTTAAATTGTAAACTAAACGATTCTTCAACCCCCCAGCCTTTGGCTGGTAAATTCAACCTCCCTCAACTTCCCTCAACCTCTCTAAACCTTACTTCAACAACATGAACCGTCGCTCCTTCCTCCAATCTTCTGCCATCTTCAGTGCAGGTGCCTTTTTTTCAAATGACATCCTTGCCCTCGCATCACAGCCGAATTCAAAATTTGGAGGCGTTCAGGTGGGTGTGATCACTTATTCCTTCAGAAGCATGCCCGGCAGTGCTGAACAAATCCTGCAATATTGCCTACAGAGTGGTGTCAGTGCGATTGAATTGATGGGTGATGCCGCTGAGGTTTTTGCCGGCTGTCCCACCAATATCAGTGATAAAAAAATCCGCAGCGAAAAAATGAGGGAGTGGCGCGAGTCGGTTTCAATGGACAAGTTTGTTGAACTGAGAAAAATGTTCAAAAAAGCCGGGGTCAGCATCTATGCCTTCAAGCCCGATGCCCTGGGCATGAACAACTCTGATGGAGAAATCGAATATGCCCTGAAAGCCGCCAAGGCTTTGGGTGCCAACTCCGTTACCCTGGAGCTCACCAAACCCGAGCATTCCAAGCGCCTTGGAGACCTGGCCGCAAAACACAAAGTCTATATTGGCTACCATAACCATACGCAAGGACATGACTCAGCCTGGGATGAAGCCCTGGCGCAGTCTCCCTACAATTCCATCAACCTTGATTTTGGACATTATATCGCCGCAGGCGGAAAGAATACCAAGGAGTCTTTGCTGGCCTTCATTGAAGCTAAGCACGACAGGATCACCAGCATGCACATGAAAGACAGGGCTAGCAAGGACAATGGAGCTGCCAACATGCCCTGGGGACAAGGCGATACGCCCATCAAGGACGTGCTCCTGTTGATGAAAAACAAACAATACAAGTTTCCTGCATCCATTGAAGTTGAATATGCCATTCCAGCCGGCTCAGATGCAGTAAAAGAAGTTGCCAAATGTGTTCAATATGCAAAGGGGATTCTCAGCTGAGAACCCCCTTCGATTGAATCAAAAATCATCGATTAATTTACTTTACCGGCATCAGGCGGAACACATTTCCAGGGTTCTCAACACTCACGTAAAGGTATCCGTCACGCCCCATTTCAATGTTGCGTAATCTTCCAATATTGAGCAATAATTTTTCCTCACCTACGACCTTGTTGTCTTTGATTATGCAACGGTTCAGGTAACTGAAACGCAATGAACCTACCAGCAGGTTTCCTTTCCAGGCGGGGTATTTGTCTCCAGTAACGAAGGCCAATCCACTCGGTGCAATGGAAGGAATCCAGTAAGTCACTGGCTGTTGCATGCCTTCTTTTTTGCTGATTGGCGTGATGGGCTTGCCATCGTAGTTGATGCCGTAAGAAATAACAGGCCATCCGTAGTTGGTTCCTGCCTTGATGATGTTCAGCTCATCTCCACCACGGGGACCATGCTCATTTTCCCAGATCAGGCCAGTGACAGGATCCATGGCCATTCCCTGAGGATTCCTGTTGCCATAGGTATAGATAGAAGCAATGGCCTTCTCTTTGCCGACAAAAGGATTGTCAGCAGGGATAGATCCATCATCCTTGATCCGGTGGATCTTTCCGGGTGCAGTAGTGATGTCCTGCGGGAATATTTTTTCCTGGCCACGCTCACCCATGGAAATAAAGAGGAAACCCTTCTTGTCAAAGACCAGCCTTGAGCCATAGTGTTGCCTGGTGGTGGTATAGGGATAACCTTCAAATACTTCCTGTTGATCAACAAAGGCTCCGTCTTTTATTTTTCCCCTGACAACAGCAGTGGTACCCAGTTTCTTGCCATCGGCCATTTTAGGCTTTGAATAAGAAATATACACCCATCCATTCTCTGCGTATTTCGGATGAATGGCCACATCAAGCATACCACCCTGTCCTTCGGCCAACACCTCAGGAGTGCCCTTGATGGCAGTCTTGTTTTTCTTGTTGTCAACATGGTACAGGGTTCCACTTTTATCTGTCACCAAAAAATTCAAATCGGGCAATTGCGCCAATCCCCAGGCGCTATTGAGGCCAGATACAACGGTGTCCAAAAGCACGGTCATGCCTTCAGATTTGAAAATGGCAGGGCCTTCGATTTTCTTTTTATCTTTTGTAAAACTGTATTGTTCAACTGTTTTCAGGCTTTCCACGATAAGGTCTGCGAGGGCCTCAATATCCTTTGCAGGAATCACCTCATTCCAGGTAGGCATACCAAAATCGGGATAACCGTTGGTGATGCTCTTGATCAGGTCTTCTTTTTTGTTTCCGTGCTTCCATTTTCTGTCAACAAAGGCCTCTACTTTTTCACCATGACATGAAGCACATTTTTCGGTATAGATTTTCTCTGGATCAGCCAATACCGGTGGGGCTTTCTCAATTTTTTTAAACTGCAGGAATGCCAAAGACAGCACCATGGCAACCAGCAAAAACGATAGTTTTTTCAATCTGTTCATGTGTTGGAGTATATGTAGGCAATTTAACAAATTTTGAAGAATGATGACAAAAAAAGGCCCCGCTCCAGAAGAAGCAGGGCGTATTGCTTATGAGAAAAAAAAACCTTTTAATCAATTTTATCCAATGGTGCTATGTTTTTTTCTGAACCTGAATAACCAATGTTCTGGTTCAAAACAGCCAAGCTGTTTGCCAGAATTGCCGGTCTTGGTATAGGCCACAGAACATGATATGGGCTCATGGTATAGGCATCACCACGCACGTTTTTGATATTCCTACTGTAAAAATCATTTTTTGCCATTACACGGTCAAAATAAAAATTCGCCTGTGAAAAATTGTTAAGGCTGTAGGTCTTTCCATTGAAAGACTTACCAGTTTTAGCAAACGTGAAAGCTATGCGGGTAAGCTCTGTCTTGCGGGGCTCTTCATAATACAATTCACGGGCACGCTCATCAAGGATGGTTCCGATGTCAACCCTGGCAGCTGTATAGGGAGCACATCTTGCTCTTGTTCTTACTGCATTCACATCAACTGCAGCGTTGGCGGCATCCCCTTTCCACCAATAGGCTTCAGCCCTTAGCAGGTGGGTTTCTGCCAAACGGAAAATATACCAATCTGAGTTTCCTCCTTGAAAAGGATACCTGATTTCATCTTCAACATAGAGCTTATAATGAGGCCAGGAGAACCAGGTTCTGATGGTATCGCCACCACTAACCAAAAGATTGCCGGTTGGACCGAACAAACGCAGTCTTTGGCCATAAAAAGGTGACTTACCCTTCAAAGTTCCTTCGTTGTTGTAGGTCAGGTTTTCCATGTTCATCCAGTTTCCGGAAACTGTGTCATGTCTCAAATCCCTTGGATCATCCCAGATATACCTTGTGGAATAAGGAGTAGCCCTGTTTCGGCCAATTCCACGACCATAATTGGTCATGTGATCAAATTCTGCCTTTACAGCCAGCATGCCTGATAATCCATCAGGAGTAATGATTGCTGCAGAAGAGAAGAAAGGAAGACCCTGACGCATGGTGACAGTACCGGTTGCAGTTGCAGAAGGATCACCATAGCGGTCGATCACAGAAAACAATACTTCCGTATTGGCTGCAGCAAACTTGTTGTTGCGCCTGTGCAGATCCCATATAACATTTTTATTCGGATTAGAAGCGTCAACACCAAACCTGTTGGTCATCAGTTTGTACGCGCCATTGTTGATTACCTGAGTTGTTGAAGCGATAGCTCCATCAAAATCTGCCAATGACAACTGAACCTTGGCCAGCAGATGATAAACAGCAGCCCTGTTTATATCACCTTTGTTGCCAGTCCATGGTACATGCTGGGCTGCGAACTCAAGATCAGTCTTCAAACGCTGCAGGATTACCTCACGTTTAACAGATTTGAAGTCGAGTTTGGCTTCAGTCAATTCCTTGAAAGTAGCAGGCACATCCCCGAACTGATTTACAAGTCTGTAATAAGCATAGGACCTGTAGAAATTTGCTTTACCAATGATTATATTCTTGGCAGCATCAGTAATGCCCTTTACATCACCAATACGGCTAGTGATGGTATTCGCGAGCCTGATTACGATATACCAACGCTCCCAGTACCATCCGATCCTGTTGAAGTCGGCACTGTTCAGATTAGCATCCGGTGTAATCAAAACGTTAAGATTTACCGCCGGACCAAACTTATCTGTTGTTCCTTCCACCGCAACTTCTGAAAAGATATTCTCAGTGGTGATAGGGTGTCCATCTCCATAAAATTCATCCCTTACCTGACGTGCAATGGCTGCAAGACCGGCATTAAAACCCTTTTCGTCTACAAGGGTATTTTCAGGGGAGAAAAAAGAAAGCGGTTTAGGTGCGAGCCAATCCTTGTTACAGGACTGGGTCATGAGCAATACCACGACCAGCGAGGCCAGGTATTTTGTTAATCGGTTTAATTTCTGCTTCATATCAAATTATTTGAATGTTTCTGCTAAATATTAGAGTGTCAGGTTGATACCAAAAGTGCCATAAGAAGGCGTGAATCCTTTGTTTTCAGGATCAAAGTATTCCCATGGACTTACAGTAAGTGCATTCTGAATGTTGAAATAAAGTTTTAGGCTCTGAAACTTCATCTTATCTGTTACTTTTTTAGGCATGGTGTAGGCAAAACTTACATTGTTTACACGAACAAACGAAGACTTTCTCCAAACATTCAATCCAATACCTGAACCCAGAGAAGACATCATCCTTGCATAATCATCAATCTGGTTCGTGGGAGTCCAGTAAGGGCGCTTGTAAAACTGAGAACGATCATAGAAACGATCAACGTTGGCTGCTTCATTGAATTGAGAAAGCTGTCCAAAACGTCCGTATAACTGGAAGGATACATCCCAGTTTTTATAGATGGTGAACTCATTCCTCAGGTTTACGTTAAACTTTGGAGCTGTTTGTCCCAGGAATACACGGTCATCCACTGTAAACTTACCATCCTTGTTGACATCATCCAGTTTGAAATCACCGGGAGCAAAACCATATGACCTTGCTGTTGCTGCTTCTTCAACTTTCCAGACACCCAAGATGCGGAAATCCCAAATAGTATTGATGTTTCTGCCAATGAACCAGCCATTCGCCCTGTCATCCTGCTCCACATTTGTAACATTACCGCTGGCATCAGTAACCGGTACTTTACCATAAAGACTGATGATCTTGTTTTTGTTGCTCCACAAAGCCAGGCTTGTTCTCCATACGAAATTATTTGTCTTCATGTTTTCAGTGTTCAAACTGAATTCGAAACCAGAGTTATCTACCTTACCGAGATTGGTCACTACACTGGCAAAACCTGTAATATTGGGCAATGCCCTGTTTACAAGCAAATCACTTGTGTTGCGGATATAATAATCCACGGCACCGGAGATCCTGCCACCTTTCAGACTGAAATCAAATCCCAGGTTAACAGAACGCTGCCTTTCCCAACGCAGGTTGGGATTGGCCATGTTTACAGTAGAAACTGCACCCACAGGCACATTTACACCACCCGGGCTTGTATAGAGGTAGTTGGCTGAGGAAAGCTGAGCGAGGGCAGCATACCGACCAATTTCCCTGTTACCGTTCTCACCATAAGAAACGCGTGCCTTCAGGTAGTCTAGCACATTGAGCGTTTTCTGCATGAATTTTTCATCTGTCACTACCCAACCCAATGCTGCGGAAGGGAAGGTTGCACGGGGATTACCCTGTCCGAAGGCAGAATATCCGTCGCGACGGGCAGTGAGGGTAAGGAGGTACTTATCGTCATAACCATAGTTTACCCTTCCCATCAGCGCATCACCGGTCTGATACTGGTCGTTTGCGCTGAAGTTCTTGATTGACGCTGCCTGAATACCACTCCAGCCGAGATTATCGTTTGGAGAGTAATTTTCAGCATTGATGGTATTGGAGTAGAAGAAGAATTCCTCAGCATTTACGAGTGCAGTTGCATCAACCGAATGCTTACCGAATTTCTTGTTCCACATCAGGAGGTTATCAATCTGCCACTGGTAGGTCCTGTCTTCTCTTCTGGAGGTGATACCACCACGGCTTTCCAACAAAGGACGCTGTGAGGAGATGTGCTCATAGTTCTGAACCCACTCAAAACGGGGTGTGAAATTCACCTGATAGGAGAATCCAGCAGGCAATTTACCCTTGGCATAAACAGACCCAAAAAGGTTGTTGAACTTCAACATCCGTTTCACGTAGTAAGGAGTCATGAGCGGGTTTGTATTGTTTCCCACGTCATCATTGGCACTGGCGCGCAAGCGACCATCAGTCTGAAACAGACTACCAAAAGGTGAAGTGCCCAGCATATCGCCGATGCTTACAGGAGTTTGTCCCTCGTCCCGGCTGGCAAACTGCATGTTCAGTCCGATGGAAAGGAACTTGGCTACCTCGGTCTCAAGGTTTAACCTTGTTCTCAGCGTTTTGAATTTTTCTCCCTGGGCCATACCGGTGTTTTCATAGTAGCCATAGGAAGAATAATAGTTTGTAGCACCAGCGCGTCCTGAAACACTAACCGTGTGGTCTTGCTGGCGGCCATCCTTATTAAGCACCAATGATTCCCAATCTATCGGTGTGTTGTTCTTGTAACTTTCCTGTGAGATAGCTGAAGTTCCCTGGTTTCCACCCACACGGTTCAACCAAACAGCAACCGGATCTGAAGTGGCAGGATTGCCGCCGAGGGCCAGCCAGTCATTAACAGAAATGCTGCCGGCAGGTAATTTCCTGGGGTCAACAGCCCAGTACTTGATACCAGGCCTTGAAGTAGAGTCAAATCCACGCTGGCTCCAGATAACATCTGAACGCCAGTCGAAAAACTCCTCAGGCTTCAGCAAACCAGGCCAGCGGGAAATCCTGTTGAAGGCATAATTGGAGTTAACGGTGATAACAGGCTTACCTGCCTTGCCTCGTTTGGTGGTTACCAGGATTACACCGTTAGCGGAACGGGCTCCGAATACTGCAGCTGAGCTCGCATCTTTCAATACGTCTACAGTCTGGATATCATTGGGGTTGATGTCTGAAAGGTCACCAGGATAAATTACCCCGTCAACAACAATCAGTGGTGAAGTTGAAGCTGTCAGTGAAGCACGACCCCTTACTTGCAAGCTACCACCACCTTTTGCAGAAGCGTTGAAACCTACGTCCAATCCTGGTGCATTACCTCTGAGCATGTCCTGCACAGAACGTGGGTTCTCATTTTCAAGCTGCGTGGCTTTTACCTGAGCAATAGCACCTGTAAGGTCTTTTTTCTTGGCCGTTCCATAACCGATAACCACGACATCTGTCAGCTGGTTAACCTGCTCACGCAAGGTGATTGTTTTGGCGTTCTTTGCAGCCACTTCTTCGGTGATAAAACCACTGAAACTGATTTGTAAAACTGCATTGTCTGCAACGCCTTTAAAAGTAAATCGTCCGTTTTGGTCAGTAACGATAGCGTTTTTGGAGCCTTTAACAGTAACTGTTGCACCGGCCAGGGCATTGCCCTTTGCATCTGTTACTGTTCCCGAAATGTCTACTGGGGGCTTACTAAACTTCTCAGTCAGACTGGGGCTGTAGAGCGAATTAGTTTTTGCTTGAACCTGGGCTGTCATCAGTGATAGCATACTGAGGGCAGACATGTACAGGATCCTGCACGTGCTGGTTTTTCTCATAGCGAAGCATCGTTTTGGGTTATAAAAAGTATGGCAAAATAAATTTAGTAGTTTTTACTGGTGTAAAACTAAAATCGGGTGCAGTTTTTACGAAAACGTTCTCTTTTTTTCCGAATTGAGCGAAAGGTTTCACTAAAAACATCATCTAAGTACCGTTTTCTGAATTAAAATTTCATGCATCTTCAAAGCATGGATTTATCTTTAGGCTGAATACAGCAAGTCCGTCGCCTTTCATCAAAACGCACAAACCAAAGCCATGTCCCTTATCAAAACATCCCTGTTATTTGCTTTGCTGGTCATCAGCACCATTTCAATAGCCCAACCCATCCCAAGCCCTAAAGAACATTTTGGGTTCAATATTGGTGACAATTATCAACTGGCCAACTATAGCAAGACAGAGGCTTACTTTAAAAAACTGGATCAGGCATCCGACAGGGCAAAACTGACAAGCATTGGAAAAACGGAGGAAGGACGTGACCAGTTCATGATGATCATTACCTCTCCCGAAAATCATCAAAACATTGAGAAATACAAGTCCATTGCGCAACGCATGGCAAGGGCAGAGAACCTTTCCGAGACAGAGGCAAAAGCGCTGGCCGCCCAGGGAAAGGCCATTGTCTGGATTGATGGCGGTCTACACGCAACCGAAGTGGTAGGTGCACACCAGTTGATTGAGCTGGCCTACCAGCTCAACAGCAGAAATGATGCCGAAACAAAAGCCATCCTCGACAATGTGATCATCCTGATGGTGCATGCCAACCCTGATGGCCAGGAACTCGTATCTGACTGGTACATGAGGAATGCGGATTCGCTGAAGAGGACAACCTCATTCCTCCCAAGGCTCTATGAAAAATACGCAGGGCACGACAACAACAGGGATTTCTATATGCTGAACCTCAAGGAAACCCAGAACATGGGCCGCCAGCTCTTCATTGAATGGCTTCCACAGATCATGTACAACCATCACCAAACCGGCCCGGCCGGAGCTGTTGTTGCAGGCCCTCCTTTCCGCGATCCCTTCAACTATGTTTATGATCCATTGGTGATGACCAGCCTGGATGCTGTTGGCGCCGCCATGATCAACAGGCTGAATGCAGAAGACAAGCCAGGCTTCACCCAACGGGCAGGATCTCCTTATTCAACCTGGTACAATGGCGGCCTTCGTACTACCACCTATTTCCATAACATGATTGGCCTGCTCACAGAAATCATTGGCAGCCCCACCCCGTCCAGTATTCCACTGGTACCGGCCCGTCTGATTCCGAGCAGTGCAAACCCCAATCCGATTACACCGCGCCCCTGGTTCTTCAGGAACTCTATCGACTACTCGGTTTCCATGAACTACGCGGTGCTGATGTATGCCACCCGCCACAGGGATGAGTTGCTCTACAATATTTACAGGATGGGCAAGAACTCCATCGAAAAGGGCAGAAAAGATACCTGGACAAAATACCCCAAAAGAAGCGATGAGATCATAGAGCGCTTCAAAAAAGAACAGGTCCCCGGCGCTGCAGGCTCAGAAGGAATGGGCAGAAATGGCGGCGCCATCCCAATGAAACTTTATGACAGTGTATTCAAAAACCCTGTGCTCCGTGATGCAAGGGCCTATATCATCCCATTCAACCAGGCAGATTTCGCTACAGCCACAAGGTTCGCAAATGCCCTGATCCGCACCGGCATTGTGGTACACAGGGCTACCACCGATTTCAGCGCCAGTGGGAAAAACTATCCCGCCGGATCACTCATTGTACAATGCGACCAGGCTTTTCGCCCACACATCATCGACATGTTTGAACCGCAAGACCATCCCAACGATTTTCAATATCCTGGTGGCCCACCCATCGCCCCTTATGATGCAGCGGGATGGACCCTGGCTTATCAAATGGGCATTGAATTTGACAGGGTGATGGAAAAATTGGATGGGCCATTCGCGAGGATTGCCGATGGAGAAGTACAACCACTGAAAGGAAAATCGCCTGAAAAGATGGGCAAAGGCGGGTTCATCCTGAGTGCCGCCAACAACCATTCTTTTATTGCAGTGAATGAATTGCTCAAGGCCGGGACTGAGGTTTATCGCATCAATGGATCTAGGATTGATGCACCTGCCGGCTCTTTTTATATTCCCAACAAGGGCAAATCTGCTGATTGGTTGCTGAAGAATGCGTCCTCAATGGGTGCAGACCTGTTGGCCACCGACATAAAAACAACAGAAGACATGATCTGGGTGAAGCCCGCCCGTATCGCCCTCTGGGACACCTACGGTGGATCAATGGCCGCTGGCTGGATGCGCTGGATCATGGAAAACTACCATTTCAATGTTGATTTGCTCTATGCCCAGGAGATTGACAAAGGCAACCTCAAAGAGAAATACGATGTCATCCTTTTTGTAGGCGGCGCCATGCCTTCCCTGCAAGCTGGTGGAAGAGGAGGTTTTGGACCGAAGCCTGAGGATACACCAGAGGAATTCAAAAAGACCATTGGCAACCTGACTGTTGACAAGTCCATTCCTGAGCTGAAAAAATTCATGGAAGCAGGTGGCAATATTCTCACCATTGGCAGCAGCACCTCGCTGGCCTATCACCTGAAACTGCCTGTCAGCAATGCATTGGTTGAAATGAACAATGGAAAAGAAAGGGAACTCCCCAACGAAAAATTCTATATCCCCGGCAGTTTGATGCAGATTACCATAGACAACAATGCCAGGGCAGCATGGGGAATGAAGAAAACAGCAGATGTTTATTTCGACGACAGTCCTGTCTTCCATATTGCTCCTGATGCACAAACAGCAGGCAGCATCAAACCGCTGGCCTGGTTTGCTTCAGAGAAAACACTGCGCAGTGGATGGGCCTGGGGGCAAGCTTATCTCAAAGATGGCATTGCTGCTTTTGCTGCAACCGTTGGAAAAGGAACCTTGTTTGCCTTTGGTCCGGAAATCAGTTTCCGCGCACAGACACATGGCAGCTTCAAATTCATTTTCAATCAGCTCTACCAATAGCCCTGATGAACAAAATCCTTTGCATCGGCGAAGCCCTGATTGACTTGATTTGCACAGACAAGGGCATGGCCCTCTCTGATGGCGAACATTTCATCAAGAAAGCAGGAGGTGCGCCGATGAATGTTGCAGCAGCCATTGGCGCTTTGGGCGGTCATGTAGCTGTTTCAGCAAAAGTGGGTGATGATCCTTTTGGCAAACACCTCATTGAAGTCTTGAATGGATTCAATGTTGACACGAGGCATGTCATCAAAGACTCCAAGCATTTCACCACATTTGCTTTTGTTTCTTTGATGGAAAACGGGGAAAGGGATTTTTATTTCAACCGTGGGGCTGATGGACAGCTCAGTGCAGACGAAACAGATTCAATCCATTTACAATCGTTTGGCATCGCCCATTTCGGCTCCGCAACCGGTTTCCTTCCCGGCCCGCTGCAAGCCGCCTATAGCAAGATGTTGTATAAGGCATTGGATGAAAATCTATTTGTCAGCTTCGACCCGAATTACAGGGAATTGCTGTTTGGCAACAACAAGGAGGAATTCATTCAACGGTCTTGGGAGTTCATCGAAAAAGCTGATTTTTTCAAGGTAAACGATGAAGAGGCTTTTCTGCTGACAGGACAATCATCCATTGAAGATGCGGCATCCGTATTGATGGCACGGACCAAAGCGGTATTCGCCATCACCCTGGGAAAAGAAGGTACCTTGTTGGGATTGGAGGGAAATAGTTTTCTTGTTCCAAGCATTGCCATAGCACAGATTGATACGACGGGTGCCGGCGATGCATTTGTGGGTGCCCTGCTTTTTCAACTCAGTAAGTTTTCAAAAAATGAAATCCGCTCGATGGGTGCAAAAGAATGGACAGGTCTTTTTTCAAATGCCAACAAAGCAGGTGCCAGAACCTGTGAATACATGGGTGCCATGGAAGCCTTCAAACAACTGAACGATACAATGTTCAACAACTGAACTTTGCAAGTTTCGCAGTAAAAATTATTTAGTTTCTTCGAGCGGTTTCCTGTGCCAATAGGAGGCAAGGATGGATCCTGTTGTATTCATCACTGGCCCAAATACAGCAGAGGCCAGTCCGATGGTGGAAGCTTTTCCCATGGCATTGGACAGGCCTGAGGCAAGCCCGGCATTCTGCAATCCCACTTCAATGGCGATGGTTCTGCAGTCTCTTTCCTTCAAACCCAGGAGTTTTCCGGACCAGTAGCCCAAAAAGTACCCGGCAGTATTGTGCAGGAATGCCGCAAGAATCAGCAGCATGCCAATCTTCATCAGGTTATCCCTTCCGGCGGCAGTAATCACCACAATGATCAAGGCAATTCCTGCCATGGAAACAATGGGCATGGCCCTGTCCAGCCAACTCAGTTTCCCTTTGAGCAGGGCATTGAAAATCAAGCCTGCGGCAA
>Ga0222712_10005168_pt1 | contig 13358 bp, 16 predicted proteins | sample C33_657DmetaG_FD_165043 | JGI IMG/M metagenome (GOLD analysis project Ga0222712, IMG submission 165043) | Estuarine water microbial communities from San Francisco Bay, California, United States - C33_657D | ecosystem: Environmental > Aquatic > Marine > Unclassified | place: USA: California...
TCATGCGGCGGTGCGCGAGCTCCCAGTGCTTCTTCGCGCGGCAGATCTTGTCGCACCATTCCTTCACGAGCGCGCGCCGGGAGGCCCGGAGGTTCTCGTCGGGCTCGCGCTTGATGCCGGCCGGTCTCGGTTCGCCCTCGGACGCGGAGTCCGTATCCGGGAGATCAGTTTCGATAGGTTCGTTGTTTTCCATGTTAGAATTGCTTGGAGTATTGGATGCCGTAGCGCGGTCCCATCGGCGTGGGTTGGACATTGGCGTCGAAACCGCCGTAGCGGATCCCATAGGCGGGCATCACGATGGGTTTTCTAGATACCTGGGGGGCGTACAATCCGTTCACCGCGGCGTAAGCCTGGAGGCCCTTGACGATGTCGGCCATGAGCTCGGCGTTGCCCATGACGCCGCCGCCAGGCAATTCGCGCGCGGATGGCAGGAATTGATACCCAAGGCTCATGTGCTGCTGCTTGTCGTCCATGACGTGATGCTTATCAGCTCCAGAACATCCGCAACCTGTTTTCGCCCCACTCCCTCATCTTGGAGGAGTGTTTTACCCAGGCCAGGGAGCCCGTCCTGGGCCCGGCGGGCTCCTTCAGCTTGGCACCGGCGGGCACCTGGAGCGACAGGCCCATGCCGATGTGGCTGATCCAGTCCACGAAGTCGTCATGCCGGGCCGATGGGAACTTCAGGAGCTCCAGCTGGGCGTCATTCCACCAGGTCGTGAACTTCGGGAAGTATACCTTGCCCATCGCCATGCGGCCGCGGATCGCCTGGGCGCGCGTCTGCTTGTCCTTGGCCGGCACCACCTCGTCGATCGCACAGTAGATCCGCTCCTCCTGCATGCGCTTCCGCAGGAACGGGCCGATCGCCTTGGAGATGTGGCCGTGCTCGGCCCACCACAGCAGCGGCTTGTTGCGCCGGAACTGGTCCAGGAGCCCATCGCACACCGCGTCGGTCGCCGCCCGGCGCCAGAACAGGTCCGGCAGCACCCAGATGTTGTCGTCCTCGTCGATCCCGACGCAGCCCAGGCATGTCTTGTCCGCGTCCTGGGCGACCGAAACCGCGTGGTCCGAGGCCCCGTAGATCCGCAGATTGGCCGGCAGCTGGCTCGGATGGTCGTAGGTCTTGAGCCAATCCCGCTTGAAATAGTCGCCATCGTCCGGCGTGGGCTTCCCCTGGTACAGGGCCGAGAAGCCCCTGGGGTTGATCCGGCGCTGGGCTTCCAGGACCGGCAGCGGGAACCGCTCCGGCCACAGGGCCTCCCCTGGCTTGCGCCCCATGGCGTCGTCCTCATCCGCGATCGCCGGCAAGGCCAGGATCTTCCAGCTGGAGGCTTCCTCGGCGTTGAAGCACGGGTTCTTCGGATCCGTCAACCGGCCGATCAGGTCGTCCTCGTGCCACCGGGTCATGATGATCACCACCCGGCCGCCAGGCATCAGTCGCGTCATGGCCGCCTCCGTGAACCAGGCCCAGAGCTTGTCCCGGAGGTTCTTGGAGTCCGCTTCCTCGCGGTCCTTGATCGGGTCGTCGATGATCAGGAGATCCGCGCCGCGGCCCGTCAAACCGCCGCCGCGCCCGACGAAGTTGAGCATCCCGCCTTCCTCCGTCTGGATCTTGTCGCTCGCCTGGCTGCCCGTCCGCAGCTTGCAGCCAGGGAAGATCTGCTGGAACTCCGAGGACCGCATGGTCGCGCGCACCGACCGGCCGAAGTCTTGGGCGAAGTCGTCGTTGTAGGTCGAGAAGATCAGCTGCCGGTACGGATCGCGCCCCATGAACCAGGCCGGGAAACGCCGGCTCGCCAGCTCGGACTTCCCGTGCCGAGGCGGCATCGTGATGATCAGCCTGGGCATGCGCCCGGCCTCCACCTCCTCCAGGGCCGCCGCGATCACCTCGTGATGCTTCACCGGCTGGTACCGGCTCTTGGAGGTGTCGTCCGGCGCTTCCGGGTCCGGGATCGTGAACTTCGTGAAGCCGATCACGCTCTCGCGCGCCTTGCGCATGCGCAGCATGCGCTCCGCAGCCAGGAGCTGCTGCAACATCTCGTCTGGCTGTTCCTTCGGCATCAGATCACCCAATCGTTCAACCCGACCTTCACCAGATGCGCGACCTTTTGCTGGACGTAGAACGTCATGCTGCTCCCGTTGATGTTCGCGCCCATCACTGGGCTGATCGGGATCTGGTTCATCCCGTCGCCGCCCGTGATCATGATCACAGTGCCGATGGGCGCGTCCAACGTCGGAGACTCAGGAAGCGTCAAGCCGCCCCAGCTGCCGATGCCGGGCGCGTGGATGATGTTGTTCGCGTCCGACAGCTGGATCGTGTACGCAGAATAAGTGGCGCTCTGGTCGTTGAGCGTCTTCGCCGGCGAACCGGCTGGGCCTTGAGGGCCCTGAGGGCCCGGGTCCCCTTGCGGACCAGGAGGACCACCGGGTGTTCCGGCTTCGCCTTGCGGACCCTGCGGGCCTTCGGGCCCTGGCTCGCCCTGGATCCCCTGCGGCCCGGTTTCGCCGGTAGCCGCCGAGGTGATCTGAACCCAATTGGCATCGTACCCAGGAGGATTTCCGAATGAATGAGCAGTAGTGCACATCCAGGCGAAGCCTCCGTACACCGACACATCCATGGGTGAGTAGCTCTGATAGTAATCCCAAACACCCCTGAACACAGTCCCCGTCCCCGCCGCGCCATCGTTGCCGGTCGGTCCCTGGATGCCTTGCGGGCCCTGATCACCCTTGCTCACGACCAACGTCCAGCTACCAGGGTAACTGACCGGATCGTAGCCGGCCGCGCCGATGCCGCTCGTCAACACATACGCGCTGCCATCGAACGTGACCGCGTCGCCGACGGCGTAGGTCACGCCATTGTCGTACGCGCCCAGGTAATTGAACAACATCGAGCCGTTGGTCCCCGCCGGCCCGGCCACGCCTTGCGGCCCTGGATCTCCGACCGGGCCCTGGATCCCTTGCTGGCCTTCGGGCCCCTGGATCCCTTGGGGCCCTTGAGGCCCTTCAGGTCCGACAGGCCCCGCTGGGCCCTGGCTTCCCGTGGCCCCTGTGGCCCCTGTGGCCCCTGCGGGCCCTTGCGCACCGGTGGCACCCTGGGGCCCCGCGGGTCCCGTGGCTCCGGTAGCTCCGGCAGCACCAGTGGCTCCCGTTTGGCCCGCAGGGCCCTGAGGGCCCGCTGGGCCCGCCGGTCCGGTGGCTCCCGTCGCTCCCGTGGCTCCTTGCGGTCCGACAGGCCCCTGGGCGCCGATCGCGCCTTCCAGGTTGATCGTCCAGCTCGTGTAGGTGCCCGATCCGGTGTGGTTCGATACATCCACAACCAGCGCGCCGGTCGCGCTGTCGTAACTCGTCACAGCGCCGTGCATGTGGTTGCTGGCGTTGTACACGATCGTCAGATCCTGCTGGATCGTCCACGCCAGGCCGGTCTGCGTGGTCAGGGTCTTGGTGCCGTTGCTGATTGATAGGCTGGTCGTAGAAGTGCCAGCATACTTGTCGCCCTGGGGGCCTTGCGGTCCCACAGGTCCTTGCGGCCCCGTCGCCCCGGTGGCCCCCGCGGGGCCTTGCAAACCGGTGGCTCCGGTAGCCCCTTGGGCGCCCGCAGGGCCTTGCGGTCCCGTCAAACCCGTGCTGCCGGTGTCGCCTTTATCGCCTTTGTCGCCTTTCACGCCCTGGGCTCCGGCTGGTCCCGTAGGCCCGACAGGGCCGACAGGTCCGGTGCTTCCGGTGGCCCCTTGGGCCCCTTGGATCCCTTGCTGGCCCTGGATGCCCTGCACGCCCTGGGGGCCTTGCAATCCGTTCTGGCCCGCGTCCCCTTTGTCCCCTTTGTCGCCTTTGGCGCCCGGGATGCCTTGCGGCCCGACAGTCAATTCCACGGCCGATTGACGGACCTTGCCGTCGTCGCGTTGGACTTCGCTAAGCCGGCTGATGGTCGCGTTGAGCGACTCGCGGATCTCGTTGAGCTCCAGGTCAATCTTGTTGCCGGGCTGCGGCGTGTTAGGCTGCAGAATTGAGTGATTTGAGAAGTCGTACTGACGCTCGTAGGGATCGGGCGGCGATGTTGGCATGTTGGTAACTTGTGCTTTTTGCGGATAAGTGCAACGGATCAAAATGTAGGACAAAGTTTTCTGGGCCGCGGAATTTTTCCGCGCGCGGGGAGATGAAAAAGAGTAGGAATTTCCGGGGGCGTAGGCGGGGGTCGGAGAGTGAGAGGGGTGGAGGAGGAGGGGTGGGTGGGGGGGTGGTGGTGGTGCCTTTGTAGACGCGTGCGCGCGAGGCACTAGAGCGAGGGCGCCGATGGGGTGGGTGGTGATCATCCGGGGTTTGCCCTTGCATGAGCGCCGATCAGGGCCAGGCTGCGGGGATGCCGATCGCCGTATGCGCTGCAGCCCTGGCCTCGATCCTGGCCGATCCCGTGCCGGCGTCCTGGGTCGCTGCCGTCGAACAGGTCGAGAGCGGCGGGCGCAACGTGACCGGCGACAAGGGCGCAGCCAAGGGCGTGCTGCAGTGGCACGCCAAGGCCTGGGCCGACTGCAGCCGGGTACGCGCGGCTGCGGGGCTGCCGACCTGGAGCTACGCGTCGGCCGGTGATCCTGCCAGGGCGCGGGCCTACGCGTCGACCTGGCTGACCTATCTGCGGGCCAGGGTAAGCCAGGAGATCGGCCGGCCGGCCATGGCGTGCGAGACCTGGCTAGCCTGGAACCTGGGCATGACCGGCTTCCGGCGCTACCGGTTCCAGGCCTGGCATCCCGATCTGCCGGCAGCCAGGTACGACGCCGCGCACCGCGTGCAAGCTTTGACCAAATGAACCCCAAGACACCTACGAACGTGAACCAGCCGAAGGACGCCTGGAAGGGCGAGCTCCAGGCCAGGCCGGCACCAGGAGCAGCGCAGCTGACCGACCAGGAGCTCGGCTTTTGCGAGATCTACGTCGGCAACGGGGGCGACGCACGCCTGGCTGCGGAGGGCGCCGGCTACGCGGATCCTGGGTTGGCTGCCAAGGCGCTGCTGGCCGATCCGCGGATCCGGGAAGTCGTGGAGATCAAGCGGGATGTCGAGATCAAGACAGCCGGCGCAACCAGGGCCTGGGCGGTGATCCAGCAGCTGATGGTAGATCCGTCGTCGCCGGCCCAGGTTCGGTTCCAGGCTGCCAAGTGGACGCTGGAGGCATCCGGGCACGGGTTGAGCGCCGTGGCTGCGAGCTTGCAGCTGGGCCTGAAGCAATCGGGCAAGCAGCTGCACCAGATGAGCGTGAGCGAGCTTGAGGAATTCGTGACGCGGGGCCGGGCGACGTTCGATCATTTGAAAAGCGCGGTGAAAGCTGGGGTTTCCCAGAAAAACGGGGTAATCGACCTAGACAGCCCGAAAAAGTAGGGCCTAGAAAGGCCTCAGGGGCGTTTTGATCGCCTGGCCTGACCTGGGATACCCCCTACTCCAGCCAGTCCGGCTTGGGCAGCCCCAGGGCCTTTTCTTGGGGCTCCCAGGTTTCGAGCTCAACCAGGACACCGGACTGATCCAGGGATGACCATGTCTTCTCCAGGTTAAGCCTGGCGACCTGGGAGTCGTTGACCAGGAGTCCGGTGTCCTGGATCGCATCGAGGACGAGCTTGGCCAGGTTGTCCAGGTCGGGGACCTGGGTGTGGGGCTTTTCCAGCCTGGCCCGGTCTTTGGTGGGCATGCGGAACCACATGTTGCAGCTCAGGGGGCCCTTGGGGAGCTCCAGGGGGATCTGGGACACGGCGGCCTTGATCTTGGCCTTCCAGGCGGCAGCCAGGGGATCAGCGCAGCTGACGGCGCGTCCGCGGGTGAAGACGGGTCTTGGCTGGGGTCTTGGGTGGCCTTTGACGATGGCGATGACTTTCATGGGTTGTTTCGATTTGAGGCAGGGGTTGGGCCTACGCGAGATTAGAGTTAACGGGTCATGCCCCCTGGCCTTTAGGCCTAAGGGGGTTAATGACAGCCCGAAGGGCGTCTTAACCTATCCCGTAGGGATCCTCACTTTCCTCGCGGTAAACATTGGGTTTCATGCGTAGACAGGAAAGTATCCGGTTCCTCACGCGCAAGTAAGTCGATCTACGGGCCGATCTACGCCCTGGTGGATGATCCTGGGTTGCAGGGCCTTGCGCTGCGATCAGCTGCAAGCAGATCTGCAAGTGTGGCGATCTACAGGACTGTCAGTTGATGGGCTTGTCTTTCCGCGATTTTTCAAAAACCCTAGGAAAATGGCCCCATCGCAAAAACGAGGAACTTTCCTCAAATCTGACGCCCCGGAGCCGGATCCTGTGGGCCTGGTGCCGGCGGTGATCCGGCGCCTGAAGCTGCCGGCCTTGCCGGCGGGATCGCTGTTCGCGTGGATGTACGACCGCCTGGACAAGCAGCGCTGCCAAGTCGCGGAGAGCCGGCGCCGATTGGCCGAGAAGCGGGCGCGCAAGGCGTCGACGATGCGCCGGTACCGGGCGAAGCTGCGCGGGGCGCGGCCGGACCTGAAAACGATCTGGCGGGCACGGCGCCGGGGCTGACTGTCAGCTTATGATCGCGAGATCGGCCCTATTATTTCGGGAAACCCCCCTGGGGAGTTATCCGAAGAAACAATAGGCGCTTTTTCGCGATCATGTGCTGACATCGCCCATTAACGAAAAGATCGCTGGAATTAAATTAACCGAATTAGGTTTACCGAACCGATCGGGCCGGCGCCCGGGCACAAAAAAGGCCCGGGGGTGTGAACCCCGGGCCCGTGACAGCCAACCAAACCGATTACCACCAGGAGGTGTAGAAGACGGCCTTGCCGGCCTTGAGGGCCTTGCGGGCCTTGCGGATGAAGGCCAGGTCGTCTTTCTTGTCTTCCGGGGTGCTGGCGCCCCAGAAGAACCCGGTGGCCTTGGGCAGCGCGTCCTGGTCGACGGCGGCCTCCAGCTGATCCAGGTCGAATTCCGTCAGGCGCACGAATTGGCCGGCGTTGAAGGCCGGGCCCATCTCGGCCAGGGTGATCGGGCCGAACAGGCCTTCCTTGTGGAAGTACAGGTCGGTGAACCACTGGTGGAGGTTCGGGTGCTTGCGCCAGGTGTGGATCATGGTCGCGTCCTGGGGGCTGGCCGGGTGCCAGGTCGGCAGCTGATCGGCGCCGAGCTCCTGACGCTGGACCCGGTCGGGGTCACAGGTCAGGGCGTACATGTCGAGGCCCATGGGGTTATCCGTAGATGACGTCCCCGTAGACCGCGATCTGCAGCAGCGCGCCGGCGTCGACCACGTCGATCTCGCCGGCGACGTCCTCGTTGCCGAGGAGCAGCCGGGCCGTCTTTTCGATCAGCGCGTCCGGAATTTCCGGTCCTTCGGCCGGCTTGCGGGGCCAGACCAGCGCCGGGTACTTCTTGTCGAAGCTGCGCAGGAAGCCCTGGAGCAACCGGCGCGCGAACCAATCCGCGGTGACGCGGATCGGGTCGGGCTTCTCGTCGCTGGCGTACTTGCCGACGCGGTTCGGGTAGACAGTGACGGCGGCCTGGAACCCGAAGGGCCCGTCGGCATGCGCGTATTCCGTCCACTCCTTGTAGTCGTCGCGCGTGTAGGAACCGCCTTCGACGGCGGTGACGATCACGTACGAGAAGGCCTCCAGGACCTTGGGGTCCAGCGCGGGCGCCGGCTGTTGCTCGTCGCTCACTTGGAACCGCCTTTCTTGGCCTGGACGATCCGGACCTTGGCCTTGAGGGCGTTGGCCTGAAAGGCGATGCCGCCGGGGTTGAGGGCCTCGTGCAGCATGTTGGCCAGGTTTTGCGGGACGCGCAGATAGCCACGCTTGTGGGCCTCGACCGCGCCGGGACCGGCGAAGTTGAAGACCATGGCGAGGGCCAGCTGCAGGAACTGGCGTTCGCCGTACATGGCCCGGCGCTTGTCGGCGTCGGACCGGGACGGCTTGTCCAGGATCCCGATGCTCGTGTAATACCGCACGAGGCGTTCGGTCGGCTTGTCGCAGTAAGCCGGGAGCTGTTTGGCGGTGTGGTCGGCGAGCTCGCTCGCGGTCCATCCGTTAGGGTTGGTGTTCATGGTTGGGAAAAAGGGATTGCCCCTCATAAATAGGACGGGGCCCCCATCGTTTCGGATGAGGGCCCCGTGGTGGTTACTTCTTGCCGGCCTTGGCCTTGAGCTTGGCGAGCTTGGCCTCCAGGCGCTTGATCTCGGCCTCGGTCTTGCTGGGCGTGGCGCCGTTGATGCCGTAGAAGGCGGCAACGTCGACGCCCTTGATGGCGGGGATGGCGCCACCGCCGGCGAGACGGAGCCCGATCAGGGCCTTGACGCTCCGGATCCAGAGGCGCTTGCACAGCTCCAGGTCGACGTCCTTGTCGGGCTTTTCGAGGGCCTGGAAGGCGGCGTGGCCCAGGGTGATCAGGTTCGTGGTGAGCTTGGAATTCACCTTGAACGTGACGTCCTTGCCGCGCTGGCACTTGTGCTTGGTCGGCTTGCCGGCGGCTTGAACCGCGCCGGCTTCGGTGGACTTTGTGCCCGTGTCCGCGGGGGTCTGCTTTTCGTTAGCCATGTTCGGCTTGGAAGTGATCGGGGCAGCCGGCTTGCGCGGAATGCCGATGTTGGACGTAAATCCGTCGGCGATGTTGCCCGGCTTTCCCGCCCACGGAGATTTGATGAATTCAAACCAGTCGTCGGCGGCCGCGCTAAAGGCGCAATCCTTGATCGACGTCCGCGGATGCGATCCGGCGATCTCGTGCAGCTTGATCATGCGCTCGTAAAGCCGGTTGTAGTTGTTGTCGCCTTTGTAGGCGTTGACCGCTTGACGGGCCTTTTCGATCTCGGTCCGGGCATTCGCTTGCGCGAAGACGTCCAGCTTAGGTTTGTTGCATTCAACCTTAAACTTCTGAAGCGCCTTGAAGAAGCACTCCAGGAGCTTGGTCAGCTTCGCGTTGGGTTTCGGTTGGTTGGGTTGGGTTGGTTGTACCATGGTTGGTTGGGTTGGGTGGAAAGGATCAGGGCGTGCGCATCCAGGCGCGGTGCAGCCGGCTGTAGACGCCCCAGCGCTTGTTGGCCTCCTTGCGGGCGGCCTCGACGTGGCGGTATTCTTCGGCCCACGCGGCGGTGAAGCCGACGTGCTGGTTGGCGACGGCCTGGGCGGCCGTGACGGCCTTCTTGGCCTCCTGGTACTTGTGCAGAGCCTTCAGCCAGCTGGCTTCGCGCTTCTGCTTGAGGGTGTTGTCGGTCATGTCGGTTGTTGGTTGCGGCCGCGCGGAATTGCACGGCCTGAAAGGATCCACGCGGAGATGAGGCGCGCGTGGTCGGTGGTACCAGGGTACCCCGCTTGCGGGTGTGAAGCCGCCTCTGGGCCGGTTGCTGCCGGCGCCCTGTCTATTCGCCATCCGTCTTACGACGGGGAAGCTTCCAGGTCATTGGTTTCTGGCCGGGGGTGGGCCCAGCTTGCGCTGGGGATGGTCCCGGTAAACCGGCATCGCTGCCGGAAAGTGAGAGAGACAGGCCGGCAGGGGTGGCAAGAGCGCCACGAGCGTCGGCGCCTGGGATCGCTCCCAGGGCTATGATTAAGCCGATACCTATCCGGCCTGTCTCAAAGTGTCCGCATGACGGGCCGGGTCGCCTGGTGGGCTACCGGCCCGGACTCTTGAGGGAGTCGGATCTTGTCGGTTCATGCGGTTGGTGGCCCCGTACGGGGCCGGTGAAAGTGGCCCAGCTGGTTGCCCAGCTGGGTTGATTGCCTGGCCAGTGCCAGGTCTTGTCGGTTTGGTTGGACTGTCAAAAAACGTGTGCCGTGTTACCGGCGACAGATGAGAACATGGCGGTGTTGCCAGATCATGCAAGCGCAATTTGCACTTATTTAAAAATAATTTCAGGGCACAAAAAACCCCCGTTTTATTGGGGGTTCTGCGAATTATTGCCCTTCGACCTGGTCGCTTCGCGAACCAGGCGGTCCCAAATAGCCACAGCTGCGTGGCACTGATCGCAGCCATCCTCGTCGTGGGCGCAACCATCCTGGATCGGCAGCGCGACGTTGTTGCCGGCCTGGATCAGGCGCTGGATCAGGAGATCCTTGTCGGCCAGCTGCGCGATCAGCTTGCGGTCGGGTTCGCTCATGGGTTCGGAGGGAGGTAGTCTTTGGGGAACGGGATCTCGGATCCGTTTTTGCCGGAGCGCCAGTCGAGCCAATCCTTCAGATCAGCCTGGAGCCCGTTCCACTTGAGGTAGGACCGGATGCCTTCCAGCTCGCCGAGCTCGGCTTTCATTGCTTCGTAATCCTTGTGCGCAGCGGCCGCGAAGGCCTGGCGCAGGACCGGATCCTCCAGGACGTTGAAGCGCATCCCGTCCAGGGCCTGGCCCTGTTCGGAACGGATCCGGCGCAGCTCGATCAGCTCGATCTCCTGGGCGAGCAGCTTGTCCAGGATGGCCTTGTTCATGTCGTTGGTTGGTTCGCTCATCGGTAATAGGTTTTGATCATGCGTTAGCTTTCTTGGCGGCTTCCCACGCAGAGACAGTCTTGGGATAGCCTTGATACATCAGGCGTTCGGCCATCACGTTTCCCGCTTTGATCAATCCATTTCGGATGTCGTCAAGCTCAACAATCCTGGCCATTAGCCCTTCGACCTCGGCCTCCATTTCTTCGATTTCCTTCGCACACCCATCAAGCATACTTTTGGTAGCGTCATAACGCAGAGAAATCGTGGCGTTGAGTTGCGTCAGCCGCTCGACCTCGGCCTTGAGGCTATCGCACTCGACTGCCAGCACGCTGTTCTCCGCTTGGCGGGCTTGGCACTCGGCCTTGAGGCGGGCGTTCTCCTCCTGGAGCAAGCGCTTGTCGTGCTCCAGGCCGCGGCCCCAGGCGGTCATCTTGGCCAGGTCGGCCTTTAGCTCGCCGATGCGCTTCATCATGGAAGCATCCAAGGGTAGATCAGCCATGGCGGTTGTACGGCGCCGGGCCGTCGACGATCGTGAAGCCATCGCCGGTGCTGATCAGCTTGGACCCGTCGGCAAAGGTTTGGGTCCCGTTCGCGCGTTCGACCTGGGTTTGCAGCTTAGCGACCTGGGCGACCAGGGACGCGACCTGGATCTCCAGGTGGTTGATGCGGCCCAGGACATGGGCCATGTGTTCGTTCAGTCGTTCGATGTCGTTCATTTGTTGTACTTGTTGTGGCAGGAATTGTTGGCGGCGTCGTAGACCCAGTCACGCCAAATTGGAGGAGTGTAGGCGCCGGAGTTGATCTCGGCGCCGGTGTTATCACCGGCGATGGGGCCATCCGGGATGTCGAGCCACTTCTTGTCGCGGCCGCCCTTGGCCGCCGTGGCAACGATCTCGCCGTCCATCATGAGGTGGTCGACCAGGCGGGTAAACTCAGCCGGGCCAGTGTGGCTGAAGATGGGCGGCAGCTCGGTCCGGCGCAGATACAGGCCGGACTTGGAATTCTTGCCCTCGCGGGAGTAGGGGTGGCCGTTCCGGGCGGCTTCGCGCAGGGCGGCCAGGAGCCAGGCGTGGTGCTCGCCGAAGTTGATGACGCTGTAGCGATCTTGATCGGTGACGTCGGCCAGGAGCCCGCAGGGCTGCCGGTGCAGGGTCAGCTCGCCCTTGAGCATCTCGGGGTTGTTCTTCTTCACGATCGCCAGCTTGTAGAGCATCCCGCGCTCGACGGGCAGATCCATGGCGGCCAGGCGCCGGTTGTAATCGGAGCAGTGCCACATCCCGATGACGGCCCGGAAGGCGGCCGGCAGCGCGGAGCTGCCGCGAATGGAGGCCAGCATGTCCTCGCCGTTGCGGATGGGTTCGTCGCCCTGCTTGCGAACGTGGTGGGAGACCAGGATCGTGGGCATCTCGCCGGTGGCGCCGCGGACCTTGGTCAGCTCGCGGACGAATTCGTTGATGATGATGGCGGCGTTTTCCTCGCCGTGCAGGGTGGAGTTTAGGGTATCGAGCATAAAGAGCTTCAGGTCCGGGATGGCGGCCATCTGTTTGAGCGCGTCCTTCCAGCGCTCGCTGGAGCAGGACGACCCGGTGCGGGGATCCTTCTCGACCAGGGGGAAGCTGCCGCCGGCCTCGATCAGGGGAATGATGTGCAGCTTGTCCTGGTCCAGCTTGCGGGTCCCCTCCGGGTCAATGTCGTTCAGGCGCCGGCGAAGCTCCTCCTGGTCGTCTTCGGTGGTGATGTAGACGACGGACCCCCCGGAGTTGACCTTGTGGCCGAGCCAGGTGTTGTTGCAGCCTGGCTTCCAGGTCGCGACCTTGAGGGCCAGGTCGAGCATCAGGAACGTCTTGCCGGCGCCGCCCTCGGCGACCAGGAGCTGGTGCTTGCCGTCCATGATCAGGTCGGACACCAGGAACCGGCGCGGCTCCAGGGGGCCCTTGTCCCATTTGCGGACGACCCAGTCCTTGATGACCAGGCCCTTATCCTGGACGACGGGTACGATCTGGCCCTTCTCGGCCGTGTCCTTGTTTACGAGCCCGGCGAATTCGGCCTGGAATTGGGCCGGGGGCCAAGGCGGCACCATGTTGAGCTCCATCCAGGTGCGGGCCAGCTCCTTGGCCTGGTCCATCGTGTACTCACCCTTGCGCACCAGGCTGATGTAATAGCCGGCCACGCGGCTGAACGTCGCCCACCGCGTGGACGGGCCTTCGCCGCCCTGGTGGACCTTGTCGTCGACGACCAGGGGGATCCGGGGCGCCGGCTCCCCTGGCTCCTCGCCCAGGGTGGGCATCTCGGCCGGCAGGGGTAGGTGCTCGGCCGCCACGATCAGATCAACGACCTGGTAGGTGGCCATGCTCATGGGCTGGACCTTCACCTTGGTCTTCTTGCCGTTCTTGTTGTGGGTCGATCCGGCGATGCGGACGGGCTGGTGGGCCCGGCCGAAAGGGTTGGAGGCCACGCCCAGGCCGAACATCATGTCGCCCCCGGCGCCCAGGGCTACGCGGTGCCGCAGCTTGATCAGGCCGGTGATGTCCTGGCAGAGGTTGTCCAGGGTCCAGTAGGCGTGCCGCTTCTGGTGCCCTTCCTCGGTCGTGCCGCCAGAGAAGACCACCGCGGTAGGCTGGCCCAGGGTGCTCTCCAGAAGCTGCAGCTTGGCCGGGATGTCTCCGCTGTCGATGTCGACGACGATGGACCCGAAGGAATGGACGTTCTTGGCCTCGCCCTTGGGCGCCGACAGGATCGCCGGCACGATGAAGGCGCCGATGCCGTGCTGGTTCCAGCGTTCGACGTGCCGGGCGACTTCGTCGACCAGGGCTTCGGGCTGGCCGCCGATGGTGGCCAGGTCGATGAAGATGTCCTCGCGGAACTTGCCCTCCTGGGGCGTGCCCTTCTCGCCCAGGCCGCGGATGTTGACCCAACCCTGGTCGGGGCAGCCGCCGAAGACGACGGACAGATAGGAGTCGATCT
>Ga0222712_10005173_pt1 | contig 13356 bp, 11 predicted proteins | sample C33_657DmetaG_FD_165043 | JGI IMG/M metagenome (GOLD analysis project Ga0222712, IMG submission 165043) | Estuarine water microbial communities from San Francisco Bay, California, United States - C33_657D | ecosystem: Environmental > Aquatic > Marine > Unclassified | place: USA: California...
AAAGAGACGAGTGCGGCGAGAATGTGGCGCATGGGATGTTTGGGGTGTGGCGGTAAGACGAGCGACGTAGCGTAAAGGATCGTTGGCGAGGATGATTTATCGTGTCGTGGGTGGAGTTTGCGGAACCGCGCCAAGTGCCGATCATGAATAGGCTGGGGCAAACCGCGCCGGCGCGGTTTTTGTACGCCGAACGTCCGCGGGACGGCAAAATCGTGCTCGATTTCAACCGCGAGGTGAATCCGCCGTGTGCGTTTAAGCCCTTTGCGACCTGTCCCTTGCCACCGCCGAAGAATCGGTCTCCCGTGCGCATCGCGGCCGGAGAGAAAATTACCGCGGAGCGCATTGAAGGGCGCAGGGTTTTGGGAAACGTTAGCAGCCGATCCTTCGGGGCGGGCAGGAAAAGAATGCAGTCGTGACCGGCGGGAAATTCGCGGACAGTGTTCGCTTCGCGCGGCCCTCCAGCCCGCTTGCACCCATGAAAATCAAATCCGCCGTATTCGAAGTCAGTAAGCCCGATCTGAAGTCGTGTCCTAATTGGAACCGGCCGGAGTTTGCCTTCATCGGTCGCTCCAACGTCGGCAAATCTTCGCTGATCAACCTCCTCGCGGAGAAACGCGAGCTGGCGATGGTCTCCGATACGCCAGGCAAGACGAAGTTGATCAATTTTTTTATCATGAACGGCTCCTGGTGCCTCGTGGATTTGCCGGGCTACGGCTACGCGAACGTCTCCAAGCAGGCCCGTTTCGGCTTCAACGAGGCCGTGGCGGATTATCTCGAGCAGCGGGAAAATCTCCGCTGCGTGTTCGTGCTCATCGACTCGCGTTTGCCGCCGCAGGAGATCGACGTGGAGTTTCTGCGTTGGCTCGGAAGTTGCCGCACGCCGTGCACGCTCGTCTTCACGAAGGCGGACAAACAATCCGCGACCCAGACGGCGGCCAACGTGAAAGTTTTCATGGCGAAACTCACGGCCTGGCGCGAAGAGCCGCCGTCGTTCATCGTGAGCTCCTCGAAAACCAAGAGCGGGCGGATGGAAATTCTTAAGGCAATCGAAGCCTATCTCACGGCGCAGGGTTGAAGGCGCCCGCGCGGCTCGGCGAAGACTCGGGGCGGGGCGCTGGATTCACGGCGCGATCGTGATCGATCTAAGTCGCTCAAACTCAGGTCGCTCGCGGCTTGCCGTGCGCAGCAGGCGCGAACACGTTTTTATTTCTCGGCCATGTTTAATCCCTACGAATCTCGCGACGACCATCAGCCGGTGACTTGGGTGCGCGGTTATCCTGTCTTTGCGGCGCACGTGATCGTGGCGGTTTTTGTCGCGTCGATGTTGGTGACGACGCTTTTCAACGCCTTGGGCCTGACGGCACTTTTGGGGTGGTTGCCGTTTAACAGCGCGGCGGTGCTGCACGGGGAAGTTTGGCGCATCGTCACGTACGGCTTCGTGAATCCGCCGAGCCTGAGCTTCGTGGTCGATATGTTTATGATCGTGTGGTTCGGGCGCGAAGTGGAACGCGTGTTTGGGCGCCGCTCGTTTCTGAGTCTTTACGCCGGAGTGTACTTGGTGACGCCGCTGATTTTTACCGCAGTCGGGACGTGTTTACCGGCGTCGTGGTCGGGCGGGGCGGGCGCGCTCGCGTTGTTTGTCGCGTTCGCCGTGATCTATCCGGAAATACCGACATTTTTTAATCTTAAAGCGGGGTGGGTGGCGGCGATTCTCGTCGGGCTTTACTCGTTGATGGCGCTCGGGTCGCGCGATTGGTCGCGTTTAATCATGCTTTGGTCGACGACGGGCTGGGCGCTGGCGTTTGTACGTTGGAAACAAGGGCGCCTGACCTTGCCCGCGATCCGTTGGCCGAAAATTTCACTCGGGCGAAAAAAGCCCCAATTGCGCGTGGTGCCCGATCTCGTGCGCACGGTGGAGCCCAAGCGCGTCGATCCCGTGCGCCCACGCGTGCTCGATCAGACGGCCACGAGCGAAGTGGACGCGCTCCTCGATAAGATCGCGCAAACGGGCATCGGCAGTCTCACGGAAAAAGAGCGCGCTCGGCTCGAATCCGCGCGCGCGGAGTTGCTTAAAAAGCGCTGATCAAGGCGCGGGCGTGACCGTGTACGTCGCGCCAGCCTTGGTTGGAACATCGACGCTCACCGTCGCACGCAGCCTGACCACGGGCAACGCGGCCGCATCGGCGATCTCGGGCGAGCCGGCCGCGACCGTGGCGAAAAACGGGTTGGGATTCACGCCACGGGCGGGCGTGGGTTGAGCGTCAGTGATGCTGACGGGCGTGGCGGTGCGGAGACGCACGTTGCCGCCGAGTGCGGAACGAATCACGGCGCGGGTGAGTTTGCCCTCGGCCCAAGCGAGATCGATTTCGAAGCCGCCGCGGGCTTTGAGGCCGGTAACCGCACCACTTGGCCAGGCCGACGGGAGCGCCGGCAGGAGCTGGAGGACGCCGGCGTGGCTTTGTACGAGCATTTCCGCGATACCGGCGGTGTAGCCGAAGTTGCCGTCGATCTGAAACGGCGAGTGCGCGTCGAAGAGGTTGCGATACAAGCCGCCGCCTTTCATCGACGTCTCTGAGGTGCCGACGAGATTGAAGAGATTTTTGATGATGATGTAGGCGTGATCGCCGTCGAGTTGGCGGGCCCACATATTGATTTTCCAACCCATGGACCAGCCGGTGGCTTCGTCACCGCGGAGCTCGAGCGTGCGGGCGACGGCGCGAAAGAGCTCGGGCGTGGTGTCGGGATTGATCTGGTTGCCGGGGTGAAAACCGTAGAGGTGTGAGAGGTGACGGTGCTTCGGGTCCGTCTCTTTATAGTCGTTGCGCCATTCTTGGAGCTGACCGCGGGCGCCGATGCGGTAGGGTGCGAGGCGGGCGAGTTTGTCGCGGAGTTCGGTGACGAGGGCAGGGTCGCGGCCAAGGAGTTCGGCGGCGGCGATGGTGCGGGTAAAAAGTTCGCGGATGATGGCGAGATCCATCGTGGCGCCCTGTGTGATGGCGGCGGATTTGCCGTCGGCAGCGATGAAGGTGTTTTCGGGCGAGGTGCTGACAGGGGTGACGAGCCGGCCGTGCTCGTCGGGGACAAGCCAATCGGCGTTGAACTCGGCAGCGCCTTTGAGGAGCGGGTAGGCTTCGTCGGCGAGAAATTTGCGGTCGCCGGTGAAGAGCCAGTGTTCCCAGTGGTGGGAGGTGAGCCAGCCGGCAGCCATGTTCCAAAAGGCGGAGGTGGCGCGGCCGTCGACGGGAAAACTGTCGCGCCAGAGCGACGTGTTGTGATGCGCGACCCAGCCGCGGCGGTGATACATGTCGCGCGCGGTGCGGGCGCCGTTGGCGGCGGTCTCGCGGGTGAGGCGGAAGAGGGGTTCGTGGAGCTCGGAGAGGTTGGTGGTCTCGGCGGCCCAGTAGTTCATCTCGGCGTTAATGTTGGTCGTATAGCTCGAGGCCCAGGGCGGGATCACGAGGTCGTTCCACTTGCCTTGGAGGTTGAGTGGCTGAGTACCGACGCGGGAGCCCGCGATCATGAGATAACGTCCGTAGTGAAACAGGAGCGCCGCGAGTGCGGGGTCGCCGGTCTGGCGAAAGGCCGGGATGCGGGCGTCGGTGGGGAGTTTATTTTTGGCGACGTCGCCGTCGAGGCGGAGCGAGACGCGATTGAAGAGCGCGGTGTAGTCGGCGAGGTGGCGTTCGCGGAGCGTGGCGTAGGATTGCGCTGCGGCTTCGCGCAGGTCGTGCGTGGTGCGCAACGCGGGATCGAGGCCCTCGCGGCTGGGGCTTTTATCGGGGCCGTTGAAACTGCTGGCGGCGGTGACTAAGATCGTGGCCTCGGTGGCGCCCTCGACGCGGAGGGCGTCCGCCTCGACGATGAGTTTGCCATCGGTGCGGATGGTGAGGCGGGCTTCGAAGAACGTGCCTTTGCCGTCGATAGCGGCGCCGTAGAGGACTTGGGCGGCGTGAGGGCGGCGGGTGCCGTCAGGTTGGTAGAGCTCGGGATATTTGCGTTGGTCGCCCCATTGTTCGATCGTCTTGAGCTCGCGGCGGCTGACATAGCCGGGGACCTGGCCGCGGAAAATGTGTTCGTCGTCGGCCGTGGCTGATTTGGCGGTGGGGTGGACGGATGAAAACGAAGTTTTGAAAGCGAGGGTGCCGGGTTGGTCCGTGCGGAGGCGGAGTGCGATGACTTGGTCGGGTGCGCTGGCGAGGTATTCCCGCGTGAACGTCGCGCCGTCGCGGCGAAAGCTCACGCCGGCGGTGGCGGTGGTGAGATCGAGCCAACGGCGATAATCGGTCACCGCGCCGTGGCCGGTGAAATCGAGCCAGAGATCGCCGAGCGGTTGGTAGCACTGTTGGTTACGACCGAGCCAGTTTTTGGTGACGTAGGTATCGGCTTCGGCATTTTTGCCGGCTTTGATGAGGGCGGTGACGTGATCGAAATCTTGGGTGAGATCGAGCGAACGAAGATCGGCGGGTGGCTCGCCGGAGGTGAGCGTGTCTTCGTTGAGCTGGAGGTGTTCGCGGAGTGGACCGCCGTAAACCATGGCGGCGAGGCGGCCGTTGCCGAGCGGGAGCGCGTCGGTCCATTTCTCGGACGGTTGATCGTACCACAGCGTGAGTGGGTCGCCGGGCGCGGCGGAGGTGATCGGGACTGTCGCGGCTAAGACTACGAGAAACGTGGCGGTGGAGAGGCGGCGGGGTTTGGCCATCATGAGGTGATGATACGAGTGTGCGAAAAATGTCGCGCGAGAAACGCGAAAACGGCGCGACGTCGAAATATTATGCGCGCCGCTGGATCGAGGCGATGCGCGAGGTGTGGCGGTTCTGATCTGCTGAGTTTTCAACCGGAAGCGCACGAGGATTTCCGGCGGGCAAATGCGTTCACGCGCCGATGGGGACGCGTTTTTTACGGGCGCGGTAGACGAGATAAATGATAAAGGCGCCCGCGAGCCAGAGCGCCGGCGGGGCGGGGGTTTCGCGAAAAGCGAGGGCGGTGTTTTGGCCGAGCTTTTGTTTTTCGCTCGCTTCAAGGGTGCGCCATTGGGCGGAATTTTCGACGACGATGTAACTGGTCGTGGCCAGAAGGATGCCGGTCTCGCGACTGGCTTGGACGAGGGATTTGAGGTCGGTGGCGGCGTCGCCGGGCGAGCGGGCGTGGTCATTTTGGCGAAGTTGGAGCGCGAGGGCGCGCGTCCAAGGCGTCGCGGTGGTGGACGCGTTGAGATCGGGCACGGCGCGCCACTCGGCGTAGGCGGAGGACCAATAAGTCAGCGCGGCGGTGGGTGCGGCTGTTGACGGGAAGCGCACGGCTTGGGCGGGATGGAGCGGGCGTTGCGCTTCGCCGAGGCGGAGCAAGGGAGTCGCGGCGGCGGCGGGCGCGAGATGGCTGAGCCAAGTGCCGTCGGCGCCGAGTTCGTGGAGTTCGAGGGCGGGGACGAGATCGGACCAGGCCTGAGTAAGGTTGAGATCGAGCGTGCGGGGTTCGGCGTGCTGACTGAGGATAACGAAGATCGGGCGGGCGGCGGGCGCGTTGGACGCGGTATTGAGGTCGAGGTCACGGTGTTCGCGGAGGGCGTGGGCGAGCGCGAGGTCAAGGGCGAGTCCGCCGGAAGTCGGAAGTTTGGAACTGAAGTCGAGGGCGGGCGCGGCGATGAGCGCTTCGAGCGAGCTCAGCGGAGTGACGAGTTGGTAAAGATCATGGTGGGCGAGGGTGATGCGCGCGTTTGCGGCGGCGGGAAATTTTTTACGGACGGCGCGGAGGGCGGTGTTGAGATCGCCATCGTAGGCGTGGGCGAGCGAGCGGTCGATGATGAGGTGGAGGTAAGGGGCGCGTTCGACGACAGGAAGGTTGAGGCCGTCGAGGTGGCCGGTGGCGACGGTGGTTAGCGCATCGCGCGTGAGATGGGCGCGGGTCAGCGTGCCGAGTTGGGCGAGGAATGCGGCGGGATCGAGCAGTGGCGTGGCAAGGGCGGCGGTAGGGATCGTGCCGGGGACGAGGAAATCGATTTCGACGGTGGCAGGCTTGTTGGCCTCGATCGGGAACACGCGGAGTTCGAGTTCCTCGGGCGTGCGGTAAAAGAGCAGACCGGGATCGCGGCGCTCTTGGTCGCGGATCATGGTGTAAACCCAGAGCGCCGTTTTTTTCTCGAAGATACGGCCGGGCACGGCGACTCCGTTCATGTGGAGGCGGAAGCCGTGGACGAAAATCCCCGAGGGCAACGGGAGTGTTTTTAGATATTCCGCGACGGAGTTAGAATTGGCGGAGTCGAGATGGTTGAGCGTGAGAGCAAGGGTGATCGTTGTGGCGTTTTCACCGGCAGAGTTGGCGTGCGCGGTGAGTTGCGTGACCTCGACATTGCGGTTGGGCGCGCCGGCGCGCGGCATGCGCGTGCGATCGCGCACGCTGGAGCGTCGTGCTGGGAGCTCGGCGCGGAGGTTGCGGGTGAAGTTGGATTTTTCGTGGGAGCCGGTGGCGCCGAGGAAGGTGGTTTCGAGACGGCCGAGTTTGTCGTCGGGTAGGACGAGATCGTCGAAGACGAGCCAAGCGTAAGCATCGGAAAGAAGCGGATAATAGATGCCTTTTTTGTAGTTCCGGTGGCTGACGAGAGCGCGTCGAAGGTTGGGGAGGCTGGAAGGGTAGCTGAGATTGCCGGGCTTAATTGCAGGCGTAAAAACGTAGTCGAGCGCGGCGTGGAGCGCGGCTTTGTCGGCGACAGCGCGGGCCAAGAAAAATCCGGGCAAGAGTGAGGCGCAGGCGAGGCCGAGTAACACGAGGCGGGCCGGACGCAGGTTGAGGCTCGGGTTATGGCGCGCTTGGTTGAGCAGATGGAGCTGCAGCACGAAAAGCACGGTCGGGCTGAGCACGAGAAACCCCACGCCAAAGAAGATGACAGCGAGCAGCGAGAACGGGGTGTAGGGCAGGAAGACGATGAAGAAATACAGCGAGAAGGGAAACGTGGCGCACAACAGGGCGAAGCTCAGGCGCGGGCGGGCGGCGTGTTGGAACGAGGTGAAGAGCAGGATCGCGGCGTTGACGGCGACGAGCGCGTAAACTTCCCGCGCTTGGAAATCCTCGGGGAATGGGATCAATCGATTGAGCAGTAGTCCCAAGAAGGGAAACACGCCGGCGAATAAAACGATCGCGATGCGCTCGCCGTGGCGGAGCGAAATTTTAATTTTGCGGAGGCCAAATAATAGCACGCGGACGAGGCTCACGAAAAACACCACCGAGAGGACAACCACGAGACTTACCATGATCGTCGGGCTAAGCTTCGTGAATATTTCGACGATGCTTAGAATTATAAATCCTGCGTTTAACAGAATCGGCGAGAGGGCGAGTAAACCAACGCTGATCACGATGCTCTGTTGCAGGGAGGGAGTGTGGCTGAAACTCGCGAGTCGGAACACCCCGAGCGCAAGCGGGAGCATCACGAAGGAAAATTGGTTATAGAAAAAACGCTCATAAGTGTAGATCCAAACCGTGACGCTGGGCGGTAAGATTTTTTCATACGTCGCAAGAGCGAACGATAGATAGGCGACTTGAATCGCTATGGCAGCGAGCGGGACGGCCCAATCCGCGTGACGGTGCAACCTCGACGGCGGTTGCATCCGCAACCTAAGCGTCGCGACGCAGAGGCCCAGACCGGCGAGGAGGTTGATCAGGCCGACGAGGCCGAGGCGGTGGGCGGCCGCGAGCTGGGCGGCGTCCATGTTGCCCGAGATGAGGCGATAGCCCTGAAGATTTAGCGCGAGCAGGATACCGAGCGGCAGCACCCAAAGCCAGAAAAGCGCAGCGGGCCCGACCAGCAACGCGGGCAGAAGTGGCGGTGTCGGTTTTAGCTCAGGCGGTTGATTTGAGAGTGCGGGTGCGTCCATACATTTCGAGGAGAAGATTGAGTGCGATCAATGCGGGTAAAAAAACGGCGACCCCAAAAAACAGGTGCAAAAAGGCATCGTAGGTTTCGGGCAACCGCGCCCCCAACCAGCGATGTGCAGCGGTCACGCCGACGATACGCAGGGCGTTGATAAAAACCGTGAGCGGGAGCGCGGCGAAAAGGCCGACTAGCAACGCTGCGAACGCGGTTTGGCCCTGGCGGACGCGCTGCCACGTCAAGAGCGCCACGACCATCAGGTAATAATCCGTAGCGCTGCACGCTGCGGTCACCGCGATCACGCTGGATGAATTCGTGAGCAACCAGCCCTCGGCGATTCGCCCCACGGGCATGCCGGTCAAAAACCGGTGAGTCGAGCCGCGCCCGCAGCAAACAGGAAAAGTTCGAGCGCCGGAAATTGTTGGAGGATGAGGGTCCCTATGAGCATGGCCGCACCGGCGGCGGCAAGGGCGCGAAGCTCGCGCGGTGGGATAAAAACAGACATGGCGAAATGACTTTTTGGCTCTCGGAACTTCGGAGCCATAACTATTGCCAACGACGAATGGAGTGGGGGTTCGTCGCGTTTGGTAGGCTGTTCGTACGACAGAGCCGTGATCGCGAGCTATACGTCGCGCTCAACGCGTGATCAAAAGCTCAATCCCGCGCCACAGCGTCTCGGCAATGCGAGCGTGGCCGGCGGGGTTGGGGTGAATCGCGTCGGCTTGGTTGAACTCGGGCTGGCCACCGACGCCTTCGAGCAAAAAGGGCACGAGCGTGAGCTCGTTTTTGGCGGCGAGGGTGGGATACATCGTCGCGAAGGCGCGCGCGTAATCTTCCCCCATACTCGGCGGCATCATCATGCCGGCGAGGACGATTTTGGCCGCGGGATAGCGGGCGCGCACGCGGTCGATGATCGTCTGGAGATTTTTTTGAGAAACGGCGGGATCGACGCCGCGGAGCCCGTCGTTGCCGCCGAGCGCGAGGATAAAAATTTCGACCGGCTGGCGTAAAACCCAGTCGATGCGCCGCGCTCCTCCAGCGGTGGTCTCACCGCTGAGCCCGGCGTTGATCACGCGCCAACGCGGGGCCGAGTCCGTAGCCGTACGAGCTTGATCTAATTTTTGCTGGAGCAGCGCGGGGTAAGCTTCGGCGGATGCGTTTTCCAGACCGTAGCCCGCCGTGATGCTGTCACCGAAGCAGATCACGTTGCGGGTGCTGGCTTCGGCGGCGTGGAGGGCACAAAATTCTTGGCCCGCGAATGCCATTAAAAATCCCCATAAAAACACGAGATGAACTGGGCGCGTTACCCAAAGAAGCGGAGTCATTTCTGGCTTTCGGTAGCTGAGTGTGTTTCTTGGCACTATAACGAAGATGACTAACGCACATATCTTGAAAGTCGAGTCTCTGACTAAACATTATCGCACTGCCGCGGGCCCGCTGACGGTTTTGCGCGAGGTCAGCTTCGAGCTCGCGGCCGGAGCGAGTCTCGCGATCGTTGGGCCCAGCGGCAGCGGCAAGACGACCTTGCTCGGATTGTGCGCCGGCCTCGATCGCGCCACGGGCGGCACGGTCACGCTCGCAGGCAGCGAACTTGGTGCGCTCGACGAAGACGGCCGCGCGCTCGTGCGCAACGCGCACGTGGGGTTTGTGTTTCAAAATTTCCAACTCATCCCGACGCTCACGGCGCTCGAAAACGTGCTCGTGCCACTCGAGTTGCGCGGGGAAGGCGGCGCGGTGGTCGAGGCCGAAGCGACGGCGTTGCTCGGCCGCGTCGGCCTCGGGGCGCGTTGCGATCATTATCCCGTGCAGCTCTCCGGCGGCGAACAACAGCGCGTGGCGCTGGCGCGGGCGTTCATGAATCGGCCCAAAATTTTATTCTGCGACGAACCGACCGGTAATCTCGATGGCGACACCGCGGCGGCGATGGTGGAACTGATCTTCGGTCTCAACCGCGAGAAAGGCACGACGCTCGTGCTCGTGACGCACGACCTCGAACTCGCGAAAAAATGCGGTCGCATCCTGCGCCTGCGCAGTGGCGCGGTGGTGTCGGATGAAACGCTCGCGGCATCATGAGCTTCATTTTAAAAATGGCGTGGCGGGATTCGCGGGCTTCGCGGCGGCGGTTGTTGCTGTATTCATTGTCCGTGGTGCTCGGGATCGCGGCGCTCGTCGCGATCGGTTCATTCACGGTCAATCTGAAGCAAGCCATCGACGATCAAGCGAAGGGCTTGCTCGGCGCGGATCTCGTGGTGACCTCGCGGGCGACTTTGAGCGAACCGGTACTCGCTTACACGGCGGGGCTCGGGGGCGAACGATCGCGCACGCGTGAGTTTTCTTCGATGCTGGTATTCACGACCGCCAACGACGCCACGCGGCTCGTGCAGGTGCGCGCGGTCGAGGCGAATTTTCCTTTTTACGGAAAATTTGAAACGGTTCCCGCTAGCGCGGCCGCCGAGTTGCAGGCTGGCCGGCCGGTCGTGATTTTAGAGGAGACGCTGCTCACGCAATTTGGCGTGAAAGTCGGTGACGTGGTGAAACTCGGCCAAGCGACGTTTACCATCGCGGGCGCGATTTTGAAAGTCCCCGGCGAGTCGGCGGCGATTGCGACCTTTGCGCCTCGCGCCTACTTGCCGCTCGAGTTGCTGACGACGACGGGATTGATGAATCGGGAGAGCATCACGCAGCACCGCGTGTTGATCAAACTGCCCGAGGGGCAAGACGCGGAGGCCGTGGAGCGCGCGATGAAATCAAAATTTACGAGTGAACGCCTCTCGTTTTCCACGGTGGCGGAACGCAAGCGCAACCTCGGGGCGGCGCTGACCAACATCGAAGGGTTTCTCAATCTCGTGGGTTTCGTGGCGCTGTTTCTCGGAGCGATCGGGGTCGCGAGTGCGATTCACGTCTACGTGCGCCAAAAGATCGCGACGGTGGCGGTGCTGCGCTGCCTCGGCGCGAGTGCGGCGCAGAGTTTTGCGGTGTATGTCGTGCAAGGCATCGCGCTCGGCATATTTGGCGCGGCCCTCGGGGCGGCGCTCGGGATCACGTTGCAGGTGTTGTTGCCCGTCGTGCTGCAGGGAGTCCTGCCGATTGATGTGAATTTTTTCATCGCGTGGCCGGCCGTCGGTCGGGGCGTGGGAGCGGGGCTGGTGATTTGTTTTTTGTTTACGCTTTTGCCTTTGCTGGCGGTGCGGCGGGTGTCGCCGCTGGTGGCATTGCGTTCGGCTTTCATCGAGCGCACGGGCGCCGCCACCGATCCGTGGCGCATGATTTTGGGTGCGCTGATTCTCGCGGCGGTCACGGGCTTCGCTTATTGGCAAACGCGCAGCTGGCGGATCGGGCTCGGTTTCACCGGGATGTTGGTCGTGGGTTTTGGGGTGCTGGCCGGACTCGCTCAGCTCGTGGCGTGGGCGGCGCGGCAGTTTGTGCCGCGGAGTCTGCCGTACGTCATGCGGCAAGGGATCGCGAATTTGCACCGGCCGAATAATCGCACGGTGTTGCTGTTACTCTCGCTGGGCTTGGGCACGTTTTTGATTCTCACGCTGTACCTCACGCGCACGACCTTGCTCAACCAAGTCGATCTCGCGGGCGAGGGAGCCCGGCCGAATTTGTTATTTTTCGATATCCAGGACGACCAGATCGAACCGTTTAAGAAAATCGCTTCTGAGCAACATGCGCCCGTCATTCAATCGGCGCCGATTGTAACGATGAAGATTTCCGCGCTCAAAGGTCGTCCCGTGGATGAACTCATGCGGGAGCGTGAAGCGCCGCGCACGACGGCGCCGGCACTCGAAAGTGACGCTGAGAAAAATGATGAACGTCGCCCTGTCGCCCGACCGCGCGGTGGCTCGAACGGGCGTAGCGGGCCGCGTCTCTCGGGCGGCATGCTCGGACGTGAGTATCGCTCGACTTATCGCGCTCAACTCTCAGGTACGGAGCGGATCGTCGCAGGAAAATTCGATGGACACGTGCCGCCGGGTGCGGCGGTTGTGCCGATCTCGGTCGAAGAGGGTTTTTTGAAAAATCTGCAACTCACACTCGGCGACGAGATCGAGTGGGACGTGCAAGGCGTGCCCGTGCGCACCAAGGTCACGAGCGTGCGGGCCGTCGAGTGGCGGCGTCTCGAATCTAATTTTTTTGTGGTGTTTCCCGAAGGTGCGATCGAGGCGGCGCCGAAGACGTTTGTGGCGGCGCTGCGCACGGCGAATCCGGCGGCGTCTGCGCAGACGCAACGCGCCCTCGTTGCCGCGTTTCCTAATATCTCGGCCATCGATCTCGCGCTGATTTTGCAGGCGCTCGACAGCATCTTTTCGAAGGTAGCGTTTGTGATCCAGTTCATGGCGCTCTTCACGGTGTTCACCGGCGTGATCGTACTCGTGGGCGCGGTGCTCAACGGCCGTTATCAACGCATCCGCGAAACCGTTTTGCTCCGCACGCTCGGCGCGACGCGTCGCCAACTCGTGCAAATCCAACTCGTGGAATACTCGATTCTGGGAGTGCTTGCGGCGATGGTGGGTGGCGGGTTGTCGGTCGCGGGTAATGCCTTGCTCGCGCATTTTGTGTTCAAGATCGCCCCCGTGGCGCCGCCTTTCCTGATCCTTGGCGCGGTCGCAGCGGCGGCGGCGGTGACGGTAATCACGGGTTTGGTGACGGGGCGCGGCGTCACAGATTATCCGCCGTTGGAAATCTTGCGCCAGGAAACTTGAGGGCGGGCGGGATTGTTTTCCGATCGTGAGATTTAGCTCGGAGCCAACCACTTCGCCCCGCAATTTCAGGGGATGCGCTCCGTCGTTACTTTTCATTACACGCTCCGCGATCCTTCCGGCCAGGTGCTCGATACTTCGAGCGGCGCTGCGCCCGTGACTTACCTCGAAGGGGCCGGGCAAATCATCGACGGGCTCGACGAGCAATTGCGCGGCGCGGCGGCGGGTTTGAAGACCCGCGTCACCGTGCTGGCGGCGAAAGCCTATGGCGAACGCGATCCCGCCCAGGTACAGCGCATCAAACGCTCGCAGTTGCCCGTCGAGGGCGAACTCCACGTGGGCGATCAATTCCAGACGGACAGTGATCAATTCGCTCCGGTCGTCACCATCGCCGGCATCGATGGCGATGAAGTGTTATTGGATGCGAATCATCCGTTGGCCGGAGTGGACCTGACGTTTGACGTCGAGATCCTAACGGTGCGCGCCGCGACCGAAGCGGAGCTCAGTCACGGTCACGCGCATGGCGCGGATGGGCACGCTTGCGGCTAAAGCGCGGTGTGGTCGCGGGCCCGCGCGGTGTAAGCGATGCGTTGCGCGCCGGCTCGGTTTGTCGGTTGAACTCGGCAGGCCCTATGTTTTTTTCGATTTAGAAATTCCATGAAAACTCTCGGCATCGATATCGGCGGTTCGGCACTCAAAGGCGCGATCGTGGACACCACGACGGGCAAACTGCTTTCGGAGCGGTTTCGTATCGATACGCCCGATACGCTCACGCCCAAGGAAATGGCCGGCGCG
>Ga0222712_10005175_pt1 | contig 13347 bp, 15 predicted proteins | sample C33_657DmetaG_FD_165043 | JGI IMG/M metagenome (GOLD analysis project Ga0222712, IMG submission 165043) | Estuarine water microbial communities from San Francisco Bay, California, United States - C33_657D | ecosystem: Environmental > Aquatic > Marine > Unclassified | place: USA: California...
ACTAATAGTAGCACTACCTGTAATAATATCAGTTTTATTTATAGTGCTCCATAATCTAGTAGTACTATTGAATACAGGTATGTATCCGTTTAATTGATCGGATAATTTAATTTCTATTGGTCTTCTTCCTACTATTTTTGACATTATTTACTCTTAGTTAATTGCGTTTTCAAGAACAGATAATACTACATCTAAGCTGCCACTAACAGATGTTTTGATGATAAAAGCATCATTTTTTTCTAATACAATTTTACCAGCTAATGGGTTTAATGATTCATCTACAGGAATAACACCATTTTTTAATAAAATTATTTGAGAAGCAGATCCACTTTTTGCTATAGCAACATCACAAATTTGAGAAGATCCTACAATATTAGTAATCTGACAAGATAAAATAATAGTTGCTACATCTATATTTTCTTGGTATATAGTATTACTACCAGAAACTAAAGTTGTTGTTAATAATCGGAATCTATTTAAAGGTAATGCCATATCTTTATGAGTAAGTTTCTAATGCTAAATTTATTGGAGTTATTTGTGCGGTGATTGCTTTGGTAAATGTTCTACCTTCAATCGTTCCTGTTGCTTGTCTGATGATGAAATCATTACCAGCATAAAAATCACCAGTTTCATCACCTGATGTATGGAATACTCTTCCACCAGTTTCTTCAAATATTCTTAATGCTACATTTGTTTCTCCAACACCACCTTGATTTATTGGTAATGCTAAGAAGTTAACACCAGCACCAGCATATGAAAAGTCATGTGATGTTGATGTAATTAATGAACCAAATTCTTCTAAATATTCTTTACCGGCTCCATTTACAACTACTGCTGTAATAGTATTAATTAAAACATCAAATAATTGTCCTACTTTATTTCTAGCTGGAGTAGATAATGTTGAAAAATTACTAGATGGATCTACTACAATATATTCTTTCATATACTGCCATGCTTTTATAAAATCACCAGTTAATGATCCACTTGCATTTGATACGTTTTGTGGAATTACTGAAATTGCTCCTTCGGTAAATGTAGAGCCTGATGCTATTGGTAATGTATAAACACTACCTGATGATGTATCTTGTCCTTTAAATAGACCAGATATAAATTGTGATGTGCGAGCGGCACCTGGTGATAATAAATCATCTGCTATTGCATCAATTAATAATCCACTATCTTTGATTGTTGATGCATATTGTGAACCACTTCCACTTACATATGTTGATGAAAAACTACCAGATTGTACTAGTTTATTTATCATATATGTTTGAATATTGGACTTATTAGCGCTTACTAATAAAGAACCCGAAGTATCTATTGAAGCAGATACAGCACTTATATCAGGTTTAACTAGCATTCGTTTTCCTTTAGCTCTTAAACCAAAATCACCAAATGTAGTATTTGAGTTTAATAATGATGCATGTCCACCTTCAATACAATACGTACCTACACGTGAAAAGTTAGTAAAAAACGATACTAATTGAGCATATCCTCTACCTCTAACACATATACCAATTCCATTAAACGCTACCTGTGTATAAGCGTCTACAATCATTGATTTTAGTGGAGAATACCCATCTAAAACTGAATCGTCTACTATCATTCCACCTGGACCGTTTCCAATTAATGGATTAGCCGAGCCTGAATCTAATGGAGTATAGAATTTATCTGCTGGGGTGTGAATAGCAGAACAGTTTTGAACATAAGGTGAAGTTACGATTGATGCGCTTGGAGCAAATGCAAAAAAGAAACCATTTCTTGGGTCTTCTAAATTATCTATTTTACATCCTTCTAAACGTAATCCCCAACAATATGTTCCATTATTCATTAAGAATAAATTTGAACCTGACGTTGCCGTTGTTGGTGAAACTACTACTGTTCTTAAATCATCACCTAATATAGCTACGTTTGGGGGAACTGTAATAGGTGCAGTTTCTGAATAATATCCACTTTTAACTTGAATACTTTGTCTATATACTGGAAGTCCTGGATTAGCAGCTCTTGAAGCCGATGCTGCTATTGTAGCTGCTTTTATTGTTCTGAATGGAGATGATAGTGATTTACCATCATTTAAATCAGATCCATCTTCAGCTACATAAAATACTTTTTCAATTGTACCGATATCTGTTAAACCAGCACCTGAACCACTTAAATTAGTTGCTATTAATGTACCTCCTACAGTAAATGAACCAGTTGCAAAAATAGAACCAGTAAATTGATGTGTATTTGATAATTGGGAACCAAATATTGTGGATCCTGTAATATATTCTGTTGAAGAAGTAATTGTCTGCGCAACGATTGTTTGAGCAGTTAATGTACCTCTTACTGTAAAATTGTCTGCTGATGAAGCTGTTGCTGCATATGATGCAGTTACTGAAGTTCCTGATCCTGGAGTATATGATGCTGTTAAAGCATATGATGATGAAATAGCATTTGATGCTGTTCCAGCTGACATTCCGGGTACGGATGATGCTGATATTGCATATGAGGCTGAAGTAGCAAAAGATGCGGATGTTGCTAAAGAAGCTGTTTCTCCAACAGCAACTATAGATGGGGTACCATTATCTTGTTTTAGATATAGTTTACCGTCGTATGTGTTTAACGCAATTTCACCTAATTCTACTTGATCTACAGTAGGTACACGACCAGGTACAGCACTTCTTTTAAGCCTGATATTTTGAGACATTTGCTAATTTTTACAGTATATACTTCAAGACACCTATATGAGGGCTATATATAAATATCGGTAAAAATAAGAATATTAATTAGAATGTACCACCATCTAATCCACCAGTAACGTTAAGTGAGCTACTTGCTACATTTAATGCATCTACATCATAAATTGAACCAGAAACAGTCAAAGCAGGGATATTTGGATTAACTTGTTGCACTACAGCAGAACCAGTTATTGTTAAACTACCAGACATTAATAATCGCAATGGATCATTTGGATCTAATCTAAGTGGGGATAATATCTGATCTAATGTAATTAAAGGCATATTATTGGAATTTACCTATTGCTGTTATTTCTTTACCAGTTAAATAATATCCTAAACCAGTAGTATTAATTGTTGCTGTACAAGTATTATCTCCATTATCTATAAACGAAGTTACATAATCATTTGGTATATTAATACCATTAGCATAAAATGTAAAGTTTGTTTTTGATGTTGCGGGAAGTGTTGAACCTACTGGAGGTTGGGCAAACATTGATGTTGGAAATATAGCTGTGTTTTGTGTTACTGTGGTTGCTGTTTTAGGTACTGAAATAGCTAAATATTCAGCATCACCTAATGCTGCTCCTTTTATAGTTAATGAAATATTACTTCCACCTTCAAATATAGTAGTTGAACCACCAGGAGTAACTACTGTAGCTGTTGCTGTAACTGTATCTAAATCTGAAGTGGTAGTTTCAAAATTAAATACTAATTGTGAAGTACCATAGTACATATCAGCATTAGCAATTTGCTTATTGATTGTATCTGGAATTATATATCCGTTTAATACAATATTAAATGTTGATTTAACTGCTCTACCATCTGCTGTTGTTACTTCAGTAACTGTAGAGAATTGATCAATTCTTGCTCTAAATTTAAAACGAGAAAAATCACCCCAATATGAGTCAGAAGCAAAATTGATTGCTTCAATAATTGGGTTAATTTGTTCTACATAATCAGTAAATATAATACACGAATATGTTAAAGTAACATAATCAGGTATAACAGACATATATACCTCTTTAGAAGGTTGTCTATTTGTTACAACAGAAAATCTATCATATTGGTTTTTTGGATTAAATTTTTGTTCAAATAGTTGATAATGATGAACTTTATTACCATCTAATTTATTACCTAATGAACGATTTTTTTCTAATGTATCACGTCTATACATGATAAGAGGTACCATTAGCTTACCACTTTTATCACGTAAACCACCATCTGATTGTACTGTTTTCCAACGTTCAGGAGAACCATACATAATAGGAACCGGTAAATGTTCCCCATTTTGCATTACTGTTGGTTTAATTGTATTTTCAAAGTAATATTTAATTACTTCATCGTGATCTTTTAATGATACAGAAAAATCTTTTTGTTTTTTACCCTTAAATGATATTTCTTTTGCTCGATTTTTTGAAAATACAGTATCACTTGATGTTTTATTTACAGTATTATCATAAGGAACAAATGCTTCTTGAACGATTTGTGATTGATTTTTAGGAAGAGGCTTTAAATTTCTCATTATAATCGTTCTTTAGTTAAACCAAGTTTTTCTGGTCTGATGAATTTAGCTGTTACAATGATAGATATACTAGAACCAAAATCTGTAGTATCGGATGAGTATGAATAAGATGGATCTTTACCTACTACTAATTGATTTTCAACAGTACCGTCAATTTCGTAATAATCTTCTTGCCACAATACAACGTCGCCAACTTCAGGAACTAAGTTAATATCCACAAGAATATCGCGTAGAAATCGTACAGTAATATCTTGAGTAATATCGGCACCAAATTCAGTTTCTGTCCAAGTTGGAGGTGTTCTTTCGATTAAGCAATTTACTAAAACAGGATCATTATATGTTTTTATAAGTGACTCTCCGTATAAATTCGATTCAGTTTTATCTAAAGATATTTTATAATATCCAACTGATTGCTGGATGATATTATTAATCAATTCTTTATTGATGTGTCGAAATAACGATATGTCTCTAGAACCTCCAAACAACGCCATATTAGTAATTTCTAATTTTAACTAATGATTTAGCACGTGGGAAAAATTTAACTAATCCGTTAATACCTAAAGCAGCTTGTTTAATCATATTAATAGTTTCCTCAGGAGTTCCTTCATTAATAAATTTAATTTCAAGTAACGCGTAATCGTAGTTAGCATCTGATAATGATTCTAATTTTTCATTTGAAATAACTTTAATTACAACAATATCTTTTATTGCTCTAACTTGATTGTAAATCTCTGTTTGGTTTGCTTTCGATTTTTCTACCTTAATTATGGCTTGCATAAAATAAGTTTCAAATGCCTCTAAAAGTAAATCTGTTAATTTCATATTAAAAAATATAAAGCGGTAATGGTACTTGTTGTAAAGTTTGATTTACATAATTTTCGTCCATTGAACGCTTTTCTAATTGTTTTGTTCTAGAAGAATCTTCTAATGTCCCACGTAATTGCTCTAGCAACGCTGCCTTTTCAGAACGAGCATCTGCAATTAAGTCAGATTGATTTAATGTTACTTCAGCACCTGGGATTGGTATAGTACCATACTTACCACGTACATACGCTAACATTTCTTTTACTAATGCTAATGTATATTGGAACACCCACATTTTACCTACTGAATTTAATTGAGAATAAACTGGGTTGTTATAAGGTACATTTGAAATGTTAGTAACTAAATTAGTAGCAGAACCAGATATAAATGCTTGATTACGTTCTGATTTTTTAATATAGTGGAATAATAAAGTAGTATCTGCTACTGGTATTGGAAATAATCGTAATTGATTGTTTACTAAATCAAACGAATATGCTGATTTTCTAACTTGGTCATTTAATTCAATTGCTTGTAATTTTAACATATCAAAGTTCAACGGCATTAACATAAAATTAATACCTGGGGAATATGATCCAAAATTAAATGATTCAAGTAATGATTGAATACCTGTACCTGTACCAGCATATGGATCAAAATAACGAACAATAGCTGGAGGGGTTTGTTGAAATACTGTTTTAACTTCAATTGAATCACCTGGTTGTAATGATGCAGAAGCAGATGCCCAAGTATTTAAATTATAATTTTGTACTCCTGCTGTTACCGGCATAGATGCTGTATACCAAGTTGTAGTACCACCAGTACCTGCTTCAGAACCATAAGTTGAAGCGATTTTGATTGTAGTTGATAGATTAGGAGTAATTACTTGATTATTTAGAGCAGATCCAGTTGATGAACCTTCCATCGAAATGTAATTCTCTCTAATTTTCCATTGATATACTTCGTTTCCGTATACTGTAACTGCTTCTTCGAATGCAGCGTAGAATTGAATATCTTGTAATTCGATATTTTCGATTGGATATCCTAAACGTTGAGCACACCATTTTACTACTTTATCAGCATCAGTTCTGAATGCTGAATCAGCATCATAAAATCCAAATGGAGTAGATCCTGTAGTAAAAAAAGATGAACCAGTATATATTGCTATGTTAGCCATTAATCAAATATGTAGTGTTTGTTATAAATATTAATATTTTTTACTATAATTAAAAACCATTTGTTGCCGGATTATAAAAAACTAAACCTGTTACATTTGTTGTTTTTGTTATAGTTGGTGTTGAATAATTAAAGGTCATTACATCACCACCACTAGCTTCACCAAACTGTATTCTAATTGGGTAATATGTTTCTGCTGTTAACGCAACTGAACCACTTCGTTCCTGAGTACCATGTAATCCACCATTATTTACGGTAGAATTTGTAGTTGTAAATCCAGATACTGCATTTGTTCCAATCCACATATAAGAAGCATCATCAGAGTTTGTAAAAAATGTATATGTTTCATTAGTAGTTGGTTTAAAATACCCTAACCACTGAACACTAAAATTAGAACCATCATCAGTTGCTGGTTCACTAATAGTAGTTGTTTGTACAGAAGCTGATGGATTTGATCCATAAGTAGTTGGTGTTGCTGTTGCAAAAAAACTAACATTATCTGAAAAGTACCCAGCATATGTTGTTTTATACAAACCTGCATTGTACGTAATAGAAATTATAGCATTTAATCCTCCACTGTTATTAGTGTTAATTAAATTAAATCCACCACCACTATTTGTATTTACTAATGTTATCGGCACTATAGATGTTCTTTATACATGTTTAAAACTGATTCCACAATTGGATGTCTGTGGTTTGTTTTTAATATTACAGATGCTACTCCTGGAATAGAACCAGCAACTTGTTTTGATAGAAAATACATACCAGAGTCTTTTTTATTTTTTAAATCGACTTGAGATGTATCGCCTACAATTACCATTTTACTTCCTTTACACAGACGAGATATTACCATTTCCATTTGAGGATCAGTAACGTTTTGTGCCTCGTCTACAATAATAAATGCATTTGAGAAGTTACGTCCACGCATAAATGCAAATGGAACGATTTCTATCTGTCCTCGCTCAAAATACATATCCACTTTTTCTTTATCGTATACTCGATATGCGTTGTCATATATTGGAGCAACGAATGGATCTAATTTTTCTTTAATACCACCAGGTAAAAAACCAATATCTTCTTTGGCTGTTACTACTGGTCTTGCTATAATGATCTTTTCAACTTCTTTATTGAATAATAGATCTAGCGCTGTTTGGACTGCTACTAACGTTTTACCACTTCCTGCTTGTCCTGTAATGACTGTTATATCATTTACTAATATTACACTTTTTGTTTCTTTTTGTTCTTCATTTAGTTGAACTTGAAACTTAATTGGATTTTTAGGTTTACGTTTTTCCTTAAAAATCTCATCATCATGGTGATTTGAACTCATAAAACTTGTTTTAGTTATCAGCAATAAATATGTAAAGATTCACTCATTGCGATAAACAAAAGAAGGCCGGAGCTGAGCTCCGACCTTACTTTTATTCTAAGAATTAGGAATATTAGTATCCTAATGTTTCTAAACCGTGTACAAATACGCGACCGTAGAATTCAGGACGAACCATTTTCTTAGCGTAACGAGTCATCAAACCTTTACGTGGAGTAAATGTATCTGGATCGTATACCAATGGAGTCATGATTAACGGAATGTATGGAGCGTAAACAGCACCAGTCTCAAGGAATTGAGATCCTTTATAACCCATCAAAATTGCGTTAGAAGTCAAGTATGGATTCTTGTAAACTTTGTAACGAGAATTTAATGAACCAACTTTTTGGATTCCGAATCCGAATTCTGATTTCTCACCATCACCGTCAGTAGCAAATCCTGGGATTGATTCTAAAACAGTTGCGATAGCTGGAGAAACTACTAAGAAGTTAGCACCACCACGTAATGTCTTTTGGTGAATTTTGTTAGAAACTTGTTGCAATACAGTTCCGATAGTTTGGAACCATTCGCCTTGAGAATTGTAATATCCTGACAAGTTACCTGATTGAGAGTTTGCAGATACAGTTGTAAAACCTGAACCATTCCAGAATGTATTGTTAGCAGCTGACCAGTAACCAGTTGTAGCAGCATTTTCTTGCAACATACCCAACAATTCCAAATCAACTTCCATTGCAATGTAGTTAGACAACATAGAAGTTACTTCTGATTCTGCGTCTACCGAGTGGTAAGCGTTCAAATCTTGAGCAAATTCTGGAGTCCATTGTGCTTTCAATTTACGAGTCTTAGCAACGATTGCTTCAGATTTCAACTTAATGTCGATTGAAGGGATAGCGATTGAGCTAGCAGACTCAGCATTTGGATAACCAGCACCTGAAGCATCTTCGAAATCACCACGAGCAGCTACAGTAGTTGCTTTAGGATAGAATACGTTGTAAACTTGAGAAGAACCAGTAGCACCAACAATTGAACCAGAGATCAATACTGTAACAGTACCGTCAGCGTTCAATGTAGTAAATTCGTTCAAAATATTAGCATCAGATAAAGTTGAACCTGAAGTAATAGTGATTGATTTAACAGCATTTGTATCTAAACCAACTAAAGCACCTGAAGCAAATGTCAAAGAGCGAGCTGAAGAACCAACTGAAGAAGAAACTGCTGAGTTGTAATTCCAGTTAGCAGCTGTTAAAGCAGAAGCAGAAGTACCAGCAACTGCAGAAGCAGTAGTGTTGATAGAGTATCCGTAGTGACCATCACCATATAAACCGCCATCAACTTCTAAGTTTTTAACGTTTGGATGATTATCAGCTTGGTTACCATATAAAGAGCCAGTTCCGTATCCTTTTTTACCGTTTGTAGTATCACCTAAACCTAAAGCAGAATATTTGAAATCCAAATAAAATACTAGACCTGAAGGTAAAGACATTGGTTGTACAGAAACGAATTCTTTAGCAACGATTTCACCGAACACACGGCGAACTAATGGAAGAGCAACACCAGCCCAGTTCTCACCAGCACCACCTGACATTGATGTAGTTCCACCAGTCACGTTTGCTTCTTGAACCAATGCTTTAGCTTGGTTTTCCAAAATAACCGCCATATTGTTGCGGTCATATTCATTTTGTAGGTTTTTCAACAAACCTGTTTTTTCCCATTTTCCAACTAATTTGCCAGCTTCTGCTTGACGATCTTGGAACGGGTTTGCGCTTTCTAAAAGACTTTGTACGTTCATTTTTTGTTAAATTAAATTTTTTTTTAAAATTATTTACCGAAGGCTAATTTGTCCCAACGGCTGTATTGAGCATCAGTTTCAATTACTTTAGCACCGCTATTAGTAATCATTCCTACTGCTTTTGAAGCAAAACCAACTGATTCTTTAATGTTAGATTTTGTTTCAGCTTTCTTAGCAAATGAAGTAATCATTGATTCGTAAACCAATTTAGCTTCTTTCGCTGATTCAGCTTTGTCAAAAGTTTTAACTACATCTACTTTTTGTGATTCAGTTAAATTTGTACCTTTGAATACTTTATTCATGTAAAGTAATTTTGCGTTTAGCAAATTAACTTCTTGAAGTGAAGAACGAAGTTCATCGATTGTAGCTAAAGCTTGAGCTAATTCTTCTTCCATTTTAGATTTAGAATCTTCTTCATCTTTTGCTTCATACATTGCTTCATCTTCTTCTTCTTTTTCTTCTGAAAGACCAAATTCAGCTAACAATTCGTCGATATTGATATCGTTTTCGTCGATTTCTTCTTCGTTTACTGTTTCTTCTTCGTCAATCATTTCGTCTAAGTTGATTTCTTCTTCACCTGCTGGTGCTTCAGCTCCTAATTCAGCGTCCAAATTGATTTCTTCACCGTCTTCGCCGGCAACTTCTTCTCCTTGTCCTGCTTCTAATTTAGCGAATTCTTCAGCAGCAATAGTGCGAATATATTCTTCAACTTCTTCTGGCGACATTTCAGTGATATCTTTATCCTCTTCTTCTTCGCCTGCTTTTTCTTCACCTGCTTCTTCTTCAGGTGCTTCTTCAGATGTTTCTTCTTCAGCTTCTTCTTCTCCTTCTTCTTTAGCTTCTTCAACTGAATCCTCAGCTAATAATGCTTCTAAATCAAGAGTTTCTTCCATTTGGTCTTCTGCAGCTTCTGTAACTTCCTCTTTAACTTCGTCTTCCTCTTCCATTTCTTGTAACTTTGCAGCTAACATAGATTGAAGTTGAGGAGTAAACGCTTCTTCGAGAGCAAGTTTAGCATTAGCAAGAGCAGTTTCGCGAACGGCTTTAGCATCAGCAATAGCATCTTTTAAGATTTGCTTTGTGTTACTCATTTTTTGTCCTTAATTTTTGTTTTGGAAATAAGATTATTATAAATCTTAATGGGGGTTTTATACTTAATCGAATACCATATAGACATGGTATATTTGAGTCTGCCATAAATATATGCAGATATATTCAAAGCGAAAAGAAATGCCCCTTCTTTGCAGAAGAGGCATAGAGCTATAATACTGAGACTATAGCGGGGTACAAATTATTTAATTCCAGCGTAATGTTGCCATCTACGCATTGTCCATTCGTCTAATTCTTTTGATTCATCTAATGAATCGATATTTGCTGTTTTAACTGAACCATCTTCAAATCTAACACGAGCTCTGCGTTCGCCAGTTTCATCATCCATTTCCATAGCAGTGATTTTAACTTTTTGGCCATTTAGCATAGCTGTATCTCCAATTGAATAATCATCAAATGATGATTTTGGTTGGAATGCTTCGTGCATATCATCATCTGCTGAATGGTTTTGGCCATCACCATAGTGTTTTAAATCACCGATTGGATAACGTTCACCTGTTTCGCCATTGTATAAGTAAATTTTACCTTCAAATTCACCACCCATTCCTACAAAATAATTTACATTTGGGTTTTTTGTACTCCAGTAAATAGTACGACCGTAATCATCTTCTTCAGTATAGCTAATTTTATCACCAGATGCTGATTCAATAGCTGATTTTACAAAATCGTATTCCTCATCTATTTCACCTTCTTTATTCAATACTTTTTTCAAAATAGCACCAGCAACACGTTGGCCTGCTTCTTTTGAACCATATTGTTTAGCTGCTTTTTTAGCAATATCTTTAAATTCGAATCCTTTACCACCTATATCTGTGCCTTTTTCAAAACGAGCTTCATCCATTTCTTCAGCACCTGCGTTGTTATCCATTTGGGCATCAGATTCATGATATCCTTTAGCTGCTTGATAAATGTAATTTTCTGCATTAGTAATATGATCTTGAATCCAAGCTGGCAGATTAACTTCTCTATCTCCCATTTGAGTTTTCAACATCATAGCAGCACGTATAATAGAATCTAATGAATCTTGTGCCATTGCTACTTCGTAGTCTTCATCTAATCCTTTAGCTTTTTCAATAGCATTTGAACGTGCTTTTAAGTAATCAGCACTATCTATTTTTCCATCACCAGTTAAATCTTTGCCTTTCTTTTCAGCAACAAATTTAGCTACGGTTTCTTTTACGATTTGTTCTAAGTCCATTATATATTATCAAAATCACAGGTACAGAATCCTGTGCGGTTACAAATAATTTCAGTAATTAAGCTATCTATTTTAGAATAGTCTTTTGATGGTTTAGAATATGAAATAGATTCATTTACTACTTCCATATACGCACCTGGTGTTGATGGAGTTGAAACGAAATCCCAACACATTAATTCAAAATCATCTTGTACTTCAATTGTTTCACCAATTTGACGTACAGAACCCATTCCACGAGATGAGATACCTACGGTGATATTATTATTAAATAATTCTTTTAATATATTGCCCGATGGTGTAGGTAGTATTTCAATTTTACCATGAAGCTCGCGCCCCTTCCAATATAAACTTACAATGTTATGAGATACATTTTTTAAGTTAATAACAGGAGAATCTGGATGGTCTAATTCGCCTAATGCACGACGTTCTTTAACTGGTCCTTGTAGGTATTTATCAGCTTCACGTTTTAATACTTCAAACGGATAGACACGTCCATTACCGTTTTTTGTTTCAGCCATTTGTATCAATCCTTCTACAAACATTTTACCGTTAGGATTCATCATCGACTCCTTTAATGATTGAGGAGTAGCAGTAAATAAGGCTGTTTCTATTAATAATTGCTTATCCATTAGATCTTTCGTTCAAAATACGACCTACTAAAATAATCATTTCATCTTCAGTCAATTTATCCATTTTAACTTTTTTAACACCATTTGCAGCATCAACAAAGTTATCACCTTTAACTTCAATAGGTAAATCAGTACGTTTTTTACGATCTTTTTTCATCGCATCTTCATTATAGCCAGCTAAATGAAGTTGAGAATAATAATTAGCATTATCAGCTAAGTTTTTGTAAACGATTTTAGAGGCTTTATCTTGATCAGTACCTTTGTCTAACTCATAACGCATTCCTAAATCATATTCTTGTGGATTGCAGTAATGAGTATCATATTTCTCTTTTGCTTCGGAAATAATACCTTTGCTTTTTAAGATTTTAACAGCATCACCAAATGTTGTTGTATTAGAAATGAATTTAGGTAAAGCCATCTTTACATTACGTAAAAATTGAGCTTGACCCAATGTGCCTTCATTCAATGCTTTATACTGATCGAATATACTTTTCATTATTCTTTTAAATTTTTAATTTTCTTGTCTAATTCTGTTAATCGTTCTGATATTTCTTCTAATCCGCGAATTGAATTAGTAAGATAATTTTCAGTGGTTAGGCTATTTTCGTTACGTAAACGAATGCTATAGTCAACAATTTGGTTAACTTCACGTAAACGTTTTTTAATACCTAATATTGCTTTTGAAATTTTACGTTCAGGGGATACTTCAGATATTGTTTTAGTAAATGAACGATATGATACTTCATTAATCGGATCTTGTCCTTCGTATTTAATAAAATCATATGTTTTACCATGTTTTGGTCTATCACCTACTACTTTCATACCTAATTTTTCAGCATATTTAGTAGCTTTATTTTTACCACCTTTAGAAAATGCAAATTTAGTCATGTATGCCTCGCCTCCAGATGTAGCATTTTCTTCATCTAAAACTTTTGCAATTGCTTGACGTATTAATTCACGTAATTTTTCCATTATGCTGCTCTTAACTCGTGTAGTAATTCGTAGTAATTCATCAAATTTAATACATCATCATCAGATACATTTTCCGATTTAGGGATCATGTTTAGTATATTAT
>Ga0222712_10005176_pt1 | contig 13347 bp, 8 predicted proteins | sample C33_657DmetaG_FD_165043 | JGI IMG/M metagenome (GOLD analysis project Ga0222712, IMG submission 165043) | Estuarine water microbial communities from San Francisco Bay, California, United States - C33_657D | ecosystem: Environmental > Aquatic > Marine > Unclassified | place: USA: California...
AAGGCAACTGGCGGCGGAGCTCAGGAAGTTGCTGGTGCAATGACAGCATTAACGCAGATATTTTCAAAAGGAAAAGTTAGTGCTGAAGAAATCAATCAAATTGCCGAACGGTTGCCTGGAGCATTTAATGCCATCGCCAAAGCCTCTGGCAAAACCGGTCCAGAGTTGCAAAAAGCGCTTGAGAACGGAGAAGTTGGCCTCAATGATTTAATGAAGACAGCGCAATATCTTACGGATCAATACGGGGCTTCAGCCAACAAAATGGCGGCATCAACAGAAGAATCTGGCGCACGCATGACAATTGCGTTGGATAAAGTCAAATTTAAAGTTGGGCAAGCGTTTCAACCTATTGGCTCAGAGTTTCAAGATTCAATAACAAATCTTACTAACGCAACAATCTTTGCGTTAGAAGCCCTATACGAACAGAATAAAAAAATAAGAACACAAATCCTTAGTGTTTTTGGTGAGAGCTCACAAAAAACTTTTACTGATTATTTTGATAAATTTAATTTGAATATTGCTGCTACAGTATTAAATATTGATTTGCTTGTAAACGCACTAAAACAAATAGAGAAATTTCTTCCTAAACAAAAAACTGGACAGCAAAAGTTAATAGAAGCAGGCTCAACCACAATGTACACTGATGCGCAAGGGAACGTATACAGCACCGAAAGCGGGCGGCTTATAATGAAAGCGCCAAGCAAATTTCCAGGTCCAAAACCAGATGGTGACGGTGATAAAGCAGCTAAAAAAGCGGCTGAAGATAAACTAAATGCTTTAGTGCAACAAAATATAAATATAGCGGCTGGGCAAGTGCAAAATAAAACTTTTGAAAATTTAAAAAAAATAGCAGAACTTCAAGATAACATTAAAGAATTTGAAATTGCTAAAACATCTCAAAACAAGCAGCAAGTTGAACTGCTTATTGCGCAAGGTCAAAAGAAAATAAATGAAATTGAACTTGTAGAAAAAATAAATCAAGCAAATTTGAAATACTACATAGTGCTTCAAAATTTGCAAAAAGAACAGAATTTACCGCTTAGAAGCCAACTTGCAATACAAGCAAGTCTTGAAAAGGAAAAAGATGTTAAATTAGCTAGGCTTGGGTTAGCAAAAGAAGACAAAGCCATACAGCAAAATGTTACATTAGAATCAAAAAAGCAGGCTATTGAAACAGCCAAGCAATTAACCGATTCGCAGCGTTTATTTGCGGTATTAGAAGACCAACTAGCAATTGCACGCGCTACTACGCCAGAACAAAAAATACGCTTGGAATCACAAGCAAGAATTAATGAACTTAGTCTTAGCGCAGTCGAATTAAATAAGCAGCAACAAGACCAGGCCGTAAGGTTGCAAAATACTAGAAATTTAGAATCACAAATATTATTAGAGCAAATAAATTTAAAAGAACAGTTGGCAGCGTTAGACCCATTGCAACAATTTATAACTCAATCGACAACGCAATTAGAAAACCTTAAAGGTGTTGCTGTATCTGTATCTCAAGGTATTGGTGAAGCGCTAGGCAATTCAGTTAGTTCTGGCATCCAAGGTTTAGTTGAAGGCACCGCAAATGCACAGCAAATATTCTCTGATTTCTTGAAATCTATTGGTCAAATTTTAATACAAGAAGGCGCCAAGATGATTGCTACTTACACTGCAATTGCAATAGCAAAATCACTAGCCGGGTTGTTTGGTGGAGGAGGTGCAAATATGGGCGGTAAAGGATACTTTGATCCTTCGTCGGGATTAGGGGTGGCAGGACCTAACTTTGGCTTAGCAAAAGGTGGAGTATTTAGTAGCGAAGGTATGCAAACTTTTGCTAATGGCGGTTTATTTTCTAATTCTATTGTTAACAGCCCTACTCTATTTAAGTTTGCTAATGGCGGCACCACGCGCACTGGCTTGATGGGTGAGGCCGGGCCAGAAGCAATCATGCCATTAAAGCGTGGCGCTGACGGCAAGCTTGGCGTTGCGGCTGACATGACAGCAGCAATGGCGCGTTACCAACGCCAAGGCGGCAGTGGCGGCGGTAATAGCAGCAGTGATGCAATGGGCGCTGGCGCGGCGGCAACTCCTGTACTATCAATGAGCTTTGAAACAACTAGGTTCCTGGGACAGGATTATGTCAGCACTGACCAGTTGCAAGCAGCGATGATGGCAACAGAAAAACGTGCCGCTTCCGCAGGCGCTAAAGCTGGCGCTGCTCAGGTATCATCGCAGATGCGTAATTCACCTGCTTACCGCAGACAGGTAGGTTTACGATGAGTTTATTTATTATTGGTAATTTTGCTACTTTTATATCACCTGCTGGCGCGGTGCAAAGATGGCAAAACTTCTTTACAGAAGGCACTGCATTTGGCTTTAATGGTCAAAACTGGAATTTATTACCGTTTGTTTATCGCGGCGCACAGAAATCAAAAAGCGGTGATAACATCAGCAGCCAATTGCTATTACCTGCCAATCCGCTTACGTTAAGCTGGGTGCAAGATGCAGTGAATGGTAGTTATTCAGTAAAGGTGGAAACTTATCAGTTAACTGATACCTATGCACCAGGAGTATTGTTAGGTGATGAGTTATGGATTGCCACGGGACTTGGATACAGCACGCAAGCCGTTGAACTCCAACTTAGCAATGCCCTTGATGCAATTGGTGCGCAAGCGCCCAATGCACGTATTACCTACGAAATGGTCGGAGCATTACCAAGCACGGGTGCTATCAGGTCCGGCTGATCTCATTGGCTTGCCTTACAGGCTTGGTGCTGAACCAGCACGGCATGGCGCTACCGACTGCATTAATTTATGTAGGTGGGTGTTGGGATGGTATGGCATTGAAGCACCAGTCCCTGCCCGCAATTGGTATCGGCGTTTACATGCAGGTGACACCAGCATCTTTAAGGAGCAATTAGACTTGTGGGGAACACCAGCCGAAACTGGTATTATTGCGTTAGTCCAAGCTGTTGATAGCTATGGGCTAGCCGTTTATTTTGAAACCGGATGGCTTCATTGCAGCGCACAAACCAACCGGGTAGTATGGTCCCCAACCGTCAGATACGAGGCGCGATATTGCCATGGGAAAAGCAATTAATTGATACTTTAGGGCTGACGATTGAAGAATATAACTGGTACGCAAATGAGGTAGCAAACTATCGCCCAGAGCGCGATGCCGCTTATGACCATGTGCCGCATGTGGTATGCGACCCATTAACAGTTGGCATTGTTACAACAATAGTAGGGATTGGCCTTAGCTTTGCAGCACAGGCATTAGCACCAAAACCTAAACTACCGAAACGATCTGATCCAGGGCAACAACAAGGCGGCAGTGATGTAACAGGCGCAAGCGTAAGCGCTGATAATAGGTTTACTAATGTAGACGGTTTTACATCAGTACAACCACTGGCAAGACTTGGCGAAGTAATGCCATTGGTATTTGCTAACCGGCAAACGCTTGGCTCCACAACATATGGCGGTGTAAGGGTTGAGACTAAACTGCTATGGTCGCAATTACTAAGTCAAGGCGATGGGCAGGAATTACTAGCTATATTCCTGGCTGGTGCTGGTGTATTAGCAGCTATCCCAAGCATTAAAGGTTTTGCAATCGGCGATAGCTTAATACGTGGCTATCAAGAAAATAAATTCGCTGTTTATTCTAAACGTGGTGTTGCAGGCGAAGGTAGATTAACGACAGCAAATCTAGTAGCAGGCCAATTAGCAGCGCGGGGTACAGATGTATTCCTAGCTGATTATTCTAATGCTGGTATGCAACCGTTATTTAGCGGTGTAAGGATACCTACAACAATGACGCAATTTGGCGTATCAGAGCCATTGCGTAATGCACAGGATTGGCGGTTGCCATATAAACGTGTGCGGGTATCATTCCCGCCATTTGTAAATCCAGGTACTGGAGGAGATGTAGCAGGCGCTTTACAGCAATGGCAAAAAGAAACAGAAGCAGCACGTAAAGCAAACAATGAACGCGATAAAATTGAATCTCATTATGCTAGCCGTACAGGCATAATGAAAGTAGATGGTGCTACCCATAGCACTGGATGGCAAGATGTAAATGTATCAATCGGTTCAGTAATTGAATTTTGGATGTATGGCGGTAATATACCAAATACATTCGGTGAATTTGGCGTTCAGGATATAGCGACAAAAGACGATAATTACCGCATATCATGCGATGAAGTATTGATCCCCGGCGAAACTTATCTAATACATGAAGTAGAAGCTGTTTGTACTGGCTCTTATCCAGCTACTACAATATGGAGTCCTACAGCACCAAAAGCTTATTTCTTCAAAGCTTTAACAGCAGGCAAAGTACGAAGGGCATCAGAGCAAATCATAATACATGCGCCAGACTTTAACTCTAGGAATTTAGCGCAATATGTTAATCCTTGCAATGGCGCAACATTGCTTAAACTAGCTATTGCCAATATAACTACAACACGTAAATTAAACCAAGTTGAAATTGGCATTAAATCGCAAGTATGGAAGCGGTTTAATGGCATGAGTAACTTCTCAAGCCAACCGGCTGAAACGACACTTGCTGCAATTGAAGCAGGCGGTAATAATTATATCGTTGGACAATATAGTGAATACGGTTTAAGGTATTCTTTCTTTAGGTTGCAGATAAGAGAAAAGGGAACTGAAGCTTGGGTTACTTTAGAAGATAGCGCCGGGCCGTTCTGCGTAAGAGGTCGCACACCTGTAGACCAATTTAATTTTATACGCATTAAATTTCCAAGAGATGATGTGCAATATGAAATAAGATTAAGACCACTAGCTGGTGGTTCAATTCTTAATGTATCGACAGGCATAAGCACCAGAGTTCTAGATGCTAGATCAGGAGGGTTAGAAAAGTATGGCGTTTACGTAAATAACGGAGGATTTGAGATTAGTTATAAAGGTTCAACAGAAGTGATAACGCAGTCAATGGGCACCAATAGCGTAATGTTCTTTGGTGGAAAGCCTGAGCAAGGAGCTGTTCAATCACTAGGCGCAGTTAATTATTTAACAAATGCCGAGCAAGGATCGGCTACCTTTGCGACTGCAACCATCAGTGGTCCTGGCAGTGGTTTGACTGTAAGTGTAATAGCAACAGAAACCAGCAGCACTCAACAATTTACGGCTATTGCAAAACCAGGTCCTAATGATAGCTTCTCAATGAAATGGTTACATATTGATGTTTTAGGAGCGCCATTACCAACTGGTTTAGGGCAAAGCTTCACAGGCCGCGCAACTTATTCTTACGCACCGCCAGGTGTTGACCTTGACCCAGGGATGCAGATTCAGGTGCAGCTTGATTTGACATCAGCCTCAACTACACCTTTTGGCGAGTTGCAAGGTTATACATTAGGCGGTTATATGTGGTCTTGCTCTGCTGTGCCTGGCGCGGTCATTACTGTTACAGGCAATAGCGACGACCCTATGGCATCAGGCCAGTATGCGTTTAAAAAGCCTGCGGGGTCTGCAATGCCGCCTAGTAACTTTGAATATTCGTTGTTAGATTTGACATCATCAGAGCAAAATATTTATACCGCTTATGTCGTGCCAGCAAATAGAGGTTCTGGTTATAGAGCAGGCAGCAGTGTGGTACGAGTTCAAGGCATTGGTATTAGCTTGCCTGATTTAATAGTGCAAGAAATAGCTGATACTACTCAAGGTCAATCTGTAGCTGAAAATTATGATGCCGTAGCTGATGTTTATTTATACGACCAGCAAGAAGGCAGCCATCAGAATGGGCCAGAGCATCAAGTTGTTTACGTTAATGAGCAACGGCAAAACAGAACTACTCCAATTTATGACAATATGGCGTTGATAGGATTGCAATTACGCAGCGGCAAGGAATGGAACGATTTTAATAATTTTACTTATTACGCAAAGCAAGGCATTAATGTAATCCGAATGGTAGACCCAGAAACTGGCAATACTAGCGGTTACTCACCAACAAGTTCCATAACAGGGCCAACGCATTTATTCCCTGAAATATTGCGTCATTTGTTACGTGCCCCAGCAGCAGGCGCTAACAATTTAATACCAGAAAGCATGATTGATTGGGATGGCTTCCAAGCAGCAAGTAAAATCTGCATCCAGAATCAATTGTTTTATGATGGTGTGATAGGTTCACCTGTTAATGTCCGTGACTGGGCATATGAACATGCCCCATATTTCTTTTTGGATTTCCTTATTTTAGGTGGTAAAATATCGTTGCAGCCTACATTCCCGGTATCATCAACGCAAGGGCTTACTGGCTATTCAGTTTTTGGTGCTTTTGAAAGACTACCTAAAATCTCGGCGCTATTTACCGATGGCAATATTATTGAGGATTCATTGCAAGTAAGCTGGTATCCAGCCGAGCAACGACTTGCACCGCAAGTATTGATTACGGTGCGCGATGAAGTGGAAGATGGCTTTGCCGAAACACGCAACATTTTAGTTAGGCCAAACGACCCAGACCACAGGTCACTGCAAGTAGAAGCTGTTGATTTTACTGGTTTTTGCACTAATAAAACACATGCAATTAGTTTTGCTAAATTACTAATTCAAACACGTCGTCATGTAACGCATACGATTACATTCAAAACATTCCCCGAAAGTTTAGCATTAGCACCTGGCGCGTATTTTAAAGTTGCAAGCCAAGCCAGGCATGTAGATCAATTCCAAAATGGTTACGTTTTAAATGATGGCAAGGTGGTTTCAAGCACTGGATTATCTGGCTCCAACTCAGTTTATTGGTGGCGGTCAGGGCTAACTGAAGTGCAGACTGGCACCATGACAGTCGATGCTAATGGCTTCACCTCAGCCACATTTGCTGGTGCTGTGTTCACGGTGTACACAAATGCCGTTAGCGCTTATTGTTACAAGGCCGAGCTAATATCTTATGATGAGGAGGGGATGGTGGAAATCACCGGCACCCATGTACCAATCGACAGCTCCGGCAGGATCACCTATCTAAACCTAGAGGACAGCCAATTCGTGGTTGAAAACGAGCAATGAGTTTTTCAGGCCCTAGCTTTCCGAGCGTTGCCCCTACCAGCAGGTCATTATCGGCTGGTGATTTCCCAGGCACTACGTTCAAGGCGCAAGATGGTGTTGAGGTAAGGGTCCAATATGGCAACCAACGTGCCAATATGGAACTGTCACTATCGTTTGATAATATTACTGACGCCAATGCAGCTTTAATTTATGACCATTACCATAGTTGCCGTGGCACGTTAGGCGTATTTGATGTGGCGGCTAACTCCTTAACGCATAGTGGCAATCCAGGCTTCCATGCTGGTATAGCAAGCGGCACCACAAACCGCTTTTCTGCAACACCATTTGGTATGAAATATCGTTATGCCGAACCGCCGCAGTTCAACAGTGTAAAGCCTGGCCGCATGTCGGCTACAATAAAATTGATTGGGGTGCTTGACAAATGACCTATTACAGCGGTAAGGACGGCACCTTAACCTATAACGGCACACAAGTAGCCAAGGTAAGCAACTGGAGTATATCAGCCACGGTTGATACGCTAGAGACAACGGTATTAACTGAAAGCGACCGCAGCTATGTCCCAGGGCTTAGAACTTTTAGCGGTAGTGCGACTGTGTTTTATTATGATTCGTCGCCGGTTTCATTGCTAGAGCGCGTGGTAAAGACTGCCGTAGTTAGTGAGTCTGACATATTAATAATTAAACTTGGCTGGGGCACCAAGCTTATTCAAGGCAGTTGCATTATTACCAGTGCAGAATTAAGTTGTGCCGTCGGTGAGGTGATGCAGGCTAGCATCCAGTTCCAATTTACTGGTGCGCCAACAGGTGTTGTGTTATGACAGTATATCTAGGTAATGCAGGTAATATAGAGCTTATTCGGGATAGCGATGATGTAATTGCAGGGACTATAACGCCTGCGGATGTTAATACCGCCAAAGGCATGTTTAGCTTTGACTTTAGTTTTGGTGCGTTTGTGACAGGTGATTTTGTAGAATTTAGCAGTGCATCCACACTTTCATTTGTATCGGGCTATGCGTACACAAGAGGCAATTGGTTTGTTAATGTAGACCAGCTCGGTGGCTTGCGCTTATATCCTACATATTCCGATGCGGTGGCTGGCACATCAAACAATAGAGTTGCGTTAGCTACACCTGGCGCTGCTATTGTGGTAAGTTGCAAAATCCTTAATTCAGTGCCAAGGTTATTAGCAAATATTATACGGTTTGAATTATCAACTGATCGCGAGGCTGTAGATACTTCTAGTTTAGGTGATGAATTTAGAAATCAATACAGCACTTTGATCACGGGTTCCGGTAGTATCGACTGTATTTTTGATTATGCAACTACAGGCCAGACTGAGATTGCAGTGTATTTGCATAACCTATTATTGCGGCAACAATTTGGCAGTGATTTCAAGGCTAATCTTTATATCTTAACTGAAGGTCAAGCGCAAGGTGCTAATGCTAGCAATGATTCTGTTTGGTATGAAATCAGCGGTGTGATGACTAATGCGGCCATTCAATGCACTGTTGGCGACATAATTGAAAGCCGATTTACATTTGTTACTACTGGTGAAATCAAGCTACGAGTGCAAACTGTTACCTGGGCTGACCTGTTGCTCAACTCTGCGGGTGATAGACTGGTTCTAAGCACCGCTGATGGTGACATTCTAGAACTCGGAGAGGAGCTTTAATGGCTAACCAGCGGATAGATCAGCTAAGCGCTGAAACAGCACCAGCAGCAGCGGATGTATTGCCTGTATATTCTATCGCAGGTAGTGACACAAAGAAAATTACAGTTAAAAATTTAGTACAGCAAGGCGCTGGATTAGTAGACGACGCATCAATACCAGCAGCAAAGGTAAATTTCAGCGGCATTAGTGGCACCAGCCTTACCAATGCCACCGTAACTGCCGCCAAGTTTGACACCAGCACCATCCCAGCTACAGGTGGCATAACAGTTAGCAGCAGCAACCTGCAACTGGTAGCACCCACTAGCCCGATTGTTCGTAATGCTTCTACTGGCAGCCTCGAACATGCACTCAGCGGCGTCACGGCTGGCACGTACACAAAGCTGACGGTTGATACCAAAGGCCACGTAACCGTTGGCACTGCGATTGCATCGGGCGATTTGCCAATTGCGGTATCTGGCACCGTCGGGGCAATGTCGCCAGGCACTGGCTTAAGTGTTACCGGTGGCGGCGTATTAAACCACACCAATAGCATTACCGCTGGCACCACAAGCGGGATCACGTTTGATGCGCAAGGTCATATAACGGCTACAACGGCATTGACTGGCGCTAATTTACCTGTTGCTACCAGTGGCGTTATCGGTGGTGTCAGGCCAGGCACTGGGTTAACGGTAGACGGCAGCGGCATTTTGAATGTTAGCGCTGCTACTAATGCAGTATTAGGCGGTGTTATTGCAGGTAGTGATTTTGGTATTAGCACTGGCACAATATCACTAGCAACACAAGGCGGCCTTACTGCTGGCACCTACACAAAAGCAACATTTAACTCCAAAGGCATAGCAACTGGCGGCAGCGCATTAGTTGCTGCTGATATTCCAAACCTTGCTGCAACACAGATTACAAGCGGCAGTTTAGATATTGCTCGCATTGCAGCCAATACGGTCACAGGCGCAAAATTAGCCAATTATTCCGTTTGCAAAATTAGTGATACTCAACCAACCGCAGATTACACTTCTCAATTCTTTTTTAACCCGCTAAGCAAAGATCTTTTTCTCTACGACGGAAACGTTTATCAACCTATTGGAATTAGTGTAGGCGAGATTGTATTCGCCGGAACCTTCAATGCTTCTACAGGTAGTGGCACAGGCCTTATTACATCCGTAACCGCAGAAGGCACTGCTATTGGCCTTACTGTTGGCACAGCACTACCATCGGCGACTGCTGGTAATTCTAGATATTATGTTGTAGTAGCTACAGGCGGTACAGTCACTACGGGCAATGCGCCCCACGCAGCATTGAACCCGCCAGATATTATCTTATCTAATGGCACATCATGGGTAGAAATTGATATCTCGCAAACTTTTACAACTGTAACTGCAAACCAGGTATCATTTACGCCTTTTGGTAGTCTTGCTTCTACTAATGTACAGGCTGCACTTGAAGAATTAGATACAGAAAAGCTAACCGCAACAGGCGGCACAATAACAGGCAACTTAGAGATTGGTACAACAGGCAGCTTAAGTTTTGAAGGTGCTACAGCAAACGCTTTTGAAACTACTATTGCGGTAGTCGATCCAACGGCTGATCGCACAATCACGCTGCCAAATATTTCTGGCACGGTAATAACTACGGGCGATACGGGCACTGTCACCAGCACGATGTTGCTGGATGGCACAATTGTTGATGCAGACGTGAATGCGTCCGCTGCTATTGCTTACAGTAAACTTGCGACGTTAACCAGCGGCAATATCGTATTAGGCAGCAGTGCAAACGTTGCAACTAGCACAGCAATTACAGGCGATGTAACAATCAGCAACTTAGGCGTTACTGCTATTGCTAGCGGCGTAATCGTTAACGCTGACATTAACGCCAGCGCCGCCATTGCAGGTAGCAAGATCAGCCCAGATTTTGGTGCTCAAACTATTGCCACTACTGGCTCTATTGAACTAGGTCATGCGACTGATACCACACTTTCTAGAAGTGCTGCTGGTGTATTAGCAGTTGAAGGTGTTGTTATACCAAGCATCTCATCAACTAGCACCCTAACCAATAAAACACTTACCGACCCTGCCATCATCGGCACAATACTTGAGGATATATTTACTATTACTGATGGCGCTGCGTTTGAAGTTGATCCCGGTAATGGCAGCATTCAATTGATAACGCTTGGTGCTAGCCGCACACCAAAATGCACCAACATGGTTGCTGGTGAAAGCGTCACACTAATGGTTGATGATGGCACTGCTTATACGATTACATGGACGGATGCGACATGGGGTAGTGGCGGAGTAGTGTGGAAGACTAATGCAGGCGCGGCACCAACATTGAACACTTCCGGCTATACCGTGATTGTGTTGTGGAAAGTTAGTACGCAAGTTTATGGCGCTCGCGTAGGTGATGCCTGATGCTAAACAGTAAAGCATTAGCAGCTAGCGTTAGCGCAGGGCCTGCGGTTTACGTTGAAGATGTATTCAGCACTTTCCTTTATACCGGCAACGGCAGCACGCAGACAATAACTAATGGGATTGATCTAAGCGGTGAAGGTGGATTAACGTGGATTAAAGGGCGTAGTGGAGCAACAGGACATCGGTTTACGGATACGGCTAGAGGTGCCACTAAGTCGCTGGAATCCAATAGCACCGCAGGAGAAGCAACTGAATCCACCGGGTTGACCAGCTTCAGCTCTACCGGCTTTGCTCTTGGCGCTGACGCTGACTACAGCACCAACGCTGCCACCTACTGCTCCTGGACCTTCCGCGAGCAGCCGAAGTTCTTTGATGTGGTGACTTTTACCTCTAATGGTTCTTCTAGTAATCGTCGGGTAGCGCACAATTTAGGGGCCGTGCCCGGTTGCATAATCATCAAGCGATTGAACACAACTGGTCAGTGGTATGTCTACCACAGAAGTCTTGGGCTTAATTCACGCTTATTTTTACATACTACAGATCCAGCAGACAGTCCCATAACTACGTTCGGCACAAGCAACCCAACCTCAACTGATTTTGGCTTCAATGAGCCTTCTAATTCAGGTGCAGGCGATACGTTTGTAGCTTACCTATTCGCGCACGATGCAGGGGGGTTTGGCACTGCGGGTACGGATAATGTCGTGAGTTGTGGGACGTTTAGCGGCACCGGATTTGTAAATTTAGGATGGGAGCCTCAATGGATAATGATTAAACCGTACAATCAAGTTTATAACTGGGAAATATATGACAATATGCGCGGGATGGGACAACCTGCTGGTTTTTCTAGCGGTCAAGTTTTAAGGCCAAATACAAGCGGGGCTGAGCCTGCTGGTGCTTCTGCTATCAGTTTTGAAGCTACTGGGTTCACGCAAACCTCTTTTGGCGCTAGCTATCCGTGCATCTACATCGCAATTCGTCGCGGGCCGATGAAGACCCCAACCGATGCGACAAAGGTGTTTAGTGCTCAAACGGGCACTGGAACAGGATCAACTAAAACAATTTCAAGCGTAGGTTTTAGTCCCGATCTATTTATTGGTGCAGCTAGATCTATCGGTTACGGGTTTGGATTCTCAGATCGGCTCCGTGGTTCTACAGTAATTCTTCAACCGTCGAATTCTGCAGCAGAAGTTGACAGGGCAGATTCAATAACTTCTTTTACGATGGATGGAGCTATTGTTGGTGCAGACAGCGGATCTGGCAACTTTAATATCGGTTCAGGAGGTGGAAGTCCGACTTATGCGTATCAGTTCTTCCGCCGCGCCCCCGGCTTCTTCGACGTGGTGGCTTATGCGGGATCACGATCAGCATTTGACGGCGGCTCAACGGCAATTTCGCACAATCTTGGTGCAACTCCAGAGTTGATGATTATTAAAAGTAGAACCAGTGGTAGTTATAATTGGAGCATTTATTCCACGCCTACCGGTAATACTGATTGGCTGTCGTTTGACGCTTTTGGTCCTAGTCAAAATAGTAATTTCTGGAATAATACTACACCCACTGCATCCATATTTACCGTTGGCTCAAGTACTTATGTAAATGTAACCGGGCAAAATTACATCGCCTACCTTTTTGCTTCATGTCCAGGCGTCTCCAAAATTGGAAGCTATACCGGTACTGGGACTACACAGCAAATCAATTGTGGATTTACAGCGGGCGCAAGATTTATTCTCATAAAGAGAGTAGATGGTGCTAGCGGCAGTAACTGGTACGTTTATGACACCGCAAGAGGCATTGTCAGCGGTAACGATCCGTACCTCTGGATGAACTCAACCGACGCTGAAGTAACCAACACCGACTACATCGACCCGCTGAGTTCTGGCTTTGAAATCAGCTCTACCGCTCCTGCCGCCATTAACGCAAATGGCGGTAGCTTTATTTTTCTCGCCATCGCCTGATCATCATGGAACTCCGCAACCGCACCACAGGAGCTGTCGTTAACGAACAGCAGTTCCGCGCCGATAACCGCAACACCTCATTCCCGCAACAACTTACTGCCGAGATCATCGACAGTTTTGGTTATGACCCAGTGTTAGAAGGGCCGCAAGCTACCACCATCCCGCCGTATCAATACAGCCAACGCGACGGCGTGGTTGAGATCAACGGCCAGTGGTTTACACACTACATCGCTGGGCCAGTATTCACCGATTACACCGATCCCGACGGCGTGGTGCATACCGCCGCAGAACAGTATGAGCAGTTCTGCTTTAGTAAAGATGCAG
>Ga0222712_10005178_pt1 | contig 13344 bp, 10 predicted proteins | sample C33_657DmetaG_FD_165043 | JGI IMG/M metagenome (GOLD analysis project Ga0222712, IMG submission 165043) | Estuarine water microbial communities from San Francisco Bay, California, United States - C33_657D | ecosystem: Environmental > Aquatic > Marine > Unclassified | place: USA: California...
GGCGCCATTTCAAAAACTGTCAACATGCCTGCAGAGGCAACAGTGGAAGAAATTGAAGAGTTGCACATGTTGTCATGGGAGCTCGGCTTGAAGGCTGTTGCGGTGTACCGCGACAACTGCAAAGTTGGTCAGCCTTTGTCAACAGCAAAGAAAGACGATGACTCCAAAGACTCCGGTGCCGGTGCTGCAACTGCAGTAGTGGAAAAGGTCATCGAGCGCATCGTCGCCCAGCCAGTGCGCCAGAAGTTGCCACGCTCACGTCGTGGTCGCACCTTTGAATTCCGCGTTGCCGATTGCAAAGGTTTCGCCACCATTGGCGAATACGAAGATGGTCGCCCCGGCGAAGTTTTCCTCACAGTGTCGAAGCAGGGAAGCACCTTGTCAGGCATCATGGACGCCTTTGCCAAGAGCATCAGCTACGGCTTGCAGTACGGAGTTCCACTTCGTGCATTCGTTGAAGCATTCACCAACATGCGCTTCGAACCAGCAGGCATGACCGACGATCCAGACATTCGCATTGCATCGTCCATCATGGACTACTTGTTCCGTCGCTTGGGCTTGGAATATCTCACCTACGACGAGCGCGTAGAACTCGGCATCTTCAGCCGCGACGAGCGTTTGCAGCCAACATTGCCAGGCGTCGACGAGACCATCGTTGAAACCAACAGTGGAAACGAAATGGTTCAAGATCCAAAGACCATTCCTTCTGCCGGTGAACTTGCCGATCAGATGAATGCAGGTCTTGCTCCGCTTGCACCAAGCACCGACCACTCACCAGCACAAGGCATCCCACGCGTCATTACGCACAGCGATGCGCCAATGTGCATGCAGTGTGGTGTGCAGATGCAGCGTGCCGGCTCATGCCATGCATGCCCATCATGCGGCAGCACCTCTGGCTGCAGCTGATAATTGAAGTGTTCTCGGCGCCGTATGTCACGCATATCGTGACGTTTTGCGCCGAGAAATTATGAAGTGAACAACTGAAGAACTGAAGTGGCCCTGAGAAATTTCTCGGGGCCACTTTTTTGTCTGCAACTTGAGAGCATCCAACAGATCTATTCGGTTACAGTTTTGTTAATGAGTTATGAAAGTGGTCTATGCGACGCATGTGGTGGACCCATTGCTGACTTTTCTGTTGATGACCTTTGTCCGCATTGTGGTTTGGTAATTGAACGAGAGGATTAATAATCGATTCCCCAATTCCAGTGGATCGTGTCATGATGCTTTAAGGCGATAAGGGAGCAGGCATGAAAAAATTACTATTGGTTATTGCCTTAGTCGTGATTGCTGCATGCAGTAACAATGGTTCTCGCGTAGGAGGAGCTGGCCCGCATGAGATGAGCGATGCGGCTATGACTACCGCAAACTTGAAAGGTGTGGCCGTCGCGAGAGAAGCAGCTCTCGCTGGCGCAGAAGTAGGTTGCGCGGCCCTGGCGCAAATGGTGGCACTTGCACAAGAGGCGGCTCAGGCAGGCGGCAAGATACAAGATGCATCTTGGCTGGCAGTTTGGAAGACCGTACGCGAACTGTGAGTTGATGTCGGTCCTCTGAAGAGCCTGTCTACTGAGTGGTCGGAGTACGGTGAAACGATGGAAGCGAAAATTCTGACGTGGAACTTGTGGTGGCAATTTGGTCCATGGCGTGAACGTCAGCCTGCAATTTTGTCGGTACTTCGCGAACAAGATGCCGACATCATTTTCCTTCAAGAGGCGTGGTCGCAAGAGGGTCAACCGAGCCAAGCTGAATGGCTTGCTAGTGAGCTGGGTATGTTTGTCGCTCCAACAGATGGTCTTCGTGTAGATGGTCGCGTCAGCTTAGGAAATGCAATGTTGTCGCGTTGGCCAATTGTGTCATCGCAAATTCATCGTTTACCAGACTCAACAGGAGCGCCTGGTTATCGGCACGCTATTGCCGCCATGGTCGAGACACCACAAGGTCGAATGTGGACGGTGTGCACGCACCTAGACCATCAATTCGATGCTTCACGGACGCGGATGGCTCAGTGTAAGGCGCTATGTGAAATTGTCGATCAGCTGCGGGTTGATCCGAAAAATGAAATGCCAGTACTGATGGCCGGTGACTTCAATTCAGTTCCAGACTCAGACGAAATTCGTATGTTGACGGGTCGTCGTGAACCAGCCGTTGAAGGTTTGGTCTTTACTGATCTGTGGGAAGTAGCTGGTGAAGGTAACGGGTGCACGTGGCGTCGTGGCAACCCGTATCTTGTTGACGCGAAGTGGCCAAACAGACGATTGGATTATCTGTTTGTGTCGTGGCCACGTCAGAAAGCTATTGGAAACCCATCGAGCATTTGGCTGGCGGGCGTAGAACCAGTTGACGGCGTGCAAGCTAGTGACCATGCTGCTGTGGTTGCCAATATTTATTTAGGTGAAGAGCTATGACGTCTTGACGCTTGGCCCTTTCCATGAAGTCATTTTTCCGCCTTTGGTTACCGCTGTGACAGTAAGTGCGTAGGTAACTTTCTTCTTGCCTGTCAATGTGGGTTTTACAGTTGCGCCTGATCTGACGTTGATTGTTTTTGTGATGGTTGAACCCGATTTCGATTTCAACTGCACAATGTATTTGGTTACCTGATTGATCGGTTTTGTCGCTTTGGGAGTGACCAACAACACCATGACCTTGGTTTTGTTTACTCCGACTTCTGCTCGCTGTGCAACGGCGCTCGTAGGCATCTTGCGAATGGGAACTGGTATGCCAATGACGTTTGAAGTAGGAACCGTGGTCGCGGTTGTAGCGGTAGTGGTGGTCGTGGCCGGAACAGTGGTAGACGGAACTGTGGTAACGGGGACTGTGGTGACTGGGGGTGAACTGTTAAATGGCACGTTCACAGGTGAAGTGGCCCAACCCATGTCGTCGCCTAACTGACCATAAGAGGATCCACCCCAGCACTTCATCGTTGCATCTGCCAAAAGTGCACATGTGTGCATATTCCCAGATGAAATTGAGGCACCGCCTGTAAGGCTAGATACTGCGACTGGAGCTGCGCGGTCGGTGATGCTTCCATCGCCAAGCTGTCCATATGTATTGCTGCCCCAGCAGCGTGCAGTGCCATTTGTAAGTACTACGCAAGTATGTCGATAGCCAGATGAAACCGAGGAAACGCCTGTAAGGCCAGGAACCAAAACCGGTGTATTTCTGTTGATGAGTGAACCATCACCAAGTTGTCTTTCCGCATTTATGCCCCAGCATTTCAAAGTTCCACCGGTAATGACTGCACATGTGTGAGCGCCTCCATACGGGCGGCTTGCCGAGATGGAAAGTACGCCGCTGAGGCCTGACACAGCTACGGGTGTGCTTGAGCTGATGTTCGTTGTGTTCCCCAATTCTCCGAGGGTGTTGTCACCCCAACATTTCACGGCTCCACCGGTGATGACCGCACACGAATGAAGGGTCCCCAGTGATAATGATTGAGCACCTGTCAGCCCAGTGACCTCGGTTGGTGTCTTGTTGTTGTTGCCTGTCGGCCCCTCGCCAATTGTCGTTCCATCGCCAAGTTGACCATTACCGTTGAACCCCCAACATTTAACTGTTCCACCAGTGATGATCGCACATGCATGTGTGTACCCAAGAGAGATCGACACAACATTGGTGAGGTTTGCAACGCTGACGGGAGCCGTACTATTGACGTCAGTGCCGTCACCAAGTTGCCCATAAACGTTGTAGCCCCAACATTTCACCGTGCCACCAGTAATCACTGCGCACGAGAAATGCTCTCCATTCGACACTGCTGCAACGTTGGTGAGTCCGGCGACGACGACGGGAAGTTGGCGATCGGATTGTGAACCATCGCCAAGTTGCCCAGCAACGTTGTAGCCCCAACACTTTACGGTTCCACCAGCTACCAGTACGCACATGTGGCTGTTTCCTGAAACTGCTTGTGTAGCACTGATGTTTGGCACGACAGCTGGAGTTGGTCGGTATGCGAAGGACCCATCACCAAGTTTTCCGCCCCATCGATCTCCCACACATTGAACGGAGCCACTCACGAGTAAAGCGCACGAGAAATCGGGCCCAACACTGAGTACAACAACATTCCCGAAACCCGTCAATGAGACCGGAGAAGATGAGTCGGTGGTTGTGCCATTACCAAATAGGCCCTTTTTATTTCTGCCCCAACACTTCGCCGCCCCACCCGGCAACACTGCACATGATGAGTTGCCCCCGACTGTCAATGTTGCAACACCAGTGAGAGCAGGCACTGCAACCGGTACAGAGGAATTGGTAGTTGTGCCGTCACCGAGTTGCCCGTAGTAGTTGTAGCCCCAGCACTTCACTGTGGAGTCTGTCAACAATGCGCACGAATGTAAATATCCGAGCGATAACGACACGACTCCTGTTAGTCCAGCTACAGCAATTGGCGTAGATGAGTCATCTAGGTAGGTGTCTGCGTTAGCGTCAATAGAGTTTCCGAGTTGTCCGTTTGAGTTATAGCCCCAGCACTTCACTGTGCCTCCCGTGATGACTGCGCACGAATGATAGTCACCGAGCGACAACGACACGACTCCTGTTAGTCCAGACACAGCAATAGGTGTAGCTGAGCTGTCTAGGTCGGTATCTGCGTTCGCGTTATTTGAGTTACCTAGTTGTCCGAAGTAGTTCATGCCCCAGCACTTCACTGTGCCTCCCGTGATGATTGCGCACAAATGCCGAGCCCCGGATATCAATGAGGTAACACCTGTTAGTCCAGCTACAGCAATCGGGGAAGATGAATTGTCCGGCCACGTATCTGCATCCGTATCAATAGAGTTGCCAAGTTGCCCGTCTATGTTCCAGCCCCAGCACTTCACTGTTCCACCAGTGATTGCGGCACATACATGCCTAGATCCCATCGCTAGCGATGTCACTCCTGTTAGGCCAGGCACCACCTGAGGAGAAGCTTTGTCAATGAAAGTGCCGTCACCGAGTCCGCCATCGTAGTTATAGCCCCAACAGCGGACTGTGGTATCGGCTAGTAGAGCACATGCCGAATTCTCACCGACGGAGACGCTCGCTATTGTCGGCTCGCCCAAAGCGTGAGCAGGGGGAGTCCACGCTTTGCCAACAACAACGGCAAATATTGCAACAGAGGCGACGACGAGAAGTCGGTAAAGGGAAAACCTCGACACAACAAGACGGAGGCGAATGGGCGATTGGGAATTATCGAATGTCTTCACATGTGAGTCTGTGCCTCATCATGAGATTTGTGTGGCGAAGTTGATCCAAATGACCACTGCAACGCAATGAATGACCACTTGATCTATGTTTAAAAGCTTCTTGACGCCGTTTGCCTGACGTAATGGGGTATTTCACGCTGAATAAGCAAATGAGTGTTAGATAATTGCGTTAGTTGCTTCGTTGAGCCCGTACTCATAAGCAAGCAGCGCTTTTTCTTTGTTGAAAAGATGTTGGGGAAGCGTCGCGATATGGGAGGTCGACTCCTTCGGAGCAAAAAGCAAAATACGCCCTGCATGCTTTTCTTGCCACTCTTTCATCTCGCGTCGCATTTTGCGTTCCACAAAAGAGCCAAACGGGCCAAACATTGCACCGGCAAGCGGGGCAACAACAACAAGAGTTTCCGATGGGTGAGCCCAGTCAACGCTCACGCCCGAGCGAACGCCTCCGTCAATGTAGAAATGTTCGCCGAGTTTCTGAGGTGCGAGTAAACCAGGAACTGCTGACGATGCTGCAACAAGTGATGACAATGGGAAATCAGATGCACTGAGTTCAGTTCGGCGTAATTGAGGAAGTTGGCAGGCAACAACATGAACCAATGCATTGTTCGCTTTTCCAAACACCTTTTCTGCTGAGGCAGCAAGCACTCCCGATTTCGGATTCGGGAATCGGGGAATAGGAAGAGTAGCCAGCGCACTGAAGGGAACTCCTAATGCCGTAGCAGCTGCAACCCATGAACCTGCAGAAGTTCCCAGCATGGGGCTTTGTGTTAAATCGACGCCCCTCTTGCGCAGACCATCAACCACGCCCATTCCATACCCAATGCCGAAGAGGCCACCGCCACCAAAGACACCGGAAAACTGCGGACGGTGGGTCATCTCCTAATTCTCGGCGCAATTTGTTGCAAAAAACGGTACATACGGCGCCGAGAACACTCCTGTTAGTTCCAGGCGCAGGGCATGCGCTTGATGCCATTGATGAAGTTGCTCTGCAACATTGCTGGCTCACCAGTAATGCGCATCTTGGGAAGACGACGACGAATTTCATCGAACATCACCGCAATCTCTCGGCGTGCAAGGTTTGCGCCCAAGCAGAAGTGTGGGCCACCGGCACCGAACCCAATTTGCGATGGCTGCGGAATGCGCAAAACATCGAACAAGTGTGGGTTGGTGAAGACACTTTCGTCACGGTTGCCCGAGTTGTACCACATCACGAGTTTTTGGCCTTCCTTAATCTGAAAGCCATTGATGTCGGTGTCTTGTGTTGCCGTGCGGCGGAAGTGAATCACGGGTGATGCGTAACGCACAATTTCTTCAACAGCAGTTTTGGTGTTCTTGTCGAAGTCATTCCACCAAATGTCACGCTGGTCGGGGTGGTCGGTGAGAAGTTTCATGCCATGGCTAATGGCATTACGCGTTGTCTCGTTTCCAGCTACCACGAGCAAGATGAAGAACGAACCAAACTCTTGAGTGGTGAGGCGCTCTCCATCAACTTCTGCATGCATCATCACTGAGGTGATGTCGTCTACTGGGTTTTGCAAGCGATCTTCACCCAACGCTTGTGCATAGTTGAACATCTCTAAGCCGGCCATGAGAAGGTCGTCGATGCTGGTGACGAGTTCTGGGTCGCCAACACCAAGGATGGTGTTGGTCCACTTGAAAATTTGTGCAAAGTCGGCGCGGGGAATGCCCATCATTTCGCAAATGATTTCGAGTGGGAATGGGGCGGCGATTTCATTTACGAAATCGCATTCACCGTTGGGAAACTTTGCGATGATGTTGTCGACAAGTTCAGTTGCCTTGTTTGTGACAAAATCTTCAACGCGCTTAATTTCTTTAGGTGCGAACCCTTTCGAAACAATGGAACGCAAACGGAAGTGCTTAGGGTCATCCATTGCAATGATGGAGCCAAAGAATTCGTTGAGTTCCACGGTGAGGTCGGCAATGTTTGAACCTTTGCCGCTGCAAAATAGTTCAGGGTGGCGACTCACATGCCAAATGTCGTCATGACGTGTGAGAGCGATATAGCCAGGGCCCCGTGGAATGGGGGAGTCTTCAAATTCCCACTCTTCGAAAAACTGGAATGGCGATTCTTGGCGCAACGTATGAAATGCTCCTTCGCGATATGCACGATCTTTCGCCCAAAACTCTGGGTTTGAGATATTGATTTCGGAGAGGGGTACCTTGGCAATATTCATGTACCCGATGGTAGGGCGGATCATGCACATGCGAGAACTCTCTGCGAACATATATCGGTGAGTTTTTCGAATGTTGACCCTGAACCGTTACATGAGTTCACCTTTTTTGTTGATGCAGAAACGTATATGTCTTATGGCGGAGAGCTCGATGCCACCGAGCAAGACCTGCACGATTTAGGAATTGAAGGTGTCGACATTCCTCGCGGATACGCAAGTGACCTGGGGGATCGGATACCCATCAGAGTGCGGGCAACTGCGCGGGGGTTGAAGGCGTACGCCCGGCTTATTCACCTGCATGATCCCCTGCAACTAGAAGAGATGCAGCGGGTGATCTCCGGCACGCAATAGTTGGGCTTGGAGCACAACCTTACCGCTGGGTAAGTTATGGGGGTGCCCGTTCGGGGCCGCATCACACACAGGGGTAGTTATGCCAGAAGCAGTCATCGTCGCCACCGCTCGTAGCCCAATTGGGCGTGCAATGAAGGGTTCGCTCATCGATTTGCGACCCGACGATATGAGTGCACAAATTGTGCGCGCACTCATGGCAAAAGTTCCGCAGGTGAAGCCATCTGATGTGGAAGATCTCATGCTGGGTATTGGTCAGCCCGCAGGTGAAGGTGGATTCAACATTGGTCGTATGGTTGCCATACTTGCTGGCCTCGACGATGTTCCTGGTGTCACCGTGAACCGTTACTGCTCTTCATCATTGCAAACCATTCGCATGGCTGCTCATGCCATTCGCGCCGGAGAGGGCGACTGCTTTATTGCTGCAGGTGTTGAAACAGTGAGCCGATACGCATCGGGTGCGAGCGACGTTGCGCCAAACCCCATTTTTAAAGAACCAGGTGCACGCACGCGCACACGTTCTGAAGGCGGTCATGGAGCATGGACTCCACCAGTTGGTTTACCCGATGCATACATTGCAATGGGTCAAACTGCAGAGAACGTGGTGGAAGTAGAAAAAGTTTCGCGAGAAGATATGGACCACTTTGGTGTGCGTTCACACAACCTCGCAGTAGCGCATCAGGAAAATGGTTTTTTCGAGCGTGAAATTACGCCGCTTACTTTGCCCAACGGCACGGTCGTTTCAAAAGACGACGGTCCACGTGCAGGCACCACCTATGAAGCGACATCACAGTTGAAGCCAGTGTTTCGCCCCGACGGTTCAGTAACAGCCGGAAATGCTTGCCCATTGAACGACGGTGCAGCAGCAGTCATGGTGATGAGCGATACCAAAGCAAAGCAACTTGGTCTCACGCCACTTGCTCGCATTGTGTCGAGTGGCGTGTCGGGCTTGAACCCCGAGATCATGGGCCTTGGTCCTATTGAAGCGTGCCGTCAGGCCTTGAAGCGTGCGGGCATGACCATCGATCAAATTGATTTGGTGGAAATTAACGAAGCATTTGCTGCGCAAGTTCTTCCGTCAGCAAAGCATTTGGGTATCCCTATGGAGAAGCTCAACATTCATGGTGGAGGTATTGCACTTGGTCACCCGTTCGGTATGACGGGTGCGCGCATCATGGCAACTCTCATCAATGGTTTGCAATGGGAAGACAAAACTTTCGGCATGGAAACCATGTGTGTTGGTGGCGGTCAAGGCATGGCAATGATTGTGGAGCGCCTGAGCTAATTGATGCGTTAGAGCAAGTGGTGCTTACGTGCCATCATTTGCGCAGTTACCGATATCAGCAACATCAAGCCTGCCGCAACAATAAAAGTTGTTGCGGGTCCATAGCGTCCGTAGAGCAATGGGCTTGTGAATGCCATCAGCGATGCAGCAACAAGGTTGCTCGCACCCGACAAACCCTGTGCGGCTGCTGCGCGTCCTGGTGGTGCAGCCGCGGCCATTGTTGCCTGTGATGCAGGAACAGAAATGGCCTGGAATACGCCTTCCACCATAGAAACGATGATGATGGCAACTGGCGCAGTAAATAGTCCGTAGCTTCCCGTTATGGGGCCGACAATAAAGATGGCATACAGCGCGACGCGCAGAGCACCCCATTTGTCAGCGAGTTTTCCGCCGTAACGCGAGAGCAAAACAAAAGGTAATCCATACAGCAAAAACGAGAGACCCACAATGAAATTGCTTGCTCCGCGGTCGGTGAGGTAGCGGTCCCACAATGCGTCGTAAACACCAACAGGTAAGAAGAGGCTCATGGTGGTGAGTGCAGCAATGCGCACTCCGGGAAAACGGAACAGGGTCAAACTGATTTTGCTTGACTCTGAGTTATGTTCGAGTTGAGGTAAATGTTTCACCGACAAAATGAGCGCCGCAAAGAGCGCTATTCCAGCAAAAACAAGAAACGTTGAGCGCAGCCCCAATGGGCCAAGCAGTATTCCGCCAAGGAATGGTCCGCCCACAATTCCTGCAGTTTCCATACCTGCGAGCCGGCCGAGCCGTTCGGCTGCTCTGCTTTTGTCGAGGTGTGCCGCTACTGCGCGCGCTGCAGGTTGTGTGCATCCGAAGGAAACCCCGACAATGGCGCGAGCAATGATGAACTGCCACAAGGTGTTACCAAAGGCAAAAAGAACTGAACCACAACATGCAAAAAGCAAACCGAGAACCATGAGGTTTTTGGGTTGACGTGAATCGGCATAGGGGGCTAAAAAAACTTGAGTGATGAGCCCCACGAAGAATCCGCTACCAGCAATGAGCCCTAGGCCGGCGTCGCCGAATCCGTATTTATCTTGAAGGTCGCTGAGTGCGGCAAAAATGATGGAGTTCGATACTGCCGTTGCAAAGACAGCAAACATCAAAACGTTGATGGTTGCGGTATCGCGTTCTTCCTTACTGTGGTGTTTCGCAGTAGTCATGAAAAGTCTTTAGCGTTGTGAAGCTTCACGCAACACAGCTTCATTGAACGTTGGCCAGTACTCCATGCCCCATTCAGTGAAGTCGCGATTTGCAAGCATCACGCAAGCAACGTCGGCAACAGGGTCGACCCACAAGAAAGTGCCGGTGCCGCCGAAGTGGCCCCACGTTGCGCCGCTATTGCTTGGCGCGGTCCAATGCGGTTGCTTGGTTCCACGTAGTTCTGGCCCTAAGCCCCATGGGCATGGGTCGAATCGGCCGAGACCCGGAACAACGCCTTCGAGGCTGGGGAACTGAGTAGTGGTGACTTCGCGTACTGTTTCGCGCGACAAGAGAGTGGGGCGACGCAACTCGGCTGTAAAGAGTGCGCAATCAGCAATGTTGCTGCGCACATCTTTGGCGGGGGAGCCCTCGAGCACTGTTGCAGTGAGGTTCAATGGCACGCACACGGCTTCATGTAAATATTCATCGAAGGGCATCTCTGCATGTTGTGCTATGTGGTCGGCCAACATTTCGATTCCCGTGTTGGAATAAATGCGTTTGCGTTCAGGTGAGGTAATGGCATTCACGCCATCGAAGGAATAGCCGCCGGCATGGCACAGCAAGTGACGAACGGTGCAACCTTCTTGGCCAACGGGGTCGGCAAGCGAAATGGTTCCATCTTCAACGGCAATCATTGCAGCCCAGGCAGTGAAGAGTTTGCTCACAGACGCAATGCGTACTGTTTTTGCAGTGTCGCCGTGGGTGAAGGTTTCACCGCGCCTGTTGATGACTGCGACCGCACAAAAGTCGACAGGCCAGGTATTGAGAAGGGAAAATGAAGAAAGTGTTTGAGTCATAGTGTGAGCAAAGCTCTATGCGTTCAGATTAGAACGAATGAGCTCGGCAACACGGAATGCCAAATCGAGCGACTGGCGGCCATTCAATCGGGGGTCGCACACTGTTTGGTAACGGTCGTCAAGATCGGTGTCGCTCAAGGCATCGGTGCCACCTAAGCATTCGGTGACCGCATCGCCAGTGAGTTCAATGTGAATACCACCAGGCCATGTGCCTTCAGCGCGGTGCGCACGAACGAAGCCAGCAATTTCAGTAACGATGTCTTCAAAACGACGTGTTTTGCGACCACCAGTGGAAGTAATGGTGTTGCCGTGCATTGGGTCGCATGCCCACACCACGGGGTGGCCAGCATCGCGTACAGCACGCAAAAGCGGGCGCAGTTTGTCTTCCACGTCATTAGCGCCCATACGGGCGATGAGAGTGAGTCGGCCCGGAATGCGGGTGGGGTTGAGTGCTTGGCAGATCTCAATAACGAACTCTGGGGTAGCAGTAGGGCCTACTTTGCAGCCGATGGGGTTGTGTACGCCACGCAAGAATTCAATGTGTGCACCATCGAGTTGACGTGTGCGCTCACCAATCCACAACATGTGTGCAGAGCAGTCGTACCAGTCGCCAGTAAGTGAGTCTTGGCGGGTGAGGGCTTCTTCGTAACCCAAGATCAGTGCTTCGTGTGATGTGAACACGTCGACTTCGTGCAAGTTTGAATTGTTTTCGGTGTCGACGCCGCAGGCGCGCATGAAATGAAGTGCACGTTCAATTTCATTTGCGAGGTCTTCATAGCGTTTGCCTTCAGGAGAAGAGCCAACAAACTCTTGGGTCCATGCGTGAACGCGGTTGAGGTCGGCAAAACCACCTTTGGTGAATGCGCGTAAGAGGTTGAGTGTGCTTGCCGATTGGTGGTACGCCTGAATCAAACGTTCGGGGTTGGGTTGGCGAGCTTCTTCAGTTGCTGCTTCATTGTTGACAATGTGCCCGCGGAAAGAGGGCAACATGAGGTCGCCTACTTTTTCGAAAGGCTGTGAACGTGGCTTGGCGAATTGGCCAGCCATACGGCCCACCTTCACTACGGGAACTCCCATTGAGTAGGTGAGTACTACGGCCATCTGCAAAATGACACGCAGTTTTTCGCGAATGTTGACCGCAGAAAACTCATCGAAACTTTCGGCGCAGTCGCCGGCCTGCAACAAGAAAGCGTTGCCAGCAGCAACGTGCCCCAGGGCAACTTGAAGGTTGCGAGCTTCGCCGGCAAACACCAAAGGCGGATAGGCAGATACCTGTTTCAATGCGCCCAAGAGAGCTGCATCGTCGGGCCACGCTGGTTGTTGCTCAGCGGGGAACGTGTGCCAAGAATCGGGAGACCAGGTACGTGCCATAAGGGTTTTTAGCGTAGTAAGAACAATGCCGAATTCGGCAATGAATTAACGAGCTTTAGGGGATTGGGTTAGGCGGCAGGGTTAAGCGGCATAGATGCGTTCAGCATCTTCACGCAAACCAATGACCGCGCGACTCACCAAGCGACGAGCAGCTTCGGCAGTGACGCCCAAGGCTTCGCCCACTTCGCGAAACGACTTGCGCTCGCCGTCGAGAAGCCCAAAGCGAGCTTCTACTGCGTAACGTGCGCGGTCGTCGAGGGTGCCCAGCAGTTCATCGAGCAACTCGCCATCAACAAGTGCCATAACGGCATCTTCAGGAGTGCCCTGGCCGTTGTCCATGAGGTCGCCCAATGTGGCGTCGCCATCGTCGCCAACAGTTTTGTCGAGCGAGACAGGAGTGGTGAGGCGGTGCAATTCGGCGTTGCCAATGTCGAGGTTTTCGCCATCGCCTGATGACTGGCGAAGTGCTGCGCGCAAGCTTGCTGAACGGTCACCAGGAATACGAATGAGGCTTGCCTTTTGGTCGAGTGCACGACCAATGGCTTGACGAATCCAGAACGTTGCGTAGGTGGAGAACTTAAACCCGCGGCGCCAGTCGAATTTGTCTACTGCGTGCTCAAGACCGAGGTTGCCTTCTTGAATGAGGTCGAGAAGGTCCATGCCCTGTGGCAATGGGTAACGGCGGGCAATAGAAACAACGAGTCGCAAGTTGGAGCGAATGAAGTGGTCTTTTGCTACTGCAGCGGCCTTCATGTCTTTGCGTACAGCGGCGGTCTTTTCGCCAGCTTCGTACAAAGCAGCAGCTTCGCGGCCTTTTTCAATGGCCTTCGAGAGGGTGCGTTCATCTTCGGCAGTGAGGAGGGCTACTTTGCCGATGTCATTCAAATAGAGACCAATTGCGTCGTTCATGTTCTTTTCCGGTTTCGTTAAGGGGGTATTCAGGGGGTCGTTGC
>Ga0222712_10005179_pt1 | contig 13344 bp, 15 predicted proteins | sample C33_657DmetaG_FD_165043 | JGI IMG/M metagenome (GOLD analysis project Ga0222712, IMG submission 165043) | Estuarine water microbial communities from San Francisco Bay, California, United States - C33_657D | ecosystem: Environmental > Aquatic > Marine > Unclassified | place: USA: California...
TTTTGTATGGTATATTTTCTACAGAAAATTGACCAAAAAAATGGAGAATTTTATAAGAGGATGAAAGTTTGATTTAGAAAATCGAAACTTTTCTATTGAGGGTAAAAAAAAATAATTAAAAAAATGTAAATTTTTAATACCGGTTACGGTCAATATCAGGACTTCTATTCATTCCAGGTCGAGCTCCAGCAGTACGTTCCTCTGCTTCTTTTACAACCAAGGGCTTTTTGCCAAGAGAGATATCATTCATGCTTTCAATTGCATCCTTTGCTTCTACACTATTAGGCATATCGATAAAACCAAATCCTTTGCTTTTTCCAGTTTCTTTATCCATAGCCACTTTTGCAGAATTTACCTTTCCAAATTTCTCAAAAATCTCTTCCAATTCAGCATCATCCAAATCATAAGGTAAACCGGCTACAAATATTTTCATTTTAGTAATTTTTGTAAATGTACAGAACTTATCTCGTTAAAACCAGCTCAATTTTTGATGAAATTACTTATCGATCGTAGAGAGAAAATGGTACATAAGTTTTGAAAACCTAGGATAGGAATTGAGAAAAACACTCCTATAAAAGCAAAAAATTAATGCAATAAATTTAGTGCCTTAATTGGAGTACAATGTTCAGAAAGGATTTGAACCTTATTACCAATTTTAATAATTGTTATACTGCAGCGCTGGTTTTCATTGAAAGTAACTCCTTTGTAAATACCCTTTCCTATCCAGCGGGTACTCACTACAGCGGTGTTTTCAAACAATTTAACCTTGTATTCTATTCGCTCAGCTGAATCAAGCAGGTAGTCTGAAGAACCAGCAGTTTCAACAAGATTGATTCTGGTAAAGGTACCGCCAGACTGAGTAAAATAAATATAAGCTGGAGCTAATACTGAATCAACAATCGAGAAATTTTTTCCTTTCCAACCCTCATCAAATCTTTTAACCACAGCAATTGCTTCCTCCTCTGTGATAGGAGTTTGCTTTTTTTTGCAGGATATTCCTACAACAAGACTAATTAAAAATAGGGTAATAATACGTTTCATAAAGTGCAAATATAATCAGCCTAAAATAAAAAGTAAGATTTAATCAGTAGGTTTTGAGGGCTAAATTTATAAAGTAGTCACCCGCCAGCTTCTTTCGAAAAGCTCCCCTGCATTCAGGTATTCAATCCCCTCCTTTTCAGCCAAAACCTTCGTACTATCAACACTATCAGCGATTCCGCACCAAGGTTCGATACAGATAAAATTGGCGTCTTTAGCAGCCCAAATTCCCAAATAAGGAAAGCCTTTGAAAGAAAAGCTAATACCCCCTGAATCTAGGTCGGATTTAATCTGCACCTCATCTGACTCAAGATGCTTCAACACAATGGCATCTTTAAAAAATAAAGATTTCGATAATTTTAATTCATTCCTATTTTCTAATAAAGGAACTGAATCACTTTCAATCAAACCGTCTGGACTGATTGGCCAACGACCAGCCATTTCATTTTTATTGAAGGATAAATAGTAATCATCATAATCTAATTTATCGGTAAGGGGTAGTCGAAATGCCGGATGTCCACCTACTGAAAAATACATTCCTTCATTTCCCTTATTTTTAACTTGATAACAAACGGACAGGCTGGTTGATGAAATGGTATAAATCAACGAAAAATTAAATTGAAAAGAATACACTTGTAAACTATGCTCATCAGACTGTAATTCAAAATGAATTGAGGTAGCGCTATGGCTAAGCACCGTAAACATCTTTTCTCTTGCAAAGCCATGCCGATTCATAGTATAGCTTTTGCCATTCAAAAAATATTGATTATCCTTTAAAGTACCCACTATTGGGAATAAAACTGGAGATTTCTTTCCCCAATACGAAGCATCCCCACTCCAAATATATTCTAGCCCTGTCGTTTTATTAAATAAGCTACTCAGCTCTGCTCCCATTGGATTTATTTGTACCCGCAGCACATCATTTTCGATAGTATACATGAATAAGCTAATAGATTAAAAATTGAGGTAATTAGGTTTTATTATTAAAATTCAAACTACTTATTCTTCAATAAAATCTAATTCTTTACCAAATGTTTCATTGGTAAAGAATAATGAAATCAATCCAATAACCAAAACGATTACACCGGTAACCCAGGCAGCAGTAACATAGTTATTAAGCATTGAACTTCCTCTCAAGAATTGAAAAAGCATTAATATTAATGGAAGAAACCCTCTTACAAGATTAGGTATAGAAATTGCAGCAGTAGCTCTAAGATTAGTTCCAAATTGTTCAGCACTCATAGTAATATACAATACGGAGATTCCTGAGCCAAAGCCCAGCCCCATGCAGATTAAATACAAGTTGAAAGCAGTTCCACCACCTTTTAAAGCAAAGAATAAGATGAAAAAAAATGATAAGATGGCGTAGAAAATAAGCAGCGTTTTTTTTCGGCTTTTAATCATATTACTCAAAAAACCAGCACCCATATCTCCAAAAACCAATGCGACATATTGAAGCATCAATGCCTTAGGCTGATCAAAATTAATGATGCCAAACCTAGTAGCAAATTCATCAGAAAAACTAATTAGCAAACCAATCACATACCATACAGGTAAACCAATGGTAATCGCTCTTAGGTACCTAAAAAAACGTTCTCGATTCATCAGAATCATCATGAAATCTCCCATTTTAACCTGTGCATTTTTAGCAGTATCATATAACCTACTATCCAACACCCTCACTCTCAAAAATAATAATGCAATCCCCATAGCACCTCCTATAAAATAGCAGAGGCGCCAGTTTTCATTACTCAAATAATGAACAAAATAAGCTGTCACTGTCCCCATTACACCGCTGGTTGCAATAATAGCAGCTGCAATTCCACGCTTTTCCTTAGGCAATAATTCACTAGTAAGGGTTATACTAGCACCCAGTTCACCTGCCAAACCTAGTCCAGCTATAAATCGAAGAAATGTATACTGATCAATATTGGTTACAAATCCATTCGCAATAGTTGCCAAAGAATAAAGACATATTGAACCAAACAAAACATTTTTTCTGCCTTTTTTATCACCAATGATGCCCCAAATAATTCCGCCAATGGTTAGGCCAAGCATCTGCCAGCTGATAATATTTTCACCAATATTTTTCATGTCAGCTACAGACACCCCTAAGTCTTTAAAACTTGATTTTCGGACAATACTAAAAAGTAAAAGATCATAGATGTCAACAAAAAAACCTAAAGACCCAACTATCACAGGAAGGGAAAATAGACCATACTGCTTTTGATTCATACCTTATAAATAGGAGTAAAATGGATAAAATATATGAAAGTTGAAATTAGAGCAATTATTGGACCTGAGAAAAAGGTTTTTTAAAAGGAGCTTTTACAGCCAAAATATTCCAAATAACTGAATTGGATAGCAGCTTTCATTAATCAGCAATCATGGATGATTTTAGGTGATTTCTAATATGCTTTTGACAGAAGGGCATAAATATTGTACCTTCAATCAAATTGACCGAATATATTCGTCATAAAACCTATGTATTGGAAACGGATCTGTTAGTTTTCCAATTACATCAAATTAAAACAATCAGTATAGATTATGGCTAAATCACAGGAAACCTGGAGTAAAAAAGAACGAGAAAAGAAGAAACAAAAAGACAAAAAGGACAAAGAAGAAAAAAAACAAGAAAGAAAGGATAGTGCCAAAGATGGAAAATCTTTTGACGATATGATTGCCTATATAGACGAAAATGGAAACCTTTCCTCCACTCCTCCCGACCCTAGAAAAATGATCAAAATAAATGTGGAAGACATCGAAATTGGAGTTCCTAAACAAAAGCCATTCGACCCTGCAGATTTAATCAGAAAAGGCACTGTTACATTTTTTAATGAATCAAAGGGCTATGGATTTATTAAGGACCTCGAATCACAAGAAAGCGTATTCGTTCATATGAATGCTTTTCAAGACAATATCAAAGAAAATAGTAAAGTCACTTTTGAAGTTGAAATGGGACCAAAAGGAGCCAATGCAATCAATGTAAGACTAACGGTTTCATAATTTTAAAACGATATTTTATAAGAAAAATAATACTTAGATTTTCCTACTAGTTATCTATGAAATTTTGGATTTTCTTTTTCTTTACAGCAATTTTATTAGGATGCAACCAGCGGAGTAACCAAAATCCTCATATTTTGATTGTCACTTCTTTTGGAGATATAGAAGCTGAACTTTTTCCAAAACAAGCCCCCAAAACAGTAGCTGCCTTTCTGTCTTTCATTGACTCAGGCTATTATAATAACAGTTCATTTTACAGAGTATTGTTACAGGAAGGATTTAGTACAGATGCCAATACAGGTTTGATACAAGGAGGTATTTGGAAAACAACAGATGCTCAACATCCTTTCGTTGGGGGGATTGAACACGAGCCTACCACTATAAGCCGATTAAGTCACACCAGTGGTACACTTTCTCTAGCAAGATTATCACCTGGAACAGGAAATACTGAATTTTTTATTTGCATTGGAGATCAAACGCAGTTTGACGAAGTAGAAAATAATGATCCCGGGTACGCTGCCTTTGGAACAGTTGTTAATGGAATGGACATAGTTAGAAAAATTCAATTGCAAAAGCAACAGAAACAAGAATTTTTAGATAAAGTGATTATTCAAAAAATAAAAAGATTGTAAAATTTATTTCTATAAATAATACAATCTTTCCTTCAATAGAATAATGAGTGAAGGGGCAATAGGGAAGGAAAAAATTATCCTTTAAAAATATCATTTAACACGCCCGCCAAATGTACTCCCCCTTTTAATAGCTGTTGATTCAGAATAGAAACATAATTGAAATTATATCGGTATTCCAGTCGCTGATTAGGCTGCTTTATATCACTATAAATTTTTTCTGACAACTGATAAGACTGAATAATCCATTCGCTAAGTGGTTCTTGCTGCCAAGTTTTTATTTGTGTAGAATTAGTATGATTAATGGCAGTACTATACTCAGTATAACTCAGCTGCTGAAAAAGAATTAACTGATCATCCCAAATTTGATGTAAATTCTTTGGGTCACTAAACCAGTTCACTTTTATTTTATTGCCCCCTAAATCTTCAAATCTACCTGCATGCAAGGGTTGATGAATATCCCCAACAAAATGAATGAGCAATTTTAAATAAAATATTTTGTTTTCTTTAGATAACTTTTTGCTCTTGAGTTCCTTCACTAAAAAATTAATACGGGTATATACATCTACCGCAGTATCCTGGCTCAGGTAGGCTTTTAATTCAGTTGACGAAAGTCCTCCTTTTAAATTAATATAATGCCAACTGCTTATATAGTTAAAAGAAGTATCCGACTTAATAAAATCAGCCCAATTACTAGCCATTGCTATAGACTCTGTCCCTAAAATTTTTCTGATTTCTTTTCTTGCATTCTCGGTTAAATAACTTTCAGCGATATGACCTACAATCCGATGCCCCTCTACTCCCCATGCAAATGATGCAAATGGAAGATAGCAACAAAACAAATTGAACAGCAATTTTTTAAAAAAATGGATTTTCATAAGAATATTTTTAGTCTAGAAAGTTAGAAAAGTAAGTTCAAAATTAAGCTAAAGCATGTATAAATGGTTATCAAAGGTTTTATTTTTCAATGCATGACAGTAGAAATAGTTTTATATTCAGCAAATTCATATTAATTTAGCCTTTAAAAAAAATTATGAAAAAGATATTTTTTCTATTCTCGATTACTTTGAGCAGTTTGAGTTTTGCTCAGACATTGGTAACTCCTCAACCGAGTACTACCCAAATCATCAAGCAGAATTTCGGTTTATCTTCCATCGAATTGAATTACTCTAGACCCAATGCAAAGGGGCGTGTTATTTTTGGAGATTTAGTTCCCTTTGAAAATGTATGGCGCACAGGTGCTAACTCAGCTACCACCTTAACCTTTGGTGAAGAGGTTACTATTGGTGATAAAAAAGTTGCTGCAGGCAAATATGGATTACTTTCTATCCCTAGCAAAAACAATTGGATACTTATTATCAGTAAACAATTAGATGTAACCTCTCCTTCAGCCTACAAAGCAGAGAGCGATGTAGTGAGGATAAATTTAACCCCTGTTGCAATGGCTAATAAAGTTGAAACTTTTACAATGCAATTTGCTAATGTAAAGTCTAGCAGCTGTGAGCTGAATCTTCAATGGGAAAACACCTCGGTTTCATTACCTATCTCCACTGATGTAGATAGTAAAGTAATGAAACAGATTGAAAATATTATGACCAAAGACAATCTGCCTTATTATAATGCCGCAATGTATTACATGGAAAGTGGTAAGGATTTAAAACAAGCTTTGAGTTGGTTTAATAAAGCAACAGAACAAAGTCCAACAGCCTATTACATGTTTTACCAAAAAGCAAATTGCTTAGTTAAATTAGGCAAAAAAGAAGAAGCTATTGCTACAGCAACCAAGTCTTTAGCATTAGCAAAAGCTGGAAAAAATCCAGATTATGTGAAACTAAATGAAGACTTACTAAAAACGCTGAAATAATAATTTACGCTAATAAAAAGAGGCCAAAAAATTTGCATCAACTGCATTTTTTGGCCTCTTTTTATTTTTATGCTTACCTACTATAATCTATAGTTAAATGAAAACGCTTTGTGGCTTAAACTAATATATTTGTTCGTCGTAAGGTAAAGAAACCGATGGTTGTTTTTTTGATAAAAAACTATTTCTCCAAGCAACAATTGCTGCTGCTATACTCAACAAAATTAAAAGAGATAACCCTTTAGAGAGGTCAGTTTTTTCAGAGATCATACCGATGATAGATGGGCCTGTAAGAAAACCGATTAATCCACCTGTGGTGACCATAGCAAAACCTTCTACCGTACTAACTCCGGGTATATTTGCAGAAGCCGTAAACAAAACCGGCACGATACAAGAGCATCCTAATCCTATTAAAACATATCCTACAATAGCAATTAAAACTCCCGGAGAAATCACTACAATCAAAAATCCAAGAGCCGCCAATAAACTACCTACAATGACAACTTTTTTACTTCCTATTGATGGAATTAACTGGTCTCCATTTAGCCTTCCAATCGTCATGGCAATACTAAAACCTGCATAGCCAAGGCTCACTAATTCTTTAGGAGAATTTAAAATCTCTTTAAAATAGATGGCACTCCAATCTGCCACGCAACCTTCTGCCATAAAAACAACCATACAAATAAATGAGATGCCTAATATAGCCAGTGAGGGTAATTTAATTCCTGATCCAGAATGGATAATATCTGTATTTCCCAATAATAGATTTCTACTAGAAAAAATGACGGCAATAATTCCAGCAGCCACGAGGACGATCTGCCACCCAGAGACTAAATGAAGTGAAAATAGCAAAACGGCTAAACCTGCGCTCACTGCACCCCCTAGGCTATACATGCCATGGCAGGTACTCATTAAAAGGCGATTGTGTTTTTTTTCCATTATATTAACCGCAGCGTTCACAGCTAATCCATTCAAAAAACTAAATAAACCATAAAAATATAGACAACACCAAAACATCATTCGGTTGACTGAATTTATTTGCAAAATCATAATCAAGCAAACAAAATAAAAGCCATTTAACATCCATTTGCCTATAGTGATTTTACTGAATACCCTCGTTGAAAGTAACATGCCAGTTATAGCACCGAGTGGAGAAAGTAAAAGGGATAGACCAAGGCTACCATCAGTAAAACCTAACCTTTCTTTAATACCTGGTATAGAAGCAACCCAAGTGCCGAACAATAAACTAGACGTAGAAAATAAAAATCCTACAGCAAGTGCAGGTTTAAATTTAATAAAGGAATTAATATTTTTAATCATCAGTATTCTCAAAATTACAATATTTAGCCAATAAAACTTAGGCTAAAAATTCGTTTGGGAAATTATAAGAAGATTAATAAAAAAATAAAGAACTTGACTATTCTTAGCTTAATTTAGAGATTCAATTGTTTACTGACTGGTATCAACAAATAAAATCCAACTTTATAAAAGGATGAAAAGACGCGATTTAATTTATTTACTATCTACCGTTTCGCTTGGATTTAATTTTAAAAAAGCTGAAAAGGAAATCCAACCCAGTCGAGGAACCTTTGCTATTGATGGTAACCGAATTCGTTTTTATAATGCAGCAATTAAAAAACGATTTAGTATGCTAATGATTGCAGACACTCATCTTTTTACAGATGACCATCGCGGTGAGCCTTATCAGCAATATAGTGGTCGAATGGCAAAGGCTTACAATCAAACAAAAAATTTTGAAACCGGCGAAGCAACCTTTCCTGCAGCTTGCTTTCAACAATCATTAAGTATTGCAAAAAAAGAAGGGGTATCATTAGTCGCACTAATCGGTGATATCCTTAGTTTTCCTTCTGAAGCCGCTGTGGAATGGGTAAGTGAACAAATGAAAAATACTGGTCTACCCTATCTCTATGTGGCAGGCAATCACGACTGGCATTATGAAGGAATGTCTGGTTCACTTGAAAGTCTTCGCAAAACATGGATACGGCAACGCCTCCAACCACTTTATCAAAATGACCATCCACTAATGACCGTAAGAGAAATAAATGGAATGCTTTTGGTAGCGATTGACAACTCTAATTACGAAATACTACCCGAACAGCTTTCATTCTTTCAAAAACAGTTAGCTAGTAAATTGCCTGTATTATTAATGATTCATATTCCATTATACGCTCCAGGCAGACCGGTAAGCTTTGGTTGTGGTCATCCTGAATGGGGAGCAAAGGCTGATCAAAACTATCAGCTCGAACGCAGAGAAAGATGGCCAGAAAAGGGACATACTGAAACTACACTTGCATTTCATAAAGAAGTCGTAAATGCACAAAATTTAATTGGCGTATTGGCAGGACATACGCATCGGCAAAGTCTGGATGTCATGAATGGACTACCTCAAATTGTAACCAATGCCAATGCAACGGGCGCTTATCTTCACATAGACTTCATCCCAGCTTAGTTTTTTATCGAATCTAATTTTTCCGTCATTTTAATTAATTGTTTCTATTTAAAAAAAAAGTTTTTTTAAAAGTCTTTAATTAGTTTTGAAAAGATTTCACGTCAAAGATTAAACTTTTATACTCTTTGATTGTCACAAGTTTTGAACGTGAAATTATTATATCCTTTTGATCAACTTTAAAATCCAAAACATGACAATCAATCGACTTGTCTCAGCAATCATTTTATTTGTTTGCCTTACAAGTGCTTCCTGCCAAAAAGAAACCAGTTCAACTACCAGTACAACCACTAGCACAACCAGTTCCAATCTCGTTGCAAGCAGCAGTGCATTTGTTAACAATGGTAAGTTCCCAAAAAAGTACACCTGCGACAGTTTAGGGGTTTCGCCTCCATTAAATTGGACCGGTGCTCCTAGTGGAACCACTAGCTATGCAATTACAATGCACCATATTACTACTGCTGGAGATAAACATGTTTATATGGTTTTGTATAATATTCCATCGTCAGTAACCAGTATCTCAGAATCAGTTTCAGGCATTGGATTATTTGGTGTGAATACAGTAAATAGCAATACAAGTTACAGTCCCCCATGTTCGCAGGGGCCTGGTGACAAAGCATATATTTTTACTGTATATGCCCTTTCATCTGCACCTGTTTTTACAGTGCCTCAATCACAAGTGACCATGGATGTTTTACTCAGTGCAATCAGTAGTAAAACCTTGGGCACTTCAATCATCAATGTAACCTACTCAAGATAAATTCAGCCACATTAAATTAATTTTTATGAAAATAAATTCCATTATTCGTCATAGTATAATGATTGCATTATTGATCTATTCTTCGGTATCTATTGCTCATCCAGGTGGTCATTATCATGGTGAAGGAGCTTTTTTAAATAACTGGCAGTTGAAAAATGGTAAAGTTATAAAGGGAAACTTTTCTATGGGGAAAGATAATTTTATTTTACTAGAACAATTGAATGGAGATTTAGTAAAAGTGCCCATTGAAAACCTCAGTGAACAAGATCAATTATTAGCTCGTTTTAAAATAAAAAAATATAAGCAGCTGAATATAGGTGCTGTTAAGGTAAGTAATTCAACTACTCAGATTAATCCGAGTACAAATTATTATCTATTTTTTATTCTGATACTAATGGTGGTAGCAATTTTTTTGATAAGCAAAAAAATTTACCAACTTTTTAGCGAAGCAATACAAAACAGAACAAAATGGTTGTTAATTTCAAGCTATTTTCTTTTATTATCTTTAATTGGATTTGCCTGCAAAAAAACAACGGATACGATTAGTAGCAGTAGTTCTACTAGTAGTTCTTCCTCCATCCCAAAAACAACCACTGGCTTTATAGATTCAGCATTTGCTCCTAATAAACCATCGGTAAGTACTAGATGGGATGATACTTATTTTTATGTTGCCTCCAATGGAATGCCTGCGCATAATATGATGGTAGGAATCACTAACTGGCAACAACAAGTACCTATTCCTCAATTCTATACGGGCACTAATAGTTGGGCTATTCCGTTACAACCCGTTTATGCTAGCGTACCCTTAAGCACTAAGACTAATTTTATGAAAGGGGCCGTAGCTCTTGCAGTAAATGGTATACCTATTTTCAATGCTTTAAATAATAGAGGAGAAGATTCCTATTTAATTGGGGAATTAGATAATTGGGGAGGGCATTGTGGCAAAGGTGACGATTATCATTATCATGCTGCACCGCTTCATTTATCCACCACCTCTGGACTTAAACCAATTGCTTTTGCATTAGATGGCTTTGCAGTTTATGGAGAAAAAGAGCCTGATGGATCGACCATGCAAAGTTTAGATACCTGTCACGGACATTCCATTTCAAATGGGGTTTATCACTACCATGGTACTAACAATTACCCCTATGTAGTAGGAGCAATGAAAGGAAAAGTTTCGACCGATCCTTCAACAGCGGCACCCGAAAATCAAATTTTGCCGCAGGCATTTTCATCCCCATTAAGACCGGCAACCACTCCCTTGAGTGGCGCTTCTATTAAAACTTTCGCTTCTACAGGAACCAATGCTTATAAATTGACTTATCAAGTAGGAAGCAATATGGGCTATGTAGAGTACAGCTGGGATGCTGGAAATAAATATACCTTTAAGCTAACGAGTACAGCTGGAGTAGTTACCACTAATGTGTATCAACGATAAATTAGAATAAAATTATTGAATTTTGTTCTTTTGAATGCTTTAAAGTAAATTGTATCATCTACTATCAATTTTTAAAACTATGAAAAAATCCTTCCTATTTTTTGCATTGGCATGCATGCTTTTTTCTTGTAAAAAAGAAACCTCCACTTCCTCAGATTCATCCAGTTCTTCAGGTGGCTCTAGTAGTGGTTCTTCTTCCAGCGGCAATACGGTACCTGATGTCTATACCAAGATTTTTGGCGCTTCTAGTATTACTTCAGATGGAACCTTTATAACTGTTAAAACAAAAGGAATTCCTAGCCATAAGAGTTGCTACTGGCCTACAAGCAATGCGCTTTATGAGAATTTCGCAAACGGATCTACCACATTTAATGGCGAAATTTTCCAAAAAGCACCTACTCAAATAACCGATCAAAATTATACTTTCAAAATTCCTCTCAAACCAGCTTTGAACAGTGCTCATTCGGCTACACCATTGGGCCCAATTGGTTTTGCATTAGATGGAGTAGCTTTATATAATCAATATGCCGCTGGAGGTGCTTCATTAGGAAATGAAATAAAAGGATTCGATCAATACTATGGTCATCCTCAGGATATGGGCTCCTATCATTATCACGTTGAACCACTCTATATCACTAAGGTAAAATCTAGCAAGTCATCCTTAGTCGGCTTTTTATTAGATGGTTTTCCTGTATATGGACCTGAAGAAAATGGTGCTACTGTTGCCGAATCAGCTTTGGATGCTTATCATGGGCATACCTCAGCAACAGCTGATTATCCCAATGGAACCTATCACTATCATACTACAGCAGTATCACCTTATATCAACGGAAATGGTTTTTATGGCACTCCAGGAACGGTTAGCAAATAAAGCCAATCAATCCTTATTGGCTTTTATAATTATCTTCCTAATCACCTTATCGGGATGCGATGGAAATATTCCTTCACCCATAGTTGAGAAGAAGATAAAACCAGTTCCGAATATATCTGTTGTGAGTGCAGATAGTGGCTTTAATTTTCACCAGGATACTCTTTTTTACCTTGGTAATAAATTTTCTGGTCATGTTTATACGCTTTATCCGAATGGGGATAGTCTATTTTCAGGTGCTTTTTTAAATGGAAAAGAGGAGGGTGTTTTCAAAAAGTGGTACCCCAATGGTCAACTAGTTGAATCAAGAATTTATATAGATGGCAATAAGGAAGGATTTCATCAAGGATGGTGGGAAAATGGAACCAAAAAATTTGAATACCATTTCCTCAATGCCGAACACAATGGTGAATTAAAAGAATGGATGGAAACTGGACAACCCTATCGCTTTTTTCATTACATAAAAGGCTACGAGGAAGGTAGCCAGAAAATGTGGTGGTCAAATGGGTCTATTAGGGCAAATTACGTTATAAAAAATGGTAAGAGGTATGGCTTACTAGGTCTAAAAATCTGTTCAAATCCTTATGATTCAGTCATTAAAAAATAATACACTTGCTTGGCTGATTGTATTGGTTGGTTGCAAAACCGCTCCAGAACCAATGTCTTTGCCTTTTATTAACCAGCCAGACTTTACCCCAGAATGGATTAAAGCTTCTGATTCAAATTATTCAAGCATCCACCAAATACCTAATTTTTCATTTACCAACCAGGATAATCAACCCGTAACAGAAAAGACAGTAGAGGGTAAGATTTATGTAGCCAATTTTATTTTCACCCGATGTAATAATATTTGTCCTAAAATGACGACCAATATGGAGATCCTTCAACAGAAATATAAAGAGGATGAGGGGGTTATATTTCTATCGCATTCGGTAACTCCGGAAATGGATAGCGTTCCTGTTTTGAGAAAGTTCGCTACGGATAAAGGAGTTAAAAGTGGTAAATGGCATTTATTAACCGGCAATAAAGATGAGATTTATGAACTTGCAAAACAGCAATATTATGCAGGCGATACGATAGGTTTTTACCAAAAAAGAAATGAGTTCTTACATACTGAAAATTTTATATTGGTAGATAAGCACAGAAGGATAAGGGGAGTTTACAATGGAACCTTAAGAATAGAGATGGATAGATTAATTGAAGATATTGGCACTTTAAAGCTGGAAAATGAATAAAAAAGCTTGAAAAATGCTTTTTCTGTAATTTTTACTTAAATAAAT
>Ga0222712_10005181_pt1 | contig 13341 bp, 12 predicted proteins | sample C33_657DmetaG_FD_165043 | JGI IMG/M metagenome (GOLD analysis project Ga0222712, IMG submission 165043) | Estuarine water microbial communities from San Francisco Bay, California, United States - C33_657D | ecosystem: Environmental > Aquatic > Marine > Unclassified | place: USA: California...
CTTCTCTAAACAACGCTACTCCTTGTCCGCGTAACTGCGCCGCTTCACGCTCTGCTTGCGCTGCAATTTTTATTGCATTACCTTCTGCTTCTGCCGATTTTGTTTTTGTAATTAATAAAGCTTGTCCTTCGTTTTCAGCTGCTGCTTTTAAATTGTTTGATGCAACCACTTTACTCATCGATACCATTACCGCTTCATCAAATGTAATATCGTTGATTTGTAAATCTTGTAAATGATATCCCCACTCTTCAATTACATTATCAATTTGCTCTTTTACGTGATCAACAATTTCACGACGAAGTCCTAATACTTCCGATTGCTTTTTAGTTGCAACGAAGGCACGAATGTTTCCTTCAATTGTTCTGATTAATGCTTGCATTAAATTCTTTTCATCGATGAACTTAAATGCTACTTTCTTGATTGTCTCTTCTTCGCTATCGATAACTGAAAATAAAATCATCGATTTAAAATACACATTCGCCTGATCGACAGTTACCGCCTGAAACTCTAATTCTACTGAACGATTCTGAGTAGAAATCCTTTTGAATACTGTTTCGATGAATGGGATAATGAAATTTAAACCTGGACGAATAATTCGCTGGTATTTTCCGAATACGGTGATTACGGAAACATTTCCTTGTTGGACAGTTCTCATGCCCATGAATAGAATCACTACGATTCCAATAATAATTGCTGTTGACATATGATAAATATTAAATTAATTCCATTTTAATGTTCCAATCATTTTCATGATATCTTCCTTTGCATATTTAATGGCAGGAGCTAAACTATCTGAATTCGGTGCTGAATTAAAATAAAGCGCACCTCTTAAAAAATGACTGGTACTATCCGTTACAAAAAACTGAATGGGCGATGCAGCATCACCTCCTATTTCATAAAGTATCCCACCCACATTATCATTTACTTTCAATACGCTTTCATTGATTGAACTCGCACGAGAAGTATGCTTGTATACTAATGTGCGTGTATCCTCTGCGTATCTATTAAAATCGCCATTCAATTTTTTATACGTCAGATAAATCTGTCCGTTTAACTTAGGCATTACGATATAATACCAAAAAGGCTCTGATAAACTATTGGTATCAGGAATAGCTACCGATGTTGTTGAGATATCAAATGAATACGGACAATTAGCAGGCTTAAATTCCTTATAAGCATGTGCAGGAAAAGTAATTCGGTAATAACCTTTAGGTTTTGGAACGCCACTGTCTTCATTATCGCCGCATGCAATAATTACCATTGCTAAAAAAACTAGTACAACCAGCTGCTTAAAATTCATGGTACAAAGATGCAAAAAGAAAGGCATCCGAAGATGCCTTAAAATAAAATCTTAAAAAGGTTCAATGGAGCCTTGATCAGTTAAAGGTGGCTCTTCCATTCCGTGATTAACATCATGGTTATTATTTTCGTTTTCACGCTTACTCAACATAGTCATGTTTTCTGCAATGATTTCAGTAGCATATTTTTTTACCCCATCTTTTTCCCAACTGCGTGTACGCAATTTACCTTCGATAAAAATCATATGACCTTTCCGTAATTTTAGCTTTTCGGCCGCTTCTGCCAAACCACGCCACAGAACAATGTTATGCCATTCGGTTTGATCCTGGCGCTGTCCATCTTTGTTCTTAAAATATTCCGTGGTTGCCAATGGAAACTTCGCTACCATTATACCACCTTCCATGTGTCTGAACTCAGGGTCTTTTCCTAAGTTACCGATTAAAAATACTTTGTTTACTCCCGACATAATATATAGTTTGATAGTTTTCTAAATTACTATGTTCGGCTTGGCTGTGTATAGCAAATATATGCTAATTAGTTTTAAGAAAAAACAAATTTCATCTCGATTTGAAAATATGACAATTAAGTGTATACACTCATTTATTAGCCCTCATTCTCGAGGTATTTGACAATTAACTGAGGCATTCCATAATCACTTAACTGACTCCATGGAACTTTAATCAAGTTAGGGTCTTTGATGGTTGAAATACTATCCATATTTATCCACCAAAACTTGGCATAAATTATTTGATGTGAAAGTATGTGTTTGACGATAGCGCTCGATTTAACAATCTTATACGAATCGGTCTTTAGATGCTTCGTAACTTCTGACTTGTTAAGTTCAAATTTGGTTTTATTCTTCTTTTCAGATTCAATGACCGGAAATTGATACAACCCTTGCCAGATATCCTTCTCTTCTCTTTTCTGAAGGAGTGTGTTTTTTTCGTCGGATAGGATAATAAAATCAAAATAACGATTTCGTGTTTTTGTCTTTTTAGCCTTTACGGGATATTCACTTACGGTGTTGGTGGCAAAGCTCTGACAATATTGATTAAAAGGACAAACGGAACAATCGGGGTTGGAAGGTTTGCACTGCATAGCGCCGAACTCCATCAAAGATTGATTAAATGTCCCAGGATTGGATTTATCGAGTAGTTCATTCGCTAGTACAAAAAACTCTTTTTTACCATTGGTAGAATCGATGGGCGTATTTATCGCAAATATTCTGGAAAGAAAACGGTAAACATTACCATCGACAACGGCATGAGGTAAATTAAAAGCAAAGGAACTAATGGCTGCTGCAGTATAATCGCCAATTCCTTTTAATGCTCTAATTTGCTCATATTGATTAGGGAAATTTCCATTGTATTCATCTCTCACTATTTTGGCCGCGGCGTGTAAATTTCTAGCACGGGAATAATAGCCGAGTCCCTGCCATAGACGCAAAACCTCTCGTTCATCAGCATTCGCAAGGTCAGTTACTGTTGGAAAATCTTCTATAAACCGGAGCCAGTAAGGCATGCCCTGCTCGACCCTTGTTTGTTGTAAAATCACTTCCGAAAGCCAGATCGCATAGGGGTCATTTGTCCTTCTCCAAGGCAAATCACGCTGGTTATTGCGATACCAATCCAATAAAATTTGGCTTAAATCCATGATTTATAGTGTAAGGGGCTCAAAAATAAAGAATTAATATTTTGTATTTCAATCATAAAGCCTATCTTTGCAGCCCCTTAACGAGAATTAACAATTTAAACATATTGTCATTATGACTAAAGCAGAATTAGTAAACGAAATTTCAACTAAAACAGGTATTGAGAAAGTTGCGGTTCAACAAACTATTGAATCGATGATGAAAGTGGTACGTAACTCATTAATTAACGATGAAAACGTATACTTAAGAGGATTTGGAAGTTTTATCGTTAAAAAACGTGCGAAGAAGACTGGTCGTATCATTACAAAAAATGCAACTATTATCATCCCTGAGCATTATATCCCGGCTTTCAAGCCTGCTAAAACTTTCACAGAGCGCGTTAAAACTGCACACGTAAAGAAATCAGAAGGATAATAAATGAAAGGAAGTCATTTGCAATTAATAATTGTAGGAGCAGCTTTAGTACTTACCGGAGTTATTTACACGATGCCTTCTCAGGTTAATGTAAAGGGAGAAACTAAAGAGGGTCCTGCCAAAGTAGATGCAAATGGATTTAGTGAGAGTGAAATATTAAATCAAGCGAAAGCTTTGCTGGACAGCAACCAGTCGAAAAAACTAGCGTTCTTCGAGACAGCAGTAAAAAATAATGGAGAGCGAGACACAGCAGTGCTCGATCAAATGGGAAGATTTTGGGATCAGGCGGGATTACCTGCAGCAGCAGCCATCTGGTTTGAAAAGAAATCGTCTGTACTAAAGTCTGAACAAGGCTACTTAGATGCTGCCTTCCGTTATTTTGATGCATTTAAAATGACAGAGGATTCACTGTTTAGAACCTTGATGGTAAAGAAAGCAATGGAAAACTATCAACTTGTTTTAGATAAAAACCCTTCGAATTTAAATGCTAAAACAGATTTAGGTGTTTGTTATGCCGAAGGATCTGCGGAGCCGATGAAAGGAATTATGCTTCTTCGTGAAGTAGTTTCAGCGGACCCTAATCATGAAATGGCCCAGTTCAATTTAGCCATGTTATCGATTAAATCAGGTCAGTTGGACAAAGCAATCGACAGGTTAAACACAGTATTAAAGATTAACCCTAAAAGAATCGACATTTATTTCTACCTTGGACAAGTGTATTCGTCGAGTGGAGATAATGCAAAAGCGATTGAAAACTACAACAACTTCGTCACTAAAACCGACGACCCTAATGCAGCTGCTGAAGTAAAAAAAATGATTACAGCGCTTGAAAAAAGCCCTGCTTAAAACTGAAATAAATTACAATTCTAACCGAATAAAAAAATATTATTATGCCTTCAGGTAAAAAACGTAAGCGCCATAAAATGGCAACCCACAAACGTAAAAAGCGTCTTAGAAAAAACCGTCATAAGAAGAAGAAATAATCTGTAACAACAGGTTATTTCAAACAACAGATTGTGCTCTAATTTTTTTAGGGCTTTTCTGCTTTCTATGACTATGGACACACACTTCGTGTGTCCGTATTGTTTGTATATTCTAAATTTTAACCAGCTTTTTCTGATTGAACAGTGAATTAATTATTGATTCGTCTTCAAGCGAAGTGACTATTGCTTTGGTTGAAGAGAAGCGCCTCGTAGAGCTCAACAAAGAGAAAAAAGAAAACAATTTCTCGGTTGCAGATATCTATTTGGGACGTGTTAAGAAACTCATGCCTTCACTGAATGCCGCTTTTGTTGATATTGGCTATGAGAAGGATGCCTTCTTGCATTACCTTGATCTTGGTCCTCAGGTACAATCGCTGCTTAAGTTTCTACGCAGTACCGTAAATGGTAGTCAGCCTCAATCTTTATTGAACAACTTCGAACTGGAGGCCGACATTAACAAAGCAGGTAAAATTGGGCAGATCCTTTCTCCTAACATGAACCTAATTGTGCAAATTGCGAAAGAACCTATCTCGACAAAAGGTCCTCGTATCACTTCCGAAATTTCACTTGCTGGAAGATACGTTGTTTTAGTTCCTTTTTCGGATGTCGTTTCAATTTCTCAAAAGATTAAAAGCAGTACCGAACGCCAGCGCTTGAAGCGATTGGCCATGTCAATTAAGCCTCGCAACTTCGGAATTATTGTTAGAACAGTCGCTGAAGGTAAAAAGGTAGCGGATCTTGATGCTGATATCCAAGACTTATGCTCTCGTTGGCAAGCCATGCACGAACAGCTAAAAACTGTTCAGGCTTCTGTTAAAATTTTAGGAGAGATGAATAGAACTTCAACTATTCTCCGCGATTTATTAAATCCAAACTTTAATAGTATTCAAGTGAATGATGTTTCATTAGCTGAAGAAATTAAAAGTTATATCCGCAGTATTGCTCCAGATCAGGTAGATATTGTAAAGCTTTATAAAGGCAAACTACCAATTTTTGAAAACTTTGGAGTAGACAAACAAATAAAAGGCTTGTTCGGTAAGACGGTAACGTTAAGTGGTGGTGCCTATTTAATTATTGAGCATACCGAAGCGCTACATGTTATTGATGTCAATTCAGGAGGAAGAAACAAAGGTGCTCAGGACAATCAAGAGTCGAGTGCTTTAGCCGTAAACATCGCTGCTGCAAAAGAAATTGCTCGTCAGTTGCGCTTGCGCGATATGGGCGGCATTGTGGTTATCGATTTTATCGATATGAAGAATACACTTCATCGTAAAGAGTTATTCGATACGTTGCGAGATGAAATGAAGTTAGATCGTGCGCGTCATACTATTTTACCAGCAAGTAAATTTGGATTGATTCAATTAACACGTGAACGTGTACGTCCTGTTACCAATATTATCACCGTAGAAAAATGTCCTACATGCGATGGCAGTGGTGAAATAAAAGCTTCTATCCTTTTAATTGACGATATCGAAAACAACATTCGTTATTTATGTCAGGAGCAGAACGAGAAATCACTTACGTTACATGTACATCCTTATCTGGCAGCTTACTTAAAGCAAGGCAAGTATACTTTTAACTCATATCAATGGAAGTGGTTTAAAAAATACAAAAAGTGGATTGCTATCGATCCTATTTCAGCACTTCATTTTATGGAATATCATTTTTTCAATAATCAAGGAGAAGAAATTAAACTTTAATTTCTTTGTTCCGCAATTATAATTGGCTTGCGGATTTTTTGTACTCGTCCTTGATCAGATATTATTTCAGCATAAAAAATATAAATTCCTGAAGGCAAAACACGATTTCGTTCGTCCGTGCCATCCCAGATAAGCTTATCATCACTGCCAATTAAATCAGCATTTAATAATTGTTTGATTTTATTTCCGCTTAAATCAAGAATTAGAATAGATGACCATGCTCCACCAATATTCGAATTAATTTCAATCAGTGTATGATCATCAAAACCATCGTTATCAGGAGAAAAAACGGTTGGATTTATGCTAATAATTGTTTCTTCTTTTGAACCATCAATGGCCTGCGAATTTTTTAATGTTGGTGTTGCATAACCTGAGGCATAAGATGCGCTACTCCAGTTTTTATCATTAGAAGTTGGAACATCAGCGCTTATTCTTTCGAGCGAAACTCCTTCGTTTGTAGTTAGTATTTGTGAATGTTGTTTTTCTGAATAATTCAATTCATCAATAACAGCCGCAGCCACATCCAAAAACAAAATACTTCCTTCATCATCATTCATTGCTGGCAATTCATAAAACATCGATTTGCTAATTTGTGCTGATGGATAACAATTAAAATAGTTGTCGTTGGTATTACTTAAAACCAAATAATCCTTTGGCATAATCACCAAATTATCAGTAGTAATTTTTGAATTGTATTCTATTTGATTTGTGGTGCTATTCCTACGCGAACAACTACAATTTTTTATTGAAATTATTTTGTTGGAATTATTATACAATTCAACAAAGTCAACACAGTTGTCATAAGGGTTAAACATAATTTCATTAATGACTAAATCGCCTTTAACAGGAGAAACTCCAATACCAAATTGGTATTTATTATCGCGAAGCATCTTGTTCCCATTACAGTCAATAATATCATTCAATTGTAAAGAGTGCACTTCGTTTGGCAACAATGCAAGATTGACTTGAAGCGTAATTTTGCTCGTAAATTTTTTATCCGAACTAATTGATATAGGATTTATTTGCTCGTCAATAATAAAATTGTTTGCAGATAAACTATCTGCATTTATCTCTTCATTGAACAAGACCGATACATGATTACTATCCATAACAAAAACAGATTGTACCATCGGATGATCAGCATCAATAAAAATATGATTACTGCAATTGGCTAACCTAGGACTACCTCCTCTTGCGTCGCATGACACATTCCAGTTATTTGAATTAGCGCACATATAATCGAGTTGAATTTTCTCCAATGCCCATCCACCTTGACTTTTAAATTCATCATGATAAAAAGAAGAATTATAATTTAAAACTTCTAAAACACTTGATGAATCCTTTAATACCAATTCATCTCCGTCGTTATTTAATGTTGGAAAGCCTGAAATCACCTTTGCATCAATACCAAATGCTTCGAGTTGTAATTTTCCTGTTGCATTGGTAAAAACAATATAGCAATGTGGACAAATAGTATCATTCGAAAACATCCCTGTCGAAGAAGGATCACTCAATGTAAGTGATTTTGTTTCGAGATATTTATTGGAAGTATTATATAACTCTAAATATTCTACTGCAGGTAAATTATTTGCACCTGAAGGATTACACATGACCTCGCTAATCACCAAATCGCCAACAGCAATATTATCGCAACGAATAAAAACAAGATTAAATAAAATAGTATCGGCAGTATTTGAGCTGACATCCTGAATATCCTTCAGCAAAATTTTTAATGTATCTTCGCTGTTTATTTGATTAGCTAGTTCAATCTGAAAAATACTTGAATCGTTATTAGTGAAAATATTTATTGGATAATTAATCGACTGCAACAATTGAAAATTTGTAATCAGATTAAATCCTTTAATAGACTCATTAAAATTAATTTCAATAAGTGAATCATTTATAAATTTTGAATCAATTAAAAAAGGACAAACCGTATCACGAATAAAACTCCCAGCATACATATTATCTAAATAAAATCCAGAAGCGTTACTAACCGTATAAGTACATTGCCAACCTACATAACCATTGCTAAAATTCATAGTATCATTTACAGAAAATTCTAATTGATAATTATTACCACCCGTATAATCGGTATAGATTTCAATCAATCCGTTAGGATATTTTACCACCTTAATACTAACACCAAATGCAGAAGCAACTCTTGCATCAACACCCCGACCAAGTAACGTATTCACATTACCACTTTGCTTATAAAATTGAATTGCATCATTTGATCCTGATTCACCAAACTGAAGATAATACCCATCAGTAGTTGCGAAATTATTTTGTGCTGAGTACAGATAATACTTTGTATTATTTTGAGAAGAAGGAGAGAAAGCAAGTTCGATATAAAAATTCCATTCGATTGTATCAATTCCTGATAAATTAACAGCAGTAGTTAAAGCTGAAGTGCCAGCTGTTGCCGCATGTAATTGTAGCTGCTTAACTGAGTTCACTATAAAATCAGTAGTATCCCCTGACCAACATGGATTACTATTAAAATCCGCATCGTTAAAATCATCTGAAACTTGCGAATAAGAAAATTGAAAGCAATGAACTAAAATCAAAAGAGTAATGAGTTGCTTCATAAATTAATTTTTGGCAAAACTATAATGAGGTCGTGCCTTTTACCCTATAACAAACATTTACAAACGTTTAACTTCAAGATTTGTGACAATAGTCACCAACTCATTTTTATAAATACCTATCTTCGTTCCGTATTACCGAAAAAAATGATTCGCAAGTCACTCTTTATCCTTGCCCTAGTTGTATGCACGATGCCATTTTTGCATCCACCATTAGCTTTGCTTTTGGGATTTATTATTGCGCAGACAATTGAGAATCCATTTGAAAAGGAAAGTCATAAAGCAACGAACTGGCTTCTTAAATCATCTATTGTATTGCTAGGATTCGGAATGAATTTACATCAAGCTTTTGAGGCAGGGAAAACAGGATTTTTATTTACCATTTTCTCTATCATCATAACACTACTTGCAGGATGGCTGCTTGGAAGAAAGTTAGGCGTAGATAAGAAAACATCTTATTTAATATCAAGCGGAACAGCTATTTGTGGTGGAAGTGCCATTGCAGCTGTTTCACCAATTGTTCAAGCTAACGAAAAGGAAATGAGTGTTTCTTTAGGAACGGTTTTCATTTTGAACTCAATTGCTCTTTTGATATTCCCGATTATTGGTCATTTATTGCACATGAGTGAGCATCAATTCGGACTATGGGCAGCAGTTGCTATTCATGATACCAGTTCTGTTGTGGGTGCTGCAAGTAAATATGGTGATGAAGCATTACAAGTTGCCACGACCGTTAAATTAGCAAGAGCACTTTATATTATTCCATTGTCATTGTTGACTGCCTACTTTTACAAATCTGGTAATTCAAAAATCAGCATTCCTTACTTCATAGGCTTATTTTTAATCGCTATGGTCATAGGAACCTACGTTCCTGAATACACATCAACTTATAGCGCGCTAGTGTGGATAGCAAAGAAAGGATTAACCATTACCTTATTCTTAATTGGTAGTGGACTATCCATTAAAAAATTAAGATCTGTTGGAGTAAAGCCATTAATTCAAGGAATAAGCCTGTGGATTTTCATCAGCTTGCTTTCGTTAGTTTCCATATTTTACTTTACGCAATAAGCCTTAGTAATTAAAAGTACTTTGTTCAAAATATATTGAAAGGCCAACGCTTCTTTCGATGTTTTAAATAGTTTTGTTACTATGAAAATAGCCGTAGTTGGTGCAACCGGATTGGTAGGCACAAAAATGATTGAAGTCCTAGCTGAAAGAAATTTTCCTGTAAGCGAATTAATCCCCGTTGCCTCTGAAAAGTCGGTGGGAAAGGAAGTTGTTTTTAATGGCAAATCATACAAGGTAGTTGGGATGCAAACATGCATCGATATGAAGCCCGCTATTGCATTATTTTCTGCAGGTGGGAATACTTCGTTGGAATGGGCTCCTTTGTTTGCTGAAGCAGGAATAACAGTCATTGATAATTCATCGGCATGGAGAATGGACCCATTAAAAAAACTAGTAGTTCCCGAGATCAATGCAGATGTTTTAACGAAAGATGATAAAATCATCGCTAATCCGAATTGCTCTACCATTCAGATGGTATTACCATTAGCACCCTTACATAAAACTTATAAAATAAAAAGAGTTGTTGTTTCTACGTATCAATCAGTGAGTGGCACTGGTGTAAAAGCTGTTTCCCAATTAATGAATGAGCGACAAGGTATCAATGGTGAAATGGCGTACGCCTATCCAATCGATTTAAATTTAATTCCGCAAATCGATTCTTTTCTTGATAACGGAAGCACCAAAGAAGAAATGAAGATGGTGAATGAAACATGTAAGATTTTGAGAGATGATTCTATCCGAGTTTCTGCAACTACCATTCGTGTTCCTGTAAAAGGCGGACATAGTGAAAGTGTAAATATTGAATTCGAAAATGATTTTGACCTTTCAGATGTAAGAAAGCTTATTTCGGATATGCCTGGCGTTATATTACAAGATGATCCTACTAAACAACTTTATCCGATGCCATTGTTTGCCGAAGGCAAAGACGATGTATTTGTAGGACGTGTAAGAAGAGATGAGTCGCAACCGAATACACTAAACATGTGGGTGGTGGCTGATAACTTACGCAAAGGAGCTGCTACTAATGCGGTTCAAATAGCGGAGTACTTATTAAAAAATAATCTCGCTTAGTATTACTTCACTAAAGCTAATGGATGCGCAACTCCAGTGTATTGCAATAAATCCATTTTAATCGAACCAACCATTAAATTTGCTTCAGCACGAACTGGCAATCTGTTTTTATCGTCGCTAATCCAGATGGTCATGCTTTCCTGCTCTTTAAATACACGACCTTCCATCACATAAGGCTTAAACTTCATACAACGAAACTTTCCTTTATCGGTGGTAAGAACAACCTTTCCCACATACTTCAACATCATGGGAAAAATAGCATCATCTAAATAGGTTTGTATGACGAATGTATCACCAGGCGCAGCGCTAGTAAAATCGATAGTGCGTGCAAAGTAAAATGCAGATAATAAATCCTGAACATGCTTCGGTGTTTTAACTGCTTTTTTCTCGCTCGTGGCTACGCCATTCACATGATCAAATTTCACCTTTTGATTTACTTTATAGCCGCCTTCTCTCACATCACGTACAAAATACCAAGGTAACATCGCATCTTTATCAATATAACTTTCGTAGCGATCTCGTACTTTAAAAAACCAATCAAAGGCCCCAACAGACTTACCTTCACCAATCACCTGATAACATGATTTACCAAAAACTGTTTTTAGTGTAGGCGACACCGTTAGTGTAGCTTCACCTGCATCCATAAATCCGTAGTGGACTCTGAATTTTAATTGTTCACCAGGAACAAATGCTTCCTGATTGACTTTTCTTAACTCTTGACAATTTGCTTTTGAAATAAAAATCAAAAGGGAAAATGTCAATAAATAAATTGTTTTTCTCATTGTGCGTAAGGATCGATATTCCATTCATCATTCGACGAACTGTCGTTTGATGAATTATCGAGACTTCCACTATCGAAGTTAGCATTGCCTGACTCAAAGCCTGGAGGCAAATCAACTGGCACATCCATTTCATCGACTAAATCAGAAGGAGTCCCAATTTCGTTATCAAGAATATGAAGGTCTTTTAGTTTAGGCAGGTCTTTCACCGACTTCAAACCAAAGTGATCCATGAAGCTTTTACTTGTTGCATAAAGCAACGGTCTTCCTGGGCCGTCTCCTTTTCCGTTAATAACAATTAGTTCCTTTTCCAATAGTTTCTGAATTGAGTAATCGCAATTCACACCGCGAATGTGTTCAATCTCTGATTTGGATAACGGCTGTTTATAGGCAATTATTGCAAGCGTTTCTAAAGCAGCCGTTGAAAGTCGGCGTTTAGCCTTGATTTGCAACAAGGTATTTACTACTGAATGATATTCTTTTTTCGATAAAAACTGATAGCCCTCTGCTATTTCAACTAATTCGAATGAGAATACTTCATCCTTATACTTCTCTTTTAAAACTTCAACAATTTCTTTTAGCTGATCCTTTTTAAGCTCCCAGCCATAAGTTGTATTCAAACAACTAATAATATCATCTGCTGATACAGGCGATTCAGCAGTAAAAATTAAAGCTTCGATATGTTGTTCGAGTAATTGCATAAATGAGTTTGTTAAAATTAAATTACAATATTGACTATTCGTCCGGGAACTACAATGATTTTCTTAGGAGCTCCATCAAATAATTTGGCTGTTTCAGGTGCAGATAATACCGCCTTCTCTATATCCTCTTTCGTTAGCTGCAGTGAAAGTTTAATTTTCGATTTCACCTTTCCATTAATTGAAATTGGATACTCAAATTCATCCTCCACTAAATATTCTTCTTTCCATTGAGGGAAGTTTGCTTTGGTGATACTTTCAGTATGACCAAGCTTCTCCCAAAGTTCTTCTGCAAAGTGAGGTGCATAAGGAGATAATATCACTAACAACGGTTCTAGAATCTCGCGCTTGTTGCATTTTAAATCGGTTAACTCATTCACACAAATCATAAATGAACTAACAGTTGTATTAAATGAAAAACGCTCTACATCATCTTCTACTTTTTTAATTGTTTTATGAAGCGTTTTCAATTCTGCTTTTGATGCTGCTTCATCTGAAACTTGAAAAACATTTTCTTTTCCATGAAATAATCTCCACAAACGACGAAGGAAATTATGTACGCCACTTATACCTTGTGTACTCCATGGCTTGCTTTGTTCCAACGGACCTAAAAACATTTCATACAATCGAAGCGTATCGGCACCATACTGAAGAATAATATCATCAGGAGTTACTACATTGTATTTACTCTTCGACATTTTTTCTACTTCACTTCCGCAGATATACTTTCCATCTTCTAAAATAAATTCAGCATCTGCAAAATCTTCACGCCACTTTTTAAACTCTTCAATATTCAATTCATGATTAGGAGCTATTGCAACATCAACATGCAAAGCACTTGTGTTATACTCTTTGCGCAACCCTGCAGAAACAAATTTGTTGGTCCCTACAATACGATAAACAAACGCACTCACACCTTGAATCATTCCCTGATTAATCAGTTTTTGCGCTGGTTCATTCATCGGAATAACACCCATATCATACAAGAACTTCGTCCAGAAACGCACATACAACAAATGTCCTGTTGCATGCTCTGCACCACCTAAATAAAAATCAACATTCTTCCAGTACTCAACCGCTTCTTTCGATA
>Ga0222712_10005182_pt1 | contig 13341 bp, 9 predicted proteins | sample C33_657DmetaG_FD_165043 | JGI IMG/M metagenome (GOLD analysis project Ga0222712, IMG submission 165043) | Estuarine water microbial communities from San Francisco Bay, California, United States - C33_657D | ecosystem: Environmental > Aquatic > Marine > Unclassified | place: USA: California...
TTCGTACTGCGCCGGCGTGATGAGTCCGCGGGCAATGCCCGATTGATTGGTCACAATGATGACCGGCACCCCTGCCGATCGGGCCAACTGCGTGGCCGCGCCGGTTGCCGGCAGCAACTGCACCAACTGTACATCGGACAGGTAGTGCGCGTCGGCGATGAGCGTCCCGTCGCGATCGATGAACAGGGCCGGACGTGTGCTCAACGGCGTAGCGTGTCTGGTCGTGTCGTGCGAGCGCGCGTTGAGGCACTGTCCTGGCGCACTGTCGAATCGCTCATGCTCTTCTTCGTGCTGCTGTCCACCTTGGCTTTCGGAATGGTGAAATTGCGCGCCGGCGACTTCACCGTGCCGTTGAGACTCGTCACCCCGTTGATCTGCAGCCGGTAGCTCCTGCCCGCAGCGAGCGCCGAATCGAGCGTGATGAAGAGCTCCTTGTAGATTCGCACTTTCTTCATCGTCGGCGGAGGCGTGGTGTCGGCTTGCACGAATCGGCGCCCTGTCTTTCGCGCCGCCTCGCGGGCTTCTCGCTCCTGCTGCCGCTGTGCTGCCACCAGACTGTCCGCGGCACGCACCTTCGTAATTGAATCCCGACGGGCGCGCTGCTCGGCGCTCAGTGTGTCCTTCTTCGCATCGGCAGCGGCAGTGGAATCGGCTTTACGCTTGGCGATGGACGAGTCGCTCGCCGCCTTCTGTCGGGTGGTCTGCGCCGTTTTCACCCGCAACAGCGCCGAATCCGGCATGCGCGTCAGCCGGACCGCGTCCAGCGCAAAGAACTGATCCGGGGAGTATGGCTTGTCGAACGTCACCTTGAGCGCGCGATTGCTGTCGGTTGGTTCAACCGTGGCAATGCGCAGTCCGACGGTATCGTGGCCGAATGCATGGAACTCGGCCTCCGCGTACCCGGAGAGTGTCACGCGAAGCGAGTCCCACAGCTCGAGGGGGTCGAGATCCTTGTTCTTGTTCCGGTCCGCGTACCCCCGCAGCAGATAGGGGCCCGCCGGCAGGTTGCGAAACTCGAACCGGCCAACCGAGTCGGCGACCGTCTGAAAGACGATCGTAGTGTCCTGCGCTACGGCCTCGATGATGCCGCCACCGATCCCCTTCGCTTCGAACCAGTCGAACACCACTCCCGTGATACGGGCCGCGGGGATGGGCCCGCCCGTCGAGAACACGACGCGAATTGCCGAATCGAGCTTGTTGTTCGAGAGGTCCTGCAAGCCGGCCTTCAGCTGCACGCTGTACACCGTGTTCGGTCTCCACCCTTTCACGGGGCGGATCTGAATCGCGGTGCGGTCCCAGTCCACGCGCAGGCGACCACTCTTCGGGCTGATGGTCACCAGATCGACCAGATCGCGCTCCCCGTTGGGCGTTTCGCTCACGACCTCGTCGAAACGAATCGTGACCGCCCCCGGCTTGGAAGCCGTGGCATTGTTCTCCGGCGTGATCTTGAGGATGCGTGGCGGGGTAAAATCCTCCGGTCCTCCTCGCGGGAGCCCCTGATTGGCGCACGCCGCACCACCGAGCACGGCGGCCGTGAACAACGCCAGCCGCCGCAGCGCCCCTTGCCGGTCGTTGCTCACGCGCCGAGTGCCGCGCGCTTCTCGCGCAACTGCGTGAGGCGGGTTCCCCAATCGGCCGCCTTCGCGCGCTCGGCTTCCACCACCTGCGGCGGCGCCTTGGCCACGAACCCTTCGTTCGACAGCCGACTCTGGAGCGTGGTGAGCTGCTTGTCGAGTTGCACGATCTCCGTCTCCAAACGCTGCCTCTCCTTGTCGAGATCGATCATGCCGGCCAGCGGCACGACGAGTTCGATGCCACCGGATAGCAACACCTGTGCTGCCGCACCGCCCGGGTTGGCCGTCTCCACGCGCACCTTCGCACGCGCGAGCGACCCGGTCGTATCGGCCTGCAGCTCAAGTGCGGCCTTCGCGTCGCCGGTGGCCACCAGCACCGTGTCCACCCAAGCGCCCGGATTCACGTTGTACTCCGAACGCACCTGCCTGATCGCCGCCACCGATTCCCGCACCAACTCGAAATCGCCGGCGCGGGCGGCGTACTCGCCGCTCGTGGACGGCCAGGCAGCCTGTGACAGGAAGGCGCCGTCCGGAGTCTGGGGCAGCTTCTGCCACAGCTCTTCCGTGATGAACGGCACCATTGGGTGCAGCAGGCGCAGGGCGCCGTCGAAGGCGTGCGCCAGCACGGCACGCGCCACTTCACGGTCCGCGGTCCCTTCGGCCGCCAGACGCGGCTTCACGCTTTCGAGGTACCAGTCGGCGAGTTCGTTCCAGACGAAGCGGCGCGCTGCTTCCGCGTACTCCGACAGACGCAATCCCTTGCTGCGCTCGGCATCACTCCAGCGCCCACCCTGCGCGGGACGCGCGGGGCCCAGCGCCGCATCGCAATCGGCGATCGCCGCGTCGAGGCGCGACAGAATCCAGCAATCGGCCGGCGCGAGTTGGGCGCGATCGAGTGTCGCGAGTGGCGCCACCGGATCGGTGCCCACGCGCGAAAGCAGGAAGCGGCCGATGTTCCACAGCTTCGTGCAGAAGTTGCGACCCGGCGCGAACGACTTCTCGAGGTCGGTGTGGTCGAGCATCACGTCCACACCGAGGCCGAGGCCCGCCACCATCGTCCAACGCAGCGCGTCGGCGCCGTAGAGCGTTACCACGTCGAGCGGGTCGATGCCGTTGCCCAGCGACTTCGACATCTTGCGATGCTGCATGTCACGCACGGTGCCGTGCAGATACACCGTGTGGAACGGCGCCTTGCCCATGAACCAGCACCCGCTCATCACCATGCGCGCCACCCAGAAGAACAGGATTTCGGGGGCGGTGACGAGCACGTCGCCGGGGTAGAAGGCGCGGAGGTCCGGGGTGTCGTCGGGCCAGCCCAGCGTGCTGAACGGCCACAGCCAACTCGAGAACCATGTATCGAGCACGTCCTCGTCCTGACGCACCGTGCCGCCGCAGTTCGGGCACGCCGACACATCGGTGCGCGAAACGATGGGGGCATGGCCGCACGACGCCGCACAGTACCACACCGGCACGCGATGGCCCCACCAGATCTGACGCGAAATGTTCCAGTCGCGAATGCCCTCGAGCCAATTCACGTACACGGCTTCCCACCGCTCGGGCAGAATGCGCAGTTCCCCCGTGCGCAATGCCGCGAGCGCCTTGTCGGCGAGCGGCTGCATCCTCACGAACCACTGGTCGCTGAGGCGCGGCTCCACCACCGTGTCGCACCGGTAGCAGTGGCGCACGCTGTGCGAGTGATGCTCGATCTTCTGCAGCGCGCCGGCGTCTTCGAGGAGGGTCACGATCGCCTTGCGGGCCGCGAAACGGTCGAGCCCGCGGAGCGCGTCGGGTACGCGCCCCGTCGCGCCGTCGCCCTCGCGTACCACGCCTTCCGCATCGATGACCACCGGCATGGTGAGCCCGTGGCGCTTGCCCACCTCGAAGTCGTTCGCGTCGTGCGCGGGCGTGATCTTCACCGCGCCACTGCCGAACGTCGGGTCGGTGTAGCTGTCGCCGATGATGGGGATGCGCACGCCGTTGAGCGGCAGCACCACCTCCTTGCCGATCAGCGCCTGATAGCGCTCGTCGTCGGGATTCACCGCCACGGCCACGTCGCCGAGCATCGTCTCCGGCCGCGTGGTGGCCACCGTGATGCCCTGCGACGGGTCGTCGGCCAGCGGGTACCGCAAGTGGTACAGCTTGCCGTTGGTGTCGTTGAACTCCGCCTCTTCGTCCGACAGGCTGGTGCCGCAGCGCGGACACCAGTGGATCACGCGATGGCCTTTGTACACGAGGCCATCCTCATGCAACCGCACGAATGTCTCCCGGACCGCGCGCGACAGCTCGGGGGAGAAGGTGTAGGCCGTACGCGACCAGTCGGCGCTCGCGCCGATGGACCTCAGCTGGTTGAGGATCTCGCCGCCCGTCTTGTCCACGAACTCGGCCACGCGCTGCACGAACGGTTCCCGGCCAAGATCGAAGCGCGTCTGTCCCTGCGCCGCGAGCTGCTTTTCCACCACGTTCTGCGTGGCGATCCCGGCGTGGTCGGTACCGGGCACCCAGAGCGCCTCGTCACCTGCCATGCGACGCCAGCGAATGAGCACGTCCTGCACGGTGTTGTTGAGTCCGTGACCCATGTGCAGCACGGCCGTCACATTGGGTGGCGGGATGACGATCACGAAGGGTTCACGCGCGGCGGCCCGTTCGGGGCTGGCGGTGAACACGCCGTGCTCGGTCCACTGGGGATACCAGGCGGACTCGGTGGCTGCAGCGTCGTAGGTCGTGGGCAGGTCGGCGTGGGGCGCAGTCATAGCCCGGAAAGATAACCGCGCAGCCCGCCTACGGCGCCCCGACAACGTCGTGCGCGTGCCATGTCCCGCCCTTTGGGAGAGGTGGTGCCCCCCCCGGCGAGGAGGCCGTGGCTTGGCGTATCTCCTTTGCCTGGGATAAGTTGACGGATCCTCTCGAGCGGGGGCGACTGCCACGGACCGTAGCCGTGCGTCCTCGTGCCGGACATGCCGCCCGTCGTGCGTGCTCGCAGCCGTCGCTCGTGTCCTTCTGCTGTCCTGCCCGATGATTGCCGCTACTCCTGCCGCTGCCGCCGCCGATGCCATGATCGTGCTCACCCTCCCCGATGGCTCCACCCGGGAGGTGCCGGCGGGAACCCTCGCGCGCGACGTGGTGGCCACCATCGGGGCGCGCCTGTTGCAGGCGTCGCTCGCAGTCGCCGTGGACGGCGAGGTTCAGGACCTCATGACGCCGCTGCGGACGTCGGGCGCCTTCGTGGTGATCACCGACAAGGATCCGCGCGCGCTGGCCGTGCTGCGGCATTCGGGGGCGCACATCCTCGCGACCGCCGTGCGCCGCCTCCGCCCCGATGCCAAGATCGGGTTCGGCCCCGCCATCGACGACGGCTTCTACTACGACTTCGAAGTCGAAAAGCCGTTCACGCCCGAAGACCTCGCGGCGTTCGAAGCCGAGATGAAAAAGGTGGTGGCCGAGAAGTATCCGTTCGTGCGGGCCGAGGTAAATGTCGAGGAGGCGAAGCGGCTCTTCGCCGACGACCCGCTCAAGCTCGAGCGCCTCGCCGACTTCGACGGCACCGACGAAATCATCAGCACGTACACGGACGGCCCCTTCATCGACTTGTGCCGCGGCCCGCACGTGCCCGACACGTCGCACCTCAAGCACTTCAAGCTGCTGCACACGGCCGGCGCCTACTGGCGCGGCGACGTGAAGCGGCAGATGCTGCAGCGTATCTACGCCACGGCCTTCTTCAAGAAGGACGAGCTCGACACGCACCTGCACAACCTGGAAGAGGCGAAGAAGCGCGACCACCGCGTGCTCGGCAAGTCACTCGGCCTCTTTCAGCTCTTTCCGCAGGCGCCCGGCGCCGCGTTCTGGACCCCCAAGGGCACCACGCTCTACAACACGCTCGAGGGCTTCGTGCGTGAGCGGCAGCAGGAGGCGTTTCAGGAGATCAAGACGCCGCTGCTCTACAACAAGAAGTTGTGGGAGCAGTCGGGGCACTGGGGCAAGTACAAGGAGAACATGTTCCTCGTGCTCGACAACGAGACGGGGGAGCACGACATGTCGCTCAAGCCCATGAACTGCCCGTCGCACCACGTGCTGTTCGCGAGCGAGAAGCACTCGTATCGCGAGCTGCCGGTGCGCTTCGTGACGTTCGACGTGCTGCACCGCAACGAGCTGTCGGGCGCCTTGTCGGGGCTCACGCGCGTGCGCCAGTTCTCGCAGGATGACTGCCACGTGTACCTGCGTGAAGACCAGATCGAAAGCGAGGTGAAGTTCCTCATGGACTTCATCCTCGGCTATTACGACACGTTCGGCCTCACGGCGACACTCAAGTTCGCCACGCGTCCGGAGCAGCGTATCGGCAGCGACGAGCTGTGGGATCGCGCCGAGGCGGCGCTACGCGCTGCGCTCGACGGCACCGGGCGCCCGTACGAGATGAAGGAAGGGGACGGCGCGTTCTATGGTCCCAAGATCGATTTCGACGTGACCGACAGCATCGGCCGCGCGTGGCAGCTGGGCACCATCCAGCTCGACTATAACGCGCCGGAACGATTCGATCTCACGTACACCGGCGAGGACAACGCGCCGCACCGGCCGGTAGTCATTCACCGCGCCGTGAGCGGGTCCTTCGAACGCTTCATCGCCATTCTCATCGAGCACTTCGGCGGGGCGTTCCCGGTGTGGCTGGCCCCCGAGCAGGTACGTGTCATTCCCATCGCCATCGACTACAACGAGCACGCGCAGGCGCTTGTCGCTCGCATGAAGGCGCTTGGCATCCGGGCCACGCTCGACGCGCGCAACGAGACGCTCAACTACCGCGTCCGCGAGGGCGAAGTGGAGAAGGTGCCGTACATGTGCGTGATCGGGCGCCGGGAGGCCGAGGAGCACACGGTCGCACTGCGCACGCGCGGCGCCGGCAAGAAGCAGGAAGTGCTCACCCAAGAGGCGTTTCTCGAGCGGCTGCTCGACGAGGTGCGCACGCGGGCGCTCGCTCCGCAGCCCGAGCAGGCCGCGGAGGCGGAAGCCTGACGCCGGAGGCGCCGCTCGATCGGTGCTAGCTGTCGCCGGTCGGACTCGTCGAGGTCGACCAGTCCGGTCTGTGGATGTCGCGAACCTGGCAGTACGGCGTCTCCACTGCCATCACCGCTCGTTGGGCCGCCGCCGTTGCCCCGTCCAGATCACGATGCTGCCGCATCCGTTCCGGCTCGCGAACTGCGGCGGCGTGCTGCCGGTGCGGCTGTACACCTCCACGCCGCGCACTTCTGCCGATGCAACGAGGTTGTCGAGCTGTCCGTCGGGCACCGGTGTGAACATCCCGTTGAGATAGATCGCCGGTGCGCAGGTGCCGGTGCCTGCGTTGCCGCGCATCAGCACGCGGTCACGCCCGTTGCCGCCACCCGGCACCACCGTCACGCCCGGTGTGCCACGCATGATGTCCGAGACGAACAGGGCGTTGCGTTTTTCGAGCTGCGCGTCGTCCATGAAGTAGCCGCCGCCCTGCTTCTTGCGCGCTTCGAAGTCGGCCATTTCGCGCGTCCAGCGATCGGCGGCCACCTTCACGGTGTCGAGCCGCGGCGCCAACCCCGCCATGTCGATCGCCGCCATCGTCTCCACGCCATCGAGGAAGTCCACCGCCACGCGCTTCGGCTCGAAGCCCACGGCACGCGCTTCCACCATCCACGACCCGCCCGGCAGCGAATCGAAGGTGAACAGCCCCCCCCCGGTGCTCGTGCCTTCGGTGCCGGTGCCGGGCACCGTGACGCGCGCGCCGACCAGTGGCTGGCCGACGCTGTCCCGCACAATGCCGCGGACGCGCCCCGTCCCGCGGAGCAGGGTCTGCGGACGCTCGGTGGGGCTCGTGGGTGCCTTCGCGATGCGGACCGGCGTCGCAATGACGAGGTCACGCACCAGTAACCCGCTTCGTGGTACGGGCAACTCGATCACGCCGCTCGAGTCCTTGCCCGCATAGGCCCGCGTGGTGATGGTCGCCTCGGGGGGGACGCCGCACAGCACGAACGCGCCGTTGGGTTTGGCGTCGGCGAACCGGCTGGGAAAGCGGCGCGACACCCCGCCACCCTGACTGACGATCGTTTCCGCGTACTGCACGCGCACGCGCGCGCCCCCCTCGAGCGGCGTGCCACGCGACGTGCGCACGAGCCCCATGAACGCGCCGCGGTCCATGCCGTCACCGGCCGTGCCACACGCGGCGCGCAGCATCGTCGCCACCGATGGCAGGCCCAGCGACACGGATACGTCGCCGCTCCCTTCGATGTTCACCTGGATCACACGACTCTCGAGCCCCAAGCGGTCGAGCTGCTCGTGAATCACGCCCACGAGATAGCTGCCGACACGCATCGAGTCGAGCAGGAACTGTCCCGCCGAGTCCGTCTGCACCGTGCGCACGTCGGCAGGATTGTCGGTCGCCACCCACTGCACCGCCGCATTGATCAGCGGGGCCGTCGCCACGCTATCGAACACCTCGCCGGTCACCCGGGCGAGTGGAATCTTGAGTGGAGCCGCCGCCTTCGGGGCAGGCACGGTGGCCGGTTTCGGGGCCGGAGCCGGCCGGCGTGGCGGCTGACGGGTCTGGGCTCCGGCAACCACCGGGAACAGCAACGCAGGAAGCAGGCGGAATTGACGCATCCCTGCAACTTCAAGGCACGGCCCTCACGCGTCCAGTGGGGCGTCGGTGACTGGCACCCGGTGGTCACTGGGGTGGGTCGTGTTTTCAGTAAAACACCGCCGCGGGAGCGCGCTGGTTAGCTTTGTGGGGCTCCACTCCCCTGCGCCACCTACCCGATTTCCTCACATATGTCTGACCTTTCCCGCCAGCCCGTCATCGTCGGTGCCGCGCGCACCCCGATCGGCCGATATCTCGGGGGGCTCGCCTCCCTGTCGGCGCCCGAGTTGGGCGCCATCGCCATTCGCGCCGCACTCGAGCGGAGCGGGGTAAATCCCGCGCAGGTGCAGGAAGTGATCATGGGGCACGTGCTGCAGGGAGGCACAGGCCAGGCGCCCGCGCGACAGGCCATGCTCAAGGCCGGCGTCCCCAGCACGGCCTCCGCCCTCACCGTCAACAAGGTGTGCGGCTCCGGTCTCAAGGCGGTGATGCTTGCCGCGCAGGCCATCAAGGCCGGTGATGCGCAGGTGATCGTGGCCGGTGGCCAGGAAAGCATGAGCAATGCGCCGCATTACGTGTACGGCATGCGCAGCGGTGTGAAAATCGGTGACCAGACTATGGTCGACGGCATGATCAGGGATGGCCTCTGGTGCGGTACGTGCAACGTGCACATGGGATCACACGCCGAGTACACCGCTACGAAGGCGGGGGTACCCCGCGACGAGCAGGATGCCTTTGCGGCAGCGTCACACGCCAAGGCGGTGGCGGCGCAACAGGCCGGGAAGTTCACGGCCGAAATCGTGCCGGTGGAGATTCCGGGCAAGAAGGGGCCCACGATCATCGCCATGGACGAAAGTCCGCGTGCCGACACCACCGCCGAGTCGCTCGCCAAGCTGCGCCCCGCGTTTCCGGGCAAGGGTGATGCGAGTACGCTCAGCGTGACCGCCGGCAACGCGTCGAGCCTCAACGACGGCGCGGCAGCCGTGGTGGTGACGAGTGAAGCGTACGCGCGCGAACACGGGCTCACGATCCTCGCCCGCATCACGGGCTACGCCACCGGCGCCGGTGACCCGCAGGAGCTGTTCTTTGCGCCCATCACGGCGGTGAAGAACCTCATGGCCAAGAGCGGCACGAGCATTGGCGACTACGACCTCATCGAGGCCAACGAGGCGTTCGCGAGTCAGGCGCTCGCCGACGGTCGCGGGCTCGGCTGGGACGAGGCCCGGGTCAACGTGCATGGCGGCGCCATCGCCCTTGGTCACCCCATCGGTGCGAGCGGCACGCGCGTGCTCGTCACGCTCCTGCACGCCCTCATCGACCGTGATCTGCGCACGGGCGTGGCGACGCTGTGTCTGGGTGGCGGCGACGCCGTGGCGCTGTCGGTGGAACGCGTTTCCTGACCACGCACCTGACCACCGCGGCCCGCCTGCTGTGGCGCCTCGGCGCCTTTGGCGTGGCGTGGATTCTCGCGCAGGGCATCTTCGAATCGCTGACGGCTCCGCTGTTCGGTGTGCTCTCGCGAGCGGTGGGCGAGCCGGTGCCCATGTATCCGTTCAGCATGCTCGTGGGCGTGCTGGCCGGGTGTTGGGCCGGTTTCCGGTTCATGGACGAGGTGCCCTGGTCGGTGCTCGGCATCGGCGAGGGGACATGGCGGGGCCGGCGGCTGCTGGTGGGCACCGCGCTCGGTACCGCGGCCATCCTCCTCACCACCGCGGTGCTGTGGGCGGCACAGCAGCTCCACTTCGAGGCCGTGTCGCCGGCGGCGTACGAGGGCGACAGCTGGAGTGGGACGGCGCTGCGCCTGCTGATGGTGCTGGCGCCCGCAGCGCTCTGGGAGGAGCTGGTATTCCGCGGCTATCTCCATGCCGTGGCTCGAGAGGCCGCGCCGGTCGGGCAGGGTACGCTGCTGGCACGTAGTGCCGGCAGCGTGGCGTTCGGTCTGGTGCATCTCATGAATCCCGGGGCCGGCGTGCGCACCACGTTCATCGTGATGCTCGCCGGGTGGTGTCTGTGCCTCGTGCGTGAACGGTCCGGCTTGCCGGCGGCATTCACCGCGCATCTCGCTTGGAACTGGGTGATGGCGGCGGTGCTGCACGTGCCGGTGAGCGGGTTGCCGTTCGCGACGCCCGGATACCGGGCCGTGGCGAGCGGGCCGGACTGGATGACCGGGGGCAGTTGGGGCCCCGAAGGTGGAGTGATGGCAGCTTTGGTATTGGGTGGGGCGGCGGCGTGGGGGCAGCGTGCCTCACGCCCGGACGCGCAACCTCTTTCGACGACTTCTGCAACAACGTCCTCGTTCACAGGAACCTGAAGCGATATGTCCGACACGATTGGGAGCGTTCAGCGCGCGGCGGTGGTTGGCGCCGGCCAGATGGGCAACGGCATCGCGCACGTCTTTGCGACGAGCGGTCACGACGTCACCATGATCGACGTCAGCGCCGACGCACTCGCGCGCGGGCGAGATACCATCGCCAAGAACCTCGAACGACAGGTGAAGAAAGGTGCACTCGAGGCGAGTAGCGCCGAGGCCGCGCTGGGGCGCATTACCACCGCCACGTCGCTCGATGCCGTGGCCAATGCGCAGATCGTGGTCGAAGCGGCCACCGAACGCACCGATCTCAAGTTCCGCATCTTCGAGGATCTCGATCGTCTCGCGCCGGCAGGCGCGATCCTCGCCAGCAACACCAGCTCCATCAGCATCACCGAGATCGCGGCGCGCACCACGCGCCCCGAACTCGTGATCGGCATGCACTTCATGAATCCGGTGCCGGTCATGCAGCTCGTTGAGGTGATTCGCGGCCTCGCCACCAGCGACACCACCACGCAGCAGGTCATGGCGCTCTCGCGGGCACTGGGCAAGACGCCGGTGGAAGTGAACGATTTCCCCGGCTTCGTGGCCAACCGCATTCTCATGCCCATGATCAACGAGGCCATCTACTGTGTGATGGAAGGCGTGGGCACGCCCGAAGCCATCGACACGGTGATGAAGCTCGGGATGAACCACCCCATGGGCCCGCTCACGCTCGCCGACTTCATCGGGCTCGATACGTGCCTCGCCATTCTCGAGGTGCTGCACGACGGGCTCGGTGACCCCAAGTACCGCCCGTGCCCGCTGCTGCGGAAGTACGTGGCCGCCGGGTGGTACGGCCGCAAGAGCGGCCGCGGTTTCTACCAGTACTGAGTCGCTCATGTCGCTCATCCCGCTTACCGAAACGCAACAGGAAATCCAGCGCCTCGCCCGCGAATACGCGCAGCGTGAACTCGTGGCGCTCGCCGGTGAACGCGATCGCGAATCCCGCTTCGATCGCGCCATGGTGCAGCAGATGGCCGCATTGGGCTTTCTCGGCATGCTCATCCCCGAGCAGTACGACGGCCTGGGGCTCGATGCCCAGAGCTACCTGCTCGCGCTCGAGGAGATCGCGGTGGGTGACGCGTCGGCCGCCGTGACGCTCAGCGTGCACAACTCGCTGCCCACGCAGATGGTGCTCAACTTCGGCAACGAGGCGCAGCGCACGCACTTCCTGCCGCCCATGGCGCGCGGTGAGTGGCTCGGGGCCTTTGCGCTCTCCGAACCCGAAGCCGGATCAGACGCCGGGAGTCTGCGCGCGCAGGCGGTGCGCGACGGTGATCACTGGGTGCTCAACGGTACCAAGGCGTGGGTGAGTCACGGCAACGAGGCGCAGGTGATTCTCTGCATGGCGCGCACCGACTCGCCCGACGCGCGCAAGGGCAGCAAGGGGATCAGCACATTCATCCTCACCCCCGACTTGCCCGGCTTCCATCTTACCAAGAAGGAAAACAAGCTGGGACTGCGCGCCTCGCCCACGCTGCAGATCGTGCTCGACAACTGCCGGGTGCCGGCCGATCGCCTGCTCGGCGAGGAAGGGAAGGGGCTCACCTACGCGCTCGGGTCGCTCGACCACGGGCGCCTCGGCATTGCCGCGCAGGCCATCGGCATTGCGCGCGCCGCGCTCGAAGCCAGCGTGAAGTACGTGGGTGAGCGCAAGCAGTTCGGCAAGAATATCGGCGAGTTCCAGGCCATCCAGTTCAAGCTGGCGGACATGGCCACTCGCATCACCGCGGCGCGCACGCTATTGCACTCGGCAGCGGCCGCCAAGGAGCGCGGCGAGAAGATCACACGCTTCAGCAGCATGGCGAAACTCTTCGCGTCGGAGACCGCCATGTGGGTTACCACCCAGGCCGTGCAGATCTTCGGCGGTTACGGGTATGTGACCGACTATCCCGTGGAGCGGCACATGCGTGACGCGAAGGTCACGGAAATCTACGAGGGGACCTCGGAAATCCAGCGCATCGTGATCGCGCGTGAGACGCTGGCCGCAGCGGCGGCCGCGGACGGCTCGCTTCCCGACTGATTATTTTGTCCCGCTGTGTTCGTTTGCGACCACCTTCACGCCCAGTGAGCTGACTCATGGTTGACGTTGCACGCCCCGGCGAGCGCATTCCCATTGCCTCTGATCACGCCGGATTCGAACTCAAGGAGCGGCTGCGTGTGGTGCTCGGCGAGTTGGGCTACGAGGTGGAGGACATCGGCACGCACAGCACGGCCAGCACCGACTACCCCGACTACGCCCACCCGCTCTCGCAGCAGGTGAGCGACGGCGCGGTAGACCGGGGGATCCTGCTGTGCGGCACCGGGCTGGGCATGAGCTACGTGGCCAACCGCTACCCCGGCGTGCGCGCCGCGGTAGTGTGGAACCCCGAAATCGCCAGCCTCGCCCGGAAGCACAACGACGCGAACGTTCTGGTGCTGCCCGCGCGTTTCGTCTCCGACGAGGACGCGGTGGCCATTCTCAAGACGTGGCTGGAGACGCCCTTCGAGGGCGGCCGGCACGGCACGCGCGTGACCAAGATCGAACACACGAACGAACAGAACGGAGCCGAAGCTCTGGGGAGTGGGGCATGAGTGCAGGAGCGAGGGCCGGAGATAGCGTGAGCTGGTCCAACTGGGACCGGCTGCCACCCGGGGGCGCGCTGAGCGCGACGGATCCGGAAATCGCGCACCTGCTCACCGAGGAAGTGGAGCGCCAGAGTGACGGTCTCGAACTCATCGCCAGCGAGAACTTCGTATCGCCGGCGGTCATGGAAGCCATGGGCTCGCCGCTCACCAACAAGTATGCGGAGGGCCTGCCCGGCAAGCGCTACTATGGTGGCTGT
>Ga0222712_10005183_pt1 | contig 13340 bp, 13 predicted proteins | sample C33_657DmetaG_FD_165043 | JGI IMG/M metagenome (GOLD analysis project Ga0222712, IMG submission 165043) | Estuarine water microbial communities from San Francisco Bay, California, United States - C33_657D | ecosystem: Environmental > Aquatic > Marine > Unclassified | place: USA: California...
TATTTCATTCATAAAACAAATGACGAATGGGTAAAATGGCAACCGGCATATAGATTAGCTATGGCAAATAAGAGTCCTAAGCTTGGCGGTTACGATCATTCTATGTCGCTTAGAGACTTTAAAGATTGGGGTGCGGTGCACTTCTCAGCATTTGATATATTAGATACTATTCACGATTTAATTAAAGATCGAATTACATATTTTGATACTAAGATTATAGAGATAAAATCTAATGATGAAGGTATCGAATACTTATTAGATGAACAAGATAGAAAACACACAGCCGATCTTTTTATTGACTGCACGGGCTTTGAAGCCAAGTTAATCAACAAAGAATTAAAAGTACCTTTTATTGATATCTCTAGTATTCTTCCGTGCGATAGCGCAGTTGCTATGCCTACACAATTTAAAAATCCGCAAGAAGAATGCCATCCATATACTAAAGCAACCACTATGACGGCTGGTTGGAGATGGACAATCCCAACATTCAAACAGATTGGCAATGGTTATGTGTATTCATCTAAACACATTTCTGCTGAAGATGCTGAAAAAGAACTAAGAGATTCTATCGGCGAATATACTGCTAAAGCTCGTCATTTAAAAATGAGATGCGGAGCTTCTGAAAAGGTAGCACATAAGAATGTTATTGCAGTTGGATTATCTGCTGGGTTTGTAGAGCCTTTAGAAGCAACTGGTATCACATTCACTACTAAGATTGTTGAAGCATTAACAAACGGATTAAATCATCATAGCGGTATTTGGAATGATAATTTAATGAATGCTTTTAATGCAGCATATATTAATATGGTAGTTGAAATCATTGCGTTTGTTTGGGCTCACTATCATTATAGTGATAGAGCTGATACTCCTTTCTGGCAAGAAATTAGAAACCAAAAAATAGAAGATGCACCGCAGTATATCCAAGAAATGTTTAGTCACTTCTATCCTACACTACATCGTAGGTTTTATATAGACGATAAGACTTCTGGTTTCCATAGTGGTCATTGGTTTAGCATGTTACATGCCAATGGGGTGTATGATAATATTGAAAAACCCAAACTGTCAGAAGAAGAGATGAGGTATGCTGAATACTATATTAAGTCAAAAACTGATGAGATAGATAATGCTATAGAATATTTCCCGAATCATTATGAATTTTTGAAGGATTGGTATGAGAGAACCAGTAACGCTATTTAGAGCTGACTTATTTAGTTATGCAAATGTAGGTACACCAGATCAGAGGCAAGAGTTAATCGACAGATTGTTAGCTCTTAAAGCTTCTGGTGCTAGGGATATTAACGAATTGACTAATAACGAAGGTTGTTGGAGATATTCTTTTCCAGTAACAGATTGTGAATGGTTAAATAACGCATTAAGCGTTATAATGAATGACGCATTTACATATTATGCAAATCAACCCGGCAGCAGAATCAGAATACCAACTGAAGAAAACAAAATAAAACTCGGGAGTTGGTGCAATATTAATGAGAAATATGCTAGGAACGTTTATCATGCACACAAAGGTTCTATATTCTCATGTGTGTATTATTTACAAGCTACAGATACTGGTAGATTGATCCTTACGAATCCTGCTAATGTGTTAAATGATTGTAGTGATTTTGCTCCGTACACTAGAGACTTTTTCTTTCTCCCCAAAGATGGTGATTTAATCCTTTGGCCTTCGTGGATCCCGCATGAAGTAGAACCTAATATGTCAGATAGACAGAGAATTAATATAGTATTTGATATTGATGTACCCTTCATATATGAACCAAAGTGAGATATTATTCCCAGTTGAAATATTTTTTGGAAAAATAACATTAGATGATCGTATATTATACGATTTTCAAAAATGGTTAGAGATCCAAAAGCTATTAGAAGATGATATCAGTGCTATAAGCACAACGATGAATGGCTGGCAATATGCATTCAAACAACACGATATTCAACCAGAATGGCATAAAAATATAGTATCGCAGTTTGATACTGACTTCTATATAAAAGAAAAAAGTAGTTGGGTGGTTGACTATGATGTTGGTGGATACCAAGATCCGCATATTCATAAAAGTAGTAAAGGCACTACTATAATTAATATTGTTGGCAGTGGGGATTTATTATTATATGATACTCGACCAACTGGTGGATTTGAAGTTAAGACTTTAAATCCTGGGGATTGGATATATATTCCAGGTTGGTTGATGCACTCTAGTCGGCCGTGTAAAGATAAACGAAGTATATTGGTGATTGATTATAGATGATGAAGATTGAGTTTTTTTCTAGCATAGACGGGGTTGCAGAATCTACTCCAATTTTGGAAGCTAAAGATTTTCAACAAGCTTGGTTTTCGCAATCGCGTGAAGACTATATTAAACGTCTAAACGAAGCTAATGGCACAACGATATCACACGCATATAGGTGTCCAGGTATATTTGATCTGTATAAGAATGGATTCTTCATAACTGCTTGGTGTGATATAATAATTGAAACCAATGGAGATCCAAACTATTATAAATGGACAGTACCTAATATCACCTTAGCCGAGCTGATGGATAAAGCAGAAGATGCTCCTATCGTACAAGATCATTCTTTCGAAGGAGTAGCTAAACACATACCTATTCCTCCAAATACATTACGATCTATCATAAAAATTAATACTCCTTGGCATATAGTTGCTCCTAAGGGTGTTAAATTTATGATGCTTCCGGTTCCGTATTCTGACGACTTTACATTTACACAGTCTACAGGAATATTAGATCCTTCGATAGACGATGCAATCAATTTACAACTTTATTGGCATAAATTAAATGGTTCACACATGATAAAAGCTGGTACACCATTAGCATATATGATACCATTGACACAAAATAAATATAAGTTTATCTGTAGAGATAAAAATGCTTATGATGATTTATGGTTGAAGAAGAAGAAGTTTTTACAGAACTTTACGTTTACGCATAAGCGTTCTCAAATGAAAGAAAGTTATGTAAAGCACAATGAATCGAAGTGCCCTTTTCATAGATGGTTTAAATAATGACAATTTATCAAACATTAATCGCATGTTTTATAACGTGCGTTTTACTTTTTATAGTTTATAGACACACTGGGTTTATAGCTATAAAAGACTGCTATGCGATGTGGTTCACTAGAAAGTACTGGACCAATTATAACATAGTAGAGGCTCTCAGTTGGGCCACAAAGGCGATCATCATTGTCCCAGGTTTAATCTTTGGGATTCAAATTTGGTGGTTATATTTCTTAACGTTATTGACAAGTCTTACATTGATTTGGGCAAGCAATAAGAAACTATTACCTACCTTAGTTGCATTCAATAGTCTTTGGACTTGGATTAGCGTGATGGTTATAATTAAAAACGTAGTTTAAGAGGTAAATCATGGACTTTGTATTTGATGTTCTATTAAAGAACATATCATACCTCTGGATGATATTCTTCATCATGATCACTGCTGGATTAGCAAAAGAGCATAGCCTTTTTGTCCCAGCTTTTGCATATGTAAGAAACACATTCAGAAGTAACAAGTTTGTTGTTGTACTCCTAAGCGCAATCGGAGGTATTCTCCCTATCGAAGGTAGAGTTACTGTATCTGCTGGTTTATTAGATACCGTAGCACCTAAGGAAGGTCATGGCCGAGAAAAGTTGGGGATTGTTGATTACCTAGCGACACACCATTATTATTTTTGGAGTCCGCTAGAAAAAACAGTTATCTTACCTATCGCCGCATTTGGTCTAACTTATACCGCTTGGTTGGGAATGGTTGCGCCGTTGTTGATTGTTAGTTTGGCTTTCATCACTTGGTATATTTGGTATCAGGTTCATGAAGAACAAATTGCAATTGCTCCAGGAAACTTTAAGCTTTCTGCCGTATTACGAAATGTCATACCGATGTTTATAGCTATTGGTATGTACATCTATAATTCAGCGTGGATGGTTGGATGTTTTGGTTTCTTGACTTTATATTATATGTTAATAACCCAAGAATGGAATTTTAAGAAGTTATTAAATTATATTCGATGGGATGTGCTGGTAATAGTTGGTATTGTCATCATGCTAGGAAACTGGCTGAAAACATATGACGGTCAATTTCAAGAGATAATTAAATCTAGTGTACTCAATCCTGAAGTATTCACTGGAATGTTACTTATTTCTATAATTGGCTTTGTAATTAGTTTCTTAATGGGTAGTAGCGGAAAGTTTATAGCAATCGCCGTATTAATGGCTCAAGTATTTGGTATTGAGTATTTCTTATGGTTTTTTGCAGTAGATTTTTGTGGTTATCTATTAAGTCCTACTCATAAGTGTGTGATGGTGGGTCACAAGTATTTTAATACTCCACTCGGAACATACTATAAAGCTTTAGGAACTTGGGGACTATTACTATTAACTACAGCAGGCATAGTAACATTTATCTTATAAAATAGCATTGCGAACGGTTGGGGATAGACCGACCGTTCTTTAACAAACAACAGGGAAATAAGATGAAAAGAATATTGGTATCAATATTTTTTGTGCTATGCAGTTTTCCATTATTAGCACAAAATAATAGGTTGGAAACATCAACCGAGAAAGTTCAGGTTGAAAAGCTTGATAAACTTCCACCGGTTGTAGTAACTGACAAGCACTTAAGTAATCAGTTTGAGACTGTTGGAGAATATAATCAACCCATATGGACTACTACTAGGATGTTTCCAAGTACTAGAGCTTATGTGATGACTCCACCTGGAAATGTAAAGTATGAAAAGTGGTTCGACTTTAGAGACAGAAAAGACGGACCAACTATGATAAGGATGCGTGATGAATTGGCATTTGGTTTAGGTAACAGATTAGAACTAGATCTATATCATCACACAGTTTATGATGGCGCTGCAAACAATCAGACATTTTCAACTAGAGGTTTTAGTTGGGAAATTAGGTATGCGCTAGCTGATTGGGGTAAAATTTGGGGCAACCCCACATTATACTTCGAACACAAGATGATTAATGGTAGACAAGGTATAGAACCTAAACTATTATTAAGTGATAGGATAGGTAATACTGATTGGATTTGGGCAACTAACTTTATATATGAAGCAAATCTTTCTGGGGAAACACCTGAAGAAAAGAAGAAAGAATATGCAGTAACAGCTAGTGTTGGTAAAGTTATTAATGATAATTGGATGCTTGGACTAACTTCTCAGGTACGCAAATATGATTATGATACAAACTTAACCGAGGTTTATCTAGGGCCTGCTGTGAACTATAAAATCAACAATAACGCAAGGATTAGTGCAGAATATATGCCTAAGATCAGCGATGATGGATATTATGATAGTAGAAGTTTTATAATTTTTGCATACGACTTTAAATAAGGTTTATAAACTTACATATGGGGATCTTAATGATCCCCATTTTTTTATAAATAGAATTAGCCATACATCCAATAGAAGGAAATTTTCCATGAATAAGCTAGTTGAACAACTCCGTAAAGTCCTAACATCTAACTTTGCTCTTTACCTAAAAACCCACATGTTCCATTGGAATGTAGAGGGCCCAAACTTCAGCGATTACCATGCATTCTTTGCCACAGTATATGAAGATTTGTTTGATCAATCGGACGTTCTTGCAGAGTTTATTAGACAATTGGGTGAAAAAGCTCCAGGTTCTTTATCAGTCTATGCCCAACAAAGCTTGATTAAAGATGAAGAAGGTTTCCCATCAGCAACTGAAATGTTTGAAAAGCTTTTAGCTGATACTCAAACTATGTTAACTCTTTATCAACAATTATACGATGCAGCTGAAGAAGTCAATGAGCACCAAATTTCAAACTATGCAGCTGATCGTTTAGCTGCTCATAAGAAAACCGCATGGATGGTTCGTTCTATCCTAAAAAAATAAGAGATACTAAATGGCAACCCCAACTAATAGAACAGAATTAAAAGAATATTGCCTTAGAGCATTGGGTCAGCCGGTGCTTGAAGTCAATATCGACGAAGATCAATTAGACGATCGTATTGACGAAGCACTTCAAAAATACTATGATTATCACTACGATGCACAACGAAGAGTTTATATTCCACATCAAGTTAGCGAAATTGATATAGCCAATGGATATCTCATTTTGAGCGATGATGTAGTGTCAGTCACTCGCATACTGCCATTGACTTCTGCATGGTCAGGTATGAACATGTTTAACATGAAGTATCAGATGTATTTAAATGATTTCTATGCATTATATAGAGCAGACTCAATGCAATACTTCGTTGAGATGCAACAGTATCTTTCAACACTAGATTCTCTACTGAACGGTGTTCAAACAGTGCAATATCAAAGACACGGAAATAGATTGTATATTGAAACTAAGTGGAGTGAGAAGATTCAAGCTGGACAATATATCATGGTTGAAGCATATGGAAGAGTAATAAGCGATGAGATTTGGAATGACTTCTGGCTTAAGCGCTATGCAACTGCATTAATTCAATTCCAGTGGGGTGCAAACTTAGCTAAGTTCGATGGTATGCAATTACCGGGTGGAGTTACAATTAATGCACGTCAATATATTGATGATGCTGAGAACGATATTAGATTATTAGAGGAAGAACTACGCAATACGCACGAATTACCAGTTGACTTTTTCTGTGGATAATTAAATGCCAACCAATGTGTACTTTAATCCCGGGGTCTTATCCGAACAAAGACTTTATGAGGATATGATCGAAGAGTCCTTAAGGATTTATGGACAAGATATTTACTATATCCCACGAAACCTTAAGAACTTAGATAGCGTGATGAATGATGCTATAGCATCTGAATTCAATCAAGCTTACTTCATTGAAATGTACATCGATGAAGGTGGATATACCGGTGAAGGCACAATCATGTCTAAATTTGGTTTAGAGATTCGAGACCAAGCGACATTTGTTGTATCACGTAGAAGATGGGAAAACTTTATTGGACGAGAAAATACTACCATGATTGGTGGTCGTCCAAACGAAGGTGATTTATTATACATCCCGCTTTCTGGCACATTTATGGAAATCAAGTTCGTTGAACACGAAGCAGCTTTCTATCAATTGGCTAACATCTTCGTGTATGAATTACACTGTGAAACATTCGAATACTCTGGTGAGAAGTTTAATACTGGCTACGATATTATTGACGGCATCGAAAATATTTTCGCTGCATCTCAAAGACTGAGTTTAGGTTCTGGTAATAGTAAGTCGTTCGTTCAGAATGAAGAAGTACAACAGTTCTTGGGATATGATGAAGATAACAGACCTATATTTGTATATGGTAACTTAGCTTCTGTCGATTTCGCAGGTGGTATTGCTGCAGCTATTACAGTAAATCAAATAAGATCTACTGATGGAAAACCCAGATATTTCCAAGAATCTGGTATTGGTGATGCTGCTGTAGAACGTCGATTAATTGGTATGACATCGGGAGCTGCATTTTTAATTACCACAGCTGGTAGTGGTCTTGAATTACCTAATGATCCGAATGCACAGAATCAAAACTTTGAAAGTTTTGGAGATACTATACTTGATTTCTCTGAAACGAATCCTTTTGGAGAACCAGGTGGAGCATATGAACAACTTACATTATCAGATTATGAACCATCAGCAATTTCACTAGATAACAACATCTTACGTTTCGACGAAAATACGGCAACGTGGGATGCAAGATAACAGAATTTAATAGGAAAAATCATGGCAAAACAAGTACTTAACGTAGGCACAACTAATAATGATAAGACTGGTGATACACTGCGCGCTGGTGGAATAAAGATCAAATCAAACTTTGAAGAGATTTATGCTGCCTTAGCTTCTGATGGAGTTAACATCTCGGGCGGTAACTTATTAAAGACTGGCGATTACAGTGACTTAATAAACAAGCCTTCTTTTTCGAATGTGGCTATCAGCGGTGACTTCTATGACTTATCTAATCGTCCAGATCTAGGCATATTTGTTGGCGCGCCTCCAAATAATGCGGGTGTAGATGGACACGTTGCTGGTAATATGGCGTTTGATGGCTCTAATCTTTATGTCTGTAGAGAAGATTATATACAACAAGATCAATTTACAAATTTTATTTTTTCTCATGAACATCCAGACATCAATTTTTCACTGCAAGCTAGATTTAGCAATGCAACTAACGACGTTGCGTTAAAAATAGAAAATCCATTGGCTGGTCAGTTACCTCCACAAGAAGATTGGACTATTACAGATGGAACAGTCGTTCGAACTATTACATCGGTTTCAATTGAATTAGACGTAGATAATAATCCATATTACTTATGCACGCTTGACGGTTCTTTCGTTAGCGTTGCAGATACGTACTATGAAGTTTCGTTTCAACTTCCGGCAGGTTCATATGCTTTTTCTGCAGAATGGAAACCGGAATATCAAGATCTAGTTGATGCGCATGTATTAGGACAAGATTCCAAATTATACGTTACATATGATGGTTATGGTCGTAATGTTCAACACGTTATACATGACTCTTTTGCAGATGAAATCACGATATCTTATCAGTCTGGTAGTAATATAGCAGACTTCAATGGCATCATAGTTAAACTAAATCAGCCTGAGATTTGGAAGTCAATACCATGGGCACCAACGTTTGATGATCCATTTCCAGGAGGCGGAGCTGCAAATACTGGAGATATTACATTCAGCGGTGTAAAAATTATTGGTGATGGTACAGCATCAGGTGATGGTCTAGGTTACAGCACAATCGAATTAGTGCCAGATAACGATCTGTATAGCATATCTCCAGGTGGAGATTTTGGTTACGGGGGTCAATATTTGGTCATCGATCCTACATCTCCAAATCATATTCATATTCGAGCTGGTGGTCCACAAGACGAAGCTGCAGCACAACTTATATTAGGCGGAGAAAAAGCTAACGTTATAGTTAGGGATCAAGATAATAGCTTTACAGAAAATCATCATGTTATTATCAATTCACAAGCTAATGATGGAACACCATACACTTGGTATTTTGGATCAAATGGTAATATAACATTCCCAACATTATCTACAAATCTACACAACGGTGGAATTCAAACCGCACAAACTTTAAAATTCGGTGATGGTGGGCAACAAGTAGTTATTACTGGACCGACTCCTGATGTAGATACTAATGCTCAACGCTTAATTATTCAAGGTCAAAGAGGTTTGGGAACTGGTGAAGGTGGAGATGTTTATCTATGGGCTGGAGACGCTGAGGGCATTAATGCTGGAGATATTAAGATTTATGCTGGTGATGCAGATGATCCAACATCTGGTTATGGTGGTTACGTAAATATCGATGGTGGTTTTGGAGTTGCACTAGGCGGTCACGTACAGTTAACTGCTGGTAGCAGTAATACTTCTGGTGGTAACCTAAGTCTTACTGCAGGTTATGGTGCGATTACACACGGAGTTGTTCAGGTAAATACTTCTACGTACCAATGGACATTTGGTTCAGATGGTACATTAACATTCCCAGATACTACAGTACAAGAAACAGCTTGGGCAGGTGGTCGTGTTGTAACAGTACCTACGCACAGCACAGGAGCTATTGGTGATCTAGAAGGCGACTTATCATTTAATAATGGATACATCTATTATTGTACAGCAGATTATGGACAAGTAGGACATCAAGTTTCTGTAGCTACAGCATATAATGGAGCGACAGCTTTAAATACTAATAGTTTCCAATTAACTAAATCGGCTGACACACTGCAAATTGCTGTGGGTGATATCATATCAGATTCTGATGGTGGTGCAACCAGCATAGTCAATAGCGTATCTAGTGATGATAATTACACCTATGTGGGTACCGGTAGTATGGCGTATCAAGCAGTATTTCCTTTAACATTCACAAGTACAGATTATGTTTCTGGTGGTAATATTTGGAAGCGTGTAGCTTGGTCTAACGATACTTGGTAAAATAAATGTTTGGACAATATTTTTATAATCAACACCTTCGCAAGAGCGTAGCTATTTTTGGCACGCTCTTCAACAACATTACGACTGTTAAACGCGATCAGGCTGGTAACGTGCTAAGTACTGTTAAAGTACCATTGGCATATGGACCTAAGCAAAAGTTCTTAGCGCGTCTAAAGGAAGAACCAGATCTTTTGGCTCCTGAGGTTGCTCTTCGCTTACCACGTATGTCCTTTGAAATTACCTCGGTTTCATATGATACGATGGCTAAAGTTAATAGGAATATAAAATTACAAACTCCATCTATTCACGGTGTCAATACAATTTATTCAGCTGCTCCGTATAACTTATCAGTGCAATTAAATATTATCGGTAAAACACAAGATGAAGTTCTACAGATCACTGAACAGATTTTACCATATTTTAATCCAGAATATATAGTTACAGTAAAAGAAATACCTGAGATCGATCTTATTAGAGATGTGCCTATCACTCTACAATCTGTTACTATGAGCGATGATTATGAGGGCGAATTTGAACAGCGCAGAGCATTAATTTATACACTAGATTTTAACATGAAGATTGCGTTTTATGGTCCAATACAAAAAGATATCGGAGTTATCAAAGATTCTACTGTTAATATCAGAAATCAAGATACACTGAAAAAAGTATCTACCATAAACAATCAAGTTTCTCCATTAAATGTTGGTCCTGCAGATCCACATAATATTATTGAAACAATTATTAATTATGACCAAGACTTTGGTTTTACTGAGTGAATGATATGAAAAGTATAGATACTATTGAAAGCAAAAAAGAGAAGATAGCAAAAGCCCTTAGTAAGAATATGCCGATATCGGCACCATTGGAATCTTCGCCACCGGTCGACGACCTGCAGGTTGACTATGATGTGTCGAGAGAGACATATAAAGAGCTTATTGATAAGGGGAATGTAGCTATCGATCTTATGATGGAACTTGCAAAGGATTCACAACATCCTCGTGCTTTCGAAGTATTAGCTGGTTTATTAAAAACACAAGCCGATAATACTGATAAGCTTGCTGATCTCCAGAAAAAGCTCCAAAACCTTCGCAATGGGCCGAAGGCTAAATCTACTCCCGAACAAATAACCAATAATAATGTATTTGTAGGATCTACAACAGACCTACAACGTTTTATTCTTGATCAACAAAAGAATAAGAATGCCGTGATCGATGTCAACACTAACACACCTAACGAATAACGAGTACGGGTATCTAGGGAACCCGCTCGTCAAACGAGACGGTGTTCAACAGACTTTCTCCCAAGACGAACTATCAGAATACATTAGGTGTATGAATGATCCTGCGTACTTTGCAAATAAGTACATTAAGATCATTAACCTTGATGAGGGTTTAGTTCCGTTTAGTCTTTATCCTTATCAACAAAAGATGTTCGATCATTTTAATGATAATCGATTTTCTATTGTTTTGGCTTGTCGACAATCAGGTAAGTCTATCTCATCTGTCGTATACATTCTTTGGTTTGCTATTTTTAAACCAGAACAGACGATTGCAATCTTAGCTAACAAGGGTGCAACTGCACAAGAGATGTTGGGGCGTGTTACGCTTGCATTAGAAAATCTGCCATTCTTTTTACAACCCGGTTGTAAGACACTTAATAAGAAATCGATTGAGTTCTCAAATAACTCTCGTATAGTTGCAGCTGCAACGTCTGGTAACTCTATTCGCGGTATGTCAGTTAACTTACTGTTCCTCGATGAGTTTGCTTTCGTTGAGAATGATGGCACATTCTATACATCTACATATCCTGTAATTACTTCAGGTAAAACTACTCGCGTTATCATCACATCAACTGCGAATGGTTTAGGTAATACTTTCCATAAGTTGTGGGAAGGTGCAGTGCAAGGCACAAATGATTTTAAATCATTTCGTGTTGACTGGTGGGATGTTCCAGGTCGCGATGAAGAATGGAAACGTCAAACCATTTCCAATACATCAGAACTTCAGTTTGACCAAGAATTTGGTAATAACTTCCATGGAACGGGTAATACATTAATTAATGCTAATACATTATTATCTTTAAAATCTAAAGAACCGCTATATTCAATGAACAGCGTAAATGTTTATGAAGTGCCGGTGAAGAGAGATAAAGAAGATCCAGAATCTAAAGATCATAATTATATTATATTAGTCGATGTAGCAAAAGGCAGAGGACAAGATTATTCAACGTTCAATATTATAGATGTAAGTACCAATCCTTTTAGACAGGTTGCTACATTCAGAGATAACAATATCTCTCCTTTGTTGTTTCCAGATGTCATTTATAAATATGCTAACATGTATAATAAAGCGTTAGTGGTAATTGAGAATAATGACGCGGGCCAAGTCGTATGTAACGGCATATTCTATGACTTAGAGTATGAAAATGTTTATACATCTAATGGTGTTAAAGCCGATGCCATTGGCGTATACATGGATAAACGTACTAAGAAGATCGGCTGTTCACACATTAAAGATTTGGTAGAACAGAAAAAGATAGAGATAGTCGATGCTGAGACTATCATAGAGATGTCTACCTTTGTTTCTAAAGGTCAGTCATATGAAGCTATGAGCGGAATGCATGACGACTTAATGATGAATTTAGTGATGTTTGGTTGGTTTGCAGCAACACCAATGTTTGCAGAATCGATCGATAGCGGCATGAGAGAATACATCTATGCACAGCAGATGAAACAAATTGAGGATGAAGTGTTACCTTTTGGATTTAACGATGATGGTAGAGAAGAATTAGAACCAACTCATATAGACAACGAAGGGCAGGTTTGGCGAGAATTTAATTGGCCAGAAGATCCACAACCATGAATTTCACACTGATACTATTCGCATCGGCATTTGCAATATCATCTGTCGCTGCATACTATTCTGTAGCAGGATTAGTTGCTATATTTTCTGGAGAACCCATTGCAGCTATTATAATGGGTGTAGCTTTAGAAATAGCTAAGCTTGTTGCTGCTTCATGGATATATCGTAATTGGCAGACTACCGCTAGATTACTTAAATACTATTTTACCACAGCAGTATTAATACTTTCATTGATAACTTCAATGGGTATTTTTGGTTACTTATCAAAATCACACTTAGAACACAGCGTTATTTCTGGTGGAGTATCATCACAAGTTCAACTAATAGATGATAAGATATCGACTGAAAAAGAAAATATAAGTGCTGCAAGAAAAGCGCTGAAACAGTTGGATGAGTCAGTAGACCAAACGATGGCTAGATCTACTGATGAAAAAGGTGCAGAAAAAGCTGCGTCTTTAAGACGTTCACAACAAAAGGAGCGTCGCACACTTTTAGCCTCGATTGATGAGTCACAAAAGACAATTGAAAAACTTAATGTAGAGAAGGCACCTA
>Ga0222712_10005185_pt1 | contig 13338 bp, 10 predicted proteins | sample C33_657DmetaG_FD_165043 | JGI IMG/M metagenome (GOLD analysis project Ga0222712, IMG submission 165043) | Estuarine water microbial communities from San Francisco Bay, California, United States - C33_657D | ecosystem: Environmental > Aquatic > Marine > Unclassified | place: USA: California...
TGGATGAGGCGACGCTGCGCCCCTTACGGCGGCGCATGCAGTTGATTCATCAAAATCCGTCTGCCGCGCTTGATCCCAGGCTTACGGCGGAAGATGCTGTTGCTGAGCCATTGAGGGTGCAAGGTTTGGCCTCTGGCCAAGTTCTGCGGGACCGTGTGGCCGCGCTGCTCGCTGAAGTGGGGCTTCCGGCGGCTTTTCTGCATCGCTTTCCGCATGAATTATCGGGCGGGCAGAAGCAGCGTGTTTGCATTGCGCGGGCGCTTGCGCTGCAGCCTGATCTACTGATTCTGGATGAACCAACCTCGGCCCTGGATGTTTCCGTTCAAGCGCAGATTCTGGAAGTGCTGGAAAGGCTGCGTGCAAGCCGTGGCCTTGCTTATCTTTTTATCAGCCATAACTTGGCTGTGGTACGACAGGTTTGTGAACGTGTCGCTGTCATGTATCTGGGGCGCATCGTTGAAGAAGGCACGGCGGCCGAGGTTTTTGAACAGCCGCGCCATCCCTATACGCGCGCGTTACTGCTTTCAGTGCCGCGCCTTCGCGCGGGTGGCGCACCCTTTGTGGCGACGGGTGAACCGCCAAATCCGGCGGCACCACCAGAAGGCTGCGCCTTTCATCCGCGATGTATGATGGCGGCTGCAAGTTGCAGGGCAGCCATACCGTCATTGGTTGATCTTGGTGGCGACCATATGGTGCGTTGCCCGCTTGCATAAAGAGCATGGGGTATAGCTGAACGCGCCACGAATGCTGGCCTTTACGGCGCCCAATGTCCTTGTCATCATCTTGCTGTCATTCCCCGGAGAAAGACATGGCGTTTCTTCCAGTCTTCGTCATTGGTCAGACACCGCGCCTGGACCTTGAGGCAGAAATCGCGGCTGCCGCGCCCGGTTTGAAGATTGCGATGCGCGGTGCTCTTGATGGCCTATCACGCGCTGAAATTGCGGATGTTAGACCACGGGATGGTCATGATACGCTTTTCACCATGCTGCCCTCGGGCGAAGGTGTCGCCATTTCCAAGGCTGCGGTGACAGCGCGTATGCGTGGCATGCTTGAAGAAACCCAAGGACCAGTGCTGCTTGCCTGTACCGGCACCTTCAAGGGCCTGCCCGAACGGCCTGATTTGATACAGCCTTCGGCCGTTCTGAACGGTATGGCGGAAGCGCTGCTGCCACAGGGTAGGCTTGGGCTTTTCGTGCCATTGGCGGAACAGGCTGCTGGTCTTGGCGAATCTCGCGCAAGAAGTGGGCTATCGATCACAGTAGTGGCGCTGCGCCCCTATGCCGATAAGACGACACGCGAAGCGGCAATGGCTGAAATGGCGGCGCAAAAGCCTGACCTGGTGCTGCTTGACTGCATTTCTTACACACGGCGCGATAAGGCAGCCGCGGTTGCCGCACTGTCTTGCCCTGTTCTGCTATCTGTTGCTGTGGCCGCACGCGCCGCAGCATCCTTATTACCGGAGCCCTGATGCGCGAAATTACCCTTGAAGAAATCGAGGCACTTGCTGTCGGTGCCTGGGTGCTTGGCACTGGTGGCGGTGGTTCGCCCTATCTTGGTCTGCTGAACATGCGCCGCCTTTACGCCGAAGGTAAGCGCGTTCAGTTAATGGATCCGGATGAATTGGCAGATGATGATTTGGTCGCCGTTGTCTCCAATATGGGCGCGCCGCTGGTTGGCCAGGAAAGGTTGGTGGATAGCGCGAATATTGGCCGCGCCGTGACAGTGATGGAGGAATATCTCGGCCGTTCCTTTCGTGCGGTCATGAGCGTAGAGATTGGTGGCAATAACGGGGTGCAGCCACTGCTTGCGGCGGCTGAAACCGGCAAACCGGTTGTTGATGCGGATGCTATGGGGCGCGCCTATCCGGAAGCGCAAATGACATCCTTCGCCGTCGGTGATTTGAAGCCCTGGCCATTATCGCTGGTGGATCCGCGTGGTATTGAAGGCATCGTGGCAAAGGTTCCATCCTGGAAATGGATGGAACGCCTGTCACGTAAAATGTGTGTCGAAGTTGGCTCCATCGCTGCCACCTGCAAGGCGCCGCGAACCGGCGCAGAGGTAAAGCGCTGGGGTATTCTGCGCACAACCACACAGGCGATTGAACTCGGCAAAGCCATTCGCCTGGCGCAGAAAGAACATCGTGATCCAATCCAGGCAATATTGGATATTGAGAAAGGGTTGCTTCTGTTCCGGGGTAAGGTGGCTGATATCGCCCGGCGCACTACGGAAGGCTTCCTGCGCGGCACGGCGAAGCTTGATGGGCTGGATGACTGGCGCGGGCAGGGCTTTGAACTTGCGTTTCAGAATGAATGGGCGGTTGGCTGGCAGGATGGCGTGGCGCGCGTCATGACGCCCGATTTGATCTGCGTGCTGGATAGCGTGAGTGGCGAGGCAATTGGTACTGAGACCCTGCGCTACGGCCAGCGCGTTACAGTGGTCGCCTTACCGGCACCGAAGGTTTTCCTCTCGCCGCGCGGCCTTGATTTTGTGGGGCCGCGTGCATTTGGCTATGACCTTGATTTCCGTTCTGTTTTCGATGGAGCCCCCACATGAGACGCCGCATCGGCATTGACGTTGGCGGCACCAATACTGATGCGGTGCTGCTGCAGGATGATCGGGTGCTGCATGCCATCAAGACACCGACGACTGCGGATGTTCTGACAGGCGTCAGGCTTGCCTTGCAGGACATTGCGCAAGCGGTCGGTGTTGAAGCCGTGCAGGCCGTGATGATCGGCACCACGCATTTCGTGAACGCGGTGGTCCAGCGGCGAGACTTGGCGCCCGTTGGTGCTATACGCATCGGGCTCCCCGCCGCTCGTTCTTTGCCGCCCTTTTGTGACTGGCCAGCCGATCTTGCTGTGATGGTGCGCGGGCAAGTCCATATGGTGGAAGGCGGGCTCGATTATGACGGCCGGCCCATCATGCCATTGGATGAGAAGGCGGTGGCCATGGCCGCCCGCAGCATGAAGGGCGCAGGTATTTCCTGCATCGCTGTGTCCAGCATATTCTCTCCACTAGATCCGGGAATGGAGGAGCGTGCTGCGGAGATTTTGCGTCAGGAAATGCCGCATGCTGCCATCACCCTCTCTCATGAACTCGGCCGCATCGGGCTTTTGGAAAGGGAAAATGTTGCCTTACTAAATGCCTGCCTCATGCCTTTGGCACGACATACAGTTTCGGCATTTGAGGAAGCCTTGCGTCAGGCAGGTATTCTCGCGCCGCTTTTTATTACGCAGAATGATGGCACGGTGATCCGTGCAGAAGTGGCAAGCCGCTTTCCTGTCCTGTCTTTCGCATCAGGCCCCACAAATTCCATGCGCGGTGCGGCTTTTCTGACTGGCGTTAAGGATGCGCTAGTAGTGGATGTGGGGGGCACGACCAGCGATATCGGCGCGCTGAAGGCAGGCTTCCCGCGTGAGGCGAATACTGTGGTGCAGATAGGCGGTGTGCGCACGCTGTTCCGTATGCCTGATCTTCTTTCGATTGGTCTTGGTGGTGGATCTCATGTGCAGCCGCTTAACACTGGCGGCGTGGTGATCGGGCCACGCAGTGTGGGTTTCCGCTTACCGCAAGAGGCGCGGGTTTTTGGCGGCACACAGTTGACCACAAGCGATATCGCGGTGCGCGCGGGGATCCTCTCCCTTGGGGACGCGCAATGTGTTGTAGAACTGGATGAGACTCTGGTGCGTGCCACGCTTGCGGAAGCTGCGCGCATGCTGGAAGAATCCGTTGACCGCATGAAGACGGATGCGGCTGGGGTACCGCTTCTGGCTGTGGGTGGTGGCGCTTTCCTGGTGCCGGATCGCATGATGGGTGTCAGCGAAGTCCTGCGGCCCGAACACGCCGCGGTTGCCAATGCCGTTGGCGCTGCGATCGCGCAGGTGAGTGGTGAGGCTGATCAGGTTTTTCAGGGAATGTCGCGCCAGGAAGCGATGGCGGAGGCAGAACGCATTGCCCGCCTACGAGCTGTTGAAGCTGGTGCCGATGAAACGACGTTGGCGCTGGTGGATATCGAAGACTTGCCCATCGCTTATCTGCCTGGCGGTGCGATCAGAGTACGGGCGCGCGTGGTGGGCGAAATTGCGGTAACAGGGGTGCCATGAAAAAGCGGCTCATCAATCGGCGCCTGATAGTGGCGGGAATTTCCTCGGCATTGGCACATCCAGCTGTAGCGCAGGAAGTCTATCCGGCGCGAGGTGTGCGGATCATTGTTCCTTTTGCGGCGGGCGGCGGTGCCGATGCAGTGGCCCGTGCTTTGGCTCAAAAGCTGTCAGAACGTCTTGGTCAGCAATTTATCGTCGATAATCGTCCTGGTGGTGCTGGAAATATCGGTACCGAAGCTGTCGCGCGGGCCGCGCCGGATGGCTATACGCTGCTCCTGACTGGGCCTAGCCATATAACGAATGCCCATCTTTTTAAAAATCTTCCGTTTGATCCCTTGCGCGGCTTCGCACCAATTTCGCTGCTTACATCCGCACCTTATGTGCTTGTGGCAAATCCAGCGCTACCGGTACGCGGTTTTCAAGATTTGGTAGCGCTCGCGCGTACTTCAACGCCTACGCTTTCCTATGGCTCAGCCGGGAATGGCACAGCCGGGCACTTGGCGATGGAAATGATCAAAGCCGCGCTTAACATTGATTTACTGCATGTTCCCTACCGCGGTAGCCCACCTTTGCTAGCGGATCTTATGGCGGGTCGGGTTGCCGTTGGGTTTGACAATGTAATTTCCTCAGGCCCGGCGATAGCAAACGGTCAATTGCGAGCGATTGCTGTGAGCGGCGCAACACGTGCTGTATCCTTGCCGGATGTGCCGACAATAGCTGAATCCGGCCTACCAGGGTTTAATGTAACAGTCTGGCAGGGCGTGCTTTTCCCTGTAGGTGTGGAACAGGCCATCTCTAATCGGCTTGCCGCTGAAATAAGTGCTGCAATGCAGGCGCCGGAAGTACGTGCTCGGCTGGACGTACTCGGTGTTCAGCCGATTGGCAGTAATGCTGCGCAATTTGCAAGCTTCCTGGAAGTTGAGAATCGCCAATGGGGCGAAGTCATTCGGCAATCCGGAGCCAGAGTAGATTAAAGTGTCCGCCGTCGGTGCCATTTGGTCCCATAGGCTCTGCCGCCGGACATTTATTGCGTTGCCCGATTGGCGAATTGGGCAATAGGCCGCCATTTGTCCCGATCAGCCCTGCCTATGCGGCTGAATTCTTCAGGCGTTGTGTACAAAGGCGCAATACCCTGCCCATCAAGCTGTGCAATTGCAGCGGGCTGCGCGAGTGTTTGCTTGATTGCAGCGTTCAAACTTTCGATGACGCTGCGCGGTGTTCCTTTGGTAGTCATCACGCCGAACCAGCTGCGTACCTCAAAGCCGGAGACACCGCCTTCCGCCAGCGTGGGCACATCCGGCAGATGCGGCATACGGGAAAGTAGCGGCACCGCCAGTGCGCGCAGCGCTCCTGTCTGGATATGCGGAAAGCAGGTCGGCGTGGTTGCGAACATGAAATCAAGCCGACCAGCCAATAAATCTACCATCGCCGGACCGCCGCCGCGATAGGGAACGCCAATGGTTTGAATGCCCGCCATTTGGCTCAGTAAAAGTGCCGCAAGCCACGGGCTGGACCCGACCCCCGGATGCCCCCAACTCAAGCTACCCGGATTCGCACGCGCTGAAGCAAGCAAATCAGATACGCTGGCCCAAGAACGGTCTTTTGATGTAACCAGCACCGTCAGCACATCGGCCACCAGCGCGATAGGTTCAAGAACCTCAAGTGGCTGCTGCTCTATCGGCATATTTTGTACCAAGGGGTTTATCAGCAAAGCGCCCATATTGTTGATCACCAGCGTATGCCCATCTGGCGCTGCACGTAATACAGGGTCCATCGCCAAAGCGCCTTGGGCGCCGCCACGATTTTCCACAACCATTGGCTGGCCCAAGATATCGGCCATGCCATTGGCAAGAACGCGTCCGACGAAATCGAGCGATCCAGCGCTTGCAGACCCTACCATCAACCTAATTGGCCGCGTCGGGAAGGGCTGCTGAGCATCCGCCTTTACAGCGAGCAAGGCGGGTGTGGCCAGAAAAACACGCCGCGTCGGTGCAATACCGGAAAGATTTTGAAGACCCTTTGGGGAAACATTCGCTAGCATCGTACCGATACCTTCACGCCGTTTCATCATCGCAATCTCCAACGCAATTTTCCTCAGTACCTTGCTATACTTTTTCGACATTCCAGTAGAATAGTGCCGGCCCCGGCAATACACCGCGCAACGACCGCCGATGCGCGATGACACCGCGGTATTGCCCCAACGGGATAAGCGTGCCGATTTCAAGATGGATCTTTTCTAAGTGTTTCAGGGTGTCTTGGCGCTTCGCGGGGTCTGCTTCAAAGGTCCAGGCATCGGTTAATTCTGCAACACGCCGATCACAGGGCCAGCCGAACCAGGCCTGATCACAATGGCGTGCAAAATTGTTCAAGAGTGGATTGGCAATACCCGTCAGCGTGGAATTCGTGACAAAAAGATTCCACCCGCCCTGCCCTGGCGGCGCGCGATTGGCGCGACGTTGGACCAAGGTGCTCCAATCCATCACCTGCAAATCAACTGTCGCGTCCATCTTGCGAAGAGCATCCGCAATCAGCAGGGCGCTTGGATGCAAGGTTGCATTATCCGCCGGGTCCAAAACAACAATGGGCCGCCCATCATATCCGGCAGCGCGCAACTGGCGCCCAGCCTCGGCAAGGTCATGGTGCGGCCAGCCGAGAGCTTCAGCCTGATTGGGTTCATTGGCTGTGCAGCCGAATATCGCCATGCATTCGCGCCACGGTGTACGATCACCAACCGTTGCCTGCATGAAATCCGACTGCTTCACTGCCATCATCAAGGCGCGGCGCGCTTCAGCCTTATCAAAAGGGGGATGCAGATGGTTGATGGCGCAAAAAAGCTGAAAGCCGAGCGGGTCATTGGCGGAAACGATCACATCTCGCGCGCGTGACATACGTTCCACCAGATCCGGCGCTGGGCTTTCGAGTATATCAAGCTCACCATTCAGCAATCCCGACATCGCTGTCGCGGCATCGGGTGTGTAAAGCAGCTCAACCCGATCAACCTTTGCGACCTTACCCCCAGCAGCCTGGCTTGGTGGCTCCGAACGCGGGACGTAGCGCGCAAATTTCTCATAGACCACCTTCGCACCTGGTACCCATTCCTCACGCCGCATGCGAAAGGGGCCAGACCCGATAACCTCGGTCACCTGCGTATTCGGATCGCTCATGGCCAGCCGTTCCGGCATCATGAAGGGTACGGTACTGTCAATTTTCCCAAGTGCATCGAGCACGAAACCAAGGGGGCGGTTAAGCTGAAGGGTGAAGTTGCGATCGTCACGTGCGGCAAGGCTCGCTGTATGCGCGATAAGGGCGCGCCCCATGCCATCCTTGGCGCCCCAGCGCCTGATTGAAGCAACGCAATCCGCAGCGCGCACCGGCGTATTATCATGCCAAGTCAGTCCCGGACGTAGGGTGAATTCCCAGCGCAACCCATCGCCGCTGACCTGATAGCTTTCGACCATTTGTGGCTGGGGTATATTATTGGCATCCAGCGCGAAAAGCGTGTCATAGACAAGATATCCATGATTACGCGTGATATAGGCAGTAGTCCAAATGGGATCGAGTGTACGTAGATCACCAATGGGCACGGCGCGGATGGTCTTGCGCGGGTCCTGCGCCAAAGAAGCCCTGGTGGTGGCGGAAAGAATCCCTGGCGCAGAAAGACTGGCAAGCAAAAGCGAACGGCGGTGGGTTCTCATCAGCTTCTTCTCCTTCAGGGTGGTGGTGCAAAGCCAGCCGGCATAGGCAGGCTGGGATTCTCCGCAAATAGGCGCGCCCAGGCGCGGCGCGCTATCTGATCAGCTGTTGCGACAATGCTATCCTCATCCATGGTCAGCACGCGGCCATCACGCATCAGCCAGGCACCATCGACCATTACCGCATCAACATCCCGGCCCTGCCCCTGATGGACGAAGGAAGAGGTCATGCGCATGCGGGGCACAAGATGTGCGCGATCCGTCCGGACCATAATCAGGTCGGCGCGATTACCCGGAGCGAGCCAACCGCCATCTGGCACGTCCATGGCGGCATAGCCATTGCGCGTTGCCCAGCGTAGGGCTTCTTCCGGGGTCGGGTTGCGTCCATCGGCACGGCGAATACGCTCCATGAATAGGCCGGTGCGCATCACTTCAACCATATCTTCCGCCATATTGTCGCTGCCCATCCCAATCAGGCAGCCATCAGCTTCAAGCTTGGCAATCCGCGGGGAAAGCCCCCGTCGTGCAGCAATGGCGGAATTGAACGAAACCCGCGCCTTTGCGCGGCCCAGTAGTTTTTCCTCGCGATCAGCCATGCAGCGGCAATGTGCCGCCACTAGGCGGTCATGAAGAAAGCCCTCAGCATGGAGATACTCGGTCGGCAAGCAGCCGCGATGCGCCTCAACAGCGGCAACCTCGCCCCAGATCTGATTCAGATGAACCGTTGCGATAGCATCCAATGACTGACGCACATCATTCAGACGCCGCAAATAGCTCGGCGTGCACATATCAGGCGCCCAGGCCGCAACACCCACAGCGATACGACCGCCAGCGCGGCCATGCCAGCCAGAATGAAGCCGCGCAATACGTTCAAGCCCCGCCTCACCGAGTTGCTCGGAGACAATGAAAGGCGAGGGATCACCAATGCCTGCATCTGCACGATCCCAGGCGCGCTCGGCCAGTAAAAGGCGAAGGCCGGTTGCTTCGAGCAGGCTGGCATAATTCGCTATTCCACTGCCATCCTCCAGCAGGGCCGTTGTTCCGCACCGAATAGCCTCAAGCGCGCCAAGTTGCACCATGATCCCGGCTTCTTCTTTCGAGAGGCTTGGAAGGGGCAAGGGTGAAAGCCCACCGCAAAAAGGCGGTGCATGGGGCGGCGAAAGGTCTTCATAAATACCGCGTGCCAGCGTCATGCCCAGATGTGTGTGGATATTGGCGAAGCCAGGCATGACCGCATGATTGCGCCCATCAATCGCCTCAGCATCCGGAAATCTTGCACGTAATTCGGGGCCGGGCCCGATGGCGGCAATACGCCCACCATCAATCGCAATCGCGGCGCCGTGCATGACATTATTCGCATGATCCACCGTGATCAGGGTGGTGTCATGGATCAGAATGGTCACCGATGGCTCTCCCATTGGCTGGTGGCAAATTCACGTAAACCAACTTGCCACACAAGGATTTCATCTCCCGGGCAATTCAAATATTTGAAGGCTGGGCAATAGGCAGAATTGAATTGGGCAGCAGGCTTGCGCTGCGTGATACCCAATCACTGGCGCGCATCACGTTTTTTCAACCTGCCAGAACATCGGATAGGCAGATTCGATCATATTCTGCAGCGTTGTCCGATATCCTGCAGGGATCGAAAACTGCCCCCACATGACATTCGGTGTCAGGCGATACATCGCTTCCTGCAGCTCGGCTGCGATGCGCTTGCGCGCTGCCTCATCCTCAGCCAGCGCAAAAGCTTGCAGCATAGGTGGTACGGCATTATCGCAGGACCAGCCAGGGAAATCCGCACAGGTGGATGCCACATAGAAGTGCGTTAGCGGCGACAACATATCCGTTCCGTTGGAATAGACAGAAAACATGGACCAATTGTCGCGTCGAGCGCGGCGCGCCAGTACTGTGCCCCAATCCATCACCTGTTCATCAACCGTGAAGCCAGCCTGGCGCATGTTATGCGCCAAGACCATGGCGGCAGTCTGGCTGATGGAACCGCCAACTTCCAGGATGATAACGGGTTGTCCCCGATAGGATGTTGCGCGAAGTTCCGCCTTGGCAGCTTCAATGTCGAAACCAGCACCGGCGGCACCGGCATCTGTTGTCAGCGGGGCGCCGCACATCCAAAATGAAGGGCATTGCGGCGCGCGATGTTGCGGCGGTACGCCAATGGCGGTAAGAACGGCGTTCTGATCCACAAGTTTCCAGAGTACTTTCCGGATCGCGGGATCATCAAAGGGTGGCGCTGCGTGGTTTAGTCTGAAATTCCCCTGGAATTGCTCAACACCACCAAAGCTCATGAGCTTGACACCGCGCGCACGTTCAAGCCGGGCCAGCAGATCGAAAGGTAGATATTGTTGGTAGTCAATTTCACCCGCCATAAGTGCGGTTGCGCCGGTTGACTGATCAGGCATCACGCGCAGCAGAAGCTGGTCAATTTTCACATCCTTTCCGCCCGCCAGAAAATCGGGGGCTTCACGACGGGGGATGTAATCCGGGTTTCTTTCCAGCACCATCAGGCTACCCGGTCGCCATAAATCCGCACGGAACCTGAATGGGCCCGACCCAAGCGGTTCAGTAATGCGCTGATCACCCGGGATGCGCGCAAGCTTTTCCGGCATCATGACTGGTAGTGGTGCATTGGGTTTGCCCAATACCTGTAGCATTAGTGGAAAAGGTTCTTTCAGGTGAATCGTAAAGCTGCGCGCATCACCGGCTTCCATGCGTTCATGCGCATTGCGCAGCGCGCGTCCCAAAGCGTCACGCGGCATCCAACGATTGAGCGAGGCGACACAATCCGCTGCTGTGACCGGCGTTCCATCATGCCACTTCAAGCCTTCCCGCAGACGAAAATCCCACCGAAGCCGGTCAGAGGATACCTGATGCGCTTCAACCATCTGTGGCTGAATCGCCCCTTTGGAATCCATGGCGTAGAGCATATCAAAAACATGCAGACCAAATGTTCGGGTAATGGCGGCGGTAATGAAATGGGGATCGAGTATCGTCACCTCGGATTCCAAGACAACATTCACGGCCTTGCTGGCCTGGGCCTCTCGTGGGCGGATTAGCGCAGCGGTCATCAACCCTGCGGTCGCGCTTAAGGTCGCGCGGCGCCCAAGCATATTTCCACCCATGTTTAGCTCCCGTTGTTATTCTTGCATCTGGGAAGCCTAGCGTCGCTTTTGGCCTTCCACAACGCCTAAATGCTCGCTTAGGCTGATCATGGGGTGGAGGAACAAGCGATGGCCCAGGATGATCTTTTGTTCATGACGGCAAGCCGTGCGGCTATGCTGATACGGATGCGCAAGCTTTCGCCGGTTGAGTATCTTGAAGCCATTCTCGTCGCCGCCTATCAACAGCAAGGGCGTCTGAATTGCTTCACCGCCATATTGGATGAAGAAGCACGTAAGGCCGCAAGGTGTGCTGAGCAGGCTGTGATGGATGGTGCGCCGCTTGGCCCCCTGCATGGCGTGCCCATCAGTATCAAGGATTTGCTGGATGTGCAGGGTACGCCCACACGGCATGGTTCAGCCATTTTTGCCGATGCCGCCCCAGCCACACAAGACGATGTCTTGGTGCAGCGGTTACGTGATGCGGGCGCTGTCATTTTCGCGAAAACCACAACCCCGGAATTCGGTGTCAAGGGCCTAACGGACGGTCCGGCTTTTGGTGTTACGCGCAACCCGTGGAATCTCGAACGAACCCCTGGGGGGTCGTCAGGTGGGTCTGCCGCGGCCGTTGCTGCCGGTATTGGGCCGATTTCCTTGGGCACAGACGGTGCTGGTTCAGTCCGCGGGCCCGCGGCTTGTACTGGCTTGGTCGGGCTAAAGCCCACACTTGGCGCCGTGCCTTATGAAACCGCGCGGGATGCCTTCGGTAATAATGTCTATGCGGGTCCGCTGGCACGCAGCGTTACGGATGCGGCCATCATGCATGCCATTCTGACTGGGCCAGCACCAAAGGATCCCTGGAGCCAAGCAGGCAAGGATCAACGTAGCTTATCCCCAAGACTGATGGGCGATGATCTTTCCGGTATTCGGCTTGGCTATATCCGGCGCTGTGCCAACCCGCGCGTATCACGCGACGTACAGGCAAATACCGAAGCAGCCCTGAAAGCCTATGAGCAGCGGGGCGCTATTATCGAAGAAGTTACAGATGCGATCGATTGGATAGAGCTTGAAGGACGCATTCTCTATCAGGCGAATTTTACGGTCTTTTGTGCACAATACCTGCCGCGTTGGCAGAACCAAATGGACCCGGTGACATTGGCTTTCATGGAACGTGGCGCGCAATACTCGGTCGCTGATTTTCGGAATGCGCAATTTGCGCGAGGGCGGCTTTATCGCGCCATTCAGGACCTGCTTGCGCGCTATGACGCCTTGGTGATGCCAACCACAACACGTACCGCACTTGATGTTGGCTTTGATGCTGCAAATGACGAGGTTGAAGTGGATGGTGTGAAATGCGGCATCACCAGACTGGGCTGGAATTCAGCTTTGTACCCGTTCAATTTAACCGGCCATCCCGCCATAACCATACCCTCAGGTTTCGCTGCAGATGGTCTGCCGACGGCGCTCCAAATCGTGGGGCAATGGGGGGCTGAGACAGATATGATGCGGCTTGCTGCGGTTCAGGAGACTGCGCGGCCCTGGGCTCAAGCTCGGCCATCAATAGCAGCGGATAAGCCACTCTCAGAAAGCTGACGTCTTATGATTATGCCCGTCCGTCGCCAAATCATTTGAGACCAATTTACGGCTTGGCTAACGGAGTATCTGGCTCATCTGCGGTTAAGTTTGTGCTGCGTTTTGGTGATGCATCAAGCGGCGGTGTTAGATGGTTTTCCGCTTGATGCGCTCGCGCTTCAGCAGAACGGTCTGCCCCCTGCCGAAATAGACATCAGCTGGGGTCAGATTGTTTAGGCTCTCGTGTTATCGGCGATGGTTATATTGCTCGACGAATGCCTCAATATCGGCCTCAAGTGCGCCTGGCAGATGGTGATTTTCCAGCAGGATGCGGTTCTTAATGGTCGGGTGCCAGCGCTCGATCTTGCCCTGCGTCTGCGGGTGAGCAGGCGCGCCGCGGACATGCTGGATGCCCTGCTGCACTCGCCACTGGGCGAAGGCGTCCGAGATGAACCCCGGCCCGTTGTCCGAGAGCAATGGCGGGCGCTGTCGTAGCGTCACATCGCGGCAGCCAGAGGCGGTGATGGCCAGTTCCAGCGTCTCGCTGAAATCGCTCGCTGTCATGCCGGTGCATAACCGCCAGGCAGACCCGCCCAGATGCAAGACCCACGATACGCATAAGCGTATATTTGCATTTTATGCGCGAGCTCGTATAAATCATTTTGATACGTAAACTCGTATATTACTCGTATATTACTCGTATATTACTCGTATATTAATGGTATATACGCGTTCCCGTGTCTTAATCGCGAGCTACCCATGGCTGAACAGATCGCCCGTAACGAAAAACAGCTCGGGCCATCCTGCGCCGGGTCCGCAAACAAGCCAACCTGACACAAGGCGCTATCGGCGACCACA
>Ga0222712_10005186_pt1 | contig 13336 bp, 33 predicted proteins | sample C33_657DmetaG_FD_165043 | JGI IMG/M metagenome (GOLD analysis project Ga0222712, IMG submission 165043) | Estuarine water microbial communities from San Francisco Bay, California, United States - C33_657D | ecosystem: Environmental > Aquatic > Marine > Unclassified | place: USA: California...
TACCTACTCTTTTCTACATCAAACCATAGCCTTGCAATTCCTACTTTACCTATTCCTTTTGGCTTTGCTTTCTGTATAGCTATTACAACTTCGTTACCATCGTAAGGTCTATTCTCCTGCACATCCAACATTCCTTTTGGAGGTCGCCAAGCAGCTATCATTGCATCACCTTTTCTGCTCCAGCTTTCTCCACCTGCAATTTGTCGGTATGTAGGAAGAGGATAGTAAAAGATAGGCTCTCCATTTTGCCCTGTAGCTTCTTGTAACTGCTGACTAGCAACATGGGTGATTAAACAATTGTGTCTATTCTTATCCCTAGCATTCCTTCTGATTCTACCAAGAATTGATTCAAGGTACATATCTCTAGGCATACCATTTAAGTCATGTCGATACTCGTTTATCGGGTCAGCTAAAGTAGTTTGTATTTTAACATTATGCTCGGTTTCAATTTCATCTACCAGATCATAAAATTCAGGTATAGTAAAATCATAAGAGCCGGCATCAATAATGTAAAAGTATTGGTCAAGTTCTGCCGTTAATCTAAACACTTCTTGCTTTGTTAATCGGTTTATCTTTTGATCCCTATTTAGGTTACTATAAAAAGGTTTCCCTACCCACTTATGCATCAACTCAATTGCGATATCCGATGGGTTACCTGTTTCGGGTGAATAGATAGCGTGTTTCCATCCATACTTTTGAGATAGATTAATTAATACCTCAAACCAAAACTCAGTCTTACCACTAGCACTAGAGCCATACAGGTATGTAGTACAGGCTAACTTAACTGAATATAAATCATGTAAACACTTGAACCCAACATCAGAACCTTTACTAACTCCATTGTCATACTTCTCATTTACTTTGTCTGCTAATTCGCTTATCTTAAAATACTTTTTCATTTTATGTGCTTCCAAAGTTTATACCTCTTTATATTACTAATTGCAGTTGGTGTTACATTATACATTGAAGATAGTTCAACTAATGTTTTTTTGGTGTTCCTAATTTCTATGACATCTAATTCAGTTAGTTTACATCTTCCATTCTTAACGCCTTCTTTTGATGGTTGTAAGCCATTAATATAAGCGTGTCTTTCATTCTCTGAATGTGTAGCCCACTCTAAATTAGAAACATTGTTATTAGTCTTTATACCATCTTTGTGGTTAACGCATCTTTTATTTTCTTTGTTTTCAATAAAAGCAATAGCCACTAATCTATGCATAAAAAATCCTTTTCTAACATTGTTTATAGATAATCTTATTTTCATATAACCAAATCTTGTTTTTTGTGGGGTTAATAACTTATAGTTACTCCTTACATTTCCTAAATTTGATATCTGATATAATCCCTCATATCCATAAACATCTTTCCAAATTTCATTTCCCATTAGTTCCCTATATTAAATCCACTTGCACCTATATTCTTTTGAGGCATTATCTTGTTGTTATTTTTTAGCCAAGTTTGCATCCTTCTATTAATATCGAAAACTTTCTCCATCTCGAATCTCATCTTCTTTGAATTAGAACTTCTCTCTGACCAATAAGTATAGAAATCTTTTATTGTATTGGTTGATAACTCATCCTTGAATGTATACCAGCACAACTGCTTGAATTCAGCATCTCTATCCTCAATAGACTCCTTCGATCCAACCATCGAGCCACTTTGCTTCGGACTCTTTGTCTGCATCGCTTGGCTCAGTTGAGAAATTGCCTTGACTAAATCCTCTTGCACTAGTCTTATAGCTTGTAGCTCTTGTATAATTATCTTTAATTCGTTCATTGCTTTTGTATAAATTATCGTAACCAATTATAAGTTTCTGAAACCAATTTAAATTTTTTAAGTATTCAGTAGTATTGTCAAGCACATCAATATGGACTTCTTCTATATCTAATATGTCTGATAGAAATCCTGCCTTACGCCTATTTAATACTGCTTGGTGCTTAAAGAAATTCTTTAGTTCTTCTAGCCTTGCAATCTCTTTGTATAATTCTTTTTCTTGCTTTTTCATGTTTTCTATGTTTTTAAAAGTTTCCATATTTGGAAACCTTTTTCTATTTAGCAAATGTGACTCTTATAGTTTCACCACCTGTAACGATTGCAGGTCTTACTTCTTCTCCTGTTTCAGGTAGATACACCGATGACTTCAATGTCTTTAGGAATGCTTCCCTTTCTTTCATCGCAGCCTTCGTAATCTCAAGGTCTTTGTTAAGGGCATCCCAAGCTGAGTCACCACAAGATGCGTAGTTATATTTAGCAGTTACCGATGGCTCTATCTTTGCTCCAAAGATCTGGGCGTTGCTACCTTTCGATAATCTCAACTCATCAATTGCTGATGGTCTAATCTCACTAATAACTTCATCCAAGATATCTCTCAACGCCATGAAATGAATCATCTTTCTAGATGGTGACATCTCGCCATCCAAGATAGGCATAGCAATTGCTTTAGCCGTATTTGCAATACTTGTTTTGGTAATGTTTTCAAAATCGAATGCTTTTGCTTCCTGCATTTCATTCGTTACATCAATAATTTTAAATGCTGTCTTTGTCATAATTTTTAGTTGTTTAGTGTTTGTTTAATTTCTTTCCAATTGATTTTTTGTTTGCATTCAGGGCAATGTGTATACTTTGTTATCCATCCCCTTCTACCATCTAGCTTTTCTTTTGTTGTTAAATGTTCCCCTAGTTGACCTAACTCATAATCTAATGTTGAAATTGTTACCTCTTCAGATTTGAATCTAGGGTTTACTATTGCTACGGTACAATCGCATCCAGATATATAATTCCAACCATTATATTTAAACATTTTTTTCATAATTTTATTTGCTAGTTATTTTTCTAATCTTTAAAATTAATTCTCTTGGTAATTTCTTTCTTCTGCCGTTGCAAAACCCTACGATTCGTTGATAGTCTTCCATCATATCATGTGACTGACACATCTGCAATGCTGAATTATATTTACTTCTGATTAGGTTGTGCGTTTGCTTTGCAAGTTCTCTTACCTCTTCTTTTAAGCGTACATCTGGATGGTAATATTTAAGCGATTCGTTTAGCGTTTCTATAGATGCCCTAGTAACCATGCAAGATGACGCTCTCATCATTCGGTGGTAAAACTTTGGCTCAAGGTTATTAAGTTTGCAGAACGCTTGTACACTACCATATTGGTCAATGATTTTTTTAAAGTAGTCCATCACATCAGACGGACTACTTTGTAAATTAAAAGGCGACATCTTTAACATCCTCCTGTTTAATTCCCATTTGCGATAAATGCCATTTGACCATCTCCATTCCAATCTTATCTGCTCCTACACCATTCTTCATTAGCTGAATTAGTTTCTTTGTAGGACTCATTATTTTTTTACTTGACTTCATTGTATTTTTCGGTTAATAGTTTAACAACTGCTTTATTACTTAATAGATTTGTGTACTTGGTTTTAACTGCTGAAAGTTCTGCTACACTTTTTACCGCTGATAGTTCAGTAGTAAATTCCGTAGGTACTGATTCAACACCTCTCCATATGTCAGCACCAATGCCTAAATAAGAGCCTACCTTTGTGATTGCATCGGTAGTTGAACCTTTGTATGCATCACCACAATCATCGTTTGATGAGCCTGCTATACACTCGTAATAGATATTGTTTTCCGGTACTGAAAATGTGGTGTGAGTAACGCACATGTAGGTGGTTCTATCTTTACCAGCTTTTGTTACTGATTCGATTTTTTCCATTGACACTTCTCGTGTTCTGATTTGCCAGCCTCCAACACCAAAAACTTCATTGAGTCTATCAGTTACAAAGATAGCTTTGATGGTTGACATTCCTACCTTTGATGGATGGTCTTTGATTGCCTCCGCTGGTAGTGGCTTGTTGATTAATGCGATTTGTTCTTTTGTTAGATTTGTCATAAATTTACTTGTTTATTTTGTTTAAAATTGGTTCTACAATATCGTGCATTTCTATTATTAAGTCTTCGATGTCTTCTAAATTCCCTTGATCCTTCAGAAACCTAGAGATTGGAGCAGTTAGTTTAAGTAGGTTCTTCTCTACATCAGCCATCTTGTTGTACACATACTTGTCATGTGAATTGGTAGTATTACTACTACCTTTTATGCATGATATATGGTTGATTAACATTTGTGCGTGGATGTAAATCCCTACTACATTGTGCAAGTATGCTTCTTCGTTTTTCATTTTACTGAACTATATTTTACTTCGATACAATCTAATACACCTTCTTGGGCATCTTCATCTGCTGATTCTCTAGTAGTATGTGTATATCTACTGAATCCTTGTTCGTACACATTAACCCAAACGGAATGTTCAATAGGTTTCTTTACTTCTACTAAATCATATTCAGATGTATGCGATTCAGATTTTCCATCTTCGGCATTCCATAACATAGGAGATGGTGAGGTACTCGTGTATATTAGAATACCCATCACATATTTATCGTGTATTCCCATTAGCTTTATATTATAGCCATTTCTTGTTTTGTACTCTTTGTTTAAGTCTATCATTTTTTTTAGTTTTAGTTTGTTCACAAATGTAGTTTATATTAATTTAAATACGCAATTTATTTTAAAATATTTTTCAATTTATTGATATAATTGCTGTCTTCTGCATATCTGCTACCCAAATATGCTATATACTCCGATTCTGATTTGATGTTGGAGGTATACTTGCATGAGTATAGGGCATAATCTAGCACCGACTCTCGCCAAGAATTGTAGGTAGCATGGTTATACTGCTCACCTGTAGCAGTAGTTGCCCTAATAGATGGTTGTTTCATGCCGAATAGATTATTATTCTCCTCGAATATTTTGGATCGAAAGTTTCCAGATTCTAATTTTGCTTGGGCAAATACGATGTTTGGGTATTTTACATTAAGTTCAACTAGATATTGCTTCAATTTTTGCTCAGTAAATACATCTTTTTGGTGTGGAATTGCATAGATTCCATCCGAATTTATAACGATATCGTTAGAAATTATACCGAAACCTAGCCAAAATCCAAGAAAAGAGGATAGTAAAAGTAAACCGATGGCCTTCTTCCAAGAGAATAGTTTCATCTCTAGTGTTTTTGTGTCGTTTAAATAGATTCGCTTGCTCATAACTTGAATGTTTTTAATTTTCATTTGTAATTTGGTTAAATTGATTAACTTTTATTTGCTATTTTATTGAACATCAGTAGTTTTATAAACTATTTCCTGTTGCTTAATTTCCATCTTCTATACATTTCTTTTAGTATAGAAAAGCCATAGACTGCTATTAGCAGATATGCAAAGCCTCTCATTTGCTTAAAGATTTAAATAGTGCTTGGCTCAATATACCCATCGGTTGATAGGTCTTGCTTCCAATCTTAGCATGTAGGCTTAGTCTACCATTTTGAATAGCAAACAATAGGTTATCTTTATCTGGAATAGAATTAATATAATCTACAGCCTCCTTGAATGTGGGATATTGGTATGTCGACTTCATTTGTATTTCTTCTTTTTTATATTTAAATATGAATTGCTCTTCCATTGCGTAAATCCTCCAAGTATTGTTTCCTAAAATTGTCGTTGTATTGTTTCTTGTTCAGTTCCGTTAAAAGATAATAGCCTTGCATCATCTTGTGTGGGATCTGGTCAGCGATTGCTTGTTGGTATAGCCTTGCTACCCTTCTAATTCTATTTTCGTAGTTCATTACTTCTTAATTTTAAAATTATATCCAAGTTTAGCAACTAATTCCTCCATTGTGTATTCGGGAATTGGATTTAGAAACGATTCGTACTCCTCTTTGGTAACAAATGAACCTTTTATTTTATAATAACCATCAGAATTTTTAAAAGTTAATTTTTTACTATTATCATCGTAGGTTTCTACACTCCAATAACCATCAGAATTTCTATAGGTTAATAATTTACCATTATCATCGTAGGTTTTTTTAATCCACCTACCATCATAACTTTCCCAATAAGCCACATCCCCTTTCTTATCCTTGATAACGATAGGAAATTCAACATTTGTTCTGTCTGTGATTTTAAGTTCTATATTCATATTATTTGCATTTTAAAATTACATTGTAATAGTAATCGTATAGCCAATTAAATATATCTTGTGCCTTTTCAGAATAAGTAGTGATACCATCTGTAGCAGATACATATAGAATATCATTTTCCTCTTCCGTTAGTGAATAATATCCAAATAATTGGAATTTTGTTTGTTCGTGTGCTAGTTCCGATGCAAGTTCTACGATATTAACCAATACCATAGATTCATTTTGTGTTTGTGTCTTCATTTTACTTATTAAATTTATTGTTTAAAAATTCTACCATGCAATCATATTCCGATTTATGAGCATTATTATAAATACTATTCTCGTATTCCTTTAGCAATTCACATCCCTCTTCAAATTGAATATCGTAAGGCAGTTCTGCAAAATCTTTATTGCAACATTGTATAAGTTTTAGGAATAAATAAATTTGATATGCATCTTCAGATTCCGTTTCATAGCTATCGAATTGATAGTTATCGGTATTAACCATGTCGCAATTAATGCTAGATAAAAACCAAGTTACTGACCATACCATTCCATTATCCTCTGCCCATTGTAATCTTTCTTCTTTTGTTTGCTCTACCATTCCAAATGGTGATGCAAATATTCTAGTTTCTTTCATGTTAGTTTGATGCTAAATATAAACCTCTTGGAGTTAATTTACCTACTTCTATTCCAATATCTAATCCATTTTCTAATGCTTCGCTTAGTTGTGTGAATCCTTCCACTAAACTTTCGCTCTCATCATCATGTAAAATATACAATTCAAATAGCCCATTTAAATAAATTTCTTTTGCTTTGTTGGTTACAATTAACCACACAAAACCATCTATTACTTTTGTCTTCATTTTGTTTTAGTTTAATATTGTTTATAATTCTTTTTTTTCAAATAATAAGTTATTAATATTATCCCAATTTGAGTTTAAAAATAATTGGCGTAAAATTTGTTCCTGCATGCCGATTTTTGTTAAAATATATTCAGTTGTTTCGCCATCAATATCCATGTCTTTGCATAGCTTGATTATATCCAATACTTTTTGTTCTTTAGTTAAATTTTCCATGTTATTTTAGTTTAGTTAAATCAAATTCTTTAAATACTATTTCTGCTTCAATTCTATCTTTGCATTCACCTCCATAGTAATATGCTCGCCACATATCACCATCTTCCTCACCAACACCATGTAAAAGGAATAATACCTTTGGATGTTTTTTAGATATGGTTTTCATATCCTCATGGTGTTCATACCATTTGCAATCATCATCAAACAGGTGTTCATATTTTACCATGTCGCATAATTCTTTTTTGTAATCGATATTAGAATCTCCGCCTTGTAAGATTTCTAAATCATATCTAGTGTAATAACCCATTAGTTTCTTTTTTTAGTTACCTGTTCAATTATTTGATATTTGTCATTTAATGGTAGGTTATACCAATCATCCCTCAATGTATCTAGCATTAGTTCTACCGCATCATTCTCTAGTCCATGCAGACTATACCCAAACTGCTCTTCTAATTCATCGAATGTCATTGTTCCAAAGAAGATATGTAAACCTTCTTGTACTTTTGTAATGTTGTCTAATAGTTTCATATTTTTATAGTTCTAAATTATATCCAATTTCTTCTAACTCTATTTTTAAATCTTTGTACTGCTCGAATGATGCATCTATCAATTCATCTAGCAATTCGATTGAACATGCTGAATGCTGTCCTATGTGCATGTATGAATCTACCATTGTTTTACCATACAACTGCTCATTGTACAGGTTGTCGGGGAAGATAGCTATTGCCTCATCTTGAAGCATCTTAAATACTACTTTTGTCTTTGTCATTTTGTTTTAGTTTAAATTATTGCTCACCTACAAATATTAATATATTGTTAACTAGAATATATTCCATGTCCGAATCGGATTCCCAATGAGTATAATAATTGTCATCTTCTCCCATTTCCATTTCTTTTACTTCATTAGCGGTATACTTTGTGTTTAAGCATTCATCACTGCAATAATATTCACCACCACCATTAATCACATATCCATCATTCATCCCATCTTCACAACAACTACATTGCCTTGCGAATTTAAATTCCTTTGGCATAATCATTAACATTATCCTATGGATGTTGTCAATTTGATTTTCTACATCGTATTCGTTTACAGCTTCCGCCAAATCATTTTCGTAATAGTCTTCTAAAATTGCCTTGCAATTATTCAAAGTTTCAATTAATTCTTTCATATCGTTTTATTTTTTTAACATTTGTTTTAATTCATTTTTAATCTCTTTTGCTTTGTCGCCTTTCCATGTGCTAGCATTCGATAAAAAGTATAGCACTATGGTTTTAGCATCATCCATGTAATATTTGTCATGTATGCTATTTAAACTGCCCATAGCACTTAAGTATGGTTCTGCACCATAGTTTACTTTAGTCCAATTCATTCTAATTTCTTTTGCGATTTGATTTAATGTTCTTTCCATTTTTTGTCTTTTTTTAATTGTTTAATTTATATACTCTTTTTTAAAATAAATGTATGCTTGTTTTCTAGTCATGCTTATGCTATATTGACTGCATTGGCTTAGGTATTCATTAACGCTAATTTTAATAACATTATCTGATTTTAACCAATTTAAAAAACTTCTATAATTGGTTAAGTTTTTCCTTACTGACAACATAAATCCCATGCCTCCATAGTTTTAATATTTCTACCATTTAGCCCAAGCATTTCTACTATAAATTTAGCTAGCTTTTTTTGGCCTTGTTCCGTATCTAATCTATTAGTACCAATTGCTTTAACAATGTACGAAGGCTCGCATCCTAATACTCTAGAACAAAATTTTATATCCTGTCCTAAGTAAAACGATTTTTTTGTTTTTTTAGTTTCGCAAGTTAATGTCCATTCGTAAGAAAAGCCATAACTGCCTTGTGTGATTTCTAGATTTGCTTTCATTTTTTTTATTTGTCTAACTTTGTTTAAAATTTTTGTTTTGTTTAACGATGTCTAACGATGATAGTAACTAGTGATAGTAATTATTTTGCAATTTATATATAATATTTTATTTATACAAATTATTTTGAATAATATTTTATTAATTATTTCCATCTTTTTTGCTCCCTTAATTTTTTTAAATATTCTAGCTTGTTGGCCTGTCTTATTTCTGCCTGTAATTCTAGCAAGCTTTTACCTACAGGATTTTTATCTTCCTGCAGGCTTTTAACTTGTTTATCTTTATCTTCTTTCATGGCCTTAATTCAAATCTATTACAAAGCCCGTTTTCTCTTTTCTAGCTTTTCCCTTAGCTTTTAACCCTAGTATTACTCCTTTTGGATGTAAAAAAGTCAAATCGGTTTCGTCTCCGTCAACTACTTTAAAGCTATCTATGATATTAGGCAATTCACTTGCTCCTTTTATTCTGAAAACACTAGCTACACGAAAGCCTTTGCCTAGTGCCTGTATGCATTCTATGTGATTGTTTTCGTTTTCTGACCTTGAAAATGTCAAATCGTAATTTGCGGGCAAATCTTTTAAAAGTCTAGAATAAACTTTAGTATAGTCATAAAATTGAATATTGGGGAAAATTTCCATTATATTTTTATATTCTTTTCCCTCAAATGTCACAGGTATATTTTCGAAAGGTATGTCGCTAGTCCCATTCATGCGGATAGCTAAATTTTTACCTTTGTCTTTTAATCTAATTTCCTTTTTAATAGCTAATTTTATTTCTTTTACTGCTTGCTCCATGAAGCTAGCCCTATCTTTTATAAAATAATCGGCTTTCATTGTTCTAGCTTTTATATTTCTTGGAAAAATTCCCATTCCCGCAGTAAATAAACAAGCTTTTTTGCAACCCTCGCTAGCTTTTGGGCAAAGGTTTTTTCCGAAGCTATTTTGTTTTTCAGGACTCATGTATATAATTAGCGTCCTATAACCTTTTTTTAGTCCTTTAATAGTTTTATTATTTTGTTCCCCAAATAATTTAGCTGGCTTTTGATAATTGTAATTTAATGATTCTAAGTAAGTGTTAAAATTTTCCATTTTTTTTGAGTTTAGTTTTTTGTTTAAAATTTTTTATTTGTCTAACTATGTCTAACGATGATAGTAAAGTAATGATAGTAATTTTTGTAAAAAAATATAACTAGCAATTAAGCTAGCTATATTTTATTTTTATTTAATTTTCTAATAAGCTTTTTATATTTCTTAATTGGTCTGCATATGTTTTTGAATTTCCTTTTAAACCAAAGTATTTTTTAACATCAGTAATTTGAAAAAATCTATGTGGTTTCATGCCTATCTTCCAAAGCTCGCAGTCCCTTATCGAAACAATTAAATTATAATATGCTCTAGGTACTTTATTACTATTAAAATATATCGATTTATCTTTGTCGCAATATTCACTCCAAAAAGGAATATCTAAATTTATTATTTTTTGTAATTTAATTTCTTTTGCAGTTAATTCGATTTCTAAGTTTTCCATGTTTTTTATTTATTTAATGTATAAAATGTATAAGTCAATTAATAACACTATTACAAATGCTAGCGTAAAAGCATTTAGTAAAAAATTTAAGATTCTTTTTTCCATTTTTTTTGAGATTTAAAATTTTGTCTAACGATGATAGTAAGTTGGTGATAGTAATTTTATAAATTAAGGCTAGAAATTAATCTAGCCCTAATATTATTAATTATTTTCGTATCCGATTTTTTCAATTACTAACTTGTTTAAATCAATAAACACTCTGGGAGCGATTACGTGATTTTTTTTGTTTTCTTTTTCTTCAACTTCAGCAAGCGAAGCAGTTTCTTCCATTACATTTAAAATTTTTTCTCTTAAGATAGCACTAGCTAAGAAATCATTTTTTAATTCTTCTACTAAAGCTTTTAGCAATTGATGATTTGTTTTTTTTCTCATGGTTTTTTAGTTTTTTTTTAAGGACTTGTTTTATTTTTTTGTTAGTTGTTTGGGGTTTTCCCTGTTGTTTCTTTCAATAATTAAATATACAAAATCAAATTAATAATACAAATAAATATTAAATATATTTGTAATTTATATCTATTCTAAATAAGCTAGCAAGTTTGCTCGATGGTTCCCGCCATAGATAAAAAAGCTTTTTATTTCCCTTGACTTTTGAATTCTTCCGCAGAAATTTAACCGCATTTACATATAATGTTCAAACATCTATTTTTAGGGTACTCGGGTTTTTTGTTTTGGTTTCTGATGCGTGGGGTGCGGTGCGGGGGTGGGTGGGGGAATCCCTAATACTCGCATATAAAACAAGAATCAAAATAAGCCCCTCTAAGACATTTAACATATCAGTTGGTATGATTACATACCTTACATATACTTTTATCGTTACAGATGAGATATGACCCCACCCAGGTTATCCAAACCAAATCATGCACCACCCCTAAAAACCGAATGACTATGAATAAGGGGATATGAAATAATAGGTTTAAGCATAAGACATAGCTTACTCTAATGCTTACGCATTAAAATAATCTATTACAAATAATAATTAATAACATTTAAGGTATAGATAAGATATAGAGGGTATATGATTATCAAGTAGTTAGCCCATATTTGTAGTCTGGTATGACTACCAAAGTAGTACTTGTGGGACTACCGCAGTAGTCTTGTGGGACTACATTTTATCCACAATGTTAATCTTTGTCATTTTTATTTGTACATTTGTAATACGTTAATTAATGATATGAAAAGAGGAATTAGGAAGCTAGAAGACATGGATGGGAATAACGTATATATCCCATTTGTTAGAGAGAAGTATGATGAGTTTTATATTATTTCTAAGACTTGTTTAAAGAAACTTTTTAGCACCAACTCTGTACAAGCTATTCAATACTTCAATGAACTTGTAATGTACCTTACCTATAACGATGATAGGTTAAAACTATCAAATATACACAAGGAAGATATACGCAAGAAGCTAAAGATTGATAGGCAGAAGGTATGGAAGCTAACAAAAGAATTACTAAAACTAGGAGTAATAATTAAAGATGGGGATCAACTAAAGATACCTGCTGATATAGCTTGGTATGGTGATAAGCAGACTAAAAAGAATATGATTAAAGCATATATGAAAAAACCAATAACACCTAATTTAAATTTTGACAATGAAAAGTAAAAAAAATGTAAAGACTAATATGCTTGAGAAGATATTAGAATGGTTCCCAGAAGAACAGCTTTTAAAAGCAGATGGATTCGATGATGCCGTAATTGGTATAGATGACAGCTCAATGAGGCTGATCTATTCAGTAAACAAATGCATTGATATGCTAATTGAAAATGATGGTATGAGTGAAGAAGATGCGGTTGACTTCTTTCATTATAATACCAAATGTGCTTGGGTAGGCGAGCAAACACCAATATGGTGCACAGATGATCTTTAAAATATATAAATATGAAACAAAACAGATACACAGGGAAGACAACTAAGATTATTGATAAGGCTATTCAAGACCTAATGGAAGGTAAAGTAGTAGTGGCGAAGGATCATGAACCTGACTGCCAGATCCGTAGATCAAATGTAATCCTATACTATAAGATTATGAAGAGGTTAAACCTAGAGCATGACCCTAATGACTTTATCTTTGACTTTGAAACGCTAAGTATGCGTAAGAAATGAGCTACCTATCGATGTGGACAATTGAGTCAGGTAAGGGTGTATACAAAGTAAAGGATGTAGTAGTGCCTGAGAACTATGATAAAAATGATGTATTTTTGCTTAATCGCATGAAACGTACATTTTATAACTGCAAGAACAGAGAGTTCCCAGCAGCAGCAGATAAGATTAAAGTATTAAAAGTAGAACTAACAAGGGAAATTAAAGGTCTGTAAATATATATTAATATTTTTTGTTAAGTTTGCCACTTAAAGTAAAGCTATGTCAGAAACATTCTATTTAACCTTCAAGATTATGCAAGAGAAATATCCTGTTGCATATGAAGAACTTCTAAAATTTTTAAAGGAACCCTACGATGCGGAAGGTTCTACAAATGTAGAAGTATCTATCTCCGAAGAAGAAGGTGGTATCCTAGAAATTGATTACGAGTTTGATGGTGAAGAGGATTTAGATATTTGGATGCAAAGGGATCTCTATGAGTTCTTTGATTCTTATGGTATCAAGATTAGCATCTTTACAATTAACCATGGTAAGGAGAAAGGGCTATTCACTTTTAGCATAGATGACTTTGAGGCTACCAATATGAGCCTAGCATTTAAGCAAAGAATGGAAGCAGAGTTTTGGGCGTTTATGGATGCAGCAAGAGTATTAACATTAATTATAGAAAATAAAATATGA
>Ga0222712_10005187_pt1 | contig 13335 bp, 8 predicted proteins | sample C33_657DmetaG_FD_165043 | JGI IMG/M metagenome (GOLD analysis project Ga0222712, IMG submission 165043) | Estuarine water microbial communities from San Francisco Bay, California, United States - C33_657D | ecosystem: Environmental > Aquatic > Marine > Unclassified | place: USA: California...
GCGAACGACCTATGAGAAGCAGGTCGCTAGCCTTCGAGAGAAGAGCCGTATCAACCGCAAGGCGCTGATTGAGGAGGCCGCTTACACTTGGTTTAACCGACTGACGGCCCTCCGATACTTGGATGCCCAAGGCTGGCACCCCTTTAATGCCAAGATCCTGATTCCAGCGGCTCTCGGAGAGACGCAGCCGGAGATTCTGAGAATGGTCAACGCCGGCTCCATGCCGGAAGAACTTAAGGGGCCGGCTAACCATAGGCGCATCATGGATCTGCTTAACCGCAACATCCCTTCGCAGAACCCTGAGCAGGAAGCCTACAGGCATCTGGTCTTGGGTGCTTGCCGATTCTACCACGCGACGCTGCCCTCGATCTTTGCGAAGGTCGACGACGAGACCGAATTACTGCTCCCGGATGATTTGCTGGGGGACCTAAGCATCGCGGCAGGATTCAGGTCCGAGATCCAGGATTCAGACTGCGACGACGTGGAAGTCATCGGCTGGCTCTACCAGTTCTATATATCTGAGGAGAAGGATACGGTAATGGCCCGAAAGAGCGCGGTTCCTACAGAGGATATCCCTGCCGTAACGCAGCTCTTCACGCCGCACTGGATCGTCCGTTATCTGGTGGAGAACTCATTGGGGCGTCTATGGCTGCTCAATCGCCCTACCTCCGGACTCAAGGCGCACATGCCCTACTACATCGAGGGCGATGCCGAGACGGACTTCCTCAAAATCACGAAGCCCGAAGAGATCAAGTTAGTCGACCCGGCCGTAGGTAGCGGGCACATGCTGACCTATGCGTTCGACCTATTGTATCTAATCTACGAGGAAGAGGGATACCCCGCCAGCGACATCCCAGGGCTTATCCTGAAGCATAATCTGCATGGCATCGAAATCTGCCCCCGCGCAGCCCAGTTGGCTGAACTAGCCCTGGCCTTCAAGGCACGCAAGAAAGCCCGCCGTTTCTTCCAGCCAGGGACCTTCGTTCGTCCGCAGATCACCGAACTCCAAGAGATTCGGCTCAATGGCGACGAACTCCGAGAATACATCACAGAACTTAAGCTGGGGGCTTTATTCGACCAGGGAGTCATCAAGTTGCTCCACCAATTCGAAGAAGCAAAGAACTTTGGGTCGCTTATTCAGCCATGCATAGATGAGCGATCTATTCAAGATGTCCGGAGTGCCATCGAGGCGAAGGACCTAGGCGGCCAGCTTTTCTTACGCGAGACACACAAGAAAGTACTTCGCGTACTGGATCAAGGTGAAGCACTAGTTCGGAGATATAATGTCTTAGTTGCTAACCCTCCATACATGGGCGGAGGAAACATGAATACGTCGCTTAAGCAGCTGGCGAAGGAGCGCTATCCTGAATCAAAAGCCGATTTATACGCTATGTTCTTGGAGCGTAGTACTATCTTGGGCGTCTCCGGTGCATTATTGGGTATGATTACAATGCACAGCTGGATGTTCTTATCCAGTTACGAAGATTTAAGGTCTAGGATCCTTTCAAGTTCAACAATTGTATCAATGGCGCATCTTGGGCCGAAAGCATTTGATTCAATTAGCGGTGAAGTTGTTCAATCAACAGCATTTGTTATATCAAATAAGCCCAATGAAGTATCCAGAAGTCTTTTTATTCGCTTAGTTGATGGCAACTGCGAGGCGGACAAGTCTCAAAAATTCTTAGACGCAGTTCAGGGAAAATGCGGCAAAGAGCTTTACTATGTTAAAACGGCAGAACTCCTAAGCATACCAGGAGCACCGATAGCATATTGGGTATCGGATGCTTTCAGAAGTTCATTTAAAAACAACGAGAAGCTCTCCACTGTTGCAGATCCAAGAAAAGGGATGGTAACGGCAGACAACCCAAGGTTTATAAGAGCCTGGTGGGAGCCTTCATTCCTGGAAATCGGCTTCAATTTCAGTAGCCGTAGCCTGGCTAAAATGTCCGGACGTAAATGGTTTCCTTATCATAAGGGAGGAGAATTTAGGAAATGGTACGGCAACCTCGAGTCTGTAGTGAATTGGAAAGATGACGGCGCTGAATTACTGAATATGAAGACAGAAGGTTATAAAGTGGGTTCAACGAACCATAACCTCGAATATATATTTAAACCCGCAGTAGTCTGGACAAAGGTGACATCATCAACACCAAGCTTCAGAAGATCCGACCACGGGTTTCTGTTTGATGATGCTTCAGGGCTATGCCCGGCCAAAGAGAAAATAGCCGCCGATGCGCTTCTCGGCCTTTTGTCCAGCAATAGCATAACTGCCTTCCTTCAAGCAACGAACCCGACGATGAATCTACAGCCAGGAAACCTGGCGGCGCTGCCAATTGTTGACGTAAATCCTGAAGAAATTGTAAGAGAGGCAGTCGATTTAGCACGTAAAGATTGGGACAATTTTGAAACCTCGTGGGATTTTGAATCTCATGTACTGCTTAATCCTGAAACAAAAACAGCATCGCTTGAGCTTAGTTGGATTAACTATGGCGCGCAATGTGATGCCGCTATCCGCAGAATGCAGGAATTAGAAACGCAAAACAACCGACTCTTCGTCGCAGCTTACGGGCTTGAGGGCGAGTTGCAGCCGGAGGTGCCGGAAGATCAGATCACCTTGGCCCGTGCGGATGCAAAGAAAGACATGTCGGCATTCATGTCGTATGCCGTAGGCTGCATGATGGGCCGTTACTCTCTGGACAAGCCAGGTCTCATCCTGGCTGATGCTGGCGACACTTTGGAGCAATATCTCGAGAAGGTCGGCAAGCCCAAGGAGCTGCTGAAATTCCAGCCCGATGATGACGGCATCCTGCCGGTCATGGATGTCGAATGGTTCGAGGATGATATCGTCTCACGGCTCGAAGCCATCCTTGTGGCAACTTTTGGCGCTGATAAGCTGACAGAGAATATTCAGTTCATCGAGAAGTCCCTGGGTGCTGACATCCGAAGCTACTTCTTGGGGGGCTTTTACAAGGACCACCTCCAGACATACAAGAAGCGCCCGATTTACTGGATGGCTCAAAGCCCCAAGAAGGCATTCTGCGCCCTGATCTACCTTCACCGCTACACGAGGGATACCCTCAGCCTACTGCTTAACTCCTACCTCCGCCCTTACATCGTTAAGCTCAACTCACGCATCGAAATTCTGGCGCAGACGGAGGTCGCGGACGGAACGGCCCGCGAGAAGACAGCGGCACGAAAGGAGCTCGAGAAGCTACGGAAGTATGTCCGTGAATGCCAGGAGTGGGAGCGCGACGTCCTTCTGCCCGCGGCCCAGTCCCGCATCGAGCTGGACCTCGATGATGGCGTCAAAGTCAACTACCTCAAATTGGGGGATGTTTTGACTCCTATCCCCGGCTTAGCTACCAAAGACGAAGAATGAGCAGCGTCACCCAAAGTCTCAGCCAGACCCTAGCTCGTCACAGGATCGTTTTCTGGTATGATTCGAGCAAGGAATTCAGACAAGAGTTTGAAGGATTCGCGGAGGCCGGCCTCATTAAGGCCGAACTCAAAGGCAATGAGTTTGGCCTCAAAGTGCGAATCGCCGCAGATCACGAAACTCGATATTTGGTATACTCCGAGAAGCCACGACCGCAAGATGCCGACAACTGGCTCCTGGATCTTTTGCTTCAAGGGGCGGAGTTCAAAGCTGACAAGGTTTCGCTTTACATGCTCGAGGCCGGTCTAAGCCAAGACCACAGGCATGTGGTCGAAGAGCATGCAAGTTACTTCAGGCAATACGAGAACGTATCCAGCCTGAAAAAACTGCTTCAGCCCGAAGACAGGGCGCCAGAAATTCGCCTTAAGATGATGGAAGTGCTGCTTAAGGCTGATGACAATATAGAGGATATTCTCCTCAAGGTAATAGCCCAGAGCGACCCGGAAGACCTGGGCGATCATGGCGAATGCATTGCCAAGCTGAGAAATCACGGCCTAGACAAGTATTTCTGGGCAGAGGTGGGACGAGTGTTCAATTATAAATCGGCAGAGCCTACCCTGTACGAATTCCTCGTTGTGCTTTTCAAGCACCTGAATCCGTTCGATAGCCCCAAAACGCTCTCTGATGCCGCATTCAGCCTAATCAAAGACTGGAAGGACAAGGTCAGCAGCAAGGATAGCTACGTCGCGTGGGCTAAGTATTTCGAGGTGAAGCTTTCGATACAAGCCCAGCTTAACTCCACCAACCAGTCAGATGCGTTGAAAAAGCTGGGGGAATGCGACCTCTACGAAATCTTCGAAAAATTCGCCCTACAGAAGATCGTCGAACTTTTTGCAAACTCGGGCGAAACCGGCAAGGTCAGGGAAGCCGTAGCACTTCGGGAGCGCTCATTCTGGAGGAACCAACATGCCCATGCTTATGCAGCGATGGCACATGCGGTCAATTTCCGCGAAGCGTTGAATTCCTGCAGCCTTCAGGTGATTTCCGTAGAAGCAGCCTTCACGGCCTATTGCTCGACTTGGTGGAAGGTTGATCGCGCATACCGAAACTGCGTCAGCTCAATCAGCTCATATCAACATGTGGGCATAACCCAGCCGGTCCTTGAGGCCGTACAAGGACACTACGTCAACAAGTTCCTCTACCCGCTTCTCAACGGATGGGGTGACCGAGTATCACAGCTTCAAGAATGGAGAATCGAAGGTATCCAGCCACAGCGCGAGTTCGCTGCCAATTACGTAACGCCTTTTGCTGAGAGAGACCGCAAGATATTCGTAATCATCTCGGATGCGATGCGATATGAAGTCGCCCAGGAGTATGCCGAGAGAGTCAGAAAGTCCAACCGCTGTAACGCCGAAGTGGACAGCATGCTCGGATCGTTGCCATCTTACACCCAGCTGGGTATGGCCTCATTGCTTCCTGGGGGGTCAAAACAGATCGTCGTGAAAGACATGACAGCCACAGTCGACGGCGTTAGTGCGACTGGAACGGACGCGCGCTCCAAGATACTTGCCTCAGCCTATGAAGGCGCGGCCGTTGCAGTTCAATTTGAAGACTTCATCAAGATGAACCCGAAGGAGGAAATCCGGGACATGATGAAGAAGAACAAGGTCATCTACATCTACCATAACCACATCGATAAAGTCGGGGATGACATGAAGACCGAGGCCAAGACCCCGGAAGCCGTAGAAAAAGCTTTCGAGGAGCTAGATAAGGCAATCCGGGCAATCGTCAGCGCGAACGGGACAAACATCCTCATCACTGCTGACCACGGCTTCATCTTCCAGCAGGAAGATGTCACCGATGACAATATGATCGACGACCCGGATTGCGGCGAAATCCTCCACAAAGGTCGACGCTTCATGGTGGCGGATTCCATCACCCCACGAAGCGGCATCAAACTTTTCACCGCTAACCAGCTAGGCCTGGATGGGCAATGGACAGCAGCGTTCCCCCTTGGGTTGAACATGTTCCGCCAAAAGGGGTCAGGGAAGCGCTTCGTTCATGGCGGACTGAGCCTTCACGAGGTAGTAGTGCCCGTGATCCGAATCAATAAATCCCGCGAGGATGACCTCGATGAAGTAGACCTAGAGACAGTAGGCATACCCCCGAGAATCACAAATAACTCCGTGAGCATTCGGATACTACAGAAGCAAAAGTGCACCGAAAAGACCAAGGGAGTTAACGTGAAGATGGGAATCTATGCTCAGGACTCGACCCTTCTATCCGGTGAGTTGGAAATCCTCTTTAATTCTAGCGACGACGAACCTCGCAACCGCGAGACCTCGCATATCTTCAACCTGAACTCCAAGGCTTCCCGTTATAACAACCAAGAGGTCATATTCAGGCTCACCAAGGCAATCCCTGGTACCAGCGGCGTCATGAACACCTTGGCCGAATTCAAAATCCCCCTCCAAATATCCTTCACCAATGACTTCGACTAATCCTGAAGAAACCCCTGCGCTACCGCCGTTCCAGCCTACGCCGCTGGACAAAAAAATCGTGCAGGCGTTCCCCGGCCTAGTGGTACGCAAGGACCTGACAAAAGGCCTCAAACAGAACGCCGTGGTGCCCACCTACGTCCTGGAGTATCTCCTCGGACAGAACTGTGCCACGGATGATGAGGCCGTAATCAAGACCGGTCTAGAATCGGTCCAGAAGATCTTGGCGAAGCACTACGTACACCGGAATCAGGCCGAATTGGTCAAATCTACGATCAAGGAGAAGGGCCGGCACAAGGTGATCGATAAGGTCACCGTCGAACTGAACGAAAAGGGGGGCTTCTATGAGGCCGAGTTTACCAACCTGGGTCTCAGCAAGGTCCCGGCGCCCGACGACTTCGTCCGGCGATACCCCAAGCTGCTTGTCGGTGGAGTCTGGTGCATCACAGAAATCACCTATGAAGTCCCTGTTGACCCGAAAGCGAGCCCTTGGCACATCGAAAGCCTCAAGCCTATCCAGGTCGCCTCAGTGGACGTGGAACAGTACATTAAGGCCCGCGAGACGTTCACCACCGACGAGTGGATGGATGTCCTCATGCAGAGCGTAGGGTTTAACCCGGAGATGTTTAGCCGCCGCGCCAAGCTGCTCACCCTCATCCGGCTTATCCCGTTCTGTGAGCGCAACTATAACCTCCTCGAGCTGGGGCCTAAGGGTACTGGGAAGTCGCATATCTACGCCGAGTTCTCGCCGCACGGCATGTTGATCTCAGGTTCCGAGGTGACAGCTCCCAAGTTGTTCGTCAGTAACTCCAGCGGAAAGATCGGTCTAGTGGGATACTGGGATTGTATCTGTTTCGACGAATTCGCCGGCAAGGACAAGAAGGTCGATAAGACCTTGGTCGATATCATGAAGAACTACATGGCCAACCGTACGTTCTCGCGCGGCATCGAACAGCTAACCGCCGAGGCTTCCATGGTCTTCATGGGCAACACGAGTAAAGACGTGGCTTACATGCTTAAGCACAGTCACTTCTTCGAACCCCTCCCAGATAAGTACATCGACTCGGCCTTCCTGGACCGAATCCATGCTTACAATCCTGGCTGGGAGGTCTCGCCGATTCGTCATGAACTCTTCACGGGTGGTTACGGCTTTGTGGTCGATTACATCGCTGAGGTGCTGAAGCACTTCAGGACTGAAGACTTCACTGGCGCCTACAAGTCGCAGTTCGAAATCAAGTCAGAGGTTTCCACGCGCGACCAGACCGGCTTCGAGAAGACCTTCTCGGGCCTCATGAAGATCATCCACCCGCATGGCAAGGCGACGCCTGAGGAAATTGAAGAACTTCTGTCTTTCGCGATGGAATGCCGCCGTCGTGTTCGCGAGCACATCCTGCGTATCGACGACACCTTTAAGCGAAATGACTTCGCCTATGCGCCCGTAAAGGGCGGTGCCACCAAGACAGTGCTCACCCCTGAGGAAGTCCAGTACCCGCAGTTCGCCGGGCCGAAACCGAAGATTGAGGATGAGCCAGCCGCAGGCATGGGCCTTGAAACCTCGGGTTCGCCCGTTATCCCGCCGCCGCCTAAGCCCACCATTGAAGTTGCCCAGCAGCCAGTTACCAGTGCCACTGTAGTGTCGGACGCCCCTCAGCAGGGTCACGTCATCGTCACTGAGAACACCAAGGGTTGGAGTTATCGCAGGTTGTTCGCCAGGCACCTCAAGGGCGCTAAGATTATCAACATCAGCGATCCTTACATCCGGGCCGGCTTCCAGGTACGCAATCTGCTGGAGCTCATCCAAGTCATTTACGAGATGGTGCCAGACGGAGATGAAGTGGCCATCAACCTGAAGACCCAGTCCGACCCCGCCTCATGCGAAAAGCAGGCTGAGCTGCTCAACCAGCTGCAGGCCGCCATGCTGGGCTCGAAAGTCTCCTTTAGCTGGGCCTTGGAACACAGTCCTAATTTCCACGCGCGCAGCATGACTACCGATACCGGCTGGAAGATCACCATCGATCGAGGCTTGGACATCTTCCAGAAGTACGAAAGCGGAGGTTTCTCACTTGCTCAGGCTGTCCAGGAAGCCCGACTAACTCGCGGGGCCGAGATTTCGTATCTGAGGGTATAACCTCCGTCATGAAGCCCCTATATCGTACGGCGTTCCAACTCGAACGTGTCGAGGACCCGATAGGTGCTGTTCATGAGATTGCACAGGTCTGCCTAGATTGGGTCTTCCTTCATAAGGGAGCGCCTCGCAAGGGTATCCTGCGCCCGATTGAGCTCGGCAAACATGCGCAAGATTTCCCCGCGACGTCCATCGGTGATGGACGCAAACTCGAGACGCGTTACTGGAAAGGTTCAACGGAGCGGCTGTGGTCGCTGAGGTTGACCCATCCTGATGATAAAGATCCAGGGATTGAATGGTGCGTAGAACTGACCTTGGAGTGCAGCCCCGAGCTTGCTAAATTCACGTGTGCGACCTCCATCGCCCGAAAATCACTTGAGGTGGGAAGTTTGGAGCGCAAAGCGAGCCAGCCGGCCGTAGTGCCGATGGTGATTGCCAAGTTCGGGGCCAAGACTGGTTCCCTGCGCTTGATTGACGAACCAGTCATCTTGGGACCTGACCCCAAAGAATCCGAGGAACTTAAAGCCTTTCTCCTACATTGGTCGCGCTACCAGTTCGTCGTGCTGATCTCCCCTTGGCGGGATGGGAGACCGATGGTAGATACAAAACTCTGGGCCAAAAAACTATCGACCTTGGCGTTCGTCTTCGTCGCCGACAGTGACGAGGCGACTCGGGCTTTCGAAGCGGCACTCGGCAGCAAGCGCCTGGCCTGCTGGGGTGGGGCCATCCGGGTCTACCGCCCGGGCTTCGATCTCACCGACGATCCTTTTAAGCATTACTATTTCCTGCCGCCACAGACGGAGCAGAGCCTTGCCAAGTACGGTGAGGTTGGGTTGGCCGACCTGATGGTTGCGCGCTTGACCCAGGATGCCAGCCAGCAAGGCCACGCCGACTTTCTCTTCTGGTCGTCGTGGGTCGAAAAGGTCGGGCAACTGCGTATCCATAGCCTACAGCAGGCTAATCACGATGATGCCACCCTCGCTAAACTGTACGAAGAGGAGAACGTGGACCTACGCGGCAACTTGGACCAAGCCCAACTCGCCCTTAGCCAACTACTGGATGAAGTAAATATTCTGAAAGGCTGGAAAGAAGAGGCGCAGCGGGCCCACCGCGAAATCCGGGATGGTGCAAGCCCGGCGCAAGCGCTCCGTGATTTGCCGGAGGTAGATTCCGTTGCGCAAGCCATAGCGGTCGCGGCGGAGGAGCTGAAGGGCGAATTGGAATTCCACCTTAATTCCAAGTCCGACCCAACGACGCCCTTTCAGTCCCCGACGGACGTACTCTACGCCTTCCGCTGGCTGGCCTCGACCTTCCGCCGGTCAAAGTCGGGTCGTCTGGCGAACATCGACCTTGAAAGTCATTTTGCCGAATACCTGCCTACCTGGGTCTATGCGCCCAACCAGTCGGAGGTCACCATCGGGAAGAACCGGGAATGGTATGAAATCAACTACCCGCTGGTTCCGAGCCAAGACCGGCTGATGCGGATGCACCTGTCTTGCGGGAAGGATCGCCGACCCGAAAAATGCATCCGGATCGGGTTTATTTGGGATGCGAAGCGGGCCCTCGTCGCGGTGGGCTTTGTCGGCCAGCATCAGCGGAGCGGTCAGAGCTAGCCGGCCCTTGACGGGGCGGTGGATTTCTCCTAGAAAACTCTTATGGAAAAACAGGTCCAAATCATCGTCGAAATCGACGACAAGGGCGAGATGACCATGAAAGCCGCCGGCTTCACGGGTGGGGCCTGCCTCAAGGAGATCGAGGCTCTCATGAAGGGCATGAACCTCGGTGGCGCGACGATCGAGCATACGGACGGCGACGCCGCCGGCGACCGTTCCATCAAGAACATCCAAACCAACCAGCAGGGCTGACCGATGAGCGCTTACGTTCGCATCCCCACGGCCATGACCGACCGAGAGGTCCTCGTGGAGGCCATCCGCCAGTGTAAGTTCACGGTGCAGCAGGCCGGGACAAACATCGTCGTTCCGAATATTCAGGTCTATGGGACGATGCTGACCTTTGAGCCTTCGGAACGCGGGTTCGTCGCCACGGGCATGGACTTACGGGTCAATCAGCAGACGCAGCAGCAGTTAGCCCGGATCAATGCGGCCTATCAGGCTATCATCGCGGAGCGTCTGCGCGTCGCCGCTGAGGCTGAACGGCAGCGCATCCTGGAAGAGCAGCGTAAGCTGGTCGCGGAACGTACGGCGACGATTCTGACGCAGGCTAAGGCGCGCAACTTCCGGGTGAAAGAGGAGACGGTGAACGGGAAGAAGCGCTTCACGTTCGTCAAGATGGTCATCCAGTGAAACTGCGCCTGGCTCGGACAATCGCGCGGAGCCTGGCCAATGGGCCGGGAGAACGCTTCGTCGTCTGGGTGCAGGGCTGTCCGATCCACTGCCTAGGCTGCTGGAACCAAGATACCTGGGATGCCCAAGGGGGCAGGGAGAGTCGCCTAGATGAGCTGCTGACGGCGATCTCCGCCGAAGCGGGTCTCGAGGGCGTCACCTTCACGGGCGGCGAGCCGATGGCCCAAGCGGAAGCGTTGGCTGAGCTCGCCACGGCCTGTCGGGCCCGTGGCCTAAGCGTTTTCATCTTCACGGGTTATCGGCAGGATCAGCTCAAGTCTCCCGCACAGCAGAGGCTTTGGTCGCTTGCCGACATCATCGTCGCCGGACCTTACGTTCAGGCCCAACGCTCCTTCGAGCACGCCTGGGTCGGCTCCGCCAACCAGCAGGTTCACTTCGTCAGCACGCGCTACTCCGCCGCCGATCAGTTCAACGCGGTCCGCGCCGAAGCCCACCTCGAAGCCGACGGTACCATCACCTGGACTGGGTTCCCCGAAGGGCTGACGTGATTATTTAGCTAGCAGATGTAGTTTTTAAACAGCTGGTTATTTTCTACAAACGGACCGATGGGAGGATTGAAAGTTACGCGCCCTTGTCATCAATCGGCTTACAATGTGACACCACTATAATAAGCATCAAAAGCTGAGCGGCTGCCTTGCCAGCTAAGATGACTTGTGTACGCTGAAGCAAATGCCTATCCCAAGAAATCTCCTTGATGAAGCGATGGCCGGGAGTCCTAACGCGCAGGTTCAAGTCGGACGTCTTTATGCCGAGGCAAAGGTAGTTGGGTATGATCTCGACGAAGCCTTCGGCTGGTTCGAGAGAGCTGCTAATCGCAATCAGCCTGAAGCCCTTTTGGAGCTGGGCCTCGCTTATGAATACGGACTTGGAGTCGACCGAGATTACGATGCCGCCTTTAGATATTACATGCAGGCTGCGTATCTGTATGCTGGTCCGCTCCCCTTTACCCTAAGAGGAATGGTGCTCACACAGAATCTGTGCCTCGAGCGGCATCGCGGGCAGCTGTCATTGGCTGAAGCCGGGTTCGCCCATTCCCAGTGGGCCTTTGTCTACGGCCCTGAGCGTGATCATCGGTGGAATGAGAATAAGGATAGCAATATGTGGACCCGTCGTGCGGCTGAGCTGGGCTACCCTCCATCTTTTAAATCCATGGCCTGGCAAATCTCGGCCGGCCGAGGTAGGCCAGAAGATGAACTAAAGACGCTGGAATGGCACCTCAAGGCCTATGAGCACGACAAACTTATCTCTAAGTCTATTTCAATGCTTTACGAGCCGCCTGGCGCGAATGGCTGGCTCTCCGCGCATCTCGACCCCAAGGTTCGTGGCATCGTTCCTGACAAGGCGACGTCGGACGAATGGAACCTGCGCTGGCAGGGACACCTACGCGAGAAGCGGATGCTCGCCGTTGCCGGCGGCTCGGCATCCGATGCTAGGGCATTAGGTGAGCAGTTCTTCGATGGTAAGGATGGCCTAACGCAGGACTATGCGGAGGCGATGAAGTGGTATCTGAAGGCCACCGAACTCGGCGATAATTGGGCATGCGGACAAATCGCAAAGATGCATCTGCGCGGTTTAGGCATGCCAATTGACTTAGAAAAAGGCCTCGCTTGGCTTGATCGCCAGTTCTCAATCACTTACTGCGAAGGCACAAAGGTGGTCAATCAAGGGCTGATTTTTCACTGGGTGATGCGGCCAATCGTCGAAGGGTATCTCGACCATCTTGGTGAGGATGAGCTCTTCGCCTGGCTGCAGGTACGGACCAAAGTGTATCAGCCGGGATGCGGTGCCTTGAGCGGAAGTTATTATGGGGAAAGTGAGAGTGCACATCTGGCTGCGCATGTCTGTAAGGTATTTAACCCGCACGTTTTTGCGAAAGAGCCATTGAAATCGGCGGAGCGAGCGATTGTCGAGGTACGTGCCAGCCGCATTAACCGTCTCATGGAAAGGCAGATGACCGCCATGGCGGCGCTCGCCGAGTCGGGTGACGCCGCGGCCCAGTATTGGCACGCTAAGACGTTCAAGAAGTACAAAGGTAGGGCTGGGCGTACCCTGAAGTGGCTCTTGGCGTCAGCCGAACAGGGCTTTTTACCCGCCCAGTACGAGGTGGGGGAAAGTTATATCCGCGGTGAGGGCGCCCCGGTATCCGAGACTGAAGCGCGGAAGTGGCTCGAGCAGGCTAGCCTTCGCGGGCATGTGTGGGCTCAGAGAGAGTTTATCAAGGTTCTCAATGGAACCTGTTTCTGGGGAGACCGAGGTGACGGCGTGGAACGCAAACCCGACGCAAAGGCGCTGTTCGAGGGGTATGCCTGGCATATCGTCTGCGGCTATGAGAAAGGAGAGGCGGAGGCATGGCGTAAATACACCCCAGGGAAGGTTCATGCTGCCTACCAGAGAGCCTCCGAGATCCGGGCTGAGATGGCTCGGCTTGCCCAATAGGATGGCTCGAATAGCAGGTGAACTAACCTACGAAGTCCTCATCCGTTTCCTCAGGCCAGACTTGTTCGACGATGGCTTGGACGGACTCTTCGTCGAGGAGGGCGTGAGCCGCGGGGGTTAATTCGTCGTAAGGTGGCGCGGCGGCATCTTGGGCGACTTTGCTGCCGAGGAACCAGGCCTGGACTAGTCCGGTCCAGAGGGCTCGGCCACGAAGGCTGCCCTTGGCGACCCACACGAGGGGCACTGCGCCTTCGCCCCAGTTGGTGCTGAGCCAGAGGACATCCCACTTGCCTTCATCATCGCTCCCGATCCGGATGCGTTGCTCCTCATCATGCCCCGAGCCGTGGAACATCACGGCCTTGAATACAAGCCGCGTGGACTTCGGCGAAAGCCCGATCTCCTGGTCTTGGTAGCAGTTGCAGAAACGCGGGGTACTCATGCGGTGCCGCTCGATACTTATGTTGGATTACAGTAAATATAAAGAGAACATTTGCGCAGGCCGCATGCATGCCTAGTGTCAGCGGGATGGCCGTATCC
>Ga0222712_10005191_pt1 | contig 13332 bp, 14 predicted proteins | sample C33_657DmetaG_FD_165043 | JGI IMG/M metagenome (GOLD analysis project Ga0222712, IMG submission 165043) | Estuarine water microbial communities from San Francisco Bay, California, United States - C33_657D | ecosystem: Environmental > Aquatic > Marine > Unclassified | place: USA: California...
ACCTTGCTCGAACGGGCGTGGCCACGGCGCTGGTAAGCATTCCGAACCGCTACATGCACTCGCCGAACGAGATGGTATCGCTGGAAGATCTCGATCGCGCAGCCGAACTGATTGCGGAATCGTGCAGGCGCGTGACGGCATCCACCGACTTCACGGCGCGCTGATTTCCGAGATCTGAGGCCCCGAGGGGGCGCGATCGCCTCTCGCTTTTATGTTTCGGCCATGGATTCCGGCTTCACGACCCGCACTCCCGTTCCCCTGTTCTTCCGCGCCGACGGCGAGGGCTCGCCGGTGCTGCTGCTGCATGGCGGGCCGGGAGCGCATCACGACTACCTGTATCCGCAGATGCTCGCGCTCACGAAGCGGCATCGGGTCATCACGTATGACCAACGGGGTGGTGGGCAATCGAAGACGGACGATCCCACCCCCATCACGTGGCGCACGCAGGTGGACGACCTGGCCACCGTGATCGGCGAGTTCGGCCCGCGTGAGGGACTCACACTGGTGGGGTACTCGTGGGGAGCGCTGCTGGCCATGCTCTACGCGATTCAGTGTACCGTGGACCCGACGCTGCCCGTGCCGCGTCGCATGGTGCTGATTTCACCGGCGCCGATCAGTCGTGCGTGGCGCGACCAGTTCGAGGCGACGCTCGCCGAGCGCGGACGCCGCGATGTCATTACCGCCATGCGCGCGGAACTGGCGGCTTCGGGATTGCAGGAGCGGGACCCGGCGGCATACCGGCAGCGTGGCTTCGAGTTGAGTGTGGCTGGCTATTTCGCCGACCCGCACAAGGCCGTGGCACTCACGCCGTTCCGGGTCACAGGGAAGGTGCAACAGAGCGTGTGGCAGTCCCTTGGCGATTTCGATCTCACGTCGTCGCTGCGTGCCGTACGGATTCCCACGCTCGTCATTCACGGGATGGACGACCCCATTCCGCTCGCGTCCGCCGAGGCGGCCGCCGACGCGCTTGGCGCCGAGTTGGTGGTGCTGGAGGAGTGCGGGCACGTGCCGTACGTTGAGCGTCCAGCGCCACTGTTCGCCGCCATCGAAAGTTTCCTCGGCTGACGCCGGGGGACGCCGAGCAGCCGCGCGTCCACGACCTGCGGCAACGCACCCTCGAGCTGCGCGCCGATGGTCGAGCGGCAGGCTGGCTCTCACGTCCAGCCGCGGGCCAAGGATAGATTGGAAGCATGAACTGCCGCGACGCTGCTCATGCGCTCTCCCAGATTTCCGTCCTGCTGGAACTGCATCATGGGGACACGGATGCGGTGAAGGCCATGCAGACGGCGTCGCGCGTGGTGTCGGCGCTCGGGGACACGGAGTTGGGCGCTGCGCTCGAGGGTGCGTTGGCTGGAGCGGAGGCGCTCGCGCCGGCAGCACTCGAGGTCTTGCGCGACCTGATCGCGAGCAACAGCGCATCGCTGCTCGAACGTCTGCAGGAAGAGATCCCGGAGGGACTCCTGGAGATGCTGCGGGTGCCCGGATTGGGCCCGGCACGCATCCGGTCGCTCTACGAGCATCTACACATCGAGTCACTGCTCGAACTCGAGCTCGCGGCCAACGACGGGCGACTCGCCGCGGTGCCGAAGTTCGGCGCCAAGACGGCCGACAAGGTGCGCAAGGCGCTCGCCGACCTCCGGGCCACTGGCGCCCACGTTCTGTGGCAGCATGCACGCGCCGAGGCGGAGCGGCTGGCAGCGATGATGCGCGCGCACCCCGATGTGCTGCGTCTCGAAATCGCCGGCTCGCTCCGGCGCTGCACGGAGCTCGTACGTGACGTGGACATCGTGGCCGCGGTGCGCGGCTCACCGAGTGTCGTGGCGGCTTCGCTGGCGCAGTCGTGCGGCGCACAGGAGGTGGTGGGTGGCGGCGGCCGTACGCTGTCACTGCGGCTCGACAACGGCGTGCGCGTGGATCTCGCCTGCGTGCGCCCCGAACAGTTCACGCTCGCGTGGTGGCGCGCCACCGGCAACGCCACGCACGTGCAGCAGGTCATTGCGCACGCCGCCGCGCTGGGGTACACCATGGCGCTCGACGAACTGCGTGATCGCACTGGCACCATCGTGCCCATTGCCGACGAACCGGCGTTCTATGCGCGACTCGGGCTCATGTACGTGCCGCCGGAGCAGCGCGAGGGCGTTGGAGAAGTGGACGCGGCGGCGCGCGATGCCCTGCCCGTGGGCGTTGAGGAGGCCGATCTGCGCGGGGCGCTGCACTGCCACTCCCAATACAGCGACGGCTCCACGAGCATCGAGCAGATGGCCCGCGCCGCCAGAGCGCGCGGCCTGTGCTATCTGGGCGTGAGCGATCACTCGCAGTCCAACACGTACGCCGGCGGATTGTCGCGCGACCGGATTCTCGAGCAGCACGCCGAGATCGACGCAATCAATGCGAAGTTCGCCGCGGAGGGTACCGATTTCCGGGTGCTCAAGGGCATCGAGGCGGACATTCTGCCGTGCGGACGCGTGGACTACGACGCGGCGTTTCTCGACCGCTTCGACTTCGTGATCGGCAGCGTGCACACGCGCTACGGCATGAACGCCGAGCAGATGACCAATCGCGTGCTCAAGGCGCTGGACGATCCGCACCTCACCATCCTCGGTCATCCCACAGGGCGCTTGCTGCTCACGCGCGAGCCCTACGCCATCGACCTCCACGCGGTCATCGAGAAGGCGGGGCGCGTAGGCGTGGCGATCGAACTGAACGCCGACCCGCACCGGCTCGACATCGACTGGAAGGCGTGTCGCATTGCCGCCGAGAAGGGGACGATGGTGAGCATCGGTCCCGATGCACACTCACCGCAGGGCTTCGAGAATCTCGAGCTCGGCGCGGCGATCGCGCGCAAGGGGTGGCTCGAGCCGCGGCATGTGCTGAACACACGCTCGGCCGATGAAGTGCTGGCGTTCGCGCGAGCGCGGCGTGCAGCGGCAAGTTCCGTCCAAGACTTCAGGATCGAGTGATGGCCCGTGGATCGAACAGCCCTCGTCAGCCGCTGAGCGTGAAGAAGCCGTCGAAAGTGGCGAAGAAGGGCGCGGCCCCCGAGAAATCGGCGGCGCCGAAGGCACGCAGGACGAGCAAGACGTACGGGCTCAAGCCCAGTCAGCGTGCCGCGCCGGTGGCGAAGAGCCCAAAGACGAAGGCCGACAAACAGCGTGTGGCGGGTGTGGTGCTGGAGCGCCTCAAGGCGGAGTATCCGGATGCGCACTGCGAGCTCGATCACACCAACGCGTTCGAGCTGTTGTGCGCCACGATTCTGTCGGCGCAGTGCACCGACGTGCGCGTGAACATGGTGACGCCGCAGCTCTTCAAGCCGTACCCCACGGCCGAGGCGTTGAGCATCGCGAAGCTGGAGGACGTGGAGGAGATCGTGCGTACCACGGGTTTCTTCCGGGCGAAGGCGAAGAGTCTCGTGGGCATGGCCAACCGGTTGGTGGATCTGCATGGCGGGGACGTGCCGCGCACGATTGCCGAGCTGGTACCGCTGCCCGGGGTGGGCCGGAAGACGGCCAACGTGATCCTCGGCAACGCCTTCGACATCAACGAAGGGATCGTGGTGGACACGCACGTGCAGCGGCTGTCACGACGGTTGGGGCTGACGCGAGAGCCCGACCCGATCGGCATCGAGAAGGAGCTGATGCCGCTCTTCCCGCAGCAGGACTGGGCGCTGCTCAGTCACCTGCTCATCTGGCACGGGCGGCGCACCTGCTTCGCGCGCAAGCCGGAGTGCGGGCGGTGTGTGGTGGCCGACGTGTGCCCGAGTGCGGGGGCGGCCGAGTAGGTGTACATTCAAGCAACCCCGTTTCACCCTATCCCGAGATCATCGTGACCAAGCTGGCCACTTTCGAAACGAACAAGGGCACCATCGTCGCCGAACTGTACGCCGGCGAGGCGCCGATCACGGTCGAGAATTTCGAGAAGCTCGCCAACAGCGGCTTCTATGACGGCATCAAGTTCCACCGCGTGATCCCCGACTTCGTCGTGCAGGGCGGCTGCCCGCACACGAAGGATGGCAAGGGTCCCGTGGGCACGGGCGGCCCGGGCTGGCGCATCAAGTGCGAAACGGTCGGCAACCCCCACAAGCACAAGGTCGGCGCGCTCTCGATGGCGCACGCCGGCAAGGATACGGGCGGCAGCCAGTTCTTCATCGTGCTGAGCGAGCCCAACACCCGCCACCTCAACGGGGTGCACACGGTGTTCGGTCAGGTGACGCAGGGACTGGAGATCCTGCCGTCCATCGCGCAGAATGATCACATGGTATCGGTACGGGTGGCGGACGCCGAATAACGGCGCGGGCCACGACGTACAGACGGCAGGAACGACAGACGGCAGGTGGCAGGCCTTCGCCGGCATCGCCGTCTGACCCACTCACTCCCCTGGGTAACCACTATGGCTGGACACCAACACGACACCAACCCCGACATCGGGCCCGCGTTCACCGGCCTGATCGGCGGGGCGATCCTCCTCGGCGTGATTCTCTACGGCGTGGTGCAGTGGACCAACGGCCGCTTCGAGGAGCACGAGGCGGGCGAAAAGAAGGCGGCGATCACCGTGGACGCCCCGGCTCGCGCCTGATTCCTGAAACAAGAACGTTTTAACAACAGGCCCGGCACCCGCCGGGCCTGTTGTTTTTGGTAGCACGCACTGTTTCCTTTCACCGTTATGACTGACCAGCCAGTCAGTAACGAATTCCCCACGCGCCGGCGGGACCCGGAAGCGCGCCCCCAGCAGATCCTCGACGCCGCCTTCCACGAGTTCGGCGATCGCGGGCTCGCCGGCGCACGCCTCGACGACATCGCCAGGCGCGCCGGTGTCGCAAAAGGCACCATCTACCTCTACTTCCCCAACAAGGAAGCGCTTTTCCGCGAGATGGTGCGCTCGACCGTGGTCGACGCGATCGCCCGCGGTGAGGCCACCAACGCCGAAGCCCATCCCGACGACTCGGCCGAATCCATGCTGCGCCGGCTCGCGGCCGCCTGGTGGGCGTTCCTGCGCGAAGAGCGGGTGATGGTGCTCCACCGGCTCGTGAACGCCGAGCTGCGCCAGTTCCCCGACCTCATGGCGTTCTACGCCGAAGAAGTCATCGCCCGCGGCCGGCGGCTGGTGTCGGGGATCGTGGCGCGCGGGGTCGAGCGGGGCGAATTCCGCCCCTGTGACCCGCTCGTGGCGGCCCGCATGTACGCCGCCCTGTGGATGACCCATGCCACGTGGGTGAACAACCGCGAGTTGCATCCGACACTAGGCACCGACGAGCACGTCCTCGACGAAATGCTGGATTTCTACCTGAACGCCCTGAGGCCCGTGGCCGTATGACGAAGTCTTCTTCCCTCCCCGCGCGCGCCATGGTCGCCGCGGCCCTGCTGCTCGCCGCCCGTGATGCCGCCGCACAGGCTCGCCTCTCCATGGGCGACGCCGCGCGGCTGGCTGCCCGGCAAAACGGCGTGGTGGACGTCGCCCGGGCGCGCGTAGCGCAGGCCGAGGCGCGGTCGATGCAACGACGCGGTGCGCTGATGCCGGATCTCGCCGCCGGCGTGCAGCAGTCGGAGCGGACGATCAACTCGGCCACCTTCGGGTTCACGTTCGCCAATCCGGTCACGGGGCAGCCCCTGCTGCGCCCCGACGGTGAGATCATCGGCCCGGTGCCCACGTTCGATGTGCGCTACCGGTTGCAGGCCCCACTGGTGGACCTCGGCAAGTACCAGAGCTGGCGCGCGTCGCAGGCAACGGTGGGCGCGGCCTCGCTCGAAGTGGACGCGCAGGCGGACGGTGCTGCCGCGATGGCGGCCGCGACCTACGTGCGCGCCGCGCGCGCCGAGGCGCAGCTGAGTGCCCGCCGCGCCGACAGCGCGCTCGCGGCCGATCTCGTGCGCATCGCGCGCGACCAGTTGCAGGCGGGCGTGGGCATCGCGCTCGACGTGACGCGCGCGGAGTCGCAGCTGTCGGCGGTGCGTGCGCAGATCATTGCGGCCCGTAGCGAGCGCGACCGCACGCTGCTCGAGCTGCGCCGCGTGACGGGCGTGGCCGCCGACGCGCCGGTGGCACTCGCCGACTCACTCGCGGGGCTCCCGGTGCTCACCACGCTCCCCGATGAACGCGACGCGCTCACCGCCGCGCTCGATGGCCGCGCCGACGTGAAGGCGCTCAAGGCGCAGGGACAGGCGCAGCAGCAAGCCGCGAAGGCGATCAAGTGGGAGCGTACACCGCAGCTCTCGGCACTGGTGGAACAGGGCGTGGTCGGCCGCAACTATGAGCGCCTGCTCCCCACGTATTCATGGGGCGTGCAGCTCTCGGTCGGCATCTTCGATGGGTTCCGACGTGAATCGCGGCTCGAGGAGCAGGTGGCCGTGGCCCGCGAAACCGAAGCGAGGCTCAAGGACCTGCGCGCACAGAACACGCTCGAAGTGCGCGCCGCCTTGCTCGACCTGTCGACGGCAGCGGAACAGGTGAACGCGGTGCGCGAGCGCCTGCAGCTCGCCGAGCAGGAAGTGGCGCAGGCGCAGGAACGGTTCCGCGCCGGTGTGGCCGGCAACGCCGACGTGATCGCCGCGCTGCTCTCGCTCAACCAGGCGCGCACGCTGCGCAACGATGCGCTGGCATCGTATCAGGCGGCTCGCGTGGCGTTGGCGAAGGCGACAGGGACCGTCAGGAGTTTGCCGTGAAGGCGTCCCGCGCTTCCGCCCCTCGAGCTTCCGTCGTGCCGCTGTTTGTGCCTCTTGCGATCACACCCGAGTCCATCCGTTCATGAAGATCAGACTTCTCGTCCCCGCCGCCGTCGTCCTCGGTCTCGGCGTCTGGGGCTTCAACACGTGGTCGTATGGCCGCACGCACGAATCCACCGATAACGCGCAGGTGGAGGGACACATCGTCCCCATCGTGGCCAAGGTGGGCGGCTACGTGACGGCGGTGAACGTCGCCGAGAATGCGACGGTGTCGGCGAGCGCCGCCCTCGTGAAGATCGACGAGCGGGAATTCGCCGTGAAGCTCGCGCAGGCCGACGCGGAACTCGCGGCCGCGCGCGCCGCGGCGGGAGGCAACGGTGTGGAGGGGCAGGCGCTGACGGTGGTGCGCACGGCGTCGAGCCAGCGCGACGTGGGTGCGGCGCAGGTCGTTGCCGCTCGCGCTCAGGTCACCAAGGCGCAGAGCGACCTGACGCGCGCGAAGGAACTGGTGGGCAAGCAGATCATCAGCCGCGCGCAGCTCGATGCGGCCCAAGCGGCGTACGATGCCGCGCAGGCGCAACTGTCGGCCACGGAGCGTACGGTGAACGCCGCGACCAGCGGCATCGCGAGTGCCCAGGCGGGGGTACGGCTGGCGCAGGCGCGCCTCGCGGCCGCCCAGGCGGCGCGCGACAATGCCGCGCTGCAACTGAGCTACACCACCCTCACCACACCCCTCGGTGGCATCGTGTCGCGCAAGCAGGTGGAAGTGGGGCAGCTGGTGCAGCCGGGCCAGACGCTCATGAGCATCGTGGCCGATACCGGGGTGTTCGTCACGGCCAACGTGAAGGAAACGCAGCTCGCGCGCGTGCGACCGGGGCAGAAGGTGGAGCTCGAAGTGGACGCGTACGCAGGGGCCGTGGTGGAGGGCGAGGTGGAGAGCATCGCGTCGGCCACCGGCGCCAAGTTCGCGCTCCTGCCGCCCGACAACGCCACGGGCAACTTCACGAAAGTGGTACAGCGGGTGCCGGTGCGGATCCGCATCACGAAGGGGCTCGGCAAGGAGCGGCCGCTTCGACCCGGCATGTCGGTGCTGGCCAACATCATCGTGCAGTAAGGCTGTGACCGAGGATCCGTACAAGAACCGCTATCTCATCGCCATTGCGGTGACGCTCGCGGCCGTCCTCGAACTCGTGGACACGAGCATCGTGAACGTGGCGATCCCGCACATGATGGGCACGCTCGGTGCCACGCTCGACGAGATCGCGTGGGTGAGCACCAGCTACATCATTGCGAACGTGATCGTGATTCCCATGTCGAGTTGGCTGTCGGCGTACTTCGGTCGCCAGCGCTACCTCACCGGATCGATCGCGCTGTTCGTACTGGCCAGCTTCTTCTGTGGCGCGGCCACGACGCTGTGGGGGCTGGTGTTCTGGCGCGTGCTGCAGGGATTGGGCGGCGGTGCGCTGCTCAGCACGGCGCAGACGACGCTCTTCGAGAGCTTCCCGCCACACGAGCGCGGCATCGGCCAAGCGATCTTCGGGGTCGGCGTGATGGTGGGCCCCACCCTCGGCCCCACCCTCGGCGGTTTCATCGTCGATGCGTATGCATGGCCGTGGATCTTCTACATCAACGTGCCGCTTGGCATCATCGCCGGCATCATGGTGTGGACGTACGTGAAGGACGCGGTCCATCAGGTGCGCGCCAAGAGGGTGGACGTGCCCGGCATCGTGCTGCTCACGCTCGCCGTGGGGTCGCTGCAGTGGATGCTCGAGCGCGGCGAACGGTTCGACTGGTTCGAGTCGCGCTTCGTAACGATGCTCGCCGTGGTGAGCGTGGTGTCGGCCGTGGGACTCGTGTGGCGCGAACTCACGGTGGACGAACCGGTGATCGACTTCCGCGTGCTCAAGTCACGGCAACTCGCGCCGGGCGTGGCGTTCGCCACCTTCCTCGGGCTCGCGTTGTACGGCTCGGTGTTCGTGCTGCCCGTGTTTCTGCAGTCGCTGCACGGCTACACGGCCCAGCAGACGGGCATGGTGATTCTTCCGGGCGCCATTGCGAGTGCGATGACGATGGCGGTGATGGGACGCCTCGGCGGCAAGATCGACGCGCGCCCGCTCATCGTGACCGGCGCGCTGCTGTTTCTCGCGTCGATGTTCCGCCTCTCCACCATGACGCTCGACGCGGGGCAGAGCGACATGTTCTGGCCGCTGATCCTGCGTGGCGTGGGGCTGGGACTGCTGTTCGTCCCGCTCACCGGCGCCAGCATGGCCGGGTTGCCGATGCACAAGCTCGGCCAGGGCACGGGGCTGTTCAACCTCATGCGCCAGCTCGGCGGGTCGCTGGGGATCGCCATCATGGCGACGATGCTGTCGCACCAGACCAAGGTGCACAAGGCGCTGCTCACCGAGCACGCCGGCGGGTACGACCCGGCCACGCTCGAACGCCTCGGCGGCCTCACCCGCGGCCTGCAGGCGCGCGGCTTCGACCCGGCGAGCGCGAAGGCGATGGCGCTCACGGTGCTCGACCGGCAGATCTTCGCGCAGGCCAGCGTGATGGCGTTCTCCAAGATCTACCTGATCTCTGGCGTACTGCTGGTGAGCGCACTGCCGCTGCTGCTGTTGTGGAAGACCGGACGGGCGGTGCCGATGAAAGTCGACGCGCACTGACACCCAAGGGGGACGCGCGGGACTACGCGCGGTGGACTACGCGCTGTGACCCACGCGTTGGGAAAAACGCGTTGGGACCTACACGTTGGGCACTACGTGGGAGGGGCGCGGTGGGGCACGCGGCTGAACTACGCGGGAGACTACGCGGGCGACTCGCTGCGCTGGTCGCCCTCACCGCAGGCTCCTCGGCGCACTCATCTCGATTCGGCTTCGAGTTTCGCGATGAGCCGTTCCAGCATGACACGAACGACGCGCCGCGTGCCCTGGCAGGCCGTGTGTCGTCGGGGCGAGAGCGCACCCGCGTCGGCCGCGGTATCGAGATGGGCACCGACTTCATCCGTCGACCCCAGTGCGATGCGCAGGAAGTGCAGCGCCTGCGCGTTGCTCGACTGCTGCTCGCCTTCCGCGATGTTCGCCGGCACCGACGCGGCGGCGCGCAGCAGCTGATTCCGCAGACCGGGCGAACGACGGGCGACGAGACCGTCCGCCGCCTCGTGAACGGCGAAGGACAGCGCGCGCGCTGCATCGCGCGCTTTGAAGAAGGACCGTTTCGGCATGCCGCACGATGCCGCCACGACATCGTTCCCGTGTCACCACTTCCAAACCCATTTGGTCATTCCTACGCGCCGTGTGCGCTAAGCGACCAGCGCAGCGCGGTGGCCCGCGTCGTTTGCAGTGAGCGCGACCAGCGCAGCGAGTCGCCCGCGTCGTTCCCTGCGTAGTTCAGCCGCGTGACCCACCGCGCCCCTCCCACGTTGGTCCCAGCGCGTTGTTCCCAGCGCGTCGGTCCCAGCGCGTGGTCCAACGCACGTGGTCCCGCGCGTAGTCCCTGGGTTGTTCGCCCCTACCGTGATCCGGTACGAATCGCCAGAATCCCCCCATGCCCACCCGCTCCGAAGCCTGGTCCCTCGTCTGCGACTGGACCCAGTCCGAGTCCCTGCGCAAGCACATGCTGTCCGTGGAGACCGCCATGCGCGCGTACGCGCGGCGATTGGGCCAGGACGTCGAGTCCTGGGCCGTTGCCGGGCTCATCCACGACTTCGACTACGAGCGCTACCCCAACGACGCGCAGGCCGCGGATGCGGAGCACCCCGCCGAAGGGGTGCGATACCTGCGCGCGCTGGGGTGGCCCGAGGAGATCCTGCAGGCGGTACTCGGGCATGCCCACTACACGGGCGTGGCGCGGGAGACGCCCATGGCCAAGGCGCTCTTCGCCGTGGACGAGCTCACGGGGCTCATTACCGCCTGTGCGCTGGTGAAGCCCAGCAAGGCCGTCCGTGACGTGGACGTGGCCGGCGTGCGAAAGAAGATGAAGGACAAGGCCTTCGCCCGGGGGGTGAACCGGGACGACATCGTCCAAGGGGCGGAGGCGCTCGGGGTGGCACTCGATGAGCATATCGGGGTGGTCCTGGCCGCCATGCAGGAGCATGCGGACGCGCTGGGGCTCGGCGGCGTGACCGTGCCCCCCACCCAGCCGGCCTCGTCTTCAACGGCCATTTCCGGCGATGCGTAAATCGGGTGACCCGTCCCGATCATGTGACCGCCATTCCACTTCCGACACTCTACGCGATATCCGCCGAGGGGACCCAACGCATGGGTCCTGAGCGGGTGCTGTCGCCTGAGCAGTTGGAGGAGCGGGAGCTGGTGCTGGCGGCGCAGGCCGGCGACAGCACCGCGTTCGCCGGGCTGGTGCGACGCCATCAGCGGCGCGCGTACGCGGTGGCCCGCGCCATCGTCTTGTCGCATGACGATGCCGAGGACGCCGTGCAGGAAGGCTTTCTGCATGCGTTCCGGGCGCTCGAGCGGTTCCGGCCCGAGCAGGCGTTTGGGGCGTGGCTGCATCGGATCGTCGCCAACGCGGCGTTGGACATCGCGCGCCGACGGAAGGTGCGCGATGCGGACGAGCTGCCGGAAACGCTGTCGAGTCCGCACAAGGACCCGGCAGAATCGGATGAACTGCGGGCGCGGCTGTCGCGCGCGCTGGATACGCTCGGCGAGCGGCAGCGCGCGGTGATCGTGCTGCACGACGTCGAGGGATACAAACACGCGGAGATCGGCGCTCTTCTCGGAATTCCCGAGGGTACGGCCCGGTCGGACCTGCATCATGCTCGGGCGCACCTGCGGCGCCAACTGAGCAACCTTCGGAGTGAATCATGACTGTCACACGGAACGACGACGGGCGGAGCGCGGGGCGCTCCCCGGGCGCGGACCCTCGCGTGACCGCGGCGCTGGCGGCGCGTTATGCGGCGCCCGCCGGCGACAGATACTGGGATGGGTTGGAGCAGTCCATCATGCAGCGGCTCGCCGTGGCCGCCACCGGTGTGGTGCGCGAGCTGCGCCCCTCGTGGTGGAGCGGCTTCGCCGAACTGCGCGGCCGCGATTGGCGCGCCGTGGCGTCGGTGGCGGCCACCATCGCGCTCGTGGCGGCGGGCGCCGCCTTCGTGCGCGGACAGGCGGCCAGCGCCAAGGCGAGGGAGCTGGCGGCCCGTGCGGCGGTGGAGACCGCCATGCCGCTCCCCATCGATGGCACCACGTTGACGGGCGGCCGTCGTCATCTGCCGGCCGATGCCCCGGAACGCTATCTCAATCCGCTCGACCCCTGAGCCAGCCTGCTGTGACTACCACGCCCCGTCCCAAGTCGCTCGCGATGATGTTCATGCTCGGCGCCTTCCTTACCGGAGGCGCCGTGGGGTTCGCGGCCGAACGCGCCATCGCCAAGCCCGTCGTGATGCTCAACGACGAGAAGTCGGTGCGCGGGGAGCTCGCGCGCGAACTCCGCCTCACGGCCGACCAGAAGCTCGTCGTGGATTCGGTGTGGGATTGGCGTCGGGGCCGCAGCCGTGAAATCATGGCGGCCGTACGGCCAGCGCTCGACTCGGTGCGTGACAGCGCGCGGGTGCGCATGATGTCGGTATTCTCCGAGGAGCAGAAGGACCTCTTCCGCAAGATCATCGAGCGCAACCAGCGTCTCGCGGACAGCGCCGAACGGGCGCGCAACGCCAGCAAGTGACTGCCATGAAGCCGCTGTTGGTCCTCTTTGGGGCGGTCGTGATGGCCGCCCCGTCGTCTTCCGGGGCGCAACCGGCACCCGACGATGCTGCGCGCCCCATCCGGTTGCGCGAGGCCATCGAGCAGGCGCAGCGCAACGCACCGGCGGCCGTGGCCGCGCGCGGTCTCGAACGCAACGCCGCCGCGGCGGGGCGCAGTGCGCTGGCCGCCTACATCCCTGCGCTCACGCTCAACGCCGGCAGCGCCCGCACGCAGGGTGTGCAGTTCTTCCAGGGAACGCTCGTGCCGCTCCGCGGCGACCCGTGGAATTACAACAACGGGCTTGCCGCGTCGCTGCAGCTTTTCGACGGCAACCAGCGCTGGAACGAGCTGTCGCGCACGCGCGCGGTAGCCGACGCTGCCGACGCGGCCACGGTACAGGCGCGCTTCGAAGCCGCCTTGCAAACCAAGCAGCAGTTCTATGCGGCGCTGGCCGCCCGTGAATCTGCCGCCGCCGCGCGGGCCCAGCTCGAACAGGCCGAGCAGCAGCTCAGGGCGTCGACGGCCCGCTTCGTGGCCGGCGTGGCCACCAAGTCCGACTCGTTGCGCTCCGCGATCCAGCTGGGCAACGCGCAGCTTGCCGTCCTCACGGCCGAGAACGATCTGCGCGTCGCCAACGCCGCGCTCACGCGCGTGATCGGTTCGCCGGTGGTCGTCACCCCCGCCGCCAACGATACGGTGGACGCGGGCGGTGAACTGCCGGGCGAAGCCGAGCTCGAACAGCTCGTGGTGAAGAGCCCGCAGGTGATGCAGGCGGAAGCCAATCTCATGGCCGCACGGGCGAGCAAGCGCGCACAGCGGTCCGCCTACCTGCCGTCGCTCACCATGTCGTACAACTACGCGTTTACGCAGACGAGCCCGAAGTTCTCCAGCAGCGACCTCTGGCTCTTCTCGGGCGGCAATCCCAATCGCCAGCAGCTGAATTTCAACTTCAGCTATCCGCTCTTCAACGGTCTCGTGCG
>Ga0222712_10005192_pt1 | contig 13330 bp, 15 predicted proteins | sample C33_657DmetaG_FD_165043 | JGI IMG/M metagenome (GOLD analysis project Ga0222712, IMG submission 165043) | Estuarine water microbial communities from San Francisco Bay, California, United States - C33_657D | ecosystem: Environmental > Aquatic > Marine > Unclassified | place: USA: California...
CCCAAGTGCCAGAGGCCATCATTAAAAGATCTCTAACGGTGGCTTTGCCTAAATCAGTTCCTTGAAGTTCAGGTACAACATCTTGAGCCACAGAATTGAGCGTAAATTTACCTTCACAAATCGCCTTTCCTACCGCCATTGAAGCCACGGTTTTACCAACACTCATACTTAAAAAACGTGACTGCTCTTTAGCTGGCTCCTTATAACCAACCCATACGACATTATTTCCATCTAAAAGTGCCATACTTTTGGCGGATGAAGTTTCAAGAATTCGCATTGCTTTTTCTACGATTGGTTTTTCAGTGGGCGTAGGCTGCCTAAAGATGAGTTGCGAAGGAGCGTTTGATTTAGCAGTTTGATAGTGCCATTTCTGACCGTTGCTTAATAGCCAACTATCAGGCACAGAAGCATAACCCCCAACACTGGGAAGCTGAGCACTTACTGAAAATGGAAGTAGTAAGAAGACTCTTAATAAGAGGCTAGTTATTTTTTTCATTTTTTTAGTTATTTATCAAATTATGTGTTCAACATTAATCCAAATCATAATAAAAGCTCTGTCGCTTAAAACAATTTACCAGTAAAACAGCACAAATGAAAAAACCACCCGAAGGTGGTTTATAGAATCTTGGTGGCCCGGGGCGGAATCGAACCAGGGCCCAGGATGCTTATCCTCGATGACCCTTCAAATAATCAATTACCCAAGCAGGATCACTATCACTTGGGAAGATAGGATAGTGAACTGCCTCAATCACACCATTATTCGCAATGAGTGTGACTCGCTTTAGCAATGTCATTCCAGCAGTTACAAAAGTTGGCATATTCAATGCCTTTTGAAATTGATAGTTGGCATCACTAACAACGGGAAATGGAAGATGAAGTCTATCGACCATTTCTTTTTGATACTCGGTAGTTTGAACACTCAGTCCAATAACCTCTGCGCCCAATGATTGAAGCTCTTGATAGTGATCTCTGAATGAACAGCTTTGTGGCGTGCAGCCTCTAGCCCCAGGAATTTGATCCCAACCATTTGGCAGATCAACATTAGGTTGCCCTGTCATGGGATAACAATAGATAACCAATTTACCTTTGATATCGCCCAAGTTAACTGCCTTACCATTGGTGGCATTTAATGAAATATTGGGGAGCCTCATTCCCTTCAAATGATTCGTTGAACCATCATCTTGAGGAACAGGGAGATCTGCAGGAAGTTGGTTTAGATTTGTCATTAATAGATTCTATACAAGATAAAAACTGAGACAGTCCAAAAACGAAAAAACCACCCGAAGGTGGTTTATAGAATCTTGGTGGCCCGGGGCGGAATCGAACCACCGACACAAGGATTTTCAACTCCCTTGCTAGACTCGACTTCACTTTAAAAACAAGAGGTTGTACCCCCGACTGAAAACTTTGTGCACAGTTTGCGGAGTACAGAATGCTTTTGTTTTTCGTGCCAAGTGCGAAGTCTACAGTAGAAATCATTCTAGCTATACCTGTCTTCCTTGCCGTCTAACTTTTCTACTGGCGTACTTCTCTGTTGTAAAAACCCGTCTTTTGAGTCATTAGACGCTTTTTGAAGCGTAGGCAAACTCTTGCCGAGGGTAGCAACTTTAGCCTGTTGGGTTGTATGTGCTGGTAATGGCTTTTGCGTATAAGGCGCTTTTGCTTGCGCTAATGGCTTATGAGGACTTGGTAATTTGGGCGGCGGCGGGGCATATGGCGCCTTGGGGTTACGGGGCTTTACTGCACGAGGCTTAGAAGCCGCCTTCTGTTGTGCTTGCTGTGCCTGTTGGCGTTGCTGGCTTGCTATAGCTTCCCAAGTCTTGTCCATAATTATTTTCAAAAGTCCGACTTGTTCCTCTGCATTTGCTATTTCACTAATTCTCATGGCTTTCTCCTATTCTTATATTTAGCGAGGTTGTTTTGAAAGCGTCCATTTAATAGACACTCAGTCCACAAGAAGAAGCAGGACTAACACTCCTAAAAGTATTAGTCCCATTTCATTCATTTGCCAAACCTTGCGCGGACTGCGCCACTTGCCGCTTCAATTTGACTGTCTAACTCGCCGCCTTCAACAGCACGTTTAATAATTTCTAAAGTCCCAATTAATTCGGCGGCACTAGCAATTTCAATACTTGGCTTTCCTTTCGAAATTTCTAAAACCTTTGTGCCGTACTTAACGTTGAGGCAAACCTTGCCGCCTTCCGAAACAAACCACCAAGGACGAACACGCTTTTGCATTTCAATTGTTTTCGTCGCGCCGTCAATGTCGCGCACTGTTTTAAAACGTTTCGTATTGAATGTTTCGCCTGTTTGCTGTGCTTTTGCCAACTGCATTTGTTCCCACAGCTTCGTAGACAACTTGTTACGTCTATGTTGAATGGGCGGCATAGCTGTAGGACGCTTTGCTGTGCTAAGTTTCAAACTGTTTAATGTACTCATTCGTTTCTCCTTTGTGCGTTGAGTACATGCACGTTAATTTCACTCTTTTGGTTTGGGCAACCTCTTTTTGCCATTAGCAGTCTTAACCTAATAATTCTTGCCACATTTAGCATTCTTTTATTAGGTTTAGCTAAATAAATGTAGCAAACAGAAAAGAAGAAAAGTCTGTTGTTGCTAAAAATCACTACTGATTATGAGTTGTGGCACTCAGTCGTTATGCCACCCTAAACCTGGACATTGGTGTTCGCAGGGACGGAAATTCTGTGCAGTAGCAGAGACTTTTATTCACTATCCTTTACAGGACGCTATTGGAATTTGCTAGCCAATTGAATAAAGAATATCTAACAGCACAAAGTCGACAGCTTAATAGCTGTGCGTCACGAGAAAGCCCTGCCTACACAGCAACTTTCAAACACTACAATTAGTTGGCACTTCAGCATTTGTAGTTTGCGTTTTATTTCAACCGCATATAAAAGGAGACAGCAAAACCGCCCTTACCTTTTCAAAGGTTATGCCAGAAGTGCTGTGGTAACGAACTCAGCAAAATTTCGTAACCCAAACACTGAGCCTACTTACTAAGGCTCAGTGTGGGTTGAATCTTGCAAAATATCAAAAACAAATTCTAAGAAGAAAGAAATGTGTGAGTGACAACGAAACACAAGGGAGTGTTAACTCCCTTCTAAGTGCTAGCTGTAAACATAGGGGTATAGGTAGAAAATCAAGCCCGAGAAAGTTTAAGTAACTGACTACAATTTTTGGTAGCGCAGAAAATACAGGGCTGTATACCCAATTCGGCTTCAAATCATTCGTGTAAGCGGCGCAATGCCAGAAGTGAATGCCCAAGTAGTAGCGTCCTTTAAATAGACGCTTGCAGGGCTTTTAAATACGTCCTGGCTTTTCTGCCACGAATAAATATAAGAGAAGTAGCATTCTCTTATATTTTTTAGGTAAGTCATTGAATTTGAATGTCTCTTTGTTTTGCCTTTTTCGGTTGCCCAAACCAAATATATGAAAACATAATTTAACTCTGTATTTATTACTTTATGGAGAGAGTTATGTCACAAGCAAGAGTTTTAAACCCAACTGAATTACGCCGCGTACTAGACTACGTTGCAACACGTAGGCACAGCGCACGAAACCGCGCCTCACTACTTTTAACGCATTACGCTGGTATGCGAGTAGCTGAAGTAGCCGCACTACGCATAAACGACGTTTTAAACGGCGACAACACTATTAAGGCTGAAATTCGTTTAATGCCAAGCCAAACTAAGGGCAAACACGCACGTACTGTTTACCTCAATGAAAGAATGCAAAAAGAATTAGCCCAGTACATTAAGTGCTTAAAAATAAAGGACGTTACCAAGCCTTTGTTTTATACGCAGAAGCGCGAAGGCTTTAGTTCCAACACACTCACCCAATATTTCTTCTTTCTTTACCGCAAGGTTGGCTTGGAGGGCGCAAGCAGTCATAGCGGAAGGCGTAGCTTCTTAACGGGGCTTGCTAACAAAGGCACAGCTATTCATATTCTCAAGTCCCTTGCGGGGCATAGAAATATCTCGACAACTGCCTCTTATCTTTACTCTAGCCCTACACAACTCAAAGCGGCTGTTGAGTTAGTCTAAGCGTCTATTGAATCGACAGTACTCTTTGGGAAAACACCCAAAGACGTATTGGCAATAATTATTTGTGCTTGTTTAACGTAGCGACTCATTGCTACTGTCATTGTGTTGTGTCGCATTTTCACGTTGTCTTGTAGCTGAAAGTCCTTATGCATGGGCGGCATTGCTACTGGCACAAGCCTAATACTCTCGCCTAACTCCCACATGGTTTTTCTTTCTGGCTTAGGTAGGGCTTCATTCGCAAGCCAAGCGTCATAGGCTTCAAGCATTTTCTTTAAATTATTCACGCTGTAATTTCTATACAGCTTATAACGTGCTGTTGTTGCTGTACCGCCCATTGACTTGCGCCCACGTTTGCCCTTGTGAATTGTTTCAAGCTGTGCCGCAAAGTATTGCTGTAGCTTGCGCCTGCCAATAGACAAGTTAACAGCGAAAACGGCAATGTTTTCATTCCAGTCTTCACTCCACTCACTCTTATCTTTGAGTTGCCTAAGATTTATGTCGTTTGGCGTTTCTCCAAACAGGTAGCCACCTTTTTGACTGCTACCACCCCACCACTCGGCAAAGTCTTCACTGCGTATGTCGCCAAAGTCTTTGTACAGCTTAGCTAGCTTGCCTGCGCCATTGTTGTCACAGCACTTTATGTATTCCTTATTGCGGCGCATGTAAGCCCAAAACCAGTAATAAGGACTTTTCTCCAACTCCTTAACGGAAGTGCGCTTGTTTTTTGTGCCAATACGCGGGTAGGCGGCTAAGAAGGTTTGTTTCATAGCTTATATCTTATCAAGTAATTCGCAACGAATTCCTATTTGATGCAAAAAACGTTTCAGTTGCGTATAGTGAGTGTGTGCTAAGGCATTGTTTATTAACAAGTTTTAGCCATTTTTAACCATAAACTGAAAGGCAACAAAATGACACAAACTAACAACAAAACTGTAGAAGTTAAAGCAAACGCCGTTGTAGCGCCTACAACTGAAGTTGTAATTAAGAAGGCTAATGAGTTGGTAGCGGCACGTGAAAAGTTTGAAACAACAACTTTGGCACGTAGCAATAAGGAGTTGTACGGCATTTTGGCGCAAGTACACGACTTGTTTATTTCCGCCTGTGCCAGTACTGAGTGCTTAAAGGACACAGTCAAGGCAATGAAGGCTGTGCTTGCTAAGCGTAATGTCAAAGTACAAAGCAACTCGCCTGCACTAACTGTATTTGTCCGCTATGTGTTTAACAGCGACAGAAAGCGTGCCTATAACTACACACGTACCCTAATGGCGGCTATTAAAGACAAAAAGGCAAACGAAACCTTGGCTGAATTTATTGAAAGCAAAGGCGGCGTAGAGGAATGCAAGAAAAACTTCGCTAAGAAGCCTGAAACGCTAGCAAAGGAAGTTGCACTTAAGGACGCTATTGCTGACTCTTTTATGGCACTTGAGAATTTGCCTGCTAAAGAAACAGTAGCACTACCTAACTCAAGTGTCTATTTTAACGACGGTTGCACATATGCCTTTGTATTGGCACGACAAAACGCTAATAACGAATTGGAGTTGTTACGTACTGTGCCAACGACAACTAAGGCTATGGAAAACGCGGCTTTGAAAGAAGTTGCTAAGGACTTGTTAAAGCAACGTGTAGCCGCTAACGACTCTAGCAAAGAGAAAGACAAACTCAAAGCCAGTGCCGTTGCTGTAGCCAGCATGTCGGTAAAAGAATTAGAAGCGGCTTAATTTTAATAAGGGGCTGGCAACCCCTACTCATTCAACTCCAAACTAAATTAAAGGAATTTATATGTACAAACATAACAACTACGGAAAGTTTATTGACACTGAAAGAAAATACTCGCCAGCATTCATTAGCGACTTAATTTTCCCGAATGCACATGTCAAAAGTGTCGTTACGGCTTACGCAAGCGGAGAAGTGCGCCGTCCATTAATTCTTTGCGGTAGGAATGGTACAGGCAAGTCACTTATTGCCAAGCTACTTCCAAGGGCAATTGAAGGTATGGAAGACGTGCAAGTAACGCATGTTAAGGCACACAAGCTGAATAGCGACAGCGAGGTAGACGAGTTATTTTCGCGCAACAAAATGTTTGACATGTTTTTTACAGTCAATGGGCAACGCTATACCTATAACGTTATAGAGGAAATGAATGGCTGTATTAAGGGGCGTAATGCTTTTCGTATTGCCTTAGACAAATACATGGGTACTGACTTAACCATTATTACAACGAATGAAATTGCCCAAATTGACAAAGGTATTAGAAGTCGTTGTGAAGTGCTGGAAGTCCCTGCCTGCACTCCAGTAGTCTTTTTTTCACACGCAAAACGCATTATGGAAAAAGAAGGCATTGAAATTGAAGACAAGGCACTTTTAGTGGCATTAGAAGCTAGCTATGACATAGCGCCTGACAACAGGGGTTATTACAAAGTCCTAGACAGTTTGTTTAGGGACTTTCACTTGGCGCAAGAAGATAGAAAACAAATGCTAGCAACGCTGGCTTAACTAAAACCGAAAGGAAATGAAATGAAAAATTGTGAATATTTGTGTAATGGGATAGAAACAACTCTTGAAATGGCGCTTAATAAAAATACGGACATTAAAACTGGAAAAATTCTAGTCCGCGCTTGCAGAAGCTATGCGGAAACGTACCTAGGCGAATTAGAGGTATTGCATGGAAAAGGAAAGGCTAAATTGAAAAAAGACGGCGAGGAATTTTTTATATTGGACTTGGTTGTTGACTTCAATGAAGCAAAGGTTACTTTTTATAAACCCAACTTGCTGAAATTATTAAAGCTAGACGAGGACATTGACTCGTTTATAGACAGCTTAATTCAACCCAAAAGTAAATATGCCTCTAAGTGGCTTAGCCTAAGCAAAAGGAAGCAAGAGTCAATACTGTCAACGCATAAGCAAGCATATCTATACCATAGTAAAAAATGGAATAAGCTAGCAAATGCACAGCCAGTACTGCAAATTAAAAAGCCATTAGTCAGGAAAAGTGAGGCGACTGTAAAACAATAAAAAGCTATAACAGTTGTAAGAATGTTGAAGCCTACCCTATGCGGTAGGCTTTTTTTCGACTACCATTAATGTAATTTTTAGCACTAATGGAGAATTTATGGCGAGTGAGTACAACACTGACTGGAATAGCGTGCCAAACACTCACCCTAACGCCAAGCCAGAGTCCTTTAGACAGGTTAAGAATGTGCTTGCTGTACTCATACACGAAGGCTTCTTGCGAGGTAGCACATTTAATGCCTGCTACTTTGAAGTTGCTGACAGCCAACAACCTTTTGACACATTTGACGGCAAAACAAGGGTTGAAGTGAAAGTCTTATGGTTTGGCAGAAAGCCAGCCACAACTTGGGCGCACATAACTCTTAATAACAAATATGAATTACTTCGCAACTATAGCGGCGAAGTTGTAAGCAACATTTCAGTTTAATTTTATTTAAAACAGGCATATATGAATACTCAAGAAGCCTACCTTTATGGGTTAATGACAGGCAGGGGGCACATATTTGCCGCAAACTCTATGGTAGCAATTGAGTTTTCTCATACGAATGAATACGTAGAAGGAATTGCACATTGCCCAAAATGCGGATTTCTAGCTACAAAGCCTAAATCCTCAGACAAAGATAATAAAGATTTAGTTTGTAAAAACCCTGCTTGCGCCTCAACAGTAAACGGGGACGTAAAAAAGCGGTACAACCAACCCGAAGGCACTTTAGAGTCTCTTTTAAGCGTAATAATCCCATTTTTAAAAAGCGCTATTAAAGGTAATTACGAAATTTCTGGAAATAAGGCAATGACGCTTTTATTAATAGACTTTTCTGAAAACAAAGAATTCTTTTCTCAATTGCGTGAGGCATTTAGTCCGGCACAGAGTTTTGACTCATTTCACATTCCAAAGTCAATTCACGAGGCGTCGCAAACAAACAAAATAGAATTTATAAACGGACTTCTGGACACTTCTGGTTTTGCAAATGCAGGCGGCTGGCTGAATAGAGACGGAGAAAAAGGGCACGGAAGAATGCGTGCTTATTTTCAAATTGTTAGAAATTGGAGTATGCCTGTTGAAATTGATAATTTTCTTAGAGAATATTTTCAACTTCCTATTCAAACAATTGACTGGGGGCACCCAAATATAAGAGACGGCAACCTTGCTGAATTTTATGGGGACGAGAAAACGGCTAGCTGGAGCAGGGAACACCAAGTAAAGTTTTTTCCAGAATATTATGGGATATTTAAGTTTAGAATTTCAACGAAACAAAGTCTTTTTAATGAGTTACTGCAACATAATCTACATGCCGTATTCAAAGATAAGCAAGACTGGTTCCCGCCTTCTAAATTTGGAATTAAACAAGTTAAGGCATTTCACCCAGGCGAAGAAGACGCCAGAATTCCCTTACCAGCAAGACGTCATGTCAATGCATTTTGGCAATTGAATCTTTTTATGGGTTGTAAGTTTCTTAACGCCATAAGAAGTAAATGTAAATACCCCGAAATGTATGAGTTGAATGGTGAAGATACCAATGCTTTCTCAACAACAAATTTATTTTATCAACAGCAAAGTCAAAAACTCCACGACGAAATTTTTGAATCGTATAAGCAAAAGAAAGATAAAAAATCTTCAACGACAGTAGCACGTAAAAAACGTACAACGCCTGAAGCAGAAACCTATCCGCCGCTTGTTGAATTTTTTGGGAATCATTTAACAAAGAAATATTCGCAAAGTGTTGAAACATTTGACACTTCTGCAGGCAATTTAAATGCATTTCTTAAAAATAAGGCGACAGACTTATTAGACACATTTGAGAATTGTGAAAGATTTAGAATAAGGCCTGACGTTGTTAGTTTTCTCAGCAAAGAGAAAAGGCTTGTATTCATAGAGTCAAAAGTCACTCCCTTAGATTTAAAGGCATTGGGGCAATTGGTTGGATATTGTTTAGTAGCAAAACCTATAGAAGCAATACTTATCTCTACAAAAGAACCTACCCCTACATTTGTAAAAATTCTCAAAGCAAATAAGCAATTGCTTGAATACGAAACTGGGAAATTAATTCAAATTGCCACTTTGAAGTCAAACAACAGTGTTGTTTTTACAGAAATTTGATATGGATAAAATTCAACTATCTAAAGAACTTGTAACTTGGTTGCCTAAGTTTATTCAAAAGCATTACGTCGCTGAATATGAAGTCCTTGAAATTCATGAGTCGCCAGCAATGCTTTCTAAGCTGAATAGTCATTACATTAAGTCATTGCCAAATTATTCTTCTTGGGAATTTAGTCCTGACATACTTGGCGTGTTAAGAAAAAAAAGTGACAGTACAATAGCGCTAGTATTAATTAATCGCGCTGTTTCAGGATTGAGTCTTAAAGAAATTGGTGAGTTGCATTGCTATGCAAAACTTGCAAAAGCTAATTTTGCATTTTTAGTTTCAACTTCGGGCGTTTCCAACGAGGTAAACATTCTCCTAGTTGACAAGCCGATTAGAGACAGACTGCTTAATTTTGCTGAGAATAAAACAATAACAATTTTTACTTGGAATGAAGATTCCAAGTCCGCAGACAAAAACTCTGTGCTTCCAATTGAAATGCGTAATCTATTTTAGTAAGGCTTTAAGTGACAACCAAAGTAAGTAAGAAAAATTTGTATCCCACAAAAAAATACAAGGTACTTGTAATTGATCCCCCTTGGCCTCAAAGTAAAACTGGCAAGCGCGGCGTACGCCCTAATCAAGGTACTAAATTAGATTACCCAACAATGACTAAAGAAGAATTAGTCGCATTGCCTGTTGAAGAATGGGCAGAGGAACAATCTTTTCTTTTTTTATGGGCTACGAATAGTAAAAACAAAAAGACAGGCGAACCAATTTTAAGAATGGCATTTGAATTAATGGAAACTTGGGGATTCACTTTTTACACAATGGTTACTTGGGATAAAAAAACTGGCCCATGCCCATTTGGCCCTTATCAAATTACAACGGAACATGTTTTGTTTGGCTATAAAGGTAAGGCTGTTTTCAACAAGGCGTCTCTTGGCAAAATGAAAACCTGCTTCAGCGAGTCAGCCACAGCACATAGCGTTAAGCCAGACTCCTTCTACCAACAGATTTCAAAGCACTTTGAAGGTAAGAAACTCGACGTTTTTGCAAGGCAAGTAAGAGAAGGCTTTGACGGCTGGGGTAATGAGTATGGAATGCTTCAGGTTGGAGTTAAAAAACCAAGTAAAGCAAAGCCTCAAAAAGAAGAAGTCAAGCCGCAAAGCAAAAAGAAGCTACAAGCAGAAATGTTTTAACGTTTCCAATAAATGCAAATATATTCATGTACTTTATTAAATCTAAACACCCATGGATAACCTAGTGTTTTCATATTGTTGTACTCTTTTTGTCTATCCCAAATTACATACTCCTCTAATTCAAAACCAATCTCACGCATTATCCGAGTTTGGTCCTCATGCAAAGGATAGAATTTATCTTTTTTTCTTATGTCCATAACTACACTACAACAACGCTTATTTTTTTTAAGCGCGACATAAACCTCTTGAAAAACTTCTTTTAAGTTTTGTAAAAATTCTTCATAACTATGTATATTGCCTAAGTCGTTTTCAGACTCTGAGTAATTCCTTATCTCTTTGTTGTCTACTGTGCGTTTTTGATTAAGTATGTCCCAGTATGGGGGCGAAGTAACAACTAAATCAACAGACTCGGGTTCAACGTGTTTTAATAATTTCCGCGAGTCGCCGCAATATATTTTGGGTTCGTGCCTTTGAATATCTTCAGTAAGCAAGTCGCCTTGCTTCAATTCTTTTATTCTTTTCTTAGCAATAGAAACAAACTCTTTATTCAAATCAATTCCAACACCTTGCTTGCCTAAACTATAAGCCGCTTTAAGAGTTGAACCTATACCCAAAAAAGGGTCAAGTATGACTTCACCATTATTTTTTGTATAAATCTGAATTAATTTCTCTGCAAGAATTTGAGGGAAAAGGGCAGGGTGTTTAGTAGCCCTTTCCTCGGTTGTCTTTGAAATTTCACGCCAAATACTGAAAGAGTTTTGTAACCACTCTTTTCCAGTCAAGTTATTCATTCTTTCAGCCATGATTGCCTTTATATTTCATTTTTCTATTTCTATTATTTTAGCTTTTATATCCGAAACTGCCTAAGCCTACTTAAACCAGTCACAAATCAAGCGTCATTTAAATAGACGCTTCACAACATTCAAGCTAGCTTATCCGCCGCCATTGTTGCTGTTAGCTTGCTGTAATGCTTTTCTATCATTGCCACAGAGTTACCCATTTGCTTGGAAAGTGTATGAATGTCTGTACCCTTCTCCAACAATTCTAGTGTTGCGTATGTGTGCCTAACAGAGTAAAGAGTGCGGGTTTGCCCGTTGCTGTCTTTTACCAGTCCGCTGTCACGCATAAGTCTCCTAAAAGTTCCATTCAAACTTGGGGGTTGATAGCCTGTACTAAAGCGAAATATTTCAAAAGGTATGCGCTGTTGAAACAGGGCTTCAAATGCAATGTCTTTAATGTCCTGTTGCCTTGCATGTAAACGTCTTAATGCCTCAACTGCAGAGTGTTTTGCTATAAGCCAGCGTCCGCCTGTTTTTCCGCTTACCCAAATACGCAAGTAACGAATGCCTTTGTCTGTATGCCATTCTATGTGTTGCCATTTAATTCCCAGTGCTTCTGTGCCATGTCGCATGCCAGTCAACAAAAGCATTTCAACGTAGTCACGCAATAAAGGGCGCATTTCTCTTTCAACTGCCAGCCTTCCCTCAAGCGCCCATGTTTTCATAAACGTGACTAGCTTGTCCATTTCTTCACGACTAAACGCTGGGCGTGCTGTGCTTTTTTGCCCTCTGCTAGTCAACTTGGGAATAGCTACCTTGTCACTTAACCAGCCCTTGTTTACGGCTACCTGCTGTAACTTACTCCATGTACTTGAAAAATTGTTAAGCGTTGAGGCTTTAGGCGTTTTGCCCATTTGCCTGTTGCGCCATAACTCAAATTCCTTCATATCTGTGTACGTTAACTCCTCAATGCGCTTGCCTTCAAAGTACGGCAGGAAATATTTCTCAATGCACGTTATGTAAGTGTAGTAAACGCTTTTACCAATACCGCCGTCCAAGTCTTTTCGTAACTCTTGAAGTGTTGCGTGTGCAATTTCTGCGAAGTCGGGGGCGTTGTGTGCTAAGCCTAGCCGTTGGCGAAATCTGGATAAGTCATACAACTCACAGGCTACTTGTATTGCGTATTCAAGAGAAGCCTTGCGAGTGCTAGTCCTATGCCAGCTTCCATTTTGGAGTTTGTAGCGGCAATACCAAACAGGGCTGTTGTGCCTTCTATAAACAACACACTCACCGTCCCTTAAATGGACGCTTGAGGGCGGCGCATAACTAAGGCTAGCCAGTGAGGCTTTATTTGAGAGTGCGAGGTTGGGGTAGGTTTGGGGGAGACTCCTTACTTTATGCACAGTTGCACAAAGAGTAAGGAGTGTTTACAGCGTACCTAGCGTCGAGAAACAGTGACTCTAGGTTTATGAATGGTGGCCCGGGGCGGAATCGAACCACCGACACAAGGATTTTCAATCCTCTGCTCTACCGACTGAGCTACCAGGCCAAGAATCGAGAATTGTACTATAAAAGGCTTTTTACCCCAAACTGCCCACCCCAGTTAAGGGGCTGAGTAGCCATTAAGCCTAAGAACATCCTTGGCTTTGGCACTTTGCAGATGGGCATAAAAATCCACAGCTGGCTTAGGTGGGTTCTTCATTAACACCATCCTCTGCTTGATTGGTTCATGAAAGTTCTCAGGGATTAAAAGGTGATCTGCTATTTGCGCCACTTCTTTAGATTTGGCCAAAGAATAAGCTGTTAATCCGATACCTGCCGAACCAGAAGTCACAAACATGGTTGCTGATGAAATACTCTCACCAAAAACAATCTTATTCTTTGCGGCCTCATACAAACCGAGTGCATTCAGAAAATCAATGGCTGCTTTTCCATAAGGCGCTGTATCAGGCTTCGCGATGGCGATCTTATTCACATCCTCAATAATTTTCTTCAGCTCAACTTGATTGAGACTCAACCTGATCTTTTTTGACTTATGCACAATCAAAGCCAGTCTGCCAATCGCATAAATCTTTCCTTCATCCACAGTCAAACCCTGACGATATAAAGTCAAAGGGAAACTCTCATCAGCAGACACAAACAAATGAAATGGCGCGCCCTGTTGTATTTGACGGGCAAAATTACCAGATGAGCCATAA